>Ga0105048_10011183_pt1 | contig 14174 bp, 9 predicted proteins | sample MAT05_FD_78382 | JGI IMG/M metagenome (GOLD analysis project Ga0105048, IMG submission 78382) | Freshwater microbial communities from Lake Fryxell liftoff mats and glacier meltwater in Antarctica - MAT-05 | ecosystem: Environmental > Aquatic > Freshwater > Ice > Liftoff microbial mat | place...
ACTTCGACGCCGCGGAGACGCTGTATCGCGCTCTCCTTGCTGTCACCCCCGCGCATCCCGGCAGCCTCTCCAACCTGGGCGTGCTCCTCTCACGTCGCGGGGAACTCGAAGAAGCGATCCGCTATTACAACGCCGCACTCGCGGTGAACCCCAATCAGCTCGACGCCCACTACAACCTGGGCAACGTGTACCGCAAGGTCGGTCGACTCGCCGAGGCGGTCTCCAGCTATCAGAACGCGCTGAGCCTTCAGCCCTCGAACCCGCGCGTGATGCTGAACCTCGGCCTCGCCCTTGCCGATCTGGGGGACATGGCCGCAGCCACCGATCTTTATCGCCGTGCGATCCACCGCGATGCGGGTTTCTCCGAAGCGTACAACCTGCTGGGCGATGCTCTCTTCCGCATGAATCTTGTCGAGGAATCGATCGGCGTCTTCCGCCAGTTCATCGCCCAGGTGCCGGACGATCCCCGTGGCCACCACAACCTCGGCCTGGCGCTCGCCGCCCACGGCGAAGGCGAAGCCGCCCTGCCCGAACTCGAGCAGGCCCTCAAACTCCGGCCGGACTACGCCGAGGCTCACAACTCTTACGCCGTCGCCCTTGATGCCGTCGGACGTGTCGACGAAGCCGTCTCGCATTATCGCAAGGCGACTACCCTGAAGGCGAACATTCCGGATGCCTGGAGCAACCTCGGCATCTCGCTCACGGAGCAAGGGCGGACGCGGGAATCCCTCGAAGCGATCCAGAAATCCCTGGAGTTTCGGCCCGACCCTCGCGTGGAAAGCAACCGCCTTGTGGCGATGTCGTACTCTTCGTCGTTCTCCGCAGAGCAGATGCGAACCGCCCACGAAGAGTGGGCTGCCAAGTACGCCGACGTGCCCCCGATCGAGTGGGCTGGCCGAGTCGATCCCAGCCCGAACCGACGGCTTCGCATCGGATATGTCTCCGGCGACTTCCGCAACCATCCCGTCGGTGCCTTCGTCGAGGTGCTGCTTGCGAAACATGACCGCAACCGAGTGCACGTCACCTGTTACTCCACGCAAGGGCGAAGCGACGACCGCACCGAGCGAATCCGTAAAAACGCGGATCACTGGCGAGGCGTCCACGCGGCCACGGACCTGGCACTGGCCCGAATCATTCGCGACGACTCCATCGACGTGCTGATCGACCTCAGCGGCCATACCGCAGGGAATCGCCTCGGCGTCTTTGCTCGCCAACCGGCCGTCGCCCACGTGCATCTCTTCGGGTATCCCCTCACGACGGGCCTGGCCGCGATCGACATCCGCATTACCGATGCCTATGCGGACCCGCCCGGCGAGACCGAGAACTTTTACTCGGAACGTCTCGCACGTTTACCCGACAGCGCGTTGCTCTACCCGATTCCCGCAAATGCACCCGAGGTTCCGCCGCTGCCAGCGAAGTCGAATAAACCCTTCACCTTTGGCTGCCTCAATAGCACGGCGAAGCTTTCGGAGGCCTGCCTCGAAGCGTGGGCGAAGGTGTTGAAGGCCGTGCCGAAGTCCAGACTGATGCTCATGACGGGCCGATCGGCCGAAGCCTCGGGGCTTCTCGTCAAGCAGTTCAGCAAGCTGGGCATCGCCACCGACCGCATCCTCTCGCAGTCGCGTCTGCCGGCGAATCAGTACTTCGAGGCGTATCAACCGCTGGATCTCGCACTCGATCCTTTCCCTCGCAACGGCGGCGTCACCACCTGCGATTCGCTCTGGATGGGCGTGCCCGTGCTGACGGTGGCCGGTCGCGACTACCGATCGCGGCAGGGCGTCAGCATCCTGAACAACGTGGGCCTGCCGGAGTTCGTGGCCGATTCGCCAGAGAAACTGGTGGATCTCGCCGCGACCTGGGCCGACCAGCGTGACGGCCTCGCGGACATCCGCGGTTCACTGCGAGAGATGGTGCAGCAATCGCCATTGACGGACGCGGAGCGGTACGTGAAACATCTCGAAGCCGAGTATCGCAAGGTATGGCTGGAGAAGCTTCCGACCGTTTCGTGAGAGAAGGAGTAGCCCCGCCGTATTAACAACGGTCCGATGATTTGCACCTTCAGCAGCTTTTACGGAGCTCAGAAGGTTCAGCCAGGATCTGCTGGGGCAGTCTACTCAGCCCGGCTCCGGTAGAAATCGGATTCAGCCGTATCCCGCAAGGTCGATGTAAACACTCGGTACCCCTCTTCTTCAGATCTCGCGTTATCGTGGTCTGGCAGTTCCGGGCGGCCGGGCGGAAGGAGCCGCCATCCGGACGAGGGCTGCCGTGCGGACGGGGGAGCGGTCGCATCACTCCACCAGGAGAAACTCCTTGGTGTTCAGCAGGACGTGCGCCAGGTCGGCCCAGGCTTGCTTGCGGTCCACGGCGTCGGCCTCGCGAACGAACTTCAGCCCGGCCTCGGACTCCGTACGACTCGGAGCACGGCCGAACGCCACGAGGTACATCGATCGCAAGCGATCAGCATCGGTCACATCGGCGGCCAGCACGCTCTTCGCCCAGAGGTCGGCCTGCTGGATTACGAAGGGATTGTTCAACATCGACAGGGCCTGCGCCGGCACGTTCGAGACGCTTCGTCGGCCGATCGCGGAGAAGGGCGTGGGGTAATCAAAGGCCACGAACATCGGATTGAGGAAGTTACGACGCACCTGCAAATAGAGGCTGCGTCGACCGTTGCCATCGAGTGGACCGGACGCGGGTCGGCCCCGGCCGCTGATGTGGTCGGAGAGGAACGGCAGCACACCCGGCCCCTCCATCGTGCGATCCAGGCGGCCCGAAACGCTCAGCAGGGCATCGCGGATCGCCTCGGCTTCCAGGCGGCGGACATGCTGCTTGTGCAACAACCTGTTCTGCGGATCGAGCGTCACGGCCTTCGCGGCCATCTCCGGCGTGGCCCGGCTCGACTGACGGTAAGCGTGCGACGTGACCATCAGCCGATGCATCGCCTTCAGACTCCAGCCGCGGGCGATGAACTCCGTCGCCAGGAAATCGAGCAGTTCCGGATGCGTCGGCGGCTGCCCCTGTACGCCGAAGTCGTCTGGACTGCGTACGAGGCCCTCGGTGAAATGGTGCTTCCAAAGGCGGTTGACCATCACTCGCGAGACGAGCGGATTTGCGAGATCCGTGAGAGCGCTCGCGAGTTCGAGCCGGCCGCTGCCCGTGGTGGCGAAGGGGGCCGCTTGGAATGCTTCGAGGTAACGCCGCGGCACTTCCTCACCGAGGTTTTTGTGGCTGCCCCGGACGAAGACCCGTTCGTTTCGGCCATTGCCGTCGGCCATCGCCGGGGTCCGTCGTGCCGTGGGAAGGGCTGCTTCCAGTTCGCGAAAGCGAGCGGCCGCCTTCGCGTCGGCGATGTCCGTACCCGGCGGAGCGGGCACTTCGTCCTTCGACTTCTCCCTCACCGGACCCCAGCGAATCTCGGTGATCGCGAAGTAGCCAGGGCCGTCGTCGAGCAGTTCAAGATACGCGGGTTGGCCTTGCCACATCTTGAGGTCGAAGACGTGCCACTTGAGGGCGGAGCCGTCGTTGATCGGGAACGACAATCCGCCATAGATCGGGCTGCGGATCTGTTCCAGGCCGTTGAGGACAATGCGTGCCTTCGCGTTCTGCCCCGCGACTCGAATCGCCAGCGAGGGGCCTTCGATCAGGAACGTCGGCGAACGCAGAGCCGCGGCGAGCTTGACGCTCTCTCGACCGGTGTGCGGATAAGCGTCGCTCTCGGTGGGCCGCAAGCCGAGGCCGGTGGCGAACCAGTGCTTCCGCCAGTCCGGCCCGATGTGCAGCGAACCTTGTGAGGTCGATCCCCCCGGTTTCACGTCGGAGGACTTGCTCTTGACGAGTAGGGTCTTCATTTCCTCGAGAATCTTGACTGATGGGGCCAGGTCGTCGATGAACGCCTGCTGGTAGCGAGAACTCGTGAGAACGCCGAAGAGGGAATAGTAATCCTTGGTGCTCACCGGGTCGAACTTGTGATCGTGGCAGCGGGCACAGGCGAGTGTGAGACCGAGGACCGCCTTGCCGAAGACGTCGATCTGGTTATCGATGCGGTCCGAGTAGTCCGCACGGGAATCGACGGGGGAGTGCTTCGCCTCGTGGAAGAACCAGAAGCCAGTCGCCTGGATCGACTCGTTGCTGTGATCCTTCGGATGCGTGCGAGGCGTCTCCAGGATGTCACCCGCGATGTGCTCCCGCAGGAACTGGTCGTAAGGAAGGTCCGCATTCATCGCTCGCACCACGTAGTCGCGGTATCGCCAGGCGTTGGGAATCTCGAAGTCGAACTCGTGGCCGCATGTCTCGGCGTAACGGACGAGATCGAGCCAGTGGCGAGCCCAGCGCTCCCCGTAGTGCGGCGAGGCGAGGAGCCTGTCCACCAACTTCTCGTAAGCGCTCGGCGACTCGTCCCTCTCGAATGCGGCAATCTCCTCCGGCGACGGCGGCAGGCCGAGGAGGTCGAAGGTCAATCGGCGAATCAGAGTCCGCCGGTCGGCCAGCGGAGCGGGTTCCAGCCCCACGGCGAGGAGCTTCTCGCGGAGGAAGGCATCGATCGGATGGGCGACATCGATCTTCGGCGGAGCCACGCTCTTGACCGGCTGGAAGGACCAGAGCGACTTCGCGCGTGCGGACAGGTCGAAAGGTTTCACCTTCGTGGTCGTGCCTTCCGCCGCAAGGACGGCATCCTTCGGCCACGCGGCGCCGGCCTTCACCCACTCCGCCAGAACGGCGATCTCCTCGTCGCTCATCTTTCCTCGCGGTGGCATCTTCACGTCGCCGTCGTAGCGAGTCAGCGTCACGATCAAGCTCGCCGCGGGGTCGCCCGGCTTCACGACGGCGCCGGAATCGCCGCCCTTCGCCATCATGGCCTGGCTGTCCAGTCGCAAGCCGCCCTTCTGCTTCGCCGGGCCATGGCACTCGACGCAGTGCGTCAGAAGCAGCGGGCGAATCTTCTTTTCGAAGAGATCCTTATCGCCACCCTGCAGGGAAGCGGGAATCGTGGCGGCGAGAAGCGAAGCAAAGAAGAGTGGCCGGATTCGCATGACGGTACTTTCGCCGGGAACGTTTCTGGTGTCGTGTCGTTCAAAGAATTATAGCGTACAGCCGCATTTGCGGAGATCGGCCAATTGGTGAGGAACGCGAGAATGCATGACTGCTCCGCCGTACCAGGTGATCCAGATCGGCGACGCTTCGCCGCAAGCGGCTATCGTTCTCTTGAAGTGGTGGTGCTGACAATCTGACCGTCAGTAGCGATGGGTTCTCAGGATTGTGGCAACGATCCCTTTGAAGCCTCTCCGGTTTCATGATCCGCTCCCGGCTCCGTGATCCACGGGGCCGCGAAGAGCAGAATCGCCACGGCCAGGTAGCCGATCACCCAGCCCCAGGCTCCTTTCCCCAGAGCCATTGCTGGCCCGGCGGGCGTCCAGGAGTACGAGTGCATCAGCCCCACCGCGGAGAAGGCGGCCGCGGACGTCGCCCAGGCAGAGCCGCGGCGGAAGTCCCGCTCGATGATGCAGACGGTGACGGCCGAGAGGATCATCGAGGTGAGGATGAAGCCCTCGTTGAGTGCGAAGGCTCCATCGATCCAGTTATCCTGCGCCCAGAACGCCTTCAACAGATCTGGCGAGATTGGTTTCTCCGGCGTGCCATAGCCCGCGGCGCGAAGGGCCTGCATCGTCAGCAGCGTGCCCCACGCGGCGAGGCCAGGAAGCAAGCCCACGACCACGGCCGGGGCGTGCGCCTTCGGAACCGCCTGGAAGGCCTGGGCGGCGATGACGATGCCGATGTAAAGCACGATGGCCATGCCCGCGTCGATCGGGATGACGTAATGGATGACGCCGAGGACGCCCGTGAGGCAGACCGCGGCGAAGAAGACCGCGTTCAGGATGGAGTATCCCGCCCGGGCTCCGAGGCCCTTCCAGCCGGGGTGGCCGATGTAGATCGTCGTGGGAAAGGGCGAGCCAAACGCCGCGGCGAGGATGGTGCCGAGGCCATTGACCGCGAGGCTCGGGGCCGTGGGATACGAGTCGCCGGCGGCTTCCGCGGACTCGATGTTCTGCAAGCTGCCGAGCAGGTTGAAGAGGCCCATGGGCAGGATGATCGCCAGATACTTCACGAAGTAGCCCGCGTTGACGGCAGCCCACAGGTCGTCGAGGACGAGTACCGGTGGCAGCCATCGCGGTGGCGACACATCCGCGGCGGCGTTCGGCGCGATCCCGAGCGCCCAGGCGATGGCGGTGCCCACCGCGATGGCCACGAAGCCGCCGGGGAGGCCGCCTTTGAAGCGAACGCCGCCAAAATAGGTGAGCAGGATGATGCCAAGGGTGATGATGCCGACTTCCGGGTGGGCAAAGGTGCGGAAGACGAAGCCCATCGAGACCAAGCCGATGGCGATCCCCGCGAGCGTCGAGAGCAAGGCGGCCCGCGGCGTGATGCGCCGGATCGTCTGGGCGATGAAGCTGCCGAAGAACTCGATGAGCCCGGAGCCGAGACATGCGACGAGCCCGGCCTTCCACGCTTCCATGGCGGCCTCGGCGTCGCTCATGCCCGCGTCCTTCGCCAGCAGTTTCACCGGCAGCATCACCAGGAAGACGTGAGCGATCAGCGAGACAGTGTTGATGCCGTAAGGCAGGGCGCAGATGTCCGTGCGGCCCGTGCGAGCCGCGAGTCGCTTCGCCTGCCAGGCGTAGAAGACATTACCGACGACGAGCGAGATGGCGATGGCGGGCAGCATCCGCCCATAGATGAGTTCTGCCGGGAAGCCCAGCACGCCGCCGCAAAGGCCGACGAGGAGGAGCACCTGAACGAGGTTATCGAGGGCAAGCCCGAAGAAGCCGTCGATATCGCCACGGACGAACCAGCGCATGGTAGAAACTCTTCCCGTGATGCGGAATGCGTAATGCGGAGTCAAGAGTCCATTACGAATTCCGAATGGCCGCCCTCCACAACCCCGGCAGCGTTTGCCTGTGGTCGCCGGGGATGTAGTAGCTCTCGCCGCCGTCGGCGACTGTTCTTACCAGAATCGTCTTCCAGGGGCGATAGTAATAGCGCGGGTCGGTCTTCGGGGCCTGCTTGCGGTAGTCGTCGTCGAGCGGGATCAAGTCGAAGGCGGCCGTCGTGAACCTCGCGATCTTTTCCCCGTGCTGATGAGCGACGTTGCGAGCCATTGCCAGGGCTTTCAGGTAGATTTCGGGGCCCATGACCGCGGTACCGAAGTTGAGCAGGACGCCCTCTTCCAGGTTGCGGACATGCTCCGCGAAGATGAGAAAGTCCGTGTACGACGCCCGGCCCAGCACGCCGCCGTCGGCGTTCGGGTGCTCATGGGTAATGTCGTACCCGATGCCGATGTGGACCGTGACGGGGATCTTCATGCGATACGCGGCCGCCAGCACCGAGGCGTGTTTGTGGGGGAAGAAGCCCTCCGCGATCGCCCGGCCGACGCTTTCGCCGAAGCCGAGGCCGTCCTTCACGCCCTTCGTGATTGCGTCGTTGATGCGGCCCGTCTCGTTCCACAAGCCGAATTCGCCGCTGCTAACGTATCGGGCCACGCTCTCGGTGCTAGCGCCGATCATCGCGAATTCCCAGTCGTGGATCGGCCCCGCCCCGTTCATGGCTACAAGCGAGATGAGGCCGCGTTCCATGAGATCGATCAGGTGATTCTGCACGCCAGCCCGAAGGACGTGGGCTCCCATCATGAGAATGCGAGAGGCATTGGCAGCCTTCGCCGCGCGAAGTCGATCGCCGAGGATCGGCAGCGACGGATGCTCGAAGGGCACGGGTGCATCGAGCGGCAACAGAATCGCCGCGAGGTCGAGATCATGCTGCCGCTGCTCCAGCGGCTGGAGACGAAGCTTCGAGCGATTGAACTGTGGGAAAGGCATGGGGGAAAGACTCTTCAGAAACTCGGAACTCGGAACTCGGAACTCGAATTGTGGAAGCTCCGGGGACTGTGCCACAGGCCTAATCGGGCGATTAGCGATTCATCAACCATGGCAGCCAGTCGGCCTCGTCTCGGAAGTCCGCGATCACCGCATCGGCGCCGGCGGCGAGGAGGCGTTCGCGCTTGTCCGCGTGGACGCCGTCGAGGCCGCGCTCTACGCTGGCGACGGCGATGGCGGTGCCGCCGACACGCTTGACTTCCTGCGTCTCCGTCACGCCGTCGCCGAAGCCGAGGAGGTCGCTGCCGTCGATCCCTTCGTCCACGAGGAGTTTCTCGATGACGCCGCGCTTGCTGAAGGTGCCGGAGTCGTCGGCCGGGGCGTAAAAGTGGGGGCCGAAGAAACGAGCGACGTCCAGGAGGTTCGCCTCCTCGCGGACGTACGTGACCACCGTGCCGCTGGCGAGGTACAGCTTCACGCCGTGGCGGGTGAGGTGCTCCAGGAGCGCGTGGACTCCCGGCACCGCCCACTCCGCGGGATTCGCCTCGTGGCTCAAGACTTCCTCGTGCCGCCTCCGCACCACCGCGAGCAACTGGCGGTGATACTCATCAAGGTATATGAGCGGGTCCTCGGCCCTGCCGCCGCGGGTGCGAATCTCCTCGGCGTAACGCTGCATCTGGAAGATGCTCGGCTTGCCGTTGAGCGTCATCACGAAGTCCTCGACGTATCTCCACGCCTCGGTTTCCGGCTCGCGAAGGAGGTTCTGTTCCTTCAAGCCGGCGACCATCATGTCGATCATGATCTTCGGCCAGCCCTCGCGGAACAGCGAGAGGGTGCCATCGAAATCGAAGATGGCGACCTTGTAAGGCCGGCGCGGGGTTTGGAGGTTGCGGAGTTCAAACGTGTGAGGATTCATCGGCCCAATCTGGTAAATTGACCCCATGGAGGATCCATTCGCACACGCCCTCATCCTCACCGGGCCGACGGCTTGTGGCAAGTCCGCGCTCGCACTCGATCTTTCCGAACGCCTGGGGCTCGAGGTCGTCGCGATGGATTCCATGACACTTTACCGCGGCATGGACATCGGCACGGCGAAGCCCAGCCGGGCCGAGCGGGAACGTGTTCCGCACCACCTGATCGACGTGCTCGACCCGTGGGAATCCGCGAATGTCGCCTGGTGGCTCGACCGTGCCGCGGAGGCCTGCCGGGGGATTGTCACACGCGGGAAACGGCCGTTGTTCGTGGGGGGAACGCCCTTCTATCTGAAATCGCTGTTGCACGGCCTCTTCGACAGCCCGCCCGCGGATGAGTCGCTACGAAAGCAACTCGAGGCGGAACCCCGGGAAGAACTCCACGCCAGGCTCGCCGTGGTCGATCCGCAAACCGCAGCCCGACTGCACCTCAACGACGTTCGCCGGGTGGTGCGGGCCCTGGAAATTCACACGCTCACCGGCCGGCCGATCTCGGAGTGGCAGCAGACGTGGGACTCGCCCGCGTTCGCGGAATCGCCAGACGAGGCCCCGCCAGGGCGAACGATTCCCTGCGTCCGCCTCGACCTGCCACGGGAGATGCTGTACGAGCGTATCGATCGTCGCGTGAACCAGATGTTCGCGGAAGGTTTCCTCGACGAAGTTCAATCCCTCCGTGCCCTGCCCCGCCCGTTGAGCCGGGAATCGCGCCAGGCCCTTGGCTACCGTGAACTTCTCGCCCACCTCGACGGCGACGGCACCACCCTCGGCGAGTGCATAACGCTCATCCAGACGCACACTCGGCAGTTCGCGAAACGGCAGCTCACCTGGTTCCGCAAGCTCACGGGCTGCCTTTCCTGCTCCATGGACGAACCCGATCTGGCGTCGCGGGTTCAAGCTCTCTGGCGTTCATTCGATCCTTCCGCATCACGAAGTTGACACGTGGCGCGAAGCTGCACAGACTGCGGTGAAAGAAAAATCGTCGAATCGGATTGTCTCGCCACGAATTGAAACCAGGTTTATGCTATAGATAGAAATTAGTCGTTTGTGCGGGTTCGTGGCTGTCCAGAATCAGTCGTGAGCAGGAACCTTTCATGCGTAGCGTGACTTTTCTCGTGTTGGAAGGTGTCGATAAGGGACGTGTGTTTCGCGACATCCCCATTCCCGTGACCATCGGCCGCGAGGAAGGGAACGCCCTGCGACTCAATGACGAGCGCGTGAGCCGGTATCACGCCAAGGTTCAGATCGAAGACAACGACATCATCCTTACCGACCTCGACAGCACCAACGGCACCCGGGTGAATGGCTCGGCGATTCAGATTCGCCGACTGCGGCCCGGCGATCAGGTATCGATTGGTCGGTCGATGCTGCTGTTCGGCACCATGGAGGAGATTTCGGCCCGCAAGAATGGCACGATCCCCGCCAATGGTGGCTCCCAGGCCCAGACGATCCGTGCGGAGGAACTCGCGGCGGCCGGGGCATCGATCAACACGACCGGGGCTCGCAAATCGATCGACAACGACCAACCCGCAATGTGGTCTGCCTTCGACGACGACATCCCCCCGCTGCCCATGAAACTCAGTCCGGCTCAGGCGGCTCGACTGGCGGAAATCTTGGACTACTTGCACCGCGGCCTGACCACCTCCGTCGAGAACATCGAAGCCAACGAGGATGGGACCGAGATCAAGATCGGCTTCAGCGAATGGCAGACGATCCAGGCCGTGCAGATGCTGCTGGCGCGATACAGCCGCAACGTCGCAGAGCCGCAAGAAAAGGAATGAGCCTGGGATCCAGGAAAGTGAAAAGAGCAGGACTTCGGCCCCGCTCTTCGTAAGGAAGAGCCAGTTTCAATCGTCTTCATCCTCGTCCTCATCATCATCCTCCTCGTCGTCGTCTTTCTTCTCGGGTTCCTCGTCGATATCCACTTCCTCAAAGCCCGCGATCACCTTGGGGTTTCGCAGCATGGCCAGGGCGTACGCACCGGCGAGCAACGGGAGGACACCCATGACGGCTCCGACCATGGCCATGGTGTACGACTGCAAGTTGTGCATCATGCTCGCGCCGATACAAACGACGCCTCCCCAGATGAAGACCATGCCGCCGCCAAGCATGAGGAAGATTGCTTCTTCCGTTTCCTCGTCGCCGGGGGGTGCCTCGCTGAAGACGAGCGGCCACATTCCGTAAACGAAGAGAAAGATTCCCGCCACCGAGGTCGCGAAACCACTGAAGGTGAGCACGTTCGCCGGTTGCACGAGCATGGCCATTGCGGGACCGCGGGCGCTGCGGGCGAACTTGTCCGCGACCTCGCCGAACTTGGGTTTGTTGGCCTCGATTCGAGCGATTTCCTCCTCGGATTCCAGTTGCACGCCGTACCCCTTGCGAACCGACGCCGCGTCTTCGTCGTCGTCGTCATCAAAGGGCTTCTTCGCCGCGGGCGGAGGAGGCTCGGGCTTGGGTTCCGGTTTCGGTTCCGACTTTCGGGCGGGCTTTTTGGAAGAAGGTGGATCGTCCGCGAGTTTGAACACCGCCTTGGCGGGAGCCACTTCGTCGTCGATGTCGTCGATAGGAACCGGGATAAACGATTCCTTACACTTGGGACAGGGCACCACTCGCCCTGGCTTGAGGGGGTTCCCCGTCCGCAGGCTCGCATTGCAGTTCGGGCAAGTGTACGTCACGGACATTCACTCATCCTCGACATGGCGTCGCATTCACGGCTTTCGGCCGCCTCGTTCCAGCCTCATCCGTTCCGAATTCTGAGGTCACGAGATTCATCGTATCTCAAGCCTCGGGTTTCTGCCAGACGCTGATGGTGGCGGACTGCCCGAGGATGCGGACGCGAAGTTGCCGACTTGGCGACCAGCCTCTCTGAAGCAGCAACGCGCGAAGTGTTTCCTGCTCGGAAGTGATGAACACGGCCCTCCCGTTCGGCCGCAGGGCCCGGTCGCACTCGCGGGCAAGCATCTCGTACATCGCCGGGATTTCCTCGGGCTTCGCGAGCTGCACGCCGAAGGGCGGGTTGCAGATCACGCGGTCCACACACTGTTCCGCCAGCGGCAACCGTGCGATGTCCCACCGGGCCACGTCGACGGGTCCGACACGTACGAGATTCTCGTTCGCGGTGAAGACCGCATGCGGATCGTTATCCCCGCCGAACACATGCACGGTGGCATACTTCCGCTGCTTGCTGAGCTCCATGGCCTCGGCAAGGATGGTGCCGGCGCCGCACATGGGATCGAGGACGGCCATACCAGGGCCGACGCCCGCGAGGCGGACCATCGCCGCGGCCATGGTGGGTCGGAGCGACGCCGCCACGTGTTCGAGTTTGTACGTCCGGTGGCGCATGGTGCGATCGGAGAGCCGCACGCCGCAGACCGCCGTCTTGCCTTGAATCGTGAGCCAGATCTCGATCCAGGCGTTCTCGTCCGCCGGCAGCCAGCCGTGCGGAATCTTCCCGGCCAGGCCGGCACGCAGGGCATCGCGAGCGTCGTTACGGCGGTAGCCGTGCTCACCCTGCATCTGGCAGACGATGCGATATGTGGGCTTTCCCTTCGTCTTCGGCTTGAGCAGGTGATGCAGCCGAAACAGCGACTCCCACTTCGCTTTTCGGGCCGTCCAGGTGCGGATGGTTTGGAGATCGTCCGCCTTGTAAGTCAGCGTGTCCGACCCCCAAGCGAGCAGGAAGACATCCTCGCAAGTGCGAAGCTTCAGCACATCGGGATTCAGAGTATCGAGCCGGAAAACGACAAGGCCGCGAGAGGTCTTCTTCACCTCGCCGCCGAGGTCGCGATTGATCTCGTCAGCGGTCACCGGTTCAAGGCCCGAGTGAACCATCGCATAAAACGGCGGCAGCTCAGCGGATTCCGACGATCGTGGTTTGTTCGCCATGGTAAGACGTTGTATTCCGCGAGCAAGGCGAACCCAACCCCTCTCCGTCAGTTACGTCGTCGTGAGACTGCATGAGTTTCCCTCTCGGCCCACGGTTTCGCCTGGAGTGGCGAGAAGCCTCCGATATCTGGCGGGCTTCTCCGGAATCGTCGGGTTGCCCACGGTCTCGCCGGACGGCGGCAAGCTTGCCTTCCTTCATGGCGATGTCGTGGCGTTATTCGACCCGGCGTCGATCGGGTACAACTCGCAAACAGGCCTTGGTGATGTCGTGCGGAGCTACGGCAAGCCGGACTACGCGCTCTTTACGACATCGCCCATTCCCGGCGTGATTCGCAAGGAGGGCAAGACCGGGGCCCTCGGTTCGTCCAGCTTCCGGGCCTATGGCATCCAGGAGAAGGATTGATTGCCATGATCCGCCCACTCTGATTGAGGTTTCCCCTCGAGTTTGGAATCGTGAATCCGGAATCCGGAATTGGCATCTCTCCGTGGCTGCGGATATGATCACCTTCCATCGCTCGCCACTCTCTTGAGTTTGGAGATCGCAACAATGTCTCGCCATGCCATGGCTGGCTGCCTCGTTTTCCTCGCGACGACTTCTCTCCTTGCCGTGGAAGCCGAGCTTGTCTCCGTTGCGAAGATCTGGGAGGAAGGGCCACACAACGCCTTCACGGATCTCATTCGCTTCGGGGACCGCTGGTACTGTTCGTTCCGCGAAGCGGACGCCCATGTGGGCGGTGACGGCAAGTGCCGGGTGCTCACCTCCGCGGATGGCAAGACCTGGGAATCCGCATCACTTGTGGGTGAGAAAGGCGTCGACCTTCGCGATCCGAAGCTCTCCATCACCGCGGACGGCCGGTTGATGATGGTGATGGGCGGCTCGTACTACGAAGGCAAAACCTTGAAGGGCCGACACCCGCGTGTGTCGTTCTCCCGCAATGGCATCCTCTGGAGCGAGCCGAAGAAGATCCTCGAAGCGGAAGAGTGGCTGTGGCGCGTGACCTGGCAGAACGGCACGGCCTACGGGCTTACTTACAATGCCACGGCCCGCACCACGCCCGAGGCGAAGAACGCCGCCAACACGGGAAAGGTGCCGCCCGGCCCCGCGGACTGGAAGCTCAAGCTCGTCTCCAGCGCCGACGGGGAGAAGTTCAACCTTGTCACCTCACTCGACGTGCCCGGCCATCCGAACGAATCGACGCTGCGTTTCCTTCCGGATGGCCGGATGGTTGCCCTCATCCGCCGCGAGGGTGGGGATAAGAGCGGCTGGGTCGGCATCAGCAAGGCGCCTTACAAGGAATGGAGTTTCAAGCCCCTGCCCCGGCGGATCGGCGGGCCGAACTTCCTGCAAATTCCGGATGGCCGCCTGATCGCCGTCACTCGTGACTACGAACCTGCCGTGAAAACAGTCGTCAGCGTTCTCGACCCTGAGGCGGGCACGCTCGAGGACGTGCTGACG
>Ga0105048_10011185_pt1 | contig 14172 bp, 8 predicted proteins | sample MAT05_FD_78382 | JGI IMG/M metagenome (GOLD analysis project Ga0105048, IMG submission 78382) | Freshwater microbial communities from Lake Fryxell liftoff mats and glacier meltwater in Antarctica - MAT-05 | ecosystem: Environmental > Aquatic > Freshwater > Ice > Liftoff microbial mat | place...
CTTGAGCCTGGGCCTCCGAGCGCGCGGTGGCGGGGGCCTGCTCCGCGATCTTCGCGGTCTGCGGCGCGGGCGGCGCCGGCGGCGGAACTATGGCCGCCTCGCGTCCCTCGAGCCGCATCTTGACCGCGACCTTCACCGCGCCATCGGCCGCGCCGAGGGGAGGGAACTTGACCTCTTTGAGGACCCCATCGATGCAGCCCGCCGCTTCCGGCGTCACAGTGGCCGCGCCGCGGGTCACCAGAATGACAGCGCCCGAGGCGTCGACATCCAGCACCGCGTCATAGGCGAGCGTCTCGCCGTTGCCGACGTCGGCACAGGCATCCGCCCACTGCATGCGCGCCTTGAGGGCGTCCTTCGCCGCGTCCGCGCTGAGGAGCGTGGCCGCGTCGACGCCTTCCTTGGCGGAAGTGACGACGGGAGCATCAGAGAGCTCTGCGTGCGTCTTGGCTGCTGCGGGTCCAGCAATGGCGAGCATCGCCACGACAGTCCCAGGGATCCACGGAGTCAGTTTCATGAATTTCAATTTCGGCCCTCCCAGAGGCTCGCCGTGCGTTTGGTCACGAACGGAACGGGGCAAGGAGAAACAAGGCAGATTACGTGCCAGGAATCGTATTCCCGGTTACGAAGCACTTCCGAGGTCGAGTTGGGCCGTGTCGTCTGTACGCTGACACTTCGCGAGCGGATCGTTAGCGGCCTAACGGTCGCTGACGATCGCGAGGCGAACGTGGATTGGCGTAGGGCGAACGTCATTCTTCCTTCGGAAAAGGTGGCGCGGGTTAGCACGCGACATCGGGTCGGTCAACGACTGACGGCGCGTGAATCGGCCCACCTTGCCGATCCGGAACGAGCATGTCGTCGGACGTAAGACGTAGACGCGGTGAATGACGCGCGAAGCCGAAAAACTGCCTCTATGGTATGGGGCGCGGATGATGCGCTCGTCCGCGCTGGCGCTGGCCCTGGCGATGGGCCTCGTGGCCTGCACCCGACCGGCCCCCGAGGGTCCGGCGGAGCGAAGGGAGCCGAGCAAGGGCGCCCGTCTGACCTCCCGCCCCATCCCGCAGTTCCCGGCGAGCGCGGATCTCCTCGAGCGCCGCGGCGCCGGGCGCATCAAGTACCTCGGCTTCGACGTCAGCCCCTCGCCGCCGCTCGCGCCGGGGACGCAGGTCGAGCTCAAGCATTACTTCGAAGCCGTGGTCGCCTCGCGCGGCGACTACGCGGTCCTCGTGGACCTCGCGATCCCCGGCGACGCCGCGGCGATCGCCAGCGACGCGCACCGCCCTGTGTCAGGGAAGGCGCCGACCCATAGCTGGAAGCCCGGAGAGATCTGGGTCGACACCCACCGCATGCGGATCCCAGCCAGCGCCCGCGCGGCTGCGCTCGAGGTCTGGCTGGCGCTCTCCGAGGGCGGCGAGAAGATGACCGTCGAGGCGCCCGCCGGGGCGTCCGACGGCAAGGATCGCCTGCGCGCCGCCACCCTCCAGGTGGACATCTCCAAGGCCGGTCCCGCGGACGACGGCCTGCCGGTGGTCGTGATCCCACGGCGCACCAGCACGATCACCATCGACGGCGATCTCGACGAGGCCGCCTGGGCGCGCGCGCCGACCCTGACCTTCGCCGACACGATGGGACGCGACGTCCAGCTCCAGTCCCCGACCAAGCTCAAGCTCCTCTGGGACGACGAGTTCCTCTACGTCGGCTTCGACAGCGTCGATCGCGACATCACCGACCCCTTCGTGAACCGCGACGACCCCATCTACGATCACGAGACGGTCGAGGTGTTCATCATGCCGCAGGTGATCGCGCCGGCGCTCGGGCCTTACGTGGAGCTGCAGGCTTCGCCGAAGGGCGTCATCTTCGATGCGTCGTTCACCGGACGGCGGCAGGGGATGGACAAGGGCTTCGACGCCAAGCAGACGATCGCGACCAAGGTCATCGGCACCCTGAACGATCCGGCGCCCGACGAGGGGTGGCGAAGCGAGTGGAAGGTTCCCTGGAAGAGCATGCGTTGGGTCACGCGGCCCCCGGTGGTCGGCGACGAGTGGCGCATGAACGCGTTCCGCATCGAGAAATTCAGCGGTGGAGGCGAGTTCAGCGCCTGGTCGCCGCCACGCGTCGGTGACTTCCACGCGACTGACAAGCTCGGAAGGATGAGGTTTGGACCGTGAGATCAGCTGCGTTGTTGCTCTTCCTGCTCGGTGCCTGCGGCGCTCCCGCCGGCACCCCCGCCGAGGAGGTCGTGAAGAACCTCGACGCCTACCGCGGCCGCCCGGTCGACGTGCGCGCGAAGCTCAAGTCCGGCGCGCGCTGCCGTCAGGGTGAGGACGGCGAGTGGAAGACGTACTGCAAGGACTGCGTCTATTGCCGCGGCCCGCTGGTCGTCGACCTCGGCACCGACACCTCGAGCACGTCGAACGAGCTCGACTGGCCGCTGATCCTCGGCGGCACCTACGAATACGAGGACATCCGCTGCAAGGGCCTGCTCAACGAGGTGAAGTGCACGCCGATGGAGGACGGTAAGACGTACGTGATCCGCGGGATCATCGAGTTCCAGAGGCCGCCGAAGCTGCTGGTCGAGAAGTTCTGGGAGGTCGACGATCCGTCACGCGGGAAGTTCGCTCACTGAGCCGGTGGCGCCGCGGGCTTCATCGCCGCGTACGCCTGATCCATCAGGCGCCGCACGTACGGATCGAGATCGAGCAAGCTGCGTAGCCGCATCCGGGTGCGCGATCCGCCCGAGCTCTTCATCCGCTTGCCCGGATCGAACATCGACGCGCCCATCGGGAAGCTGATCGTCACCCCGGTTTCCTCCGGTAAAAAGCGCAAAAATCCGTTCCCCTTGGCCTCGCCGCGCGCCATCACCAGCTCGCGGCCTTCGAGGAACGGGACCACGTCTTTGCCCTCCCCCAGCGACAGATCGTAGAGCGCCTTCAAGAGGCGCTGGGTCTCCATGTTGTGAGACTCGAAGTATCGCCCCAGGTCGGCGCGCATCCGGCGGTGGATGCTACTTGATCCCGATGCGCGCGCGAATCTGCGCCATGTAGTCCTGCGCGAGCGCTTCCTTCTGCTCGGCGGTGCGCTTGGGGAGCATGTCGCCGTCGGTCTCCTCGACCGCGTCGGGCGGGAGATCCTCGAGGAAACGAGAGCGATCGCGGTTCACCATGCGGCCGTACTTGTTGCGCGTGCGAGCCCAAGAGACGACCAGCCGCTCGCGCGCGCGGGTCACCGCGACGTACGCCAGGCGGCGCTCCTCCTCGATCTCGCCGTCGCCCTCGAGCGTGCGCGCGTGCGGGAGCAGCTCCTCCTCGACGCCGACGACGAACACGTGCTTCCACTCCAGGCCCTTCGCCGCGTGGATCGTGGAGAGCAGGACCTGGGTGTCCTTGTCGTCCTTCTTGCCGCCGTCGTCGCGCACGCCGAGCGCCAGATCGGCCAGAAAGCCGCTCAGCGTCGCGGGATCGATCTCGTCGTCCTCGTCGTCATCGTCGTCGTCGCCCGCGACCTCGCCGGTGTTGCCAGTCGACGTGCTGGTGCTGGTGCTCTTCTTCACCTCGGTCTTGATGCGATCCTCGTAACGATCGATCTGCTTCAGGATCTGGCGCACGTTGTCGACGCGGCGCGAAGCCACGGTCGCGCTGTCGGTGCTGGCGAGCAAAGCGGGCTCGAGCCCCACCGACTCGACCAGCTTTCGTACCACCGTCCCGATCTTCCTGCGGCTCGACACCTTTCGCAGATCGCGCAACATCGACAGGAACGTCGTGATCGCGTCGCTCGCCTTCCCTGCGACCCCCGGGACCTCGTCGAGCTTGTCCATCGCAGCGACCAGCGTGAGGCCGCGCTCGCGGGCCCAGTCGTCGATGCGCTCGACGGTGGAGTCGCCGATCCCGCGTGGCGGATAGTTGATGATGCGGCGCAGCGACTGCTCGTCGTCGGGGTTGTCGAGGACGCGCAGGTACGCGACGAGATCCTTGATCTCCTTCTTGTCGAACAGATCCATTCCGCCGGCGACGCGATAGGCGATGTTGGCCGATCGCAACGCCAGCTCGATCGCGCGCGACTGCACGTTGCTGCGGAACAGAACGGCGATCTCCTTCGGCAAGTTGCCTTGCGCGAGCAGCGCCGTGATCGCCTCCGCGACCTGCTGGGCCTCGGCGTCCTCGTCGTCGGCGGAGCTGATGCGCACCCGCTCGCCAGTGCCAGCGGCCGGCTTCAAGCGCTTGTCGTGACGACCGGTGTTCTTCTCGATGATGCTGTTTGCGACCTCGAGGATGTTGGCGGTGGATCGATAGTTGGTCTCCAGCTTCACCGTCTTCGAGCCAGGAAAATGCGTGTCGAAACGCAGGATGTTCTCGATGTCCGCGCCGCGCCAGCCGTAGATCGACTGGTCGTCGTCGCCCACCACGCAGATGTTCTTGCGCTCGCCGGCGAGCAATCGCATCAGGTTGAACTGGGCGCCGTTGGTGTCCTGATACTCGTCGATCATCAGGTAGCGCCACTTGTGGCGCAGCTTTTCCAGCAGCTCGCTGTCCTTCTCGAACAGCCGCTGCGTGAGGAGGAGGAGATCGTCGAAGTCGACCACGTTCTGCGCGCGCAAGCTCTGCTCGTAGCGCAGGTAACACTGCTCGGTGGCGAGCTCGTACTCCTCGTCGAGGAGCTCGTTGAGCTTGAGCCCGTAGGCGCCTTTTTCGGCGTAGCCCTCGGCGTCGAGGCCGGCGTTCTTGATCTTGCCGATGGCCGAGAGGATGCGCTTCACGTCGAACTTGCGGTCGTCGATCCGCAGATCGCGGAGGATGCGGCGCAAGGTGCCGAGCTGATCGCCGGAGTCGGAGATGGTGAAGCCGCTGCGTAGACCGGCCTTTTCGGGGTGCTCGCGCAGGATGTGCGATCCGAGGGCGTGGAACGTGGAGAGGGTCGCGCCGCGCAGGCTCTTGCCCACCAGGTTCTTCGCGCGCACCTTCATCTCGAAGGCGGCCTTGTTGGTGAACGTGACGCAGAGGATGTTTCGCGGCGACACGCCCTGCTCGAGGAGCTTCGCCAGCCGGTACGTGATGACGCGCGTCTTGCCGCTGCCGGCGCCGGCCAGGACGAGGAGCGGTCCCTCGGTGGTGACGACCGCCTCGAGCTGCGCGTGGTTGAGGGTGGTGAGGTCGAGGGCCAGGATTCTGCGACTACTACCTGGCGCCTCGTTTGACGAACGTTTTACGATCGCGAGACCACTGGCTTCGCCGGAGGGAGGAAGGTCGTTTCCATGAACAAGAAACACGGGATCCCGCTCCTCCTTGCCATCGCCGCGTCGCCAGCGCTCGCCAGCCCCGAGGTCACCTTGACCGCGCAGCTCGGATCGCCGGTCGTGCTCGCGAATGGGAAGCGCACCGCCTACCTCAAGGTCGGCCTCACCGGCTTCGCGCTCGAGGACGACAAGTCGCGCGCGTCCGTGAACCTCGCGATCGTCATCGATCGCTCGAGCTCGATGAGTGGTGAGAAGTTCGAGCGCGCCAAGGAGGCGGCGAGCCTGGCGGTGGATCGGCTGCGCGACGACGACATCATCTCGGTCGTCACGTACGACAGCACCGTCGACGTGCTGGTGCCGGCCACGCGCGCCTCGGAGCGGGAGGCGGTGAAGTACAAGATCCGCAGCCTCCAGCCCCGCGGGATGACGGCGCTCTTCGGCGGCGTGGCGAAGGGTGCCCAGGAAGTGCGCAAATTCCTGTCTGGAAACCGCGTCAACCGGATCATCTTGCTCTCCGACGGGCAGGCCAACATCGGCCCCTCGACGCCGAACGAGCTCGGTCGCCTCGGCATCACGCTCGGCAAGGAGAACATCAGCGTGACGACGCTCGGCCTCGGCCTCGGCTACAACGAGGATCTGATGGCGCAGCTCGCGCTGAAGAGCGACGGCAACCACGCGTTCATCGAGGACGCCTCGCAGCTCGCGAAGGTGTTCGATTCGGAGCTCGGCGACGTGCTGGCGGTGGTGGCGCAGGAGATCACGATCAAGGTCAACCTCATGGACGGCGCGCGGCCGATCAAGGCGCTCGATCGCGACGCGGAGATCCGCGGCAGCCAGGCGATCGTCTCGCTGAACCAGCTCTACGCGCGCCAGGAGCGTTACTTCTTGCTCGAGGTCGAGCTGCCGGCGGGGGCGCCCGGGACCTCGCGCGAGATCGCGAAGGTCGAGGTGTCGTACGGCAACATGCTCACGCAGAAGACCGATCGCCTCTTCGCCAACGTCGGCGTGGGCTTCGCCGCTTCGCTCGCCGAGGTCGATGCGCGCACCAACAAGGACGTGATGGTGTCGGCGGTCGAGGCGATCGCCAACGAGCGCTCGCGGCTCGCGGTGGCGCTGCGCGACGAGGGCAAGGTCGAAGACGCGCAGAACCTGCTGCGCGACAACGCCAGCTACCTGCAGATGAACTCGGTGAAGCTCAGCTCACCGAAGCTCAACAAGGCGTCGATCATGAACAACAACGACGCCGAAGAGGTCGCGAAGTCGAGCTGGGATCTCGGCACGCGCAAGAAGATGCGCAAGGCCCAGCACACCACCGAGACGCAGCAGCGCTACTAAATGCGGGATAAGCTCACCATCGTCTTCGGCCTCCTCGTGCTCGTGCCCGTGATCTTGCTGGCGCTGATGGGCGCCAAGGTCGCGCGCGATGAGCAGACGATGGTCGCCGCGCGCCTCGAGTCGCTGCGCGAGGATCGACTGCAGGGCCTCGCGGTCGACATCCGGCGAACGATCGAGCTGACCGAGGCCGAGCTGGGCGCGACGCTCGCGCTCCTCGACTCGAACGACGCGGAGAAGATGCGCGACCTCGTGCGCATCAACCCGATGATCACCCAGGTGTTCGTCGTGCGGACCGATGGCGAGCTCTCTTTCCCGGTAAAAGAAGGGGCGACCGAGGCCGAGCGGGCGTTCCTCGCGCGCACCGAGGCGATCTGGCGTGGCAAGGCGATGCTGGCCGATCTGCGCGATGCGGACGCGAGCGATCGCGGGTACGCGCGCGGCGACAGCATCAGCGCGCTCGCGGCGCGCCGGCCGCGCGGGTGGGTGACCTGGTACTGGGAGGAGGGCCTGCATCTGTTGCACTGGCAGGCGCGGACGGAGGGCGGTGTCATCGGCGTGGAGGTCGATCGGGTCGCGCTGATCGCCCGCGTGATCGGCGTGCTGCCGGAGATCGACGTCGAGGACGGGCGGCTGGTGATGCTCGATCTGCGGGCCGAGCCGCTGTTCCAGTGGGGCCGCGGCGAGCCGAAGGACGGCGAGAAGACGCGCGCGCGACGGGCGCTCGATCATCCGCTCGAGAGCTACAGCCTGGCCGAGTTTCCCGGCGCGGGCGGGACGTTCGAGGAGACGACGCAGGTCGGCCTGTGGGCGTCGCTGATCGCCGCGCTGGGGATGGTGTTCGCGCTCGCCGCCTACTTCCATCGCGAGCGCACGCGCGAGGCGCGAGAGGCGCGGCAGAAGGTCAACTTCGTCACGCAGGTCTCGCACGAGCTGAAGACGCCGCTCACCAACATCCGCATGTACGCCGAGCTGCTGAGCGAAGATCTCGAGGGGCTGGAGGACACCGCGACGCCGCGGCGGCACCTCGAGGTGATCGTGTCGGAGAGCCAGCGGCTGTCGCGGCTCATCCACAACATCCTCACGTTCTCGCGCCACCAGAGCGACAAGCTCACGCTGCGCCCGACCGATGTCCCGCTGCGCCCGCTGGCCGACGCGGTGGTCGCGCAGTTCGAGCCGAGCTTCGCGGCGAAGGGCCTCAAGGCGGAGGTCTCGGGGGAGTCGACCGCGCACGTCGATCCGGACGCGGTGGGGCAGATCCTCGGGAACCTGCTGTCGAACGTCGAGAAGTATGCGTCGGACGGTCACCGGGTCGAGGTCGAGATCAAGGACGATCGGATGGAAGTGCGCGATCACGGGCCGGGCGTGCCGCCGGAAGATCTGCGCCGCATCTTCGAGCCCTTCGTTCGCCTCGGCGACAAGCTCTCGGACGGCGTGACCGGCACGGGCATCGGGCTCACCATCGCGGGTGAGCTGGCGCGCCTGCAGGGCGGATCGCTTGATGTCGAGCGCGCCAACCCGGGCCTTCGTTTCACCCTTCGTTTCCCGAAAGAAAAGGGGCTCCCGTCATGAAAGTACTCGTCGCCGAGGACGATCCGAACATCCTCAAGGGCATCCTCGAAGTGCTCGAGATGGAGGGCTACAAGCCGCTCGGCGTGCCCGACGGACAGGCCGCGCTCGAGGCGTTCGATCGCGAGAAGCCGGACTTCGTGTGCCTCGACATCATGATGCCGAAGGTGAACGGCTACGACGTCTGCAAGACGATCCGCGCGAAGTCGGGGACGGTGCCGATCATCTTCCTGAGCGCGAAGTCGGAGGAGATCGACAAGGTGCTCGGGCTCGAGCTCGGCGCGGACGACTACCTGATGAAGCCGTTCGGCGTGCGCGAGCTGACCGCGCGGATCCGGGCGGTGGCGCGCCGCTGCCTCGCGCTGAAGCCGCGCGCGGAGCGGCCCGGGACGTTCACGCTCGGCGATCTCGAGGTGCTGCCGATGGAGCTTCGCGCGCGCCGCGGCAGCGAGACGATCGAGCTCACGCTGCGAGAGGTGAAGCTGCTCGAGACGTTCTTCGCGAATCCCGGCGTGGTGCTGACGCGCGATGTGCTGTTCCGGGAGTGCTGGGGCATCGATCACTTCGCCAACAGCCGGACCCTCGATCAGCACGTCTCGAAGCTGCGAAAGAAGATCGAGATGGACGCCAACGTGCCCATGGTGATCACCACCGTGCACGGGGCGGGATACCGCTGGACGCCGCCTTCGTAAAACGTCAGCGCTTGCGCTCGAACACGACCGGCTGTCCCAGCGCCGCGAGCGCGGACGAGGCGTCGCTCTGGAGGGCCGCGTACCGGTCGGGCGGGAAGGATCCCGCCACGCGATCGTACGCGAAAGAGAGCGTGGATCGCTGCGGCGCGGACTCGACCGCCACCGACCAGCGCGCGAAAGACTCGCCGGACGTGCTCGCGTTCGCGCTGAGCGGGGTCATCTGGTAGTCCTTCGGCACCACGATGCTGGTCTCGCTCCGGAACGAGATCGGCCACCGCAGCTCGAACGGATTGGCGCGATCCTCGACCGCGGTGATGGACAGGCGGCCCGCCTCCCAGGGCGCGGGGATCTTGGTCACGAGCTGTCCGTTCGACTCGTGGAGCTGACCATCGACCAGGTATCGCAAGCGCAGCTTGAGCGGCTTGTCGAGGTGGTTCAGGTCGTCGATCTCGAGCGACTGCACGCGGACGTTGCCGAGCCAGCCCTGGATGGCTTGCGCCCGGCGCGAGGCCTCGCTCGAGCCGAGCGTCTCCCGCAACGCGAGCGCGCTCCAACCGCTCGCGGTCACCGACTCCACGACTTCGAGCGTGGTCTTGCCGATCGCCTTCACTTCCCGCTCGATCTCGATTTCGGGCAACGCGTCCTCGGCCCTCTCGATCGTCACGAAGCGCGACGTGCTAGCGTCGACCAGCAGGGCCTCCTGCCCCGTCAGCCACGAGGGCCCCGTGGAGGTGCTCCACCACTTCGACGTCGCGTCGATGAAGCGTGGCGTCGGTCCCGGCACGTACACGATCATGTGATCGAATTGATCGAGCGAAGGCACGTCGTGCTGGATCGGCCCCCACGTCCGGACCAGCGCGAGCTTGGCCTCGACGCCCACCGCCACCAGCATCCGCTGCAGCAGGAGCGCGTGATCCTTGCAGTCGCCGTAGCGATGATCGAGCACGTCGCCCGGGATGCGCGGGACGCGGGCGCCGCGACCGAACTCGATCGCCTTGTACGTCAGCTCCTTTTGCACGTAGCGCGCGAGCACGTTCACCCGCGCGTCGGCGCTCTCCAGGCCCTCGGTGAGCTTGCGCGCCAGCTTCTCGATCTCGGGCCCACGCTCGACGGTCGCGGCGAGCTCCTCGACGTAGTGGGCGAGCTCGCTCTCCCATGTGGCGGCCGCGGGGCCGAGCCAGACCGCCATCGCGAAGCGCTCCAGCGGGAGGTCGAAGGGCTGCGGGTGATACACGAGCGGCTTCTCGACGATCCACGCGATCCCATCACCGACCGGAGTCGCTTTCACGCCTCCTGCCTCGGCGTGGCGCACGGCCGCGACATCGCCGCGCACGAACAGCGTGCTCCTCTGGGTCGGGATCGCGTCGACGAGCAGATGGCGGCGGTACCAGATCTCGCTCGGGGCCGAGTTGACCCGCCGCGTGGTGGTGAGCGCGAACGAGTACCCCGGCTGGAGGCCCGGGATCGGCACGTAGAGCGTCCGCATCGCGGTGCCCATCTCGTCGGACGCACGATCGGACAGGTAACAATCGGCGACCGAGCCGGTCCGCACGAGCGCGCCGCTCGCATCGAAGACCTCGAGCTTGTTCACGTAGATGTTCTCGAGCTGGGGATCGATCTCGAAGTCGAGCGTGCTGAACAGCTCGACGCCCGCCTGGTTGATGACGTGCACGTCGAGGACCTCGGTGGTGCGAAAGTCCTTGTTCTTCACGAACGAGATCGCGGTCGTTCGCGAGCGCACCACCGCGCGATGATCGCCGGGCGGCGGCTCTCCTTTCGCAACGGACAGCGCGGCGGGCAGCTCGACGGGCGCGATCGGCTCCTTGATCGCGGAGTTCGTGCCCTGCCCCAGCATGCCCGAGACGTAGACCATGCTGCGCTGGATGTCGGGATCATCGGGCCACCGGCGCTGCGCGGCTTCCAGCGTCTCCTTGGACTTCGCATACCAGTGCAGCGCCGCCTCGCTCTTGGCCTTCGCCCAGAAGACGTCGAGCGAGCCGCGTCCCTGCTCGATCAGGCGGACGGCCGTGTTGATCGTCTCTCCATGCTTTTCCGCGGCCTGATAGAGCCCGAGGAGACCGATGGCGATCCGAGCCTCCGGATCACTCGTCTCCAGCCGGCGCTCGAGGATCTCGATCGCCTTTGCGAGGTCGCCCGAGCGCTGCAACAGCTCGGCTTGCAGGATCGCGATCGTCGGCGTGTCGTGGTGCTGCTGGTAGCGCTCGATCTCGGCGAGCGCCTTGGCCCGCTGGCCCTGCTTTTCGAGCAGATAAGCCCAGGCGCCAAAGATGTCGTCGTCCTCGTATCCAGCGCCGAACAGCCGGCCGTAGTCGGCGAGCGCACGCTCGGAGCGGTTGCGGCCCGCGAGGATCGTCGCGCGCACCGCGTACAGCGGCGAGTTGTCGGGCGCGCCCGCGAGCAAGCCGTCCATGACGCGTTCGGCTTCGGCGAGCTTGCCGGCCTTGGCGGCGACGTTCTCGAGGGACCAGGCCGCGTCGATCGACGTCGGATCCAGCACCAGCGAACGCTTCACCAGCGCGAGCGCGCGCGGGAGATCACCGTGCTCCGCGGCGTCGCCCCCGATCGCCATCTGGAGCCATGCCGCCCGCTCCTTGCTCGGGATTTGATTGGCGACGATCTGCGGCTGACCCAGCGTGATCTTCTCGAGGGTCACCGGGCAGGCGCGATCGTCCGGATCGCCGGGCTCGTCGCGGAGGTCGGCGATCATGATCGCGACGAGCTTGTTGGCCACGATACGCGCCCGAAAACGGCGCCTGTTGCCCTGCCAGGTCTGCACTCCGCTCAGCTCCTGTCCGTGGAAGTCGAGGAGCTTCACCGGCGCTCGGATCGTGCTCGGATCCTCCGCGGGCAGGCTCAGGCGAGAGGCGAGGACACGCACGATTGCTTCCTCGGAAACGACGGTACCGAGGAGCGGCCAGGCCATCACGAGGAGCAGCCCCGACCCACCACACGCGGCCCCGAACTCGGCCGACGGGAACTGCGTCGCGACCGTGTCGAGCTCGCCCCAGGGCGCGCCGCCGAGGTCCGCCGTGTAGCCGTACAGCGGCGACTCGAAGCGCGCGATCGGCTGCCGCGGCGGACGCGATGAAGGACTGACGCGCTCCGGATCGACTTGATGGAAGCTGCTCGCGAGCTCCCCCACCTCGCGCCGGATCATCTCGGTGTCCTTGGTCTCGCCCCAGCCGACGAGCTGATAGACGTATCCGTTGTTCACGAACGCCCTGTTCACCATGAACATGTCCATCGCGTTGATGCGCGAAACGAGGCTCGCCTCGCCGCCATCGAGCCCATGCAGCTTCAGCGGGGTCGGTGGTGTGAACTTCATGTTCGCGTCGCGCGCGGATTGGCGCACGCGCCACAGCTCGAGGATCGAATCGGACGTCAGGCTCCCATCGCTGTGCTCCGCGAGGATCAAAAAGAAGACGTTTCCTCGCGCGAAGCCCATCGATGCGTCGGGGTTGAGCTTCTTGGCGTCGATCTGCAGCCACGGGCGCGCGGGCATGTTCATCGCGTAGTTCAGATCGTCGTTGGTGAGCGTGCTACCGGGCTGCGTCTGCTCGGTGAGCGGAGTCTCCACGCGGTCGCGGTAGGCTCTCACGAAGCCGATCGTGAACGTGCTCAACGCGATCGTGCTGAGCCCGAGGGCCCACCAGGCGTGCCCTCGCCCGGAGCGGTGCTCGTCCGGCGAACGATATCCGCGCCGCAAGCCGACGAGCGCCAGCACGAACGCCGCTCCGAACAGCAGGGCGAGCGAAACGGCCAGCGGCTGCGCAGCCGAGCCGAGCACGCCGTCGCCCGACGGCGAGACCAACCCCGCGAGCGAGATGCTGGCCGAGTACGCGAACAGCGCGTAGGTCCCGTAGCGGTTCGCGTCGGGCAGGCGGAGCGCTTCTGCGGAGCGCACCGCGCAGACGAGGATGAAGACGATGCCCATCGCCTGGCCGACCGAGCTCGGCGCCGACCTCGAGAGCGCGTTCACGACACCCATCAGGGCGAGCGCGGCCAGCACGAACAGAAGCGCCGGGTGCGCGCGGCGCGGCGTGCGCTCGTGGCGGGCCATCAGCTCGGCGGCGCGGGCGATCTGGGCCGGCGGGAGGCGCACGTGATAGCTCGGCGCCTCTCCCTCGAGGACCGGAGCGAGGCCACCGCGCTCCAGCGCCGCGAGCAGGGCTTCGGCTTTCTCACGCTCCGGAGACGTGAAAAGCGTGATGAGATCGCCACCGTCCACCATGGGGGCGGGACACTAGCACGGGGACGAGAGCGGTCAGATCCTTCGGGCGGGTGGTCCGTTGATACGGGCATGCTGCTCCCCGCCGTAACGCTCCTCACGTCCATCGCCACCGCCCAGCTCCCCGGCTGGGGCGTCCGCGAACAAGACTTCTCGGCCGTCATCGAGCGCGTCGTGCAGATGCCGTTCGACCCGAACCTGGTCCAGCGCTGCAACAACCGCGGCCTCAACGTCGTGAATTTGATGTGGGAAGACACCGGCCGCTACGAGGGCTCGTCGGTCGGTCCGAACATCAGCGACCTCACGCTCCAGGTCCGCGAGACCAAAAACGGCGGGGTCGCGACGCACCTGCTCCCGGTCATCCGTCACCCCAACTACACGGACAAGACCGGCGACATCCCGGCCGACAAGCTGTGGGTGCGCGTCGGCAACCAGAACAAGGGCGGCAAGCTCGACGCGGTGCCGCTCACCGACGTGATCAAGAACCTGCGCCAGTACATGTCGAACCCCGGCGAGCTGGTCGGCTCGGACAACCTGCTGGCGGAGCGCGACACGCACTTCCTGGTGAGCGCGCAGCACGTCTTCTTGCCGCTGCCGGCGACCGGGAAGGTCGAGTTCAACCCGGTGCTCTACAACTACCAGTCGAGCGCCGGTAACCCGGCGGTGCTCACGCTGCTCGTGACCCGCGAGGGCACCAGCGTGCGCGTCATCGACAACGCCGGTGGTGATCAGAGCTACCAGGGCTGGGGACAGCAGCTGTTCTTCAACAGCGGCGGGCAGCGCACCGCGTTCACCGCCGAGCGCAAGAGCGCGGTCAAGGCGCGCATCGAGCGCCAGGGCGAGCAGGGCGCGGACAAGGGCGCGATGGAGGAAGGCGCGGACATGATGATGCTGGTGCAGATCCCGCTCGTTCAGCGCCAGGTTCGCCGCACCATGAGCTACGAAGATGCGCCGTCGCCGTCCGCGCCGATGGCCGGTGCGGTCGCCGAGATGGCGGCGCCTTCGAAGTCGGCCCGCGGCGAGCGCTCGGACGTCGAGCAGGCGGTGCTCGGCCACGGTGAGGAGATGGGTCGCTTCGCCGAGGTGAACGGCCTGCGCATCCA
>Ga0105048_10011187_pt1 | contig 14172 bp, 8 predicted proteins | sample MAT05_FD_78382 | JGI IMG/M metagenome (GOLD analysis project Ga0105048, IMG submission 78382) | Freshwater microbial communities from Lake Fryxell liftoff mats and glacier meltwater in Antarctica - MAT-05 | ecosystem: Environmental > Aquatic > Freshwater > Ice > Liftoff microbial mat | place...
ATCAGCTCATCGGGAGCATTCGGCTCGTCGCTCGACTTCACGTACTGATGCAGATAGCGTGTAGGGCGCCCTTGCACCGTCAGACCGAGACCGAGGTCGTAATCCTCGGTCAGCGAATTGGTGGCGAACGGCACGCCGTTACGCTCTTCCATGAGCTGATCGATCACGCTGCGGCGTATGCACGTGGCTACGCCGGCCGACGGAACGAAGCCCCACACCTTCTCGCGAACGAACATGTTCTTGGTGTACTGTTCAGCGAACTCGTCGATGTACGTACCGGCGACGAAGTCGTACCAATGCGGCGGTGTCGAGAGCACCGGCAACTGCACGAAGTCGGCGCCTTCGCCGCGAAAGTACCAGTTGAGCAACCGCAGTTCCTGCGGATGAATCAGATCTTCGACATCGTGGAACACGATCAGGTCGTAGCGAAGCCCAGCGCGCTGTTCGTGCTCGGCGATGGCCGCGAGTACCGCGTTCACGCAATCGGCCTTCGACGTCGGGCCATCATTCTCGGTGACGACCTTCCGCACGTTCGGATAAACCGAGCGCACCTTGTCGACTTCGCGGCGTGTCTCGGGATCGTTCCTATACGTCCCGACCCAATAGTCGTACCGCTGATAGTCGATACGCGGCAGGTTGTACATCAGCATGCGCGCGATCACGTCCTGTTCCTTCCAGGCCGGCGTCACGATCGCGATACGCCACTCGCTGACTTCCTTCAGCTCCTTGGTAGTCACGACTGGCCGTTCCCACCAATTGAAGATTCGGCCCAGCCAGTACACGCAGTCGAAGAACAGATCATCGAGCGCAAAGATCACATAGAACACGCCGATGATCGCGATCGTCAATTCGTAATTCGTCACTTCCGGTCTCCCGTGCGCTGACCACGCAACGGTGCGAGCGCGCGCCAACCGTAGACGGCCGTGAATCGCCACTCCTGATAGCGCCGGTTCGTCGTCGCCGGCGGCTCCGCCAAAAAGCGCCCGGCGATCCCTTCAGCGAGAAAGACGAAGCCGTGTCCTGGGCGCAGCGCCACGCCCCCGCCGATTTCGGCGGCGCGGTTGAAGAAATCCGCGCGACTGTCGTAGCCTACCCACCCACGCGCGAAGACATCGATGGCCTTGGTAGCGAGCGATCCCACGCGAAACCCTTCACGCAACTGCATATATCCGATGACGTTCTTGTCGAATCGTTCGTACCAGCTCACGTCGCCCGAAAAGTCGGTGAGCAGCCGCACGTTCGAACCGTCACCGAGCTGGCGCTCGTGCGCAAGAATCATGAATGTGCCGGCACGGATGTCTCGCGTCCAGCTGTTCTCTGCGTTGGCGAGCAGCGACCGCGCCGCGCCCGCCTCGGCGTACAACCAGAGCGGACCGCGCGCCGGTCGCACACGTACACCACCAGAAAGAATGGCCGCGTTGTCGCTGAGCACGCGAGACTGCAGTCCGCCCGACGACTTCGAATCGCGCGTCACCCTCAGCGAGGTATAGACGGCTTGCCCCAGCGAGCTGCCACTCTCGATGCCGAGGCGCGTAAAGCCGGTGCCGATCGTGTTCGTAAAACGCGATTGATAGAATGGCGCGAGATACCCTTCGGAGAAGTACGACGTACCCGGTCCCTGCTTCACGCGAAGCGCGCGCTGCGCAGGCCTCGACACGATGGTGTCTTCCGCAAGCGACGCAGCCTTGAACGCGGCCAGTGCGTTTTTTTCGCGACCGACGTCATCGTACAGGTAACCGAGTGCCAGATGATCGACCGGCGTCAGACCACCCGCGGTCCTGGCGACGCCTTCGAACGCGGTGATGGCTTCGCGCGTGCGCTTGAGGCTGATCAGCACGTAGCCGAGCTGGCGGTGTATTTCCGGTCGCGACGGATCGCGATCCAGGGCTTGTCGCAGAAAGTCGACAGCTCGCGTACGGTCGCCGCCAGCCAGCGCGAGATATCCGAGTTCGATGCGCGCCAAGGCTTGGCTCGTGTCAGCGGCGAGCGCTTGCTCGAAGCTCGAGCGGGCAGCAGCCGTATCACCGCGAGCCTTTGCCGCGTAGCCCACATTCAAGGCTGCGGCTGCGCGTTCGGCCGGTGAACCCTGGGCGCGAGCCGACGCTGTAGCCAGACCAAGGAGTGCAACCACGAGGGTCACACGCGATGCCCGAATGTGACGGCGAGACGGCCCCGAAGAGGCGAAGACGAACGGCAATGGAACAGGGGACAGGGATCACCCGCCAACCGGATCCGAACACGCGGATCAGGCGACCCCGGTCCGGAGCCGCTGTGTGGCGGGTTACTAAGTGCCTGACAATACCAGCGGTGTGACGCTCTTCGATAGACGTCACACGCACTGAAAAAGTCACCGCGCTCGAATCACCGGCCCCTGTGCACCTGCATAGCGTTCACTGGCGCGCCTCAGAATGTGACGGCTGCATTCGGCAAGGAACGGCCGAAGATGCATGGCTCCTGCGCCCTACAGCGCCCGGACGGAGTGCACCTTGACCGTCGCGTCCTCGGCATAAATGCCGATGCGCCCCTTCCGGTACGGGGTCTCCTGGTCGCGGAAACGTACGATTTCGTTTCCATCGACGAACACCGCGATCGCGTCGTCGGCCTGAACAACGGTCACGTCGTACGTGCGCCCGATCGGAAACGTCTGCTTCGAACCAGAGCCAAGGAACCGCTGTCCGCCGGGGTACGCCGGATCACGTTTGCCGAGTTCCCAGCCGTTGGGCTTTGGGATGAAGTAGTAGAAACGCTCATCATCGGTGTACTGCCAGATCACCCACGCCACTTCCCACGGGTTGGGGGTCCCGTTGCGCAACTGGGCCGTGGTCTCGAGACGGGTATGCATCACCAAGCGACTGCCGTATTGCGGCCCGAGGACCAGAGGGGCGTGCGTCATGTCATCCGTCTGGGCAGCCTTGGGGCCCATCTCGAGCGACGCCCGCCGCCCGGTGCCGTCGACGGCCACGCAGCCGTATCCGTCAAAGCGCACGGTCCACGAGCCGAAGTCTTCGCCTTGGGTCAGGCACTCCGGCTGGACGGCAGGGAAGTCGATGCGGGGAAGGCGATTGGCATAGCGAAGTACCGCCAGTTGAGACGCATCAGCGTCGCGCCCCGAGGGTCCTGAGGCCATCATATCGAGGGACATCAGACTCCCGCCGTTGGGCTCCAACGCCGGATTCGGGACGGCCAACCGGCAGGACGCCGACAACAGCATCGCCCCGCAAAGGGCCATGAGTCGGGTGTGCGAGATCGCACGTGTTTGCACGGGTACTCCGCGATCGGGTTCGTTCGGTAACTCGGCCGGCTGACGTGGTGGACCACGTGTGAGCCCCGGAGCTTTGCGTCCCCGACTTCCGTCGGGTTTGCCGTTTCGCGACCTCGGCATTGAGGCAGCGCCCTACAGGAGGTTGACGCGGCCACCGTACCCGGGCAACGCTTTGTGCCGCCAGCAAAACATCGCGGCCTTACCTGTGATGTTGCCAGCGTTGAAACGACAACTGCCCCGGGATAACCCGAGGCAGTTGGAATGCTTGTGCCGGCTGTGTGACCCGACCGAAGTCGTACCAGGCGCGGTGTCTCGCGACTACCAGCGATAATGCGCGAACGCCTTATTCGCTTCGGCCATGCGATGCGTGTCTTCCTTCTTCTTGATCGCATTGCCTTCGCCACGGCTTGCCGCGAGCACTTCAGCGGCCAGCTTCTCGGCCATCGACTTCTCGTTACGATCGCGCGAATATCCGATCAGCCAACGCATGGCCAGGGCGGAACGACGATCCTGACGGACCTCGACCGGCACCTGGTACGTGGCGCCACCGACGCGGCGGCTCTTCACTTCGACCACCGGCTTGAGGTTGTTCAACGCCTGCTTGAACACGCCCACGCCCGGCTGGCTGGTCTTGGCTTCCACGATGTCCATGGCGCCGTAAAAAATGCCTTCGGCGGTGGACTTCTTGCCCTGAATCATCAGGTTGTTGATGAACTTCGAGACGGTCTGGCTGTCGTAGCGTGCGTCAGGAAGGATTGTGCGCTTTACGGCGCTTTTGCGGCGACTCACTTCTTCTTACCTCCCTTGGCGGCTGCAGCAGCCGCGGCGCCCTTCTTGGGGCGCTTGGTGCCGTACTTCGAACGGCTCTGGTTACGGCCGTTGACGCCCGATGCGTCAAGCGTGCCGCGCACGATGTGGTATCGCACGCCGGGAAGGTCCTTCACACGACCACCACGCACGAGCACGATCGAGTGCTCCTGCAGGTTGTGTCCTTCGCCGGGAATGTAGGCCGTCACCTCGAGCTGGTTCGTGAGACGAACACGTGCGACTTTGCGCAGCGCCGAGTTGGGCTTCTTGGGCGTCGTGGTGTAGACGCGGGTGCACACGCCACGCTTGAACGGATTGCTCTTGAGCGCGGGCGCCTTGGACTTCTCCACCACGTCCTTTCGGGCGCGGCGGACCAGCTGATTGATCGTAGGCATTCTAGGATGGTTGCCCGGACGGCCTGGCCGACCGGGTGTTCGAACTCCGACTTCTACGTGGATCGCTGCAGCCATTCGTACAGAAGGCGACGGCGGCACGGAACAGAACCCTAAGCTTAGTCCGGGTCGGCGGGCAGGTCAACCGGGTGCCGGGGGTCTACTTGGCGGCAACTCCCGCCTTCACCAGCTCCGCGATCCGCTTCTCGAGGGCGCCCATGGACGAGCAGCGCACATCGCTGCTGGCCGCCGTGGTCGCATTCTTCCCGCTGCCCTCGAGCGTCGTCTGTACCACGCTCCCGCCCGCATCATTGGGAATGATGCGCGACCTGACCGTGAGCAGTAGCTGGTACGTCTCGGCGTTCGGCATCCCGGAGTCCCCGCCGCAGTCCAGCGCGCGCATGGTCGGCACATCGCCGATCTTACGTCGCACACGGTAGGTGTTGTTCCCGATCGTGCGCAATTGCTGGTTCAAATCGGTGACCGGGATACTGAGCGTGGCGTAGGCCGCCTGCAGCGCCACCCAGGCTTTCTCGACCGGCGCGTTGACCAGCGCGCTGTTCACCTCGGTCGTCGACACCATGTTCAAACCCGTCGCGCCTCCCTGCATGGTCTGCAGCACGGCCGTCTGCACCCGGCTGCCGCCGAAGTCTCCACTCGTGCTGGCCGAGCTGCTGGCGCACCCCCACGCGCCGACGAGCACCGCGGTCACCGACAGTGCCAGTGGCAGTGGCAGGCGACGCCGGGCACTGCGGCGGATCGCCGGCACATCGTTCGACGGAACCATGGGGACTCCCCGGCATCGCGGCCGGCGCATTCAGGTGTCTTAACGGTAGGACAGCCGTAACGTACCTGAGGGTAGGAAGGTGCGCCAATCAGGTCCCGAGTCATCTCAGGTGGTAGAATGGATGGTGACGCGTAGTGATCACACCGGACCATTGGCTTTCCGCGAGTATCCTGTGAGCGACTTCCAAGCCCGACTCCAGCGTGCCCTCGACGGCGAGTTCCTGATCGAACGGGAACTCGGCGGCGCCGGCATGTCCCGTGTGTTCGTGGCCACCGAGCAAGCGCTGCAGCGCCGTGTCGTGGTGAAGGTGCTGCCGCCCGAGCTGGCCGCCGGCGTGAACGTGGAGCGCTTCCGTCGAGAGATCCAACTGGCGGCACAACTGCAGCATCCGCACATCGTGCCGCTGCTCGCTGCCGGCGATGACGACGGGTTGTTGTGGTTCTCGATGCCGTACATCGAGGGCGAATCGCTGCGCGGCACGCTGCACAAAGCGAAGCGACTCGCCCCGCGAGATGTCGTGCGCATCCTCCACGACGTGGTCGACGCGCTGGCCTACGCACACGAACGCGGCGTCGTACATCGCGATATCAAGCCCGACAACATCCTCACGTCGCGGATGCATGCACTGGTGACGGACTTCGGGGTGGCGAAGGCACTCAGTGCATCGATTCCGGTGCACGGCGGCACCTCGACCGGCATGGCGATCGGGACGCCGGCCTACATGGCCCCCGAGCAATTGGCGGCCGACCCGGCCGCCGATCACCGCGTCGATATCTACGGCGTGGGGCTTTTAGCCTACGAGCTGCTGACCGGCAGTTCCCCGTTCAGCGGGGCCTCGCCGCAGGCCACGCTCGCGGCACAACTCACGCAGATGCCGACCGCGCCGCATCTCTCGTACGCCGACATCCCCGAGCCGTTCTCGCGGCTGATCATGCAGTGCCTCGAGAAGGACGCCGACAAGCGACCGGCGTCGGCACGGGCGCTGTTGGCCGAACTCGAAGCGCTGCCGCCGATGTCGAGCGGCCCTGCCCTGCCGATGCGCGGCACGCGTTCGCGGTTGGCGACGCGCGCCGCGATGCTCGTGGGCGGTATCGCGGTCGCCATTGGGGCCTACGTGGTCGCGCAGCGCATCCAGAGCGCGCCGCTCGACGCGGGGATAGCCGCCGCTGATTCGATGCCGGACGCGCGCGATGCGGGCCCGGGCGGGGATCGGGCGGGCACGATGTCGGTGGCCGTCGTGATCACGCGCGCGGAGTCGCTGGCGATCGCCGCCGCCGTGAACACGCGACAGGCCTCCAACGTCACGGTGCAGCGCGGCGTGGCGGCCGCAGCGACCGACGCGCCGACCGTTGCCATGCCCGGCATGTCGGCACCGAAGGGCGAGACCCGGATTTTCGTGCGCAGCGCGAGCGGGGTGACCACGTCGGTGGACCGCGACCTGTTGATGGCCGAGGTCGGGCGCATCTTCGCCGACTCGATGGCGCAGGCGTTGTTGCACATGGATAGTGCCATGGCGCGTGAAGGCCGCGTCAGACGGATCGAGGTGCCGCAGTCCCCCACGCGCATCACGCCGTTGCTCGCGCCACCCACCGACGGGCGTCTCCGGGTGGTGGTCGCCGCGTACACCAACGCGACCGGAAAGCGCGATTTCTCCGGCACCACGCGCGACGCCGCGAACGCGGTCCGTTCGGCGCTGCCCGCCGACCGCTTCGACGTGGTCCCCAGCGAGATCACGGAGCGCGCGTCGCGCAGCATGACGGATCGGATGAGCGTCGGCTGGGGACTGCGCGCCGACTACGTGGTCAGTGGCCTCGTGTCCACGCGCGGCGATTCGCTCGTTTTGACGACCATTCTCACCGACGTACGGAACGGTCGGTTCTCCCGCGTGACGGAGTCGAGTACACCGGTGACCGATCCCCGGCGCGCATTCCAACCGGCCGTGGTGCAGGTCACGGCCTGGCTCGATACGGCCATGATGATCGCCGCGCGACGTCCGTCGCGTCCCACTGGTGTACCCGATCGCCCGATGATCAATGAACGACTGCCGCCGCGCGACCCGTTCACGCCGTAGTCACTCGGCGCCGCGCTGGATAGTGCGAGCGACGCTGTCGGCCGGTGTGCTGCTCGCGGCCACGCTGAGCTGCCGACGCGGCGCGGTGCCGGTCGTCATTCCCGGCGTGAGTTCGGGGCAATTTCCCGAACTCTCGGAATCCTCGCTGGCCTCGATCCTCGTGTGTGCCGATTCCCTCGGGCGCACGGGGCGCAATCTCGCGCAGAACCGCTGTACGCCCTGCGTACCGCTGGCCGTGATGACCGACGCGAATCGCGCCGTATCGCACGCGCGCGACCTGTGGGATCGTCGGGCTCGGGCGCCGTACGACACGCTCACCCTCGGCGCCTCGTGTATCGATCTATCCTGGAAGTTCGCCATGCAGCAACGTCCGCGCGACACCGCGCTGCGCGTGGAATACACCCTCTTCAAGCTGTCATCCGCGCACGCGCACGTGCGCGATAGCGCGATCACCGCGTACGACCGGCTCCTCGATTCGCTGCGCACGGCGGGGCTGCCCGACGTCGTGTACGCACTGCGTGGACAATTCGCGACCGAAATCTGGCGACGCGCTCAGCGGTTACTGGAGCGCCCGCTGGCCATTCCGCGGCATTCCTTCGAAGACGCGATCCGTCGCATCGCGCCGCCGCCCACCGGTTGGCGGGCCCTGGTTGCACCACCGCCGCTATCGGACACGCCCGGCGAATCGGAAGCGCGTTGGGCCGCCCGCCTATTCGATGAGGTCGCGCAGACGGCGCCCACGCCAGCAGCCCGCAGCCAATGGCATCGGCTCGCACTGGCGCCTTGGGTCACGCTCGCCGATTGGCGCCGGCTGGACTCCGCCGCGACCGCCTTGCTCGCGCGCGCGCGCGGCGATTCGGCGGTGCTGCCCGCCCGAGCGCTCGCGCGCTACCGGCAGCGACACGATAAGGTACGCGAATCACCGGCCATCATGGCCCTGTTCGACAGTGCTCTCCAGTCGATGCCGCGCGTGGACTCGCTGCGCTACGACACCTTCGACGGGGTACTCACGGAGTCCGACGATGCGTGGCGCTACGGCTTTCTGCCGACCGATCGTTTGCAGCTCGACAGCCGCGGGTGGGCCGTGCTCGATCCGCTCTGGAGCACACCGGTGAACGAGCTGAAGCTCGAACGCAGAGCGCGCGTCGCAGAGGCCGACTATCGATACGCCGATCAGACCCGCCCCGACGAAGCCGGCAGCGAGACGTCGGCCGGCCAACTGCTTCTCCGACTCGGGGCCCCAGACGCGCGCTGGACCGCACGCGAGCTCGTCAACCGCATGATCGTGCTCACGCGCGGCTGGCCACGACTCCAGCAATCACTGACCGTGGACGGGCGCGAGGCGTCATGGATGATGTTCTCGCATCCCCGATTCGGCGCGCAGTCGCTGGCCCGTATGCCGTTGTCGCTCCGTCAGCCCACGATACCACGCGCCCGTCGCGAGGTCAGGCCGATCGCGCCCGTCCTTCCCATCGGGTGCACTGATCTCACGGCCGTGCCCACCGTGCTCGCGTGTGCGCTGGCGCGCTCTTCACAGTGGTACGGCGTCCCGTTCTACGGCACCACCGACACTATCGACGTGACCGCCGCCCGCTTCCGTACCGGACGGGACTCCGTCCACCTGTACCTCGGCGCCGCGATCCCAACTCGCTCCTTCAGGACGACGGACCGACTCGACGCCACGGCGAAGGATCGCGTCATCCTGTCGGCCTGGCTCACCGATGCGGTCGGTACGGTCCTCTTCCACGAGGACGATCCGCGCCCCCTGCCCACCTCCTCCTCCGGCTACCTCACGGCGCAGTGGATGCCCCGCCTCGCCAAAGGCGGCGTCATGCATCGTGTCGAGGCTCTCGAGCCTTCACAGCCCGCCGGAGCGCGCGGTGCCGCCCTGCTCACGAGCGATGCGCAGGTGGTGTTCCCGCTGCGCGGTTTTGGTATGAGCGACGTGTTGGTCGCCGCCAGCACGACGAGCACCAGTCAGCCCTTCGCGCGCTGGACCGACGTTCGCCTCGCGCCCAACGGCGGCGCCATCGCGCCTCGCGGCTCCTTCTCCCTGACATGGGAAGTATATGACCTGGAGCCAGCACCGGACGGTCGTGTACGATGGAGCGTGGAGATTCGCCGCGAGCGCGGCGACACCGTGACGCGCGGTGATATTCGCGGCGTACTCGCCAACAGCCAACGAGCCGGCACGCGAGTAATCGCCAATGAAGCCGATGCCCCAGCCGTTGCCTACACGCGCGACGCCGCCGCTTCGCCCGTGGTGGTGGACCACCTCAGCACATTCAACCTCGGCGACGCGCCGCCCGGACGTCACGTGGTTCAAGTGACCATCCGCGATCTGGTGAGCGGGAAGCGGGTGGCGCGGGGGGTTGCAATAAAGCTAAGAGCTAAGAGCTAAGAGCTAAGAGCTCAGAGCTAAGAGCTCAGAGCTGAGAGCTCAGAGCTGAGAGCTCAGAGCTGAGAGCTGAGAGCTGAGAGCTGAGAGCTCTGAGCTCTGAGCTCTTAGCTCTTAGCTCTCAAACACCCCCTTTGTCTTTCCGAACTTTGGCTCGTAGCGCGAACAACATCGCGCGGATCTCTCGAAGCTCGTCGAGCATGCCGTTAGCCGACTCATCGAGCAGGTCTAGCTCCCGCGCCAAGAGCACGTGGGCCCACGCTTCGTCCGCTGATCCAAGCGAAATCGACAGATAGCGCGCGAATTGCGCTGGGCTCTGATTCGATCCCTCTGCGATGTTCACGCCGATCGAATGCGTCGCCGCTGCGAGTTGGTCGCTGAGCTTGCCCGGCCACGGCGCGCGATGCGCCTGCAGCAGCCGGTAGATCGCCACTGAAAGCGTGTGTGATCGCTGCCATACGATGAGTTTGCGATAGTCGCCCATAAGACATCGTAGCATTCACCGAGCAGGCCCGCGCCCCAAAATGACGCCAGCCATGCCGTCGGAACGCACAAGGAGAACGCGCAAAGAGCCGAGGCAGAGAGAAATATCTCCCCACCTCGGCTCTCAGCTCTCAGCTCTCAGCTCTCAGCTCTTAGCTCTTAGCTCTTAGCTCTTAGCTCTTAGCTCTTAGCTCTTAGCTCTTAGCTCTTAGCTCACTCATCCGGCATCGTGAACGCGCTCGGCTCAAAAACCGGCAGCAACGCTTCGAAGTTCGGCTCCAGCGCTTCCGGCAGCGGTTCCGGCTCGGGGAGTGCATCCGATTCCACATCCACTTCTTGGTAACGGTACATACCCGTACCGGCAGGGATGAGGTGACCGATGATGATGTTCTCCTTGAGACCGAGCAAGTCGTCGCGCGAGCCACGAATGGCCGCATCGGTGAGGACGCGCGTGGTTTCCTGGAAGGAAGCCGCCGACACGAACGACTGCGTGGTGAGCGAGGCCTTGGTGATGCCGAGGAGGAGCGGTTCCGCCGTTGCCGGTCGGATCTTCGCCTTCTTGGCCGCATCATTGCCCAGGCGGAACGCGGCGCGATCGACGTGCTCACCTTCGAGCATCTCGGTATCGCCGGACTCCACGATGCGCACCTTCTGGAGCATCTGCTTCACGATCACGCCGATGTGCTTGTCGTTGATCTTCACGCCCTGCAGGCGATAAACCTCCTGCACTTCGTTCAGCAGATATTCCTGTACCGCGCGCGGTCCCTTGATGCGCAGAATGTCGTGCGGGTTGACCGGTCCTTCCGAGATACGGTCACCGGCGCGCACGCGGTCGCCCTCGTGCACACGCAAGTGCTTACCCGACGGCACTTCGTACACCTGCTCCGCCTGCGCTTCGTCCACGATCCACTGACCGCTTTCGATGCTGGCGGGGCGTACGAACACCTCGCGCTTGCCACGCTTGATTTCGCCGAAGCGGACGAACCCGTCGATCTCGGAGATCGTGGCTGGGTCCTTCGGACGACGCGCTTCGAACAGTTCGGCCACTCGCGGCAGACCGCCCGTGATGTCGCGCGTCTTGTACGCTTCGCGGCTGACCTTGGCGATCGTGAGACCGGCCGTGATTTCCTGTCCATCCTCGATCGTGATGATGGCGCCCACGGGCAGGATGAAGTCGCGCACGCGCTTCTCCTTGCCACCCTTGGACTGCCAGATCTCGATGTGCGGGTGGAGCTTCTTTTCGCGGTCCTCGATCACGACGCGCTGACGCAGACCGGTCAGTTCGTCGAGCTCTTCCGACAACGATTCGTCTTCGACGAGGTCCACGAAACGGATCGTGCCCTCGACGTCGGCGATGATGGGATTGGTGTACGGGTCCCACGAGAACAGGCGGGCGTCGCGACGATCTTCATCGCGTACCAGCTTGCCACCGTCGGCCACGAGCATCGTGGCACCGAGCGGCACCTGAACGCGTGCAAGCACGTGTCCATCCTTCGCCGACTTGATGTTCACGTCGCCTTCGTACGACGTGACGATGCTGTCGCCGTCCTTGTTGATGACGAACACGAGGCGATCGCCGTACTCGACGATGTCGCCGTCGTACTTCACGCGCTTGATCGTCTGTTCGGCGATACGCGAGGCCGTACCACCGACGTGGAAGGTCCGGAGCGTGAGCTGCGTACCCGGCTCGCCGATGGACTGCGCCGCGATGATACCGACGGCTTCGCCCAGATCCACCATCTGCATGGTGGCCAGGTTGCGACCGTAGCACATGCGGCACAAGCCGCGCTTCGCTTCACAGGTGAGCACGGAACGGATCTTCACCGTTTCGATGCCCGAATCTTCGATGAGCTGCGCCGTCTCTTCCGAGATCAGCGTACCCGCTTCCGCCAGCATCACCGGCCGTCCCGCGTCGTCGCGTTCCATGGGGTCGAGGATATCCTCGGCCGCCACGTTACCCACCAGACGCTCCGCCAACGGCTCGATCACGTCTTCGCCTTCCTTCAACGCTGCCGTGTCGAGGCCGAGGATCGTGCCGCAATCCTCTTCCTGGATCGTCATGTCCTGCGCCACGTCGACCAGTCGACGCGTGAGGTACCCGGCGTCGGCCGTTTTCAATGCCGTGTCGGCGAGACCCTTACGGGCGCCGTGCGTGGACGAGAAGTACTCGAGCACCGACAAGCCTTCACGGAAATTCGACTTGATCGGATTTTCGATGATTTCGCCGATACCACCCGTGAGCTTCTTCTGCGGCTTGGCCATCAGGCCGCGCATGCCTGCCAGCTGACGGATCTGGTCGCGCGAACCACGCGAGCCCGAGTCGAACATCATGAACACGGGATTGAAGCCACCCTGCGATTCGCGCATGGTTTTCACCATGGCGTCGGCGACGTCCGTGTTCGCGTGCGTCCACGTGTCGATGACCTTGTTGTAGCGCTCACCGTTCGTGATGTTGCCCGTCGCGTAGGCGCGCTGGAAGCGTTCGACACGCTCCGACGCTTCCTTGAGCAACGTTTCCTTTTCCTTCGGGATGTGCAGGTCTTCGATACCGATGGAGACACCGCCGCGCGTCGCGTTGCGGAACCCGAACTCCTTCAGGCGATCGAGCAGCGCCACCGTTTCCGCGAGACCCGCATTGCGGTAGCTCTGGAAGACGAGTTCGCCGAGGGCCTTCTTCTTCATGTCCTTGTTCAGGAACGGCAGCCCCTTCGGCACGATCGCGTTGAACAGCACGCGACCCGTGGTCGTCGGGATCCACGTCACGCCTTCGTCGGTCCTGTCGAGCCACCGGATCGGCGTCTGGTACGTGGCGCGATTGTTCGCAATCGCCATTTCCACTTCGGCGAGGCTCGTCATCGCCGTCAGCTTGGCCACCGCCACCGGGTCCTTCGAGGTCACGTTGTCGAAGCCCGTGGGCGCCTTCGTGGCCACGTAGCACCCGAGCACGATGTCCTGGGAGGGCTCAGCGACCGGGCGTCCGTCGGACGGCTTCAGGATGTTGTTCGACGACAGCATCAACACACGCGCTTCGATCTGCGCTTCGAACGACAGCGGCACGTGCACGGCCATCTGATCACCGTCGAAGTCGGCGTTGAACGCCGCGCAGACGAGCGGGTGAATACGAATGGCCTTGCCTTCCACCAGCACCGGCTCGAACGCCTGGATGCCCAGACGGTGCAGCGTCGGCGCGCGGTTGAGCAGCACCGGGTGATCCTTGATGATGCCTTCGAGCACCTCGAAGACCATCGCGTTCTCGCGCTCCACGATCTTCTTGGCGCGCTTCACGGTTTCGGCTTCACCGCTCTCCACCAGCTTGTGGATGATGAACGGCTTGAAGAGCTCGAGCGCCATGGCCTTCGGCAAGCCGCACTGGTGCAGCTTGAGCTCCGGACCGACGACGATGACCGAGCGGCCCGAGTAGTCCACGCGCTTGCCGAGCAGGTTCTGACGGAACCGGCCCTGCTTGCCCTTGAGCATGTCCGACAGCGACTTGAGCGGACGCTTGCCGCGGCCACGAATGGCCTTGGAGCGACGGCCGTTGTCGAACAACGCGTCGACCGCTTCCTGCAGCATTCGCTTTTCGTTGCGCAGGATGACTTCCGGCGCGCGATGCGAGATGAGCTTCTGGAGACGGTTGTTGCGGTTGATGACGCGACGGTACAGGTCGTTCAGGTCGGACGTGGCGAAGCGACCACCGTCGAGCGGCACGAGCGGCCGCAGGTCGGGCGGGATCACCGGAATCACGTCGAGAATCATCCACTCCGGACGGTTGCGGATTTCTCCGCCCTCGCCGCTGGTGCGGAACGCATCGACGATCTTCAGGCGCTTCAGCATCTGCTTCTTGCGATGCTGCGACGTCTCGCCCACGACGGACGCGCGCAGTTCCTCGGCCGTCGAATCGACGTCGAGACGCTTGAGCAGTTCACGCACGGCCGGCGCGCCGATGTCGCACTGGAAGGCCGCGTCACCTTC
>Ga0105048_10011190_pt1 | contig 14171 bp, 3 predicted proteins | sample MAT05_FD_78382 | JGI IMG/M metagenome (GOLD analysis project Ga0105048, IMG submission 78382) | Freshwater microbial communities from Lake Fryxell liftoff mats and glacier meltwater in Antarctica - MAT-05 | ecosystem: Environmental > Aquatic > Freshwater > Ice > Liftoff microbial mat | place...
CTCGCCAAAGGCGAGCAAAAACGGGGGAGGGGCCGTGGGCGCAGGGGCTTGTCGTTGTAGCTGATCAGTCTTGCTTCCACCGGCACAGGGCCGGATGGAGAGCTTAAGTCCACGCCATTGGGCTTTACGCCAGTGGAACAGAGGTTTGACACCTGCGATGAACGACAACGCGCAGCCTTTTTTTCATTCTCGGCAATTGAACGTCGCTTCTGATGTTGATAAGGGGACCGTTTAAATCAATGATCTGCGCCCGCTTAAGCACCAACCTTTACCTCGCGAAAGCGCGGGGCGTTGCCCACGCGATTAAACGAAGAAACTCATGCGTGGGTGCTTACCAGTAGCCCCATTGCTGCGTGCCGAGTACATAGATTCCTAAAAGCAGGTTGGCGATGCCGTGCATGACGACGCACGCGGCCAGACTCTTCGTGTTGACGGTCACCCAATACATCAGGACACCGAACACGGCTGCCCCGAAGTAGTCAACCGATGCGTGTATCAGGACGAAGCCTGTGGTGACACCAATAAAACTTCGCCAGTGGAACGTACCGAAAGGAACTTTCCAATAGTCCCCTTCGAGTTGCGTCAGGTATCGCATCAGAAATCCTCTCCAGAAGATCTCCTCCGCCAACGGCACCGCGATGACCAGACGGACGAATCGCATGGCGACCGTCAGCCAGTACAGGCCAGTCTGATGCTCCGCGGCGAGAAATGCCGGTGCATTGCCAGCCCGAGATGTGAAGCCCAAAAATTGAAGCGGACCGGGGGACAGGTGCAGTCGCTCGAACAGAAATCCCGGGGCAATCCATACGGCTACTCCCACAACTCCCGCCGCAACCGCCAGACTGATTCCTCGGAACGGACGGAATTCGTATTGCCTCCAGTACGCTGCCAGGACCAGCAGAGTCGCGATGGTTTGCACTGGATATAACCAGAGTTCAGGCTGTCGACGCCACCACACGGCTGAACTGTCGGCGGATGAAAAGCCGATAGCTCGCAATCCTTCCAGCATCAGGAATCCCATGAAGACTGCCAGAGGCGCAATATGAGCGACGCTTTTGGGATTTGCCACGGGTGGCAGTTCGGACATGTTCATCAGTTCCGTGGTGAGATCTTTCCATCAACCGCTGTGGTGCGGCAGCGCCTTCAGGACCCGTTCCAATTTCTCGCGTTCCAGCGGATGCAGGGCGTCGGCACGCAGGCCCAGCTTTTCCGCCTCGGCCATGGCTCGCGCGGCGGATTCATCGTCTTTCATTTGCAGATAAGCGAGTGCAAGATGCAAAAAGCCGATGGGCTCATCGCTCCCTTCAAACGCCTCTTTCAGATCCTTCACCGCTTCCTTGGGTTGCCCATTTCCAAGATAAGCCATGGCCCGCGTATCCAGCAGCGCGGGATATGCACCGGCAATCTCCAGAGCTCTATTGATCGGGTCCAGCGCCTGACCAGCACGTCCCGGCGCATGTGCAAACAGCCAGGCGAGATTGTTGAGAGCCACCAGGTTTTCTTTGTCTTTCATCAGAATCAATTGATACAACTTTTCGGCGTCATCGAAGCGATGTTGCAACAATCGCAGATCCGCAAGGGCGACGCCACAGATCAGAGAATCTGGCTTCCGTGCTCCAGCAGCCTGGATCCATTCATCCACCTGCTGCAACTGCTCAGGAGTCGCGGTTCCCTGACTCACGACGCTGACCACCGCTGCGGAGATTAAATCAGGTTCTCCCGTCGCAACGTGCGGTTCACACACGGCGAGCGCTTCGACGACTCGGCCTTGCCGTGCCAAAAATTTGGCAAGGATAAACGCCGCTTCCTGTTGTGGCGACAGCGCGGCAAATTGCCGAAACAGGTATTCCGCCGCGTTCAACTCACCAATCTCTTCCAACAGGTCCGCAGCCACACGCATGATGGCCGCATGGGTGGCGTCGCCAAGGTCTTCCTGATTGAGATGTTCGCGAAGAAGTGCGACCGCCTGCTCGGTTTGCTGTTGCTGGATCAGTTCACGCACCTGGAGCAGGATACGATCAGAATTCCGATTGCCAGAATCGACCAACCATGTTTTAATCACTTCCAACGCATCGTTCGCATTGCCTTGTTCCAGAAGCTCCGGCAGTCCGAGAATGTTCTTTTGCCGATCCTTGATAAATTCGGTCAAAATCGTTACTGCCTCCGAAGAGCGATGGAGCGCACCCAGCAGCTTCGCCCTGCTGAGCACGGTGCGAAAGGATTTCGGCTGCAGTTCCTCCAGTTTAAACATCCATGATTCTGCTTCAATGAGTTCGTCGTGACGAATCAGACGCTGCACAAAATAAACGACGTGAGCCGGATCTGGTGAATCGGCGGCCAGCAACCCCAGGATGACTTTCCGTGCGTCAGACCAGGTGCCGGACTCTTCGTACAGAATTGCCAGACGAAACGAATCGATGGTCTGCAGTTCCTTGCGTTGATCGAGCTGCTTCAGAATCCCGATGGCGGCAAGTCTGTCCGATCGAATCGGCCGTCGCGAGAGAATTTCAGCGTGGGCACGCAGATCTTCTGCTGGAACTTTCGTTCCCTCCACTTCATTCTGCTCCAGCATTTTCAGTGCAAGTTTTGTGTCATCGAAGCCCCCGCGAGCGGCAATCAACATCGCCTGGCGACGGCGCGCCCACGCCGTAGCAAAGTTCGGTGCGGCATTCTTTGGATCCACCAATTGTTCGAGGTATTTTTCCGCCTTCCTGTAGTCCGCCTTCCGGATGTAGAAATCCGCAATCATGATGGCGCGGCTCACGTCACCATCAGGTCGTGACTCGAACGCCTTGAGATAGAATTTTTCAGCCTCCGCCAGATACTGCTTTTCGGTGTTGGAGAATTCACTGACGAGTTCATAACAGCGGGCCACCGTAGTCGCAGCATCCTCCTCCCGAATACTGGCTGATGCCTCTAGAATCGTCGCCTCAGCAGTTTCGATTCGACCGATGCGTGTCAAGTACGCCACCTTGGCAAACCATGGTTCCGGAGCCGTGGGAGCGCGTCGAATGGCTTCCTCAAGAGGCTCTTCCACTTCCGCACCGCGTCGCCCACGGGCAAATCGAAGCTCACTGAGCCAGATCTGATCCCGGAAGTCCTCAGAATCATCAGCCACGTCATCGGCAAGTTCAATAGCGCGATCCATCTGGTTCCGTTGCCACGCAATCGCCCAGGCCATTCGAGCAAGGTCGCCACTGATAAATTCCGGCTGGCTTTCAGCGAGTTTCTGCAGTACCTGGTCGGCTTCATCGAAGCGCTTGCGCTGCATATACCCTTGTACAACTTTCATGTTGAGTTCACGGGAACGGTCACCCCGTTCCAGCGCAGTGCGAAATTGTTCAAAGGCCGCGTCTTCATTTCCGCTGGCCTCTTCAAGTTTTCCCAGGGCACGTGCCGCGGCCGACCAATGAGGACGCTGGACAACCGTTCGGGACAGCAGTGTCCTCGCCGTGTTCAGGCTTTTCATCTGCGGCGAACCCGCTGTCACTGGCGATGCCCCCGCCGCCACACTCTCGATTAACGCCACAGCTTCTTCGAAATCTCCGTTGGGGCCTTCCGGCCCCTCAATGCTGCGAATGGCTGCTAATTCCGCCTTCCATGCCGCTGCGTCGGTCCGGACTCGCCTTGCAAGCTCCAGATGAGCTCGTAAATGCGATGGGCGGAGATCAATGACCCGTTTCCAATACGCAATTGCCACCTGAGGGGAATTCAATCGATCGGCTGCACGAGCCAAGCCCTCGTAAAGACGAACTGTTGATTCTTTATCGAATGACGGAGACGTCTGGATCTCCTGCAACATGCGCTGGCCGTCGGTCCCGCCCACTTGTAACGCCACCTCAGCACGGGCAAGATCCAGTTCCACTTTCCGTCCCAACTGCGTTGTGGCTTCGTCAATGAATTTCAAAGCCTGGGCAATGCGGGCGGAGACTTCTGTGTCAGTCCGTCGTAATTCCAACAACGATTGTGCGACAGGAATCGCCACCACCTCCGGCAAACGACCGCGAGCCACTGCAAGCACTGCGGCCGCAGAATCCAGCTTCTGCTGCTGAGTCAGCACTTCGGCTTCCAGCACGGGAATATCCGGTTCATCCGGTGTGGTCTGTCGCGCCAGTTCCAGCAGTTTATCGACTTCAGTCCAGTCGCGGGCGTCAACCGGAAGCGCAATCTGCGCCAGTGTCAGCAATCGCGCCAGCGTGATTGGCACACCCATCACCCGAATTAATGAGCGGTACTCATCGATCGCTTCCTGGAAATCCCCAGAGTGCGCGAGTGCATCGGCAAACTCAATCCTGCCAGCAAGCCACAGAGGTTCGGTCACGACAGCACGTCGCATTGCCAGAACGCGAAGATCAGGATTCTCGAGAGCCAGGTAGCAGGCACTGAGCTGCAGATCGATTTGCCGAGTCAGAGCGAAAATCTGAATCGGGTTCTGACGAGCCTGCTCAAACTTCCGCGCAGCGTCATGCCACTTACCATTTGCCGCAAACATCCGTCCTTCCAGGAAAGCGACCAGCGGTTCGGTCAATGATAAATTCTTCAGCGAGATCAGCAGACTCTGCGGTTCTTTCAACGGGACTTCACCGATACCCGAATAGTCCTCTCCAGCCCTGGAGATCAATGCATCCGCCAGCAGGAACAAAAGCTGCCGTTCCGTGATCATTATTTCAACGAATTTGTCGTCCGCAGCCTGCTCACGGACCGTGGGAAGCCTGGCGATGGCTTCTTGAAGCAGGGCGATGGCTTCGGAGCGTTTCCCTGTATCCACCAGAACTTGCGCGAGGACAAAGTAGAGCCGAATATCCCGCTCAACTCCGCGGCGGGCATAGTTCGAAGCCGTTTCACGGTATTGCGCAGCCTCCGCCGTTTGACCGAAAGTGGCAGCCGTGCTGGCTCGTTCCAATGCCATAAGACCAGCAGCCAGCAGGACGTCCGGGTCATCTTCAGCCAACTCCAGCGACGTTTGGATGTCCTTCTCAGCACCGTCAAGGTCGCCATGTGACTTACGGAAATCTGCGCGAGCGAGGTACGCCAGATGCGAGGGACGGCATTTCTCGACGGCAAGTTCCATGATCTGAGCGGCTACCTGCGCGGCATCGGCGCCATCTCGCTTCAGCGGGTCGATCTGCTTCAGATCTAATTCCGAATGTCGCTGCAGAACCAGTCTGGCCAGTTTCGTAAAATATTCGATTTTTGCGTCCGCAGACACGATCGATTCACTGTACAACTGAGCGGCCTCCCGGATCTTCCCACTTTCCTCCTTGCAGAATCCTTCCTTAAACTTCAATTCGTCATCCTGCGCTGACTTACCTTTCAGGATCTCGATATGCGTCAGGGCATCACTGTAGCGGCCAAGTTTGATGGCAACATCCACCAACCGGAGTCGCACGTTGTCGCGCCCCGCATCCTGGCGCAGAACAGTTTCGAACGTCATGTACGCTTGCAGCAGCATCGGCCCGCTCGCGGCATTTTCATCCAGCAGAATCCCGAGTTGTTCAAGGGTCTCAGTGTCGTTCGGATACAAAGTCAGGTAGCGTGTGCAGGCCGAGATGGCATTTCCGATCTCGCCGCGTTGCAGCGACGCCTGCATGTCTTGACGCCACTGACCGCTAAACTGCCGCAATTGGTAACGGTGCAGCAGAGCGACACAGCCAATCACGACAAGGCTCAACACCATTATGATGAAGAGAAACCGCACATTCATTCTACGGAGCTGAGGTCGTTCAATCTTCCGCTTTGTTGTCGTACTGCTTACCATTCAAAGGACCCTGAGAATTGTCAAAACCATCGGCTTGCGACCAAACGATGAACATCAGGACGAGATTCCCACACCGGCAGAGGTAATCATTGCCAATGATGCCACCACGGATCACATTATTCCAGTGAATAGCAATAGTGCTTTTGCAATTCCTACTTCAGTGAATACCCGACTACGAGTAAGTACGTGTTTGTCCCCACGCCGGAAATCATGCATTACTCAGCAAGTGTTGATAATGTTGTATTCTTGAAGTGGTTTTTCGCTCCGATGCGCGCCAACTCGAATTGCACAGCGCCACTTTTCGGGCGGTAGTAGCCCGAAGCGTAAGCGAGGGAACGAGTTCGGTAGAATCCCTCGCTGACGCTTCGGGTCGCAAAAAACACTCGGTTTCTCGGAAGAGTGGCGTTGTCGAACTATACTCCGCGCGGTCCAGAATGAGGCCGTAAATCCTCGTTTAACCCGTGGCCGCAGGCCAGACCGTCCGGTAGCCCGGACCAAAAAGCCTGGCCTGTGGCCACGGGTTAAACAATTCAAACCTGGATCATCGGAGTTTGGAATGGCAAGGCATCATTTCAAGCCGCGCGGAGGATAAACGGTTTTGTTAGTGACGTACTCAGACTTGTTTGTCCCACGCATTTCGAATGCTGTTATCGTTCAAATCGCATTTTTTTCACTGCGGAAGTCCCCGCGTGGGTATCGCCCTCAACCCATTGGCGAAGTCGGGACATAAGTACAGCCTGGTCAATCACACATCAACACATGCAGCAGAAAAATTGTTGGCAGAAAAATGAATCGCAGAAGGACCTTCAGACGTGGCCTTTATTTTTCCGCCGCTCATTTTTCTGCCGGATCTGGTGGTCGCGGGGATTAAACTCCGCGCGGCCAGAAAAGAGTCCGGCGAACGGAGCGGCGTGAGCCCTCCAGTATCTCGTTTTTGCACCGGCAAGCAGACGCCTGCCGCTCGCCAATTCTATTATTCATGACCGCAGGGAACACCAGTTGAAGTGCACTGTGCATCGTGCCGAGCTTACTCAGGCCTGCAAGGGACGATTCCACGGAAGACGGGCTTCAATGTTCATCATCGTTTTTCCAGTATTCGAGCATTGAAGACTGTTGTGCCCCTCTGTCCCCCAGGCATTCGAACAACGAATCCAGCTCAGTTCCATCCAGTGAATCCAGGGAACGTCCCAATGCTGACCCGACATTTTGATCGAATGCGGCCATATCACGCAACGATTCGCTGATACGTGACCGGTTCAATATCGTGGCGAGTACGGTCGATCCCAGGTCTCTGGACCGATTGTGGTTATTGACAACTGTCGGAATTACCGACACGCGGTCGTCGAGTGGATTCTCGCGGCGTTTTCTCCAAACAGCCGGAATGTTCAACAACTTCGCGGCAGGGTCGCGACTGACACGGTTGACGACTCGATTTCCCTTGCGGACGCCCCCTTGGCTTTCATCATCATCCGATATCACATGAACAGATGTACTGACTGCAGATAACCATTCGTTTTCGAACCCGCTGTCGTGGCCATCGTGGTCGTCGTGGTTTGACCCGCTTTCGAGAAATGCCCGGTCGTTATTGCTCAACTCGTGGCGGGCTTGCCCTGCGGCAAGCTGTTGGAACATCACGGACGTCGGATCGGAGCTATGCCCAAGTCCCAGGGCATGCCCAAGTTCGTGAGTGATCACCGACTGGAAGTCGAACTGGCTCGCTCCGATGGCGGAGACATCGCTGCCGAAATACCAGTTTCGGTCCGTGAAGATGTAGATCTCACCTCCGGTCATCGTGACACCCAGGAGTCCGTCCGCGACACTTTCCAGAACATTCGAGCTGGTGAAATGCACTTTGAAATCCGTAGGTTTGCTTGAATTGGTCGCCGTGCCAACCAAGGTCACATCATACGCCAGCAGGGTACGATTCAAGGTATCGAGGGAATCCTGAATCCGGCCCTGCTGATTGCTGTCGGTGAAACCATCAAAGGCAACAATGTACTGACCTGCGACAAGGCGGCCAAAATTTTCGGGTGTGCTGCGATTCGCAGAATGACTCGACAGTCCCGCCGACAGCGCCGCAGCCTTGATAATGGTAAGGATTTGGCCGTCGGAAAATGTCAGCTTGACCGTGTATGGGCCTGTCACGGCATTGTTGGCAAACGTCAGTTTCAGTTCCTCAGTGGCTCCGGCAAGGATGGCCCGGTCGGCCCGGTTGACGAAACTGGTGACCGTGACTGAAGACGGCGCTTTCGAGGTATTGAAGATTTTTACGCCGCCCAGGGAAATGAGATTCAGGTTTCCGTTGCCTGACGGCCAGGAGACTTCGATCTTGTTGACAGTACCTGTCGCAGTGCCGGAGTTCGTCAAATTCACCTTGAAGTCTTTATTGCTTGTGGCAATCGTCCCGGCGGCAATCTGCGAGATGGGAATTTCCCCGAAATTGTACCCGGTGCCTAAATTGCCCATGGCGACAACTATGCCTGAAAAGATGTCGCTGACGCTTGAGTTGCCTTTGAGGGTGCCAATCGAGTCCTTGCCATCAGCGAATTTTGATGGCTGCGTCTCCACCAGTTTGTACGTTCCCGCAAACAGGGAGGTGAATTTGTACGAACCATCGGTGCCTGTCGTCGTACTGCCAATTTCCACGTTGCTGCTGTCGAACAGCTTCACGATGACGCCGGCAATACCTGGTTCTGCAGAGGTCGTGCCCTTGATGCCATTGTTATCGGTATCCCTGTAGACGAAGCCCGCCAGGGAGGCTGAATTCGCCGGTATCTCACCAAAGGTGTACCCGGTTGCGTTGACGTTTGACAGCAGGTTGATTTTGGAGATCACGTCGTTGCCAACTGTGCCGCCCGACGTTCCAGCCTTGTCAATTCCGTCGCCATAGTTAGCTGGACCAGTCTCCGTGATTGTATACGACGTCCCCTTTGGCAGCCCAGAGAACTGATATGCGCCATTCGAGTCGGTTGTCGTCGTCATCTGAATCGGAATCGAGACTGTACTCAGATTGGCCATAGCCAGCGTGCCGGTCCCAATCAGCGTGACTTTCACGCCTGGGATCCCCGCCTCGCTTACGGCCCGGACGCCGTTCTTGTCAGCATCCATGTAGACGCTGCCAGCGAGGCTTGATGGCTGACCCAGAATGCTCAAGGTCGCGCTCGCCGGACTCATCGAAAGCTCGCCCGGATCCTTCTTCCCGTTGCGATTGCCGTCGATGAAGACGGCCACTTTGCTGATCATGACGTCGTCCGTCGGTGCCGTGCGGATTTGGTTGACCGCAGGCTTCGACGGCGAGTTGTATTGATCGGGGATCTCGGCCCTGCCGAATCCACCGCCCGCCGCGAATGCGGCACCGCTGATCACGATCGTGTAACTGCTGATGGAGTCCCAGCCCCCCGGGGCCTTGATCTGATCGACCGCAATCTTCCCGCTGACCAGTGACGTTGGAGAATTGATCATGAGCGCCTCCATGCTGGGCACGTTCATTGGATTGTTGAGATTCGTCGTGATTGACGTGGAGTAGTCGAGCACATGGGCCGGGTTGCCGGAAACCATGCGGCCATCGCCGCCAAATGGCCCAAGAGTACCGTTCCCGGTCGGATATGATCTCAACAGCGATCCATTCGAAAGCTTTGCGCCGGTACCGACCGATATCGTATCAACATAGAGGTCGATCACGACTTTGCCGGCCCGGTCGAACAGCCGAAACTCGAGCTTTTCGTTCTCAATCAAGTTGCCAAACTTGTGCCCACCGTTCCAGCCTACGGCACCAGTCCCATAGGTATTATCGCTGATCCCGAGATCCTGGAGAAAAGTGACCTTAACGTCGCCGCTTGCCAGGATCTCCGAGGTGGTCACAACGCCGGATGTACGATTTGGGGAGAGGTTGGTCGTCATCAGCGTGACCGGCGGGAAGACGGTGGCGGTGAAATTCCATTTTTCGGCAGGGTCAAGCATGTGATTCGCGTTCGTATCGCCGGAGACGAACCCACCGATAAATACTGGAGACGGGTTGAAGTCGTCATGCGCGTACGTCGCCGTCGCGTTGTCGTCAATCAATGTGACGTCTGCCTGAGCGACGGCAATTCCGCCCAGGTTCGACACTGTGTACGTGTACGTCACTTCCTGGTTCGCGACCGCCAGGGTCGTGCCCGCTGACTTGGTAATCGACAGATTCGGTGGCAGAGGATTCTTGTAGTGGCTCAGGTCGTGATTTGTGGCATCAGGCACCGTCACGACACCTGTATTGCTGTAAACACCGGCCACGGATGGCGTAATGATCAGATTACCGATCTTAAAACAGTCAGATTGCGTGTCATCAGTCACATTGGCCGCGATTATCAGCACGTTACCGGCGAGATTCAACGCATTGAGGTCCACCGTCCGAGTGCTGGTCAAAGTTGTCAAATTGACTTCGGTGAATCCCAGACTGGTGAGCAGAGAATCGCTGAGCGTCAGGTGGCTGTTGAAGGGATCTGTGGTTGTGCCGATCCAATACGTCAGATCACTGTCGGAGGCGACGTAACCCAAAGAAGCTGAATCAACAATCACACTCTGCGAGAATTCAAAGAGCACGTAGTTGTCAAATCCTCCCACGTTATCAACCGTGTGTGTGTCGCCAGAACCTGTTCCCTCACTGCTGTCCGTCACGCCCAGTCCATTAACGAAGGTGCCAAGGTATGCCGTCGTCCAGGCACTGTTGGTTTTGTCGCGGCTAAAGGCGCTGATATTGACTGACAATGACCCCGCGCTCAACGTCAGGATGTTGCCATCCGTTCCGTCCGAGGCGCTGTTACCACCAAGGAAGTCAATCTTCGTCGATGTGCCAGGGCCAGGCACCAGCACCGTCTGTACGGTCCCTGTCGCATTGTACAACCAGATTTCGCCCGGTTCGAGAATATTGTCCGCGTCACCGACGGACACGCTCCCGAACGTGATTCTCCCATTGGTGGTGCTCATGTCATCGCGGACATTACCAGGCGTCCCGTTATCGTCTGACACGACGACCTCGGTCAGTGTAAAGCCCACGTTTCCTGTGTTCGTGACTTTGTAAGTCCAGCTGACTACTGAACCCGGAGTCAGGACGGGCACGCCAGCACCGTTGGCTGTGTCTTCGTTATCGTAGTCCGGGGCGATTGAGTTTGAGTTCGATGGTCCGTTCGTGGTTTTCTCGATGTCAATGCCGGGGTTCGCAGACATGTAGAAGCCGGCGTCCAGCGTGGTATTGTGATCGCCCGAAGCAAGCGTGACTGTGGCTGTCACCAGGCCCATTGCCGGGTCGGCGTCACTGTCGCTGGAATCGTCCCCGCCAGCATCCAGTGGACTGACCGAATTGAAGCCGGTCGGCAACACGAACTGCACCGAGTAATTTCCTGGTGTCAGCCCTGTAAACGCATAAATGCCGCTACCGTTGGTGGTGGCGGTCGCCCCGGTCAATACACCGTCTTTCTTCAGATTCACAGTCGCGCCGACGATCCCCGGCTCGTCGGCATCCTGCACGCCATCGGCGTTGAGATCGTGCCACACGAAATTGCCCAGCGACGCCGACGCCGACGCGACGTATCCGGCATCGACCGAGTTGTCGTACTGGCCGCTTACCAGCGTGTATGTCTCAGTCACGCCCGTTGCGGAGTCCCCGTCGCTATCATCCTCATCATCATTACCAAGGACATTCGCAAGCGTGCGGCGATACCCGGCGATGTCACCGAATGTGACTTTGTAGTTGCCGGGTGCAAGCCCCGTGAAGATATAGACTCCGTCGTCTGAACCGTCGTTGGCGGTCTTCTGTGTGGCGGTGGTGTCATCGCTGTTGCCAAAAATGCCGTCCAGACCAGCCCCGGTGATTGTTACCAGCACGCCGTTCAGACCCGGTTCAGCCGGATCCTGCAGGCCATTCGGATTGCTGTCGATCCACGTAAAATCGCCGATTGAGGCTGGCAGGTAATATCCAGCATCAATTGTGTTTTCGGTTTCGCCTGAGCTCAGCGTGATCAGGGCCGTCTTCCCCATAGCGCCTGCGTCGCTGTCTTTGTTGCCGTCCTGGTTCGTGCCGTCGTTCAGCACATTCTGTGCGGTCTGCACATAACCGTCAGGTGTCACAAATTGGACGTAGTAATTGCCGGGAACCAGACCCAAGAACTTATACGCGCCACCACCCGCCGTCACTGTCGTCTTCCCCGGGATCTGCAGCATGTTCGAGTCCAGCAGGTTGACTGTCACGCCATTCAGGCCCGGCTCGCCGACGTTCTGAATACCGTTGCCATTGAAGTCTTCCCAGACAAAGTTTCCGAGTTTGGCAAGGTCAGCTCCCAGATTGCCCTGTGCTTTGCCATCAAAATTTGCAGAAAAATCGGTGAAGTTCGACAATTCGCTTCCGTCCGTCACGGCGATCGTCGTGCCAGGTGGATAGAACAACGTGGACAACTCGCCACCAGTCGATGTGAATTTGAAGTCGAAGTTGTCGGTTGAGAGGGGGTTTCCAATGGTGTTTTTAAAGCCAAAAGCTTCGATTTCACCGGTCAAGAGTGTGCCTGAGTAGGTTTTTCCGCCGATCGTCGCGACACCCTGCACCAGCAGGTCAGCTCCATCCACGCCACCGATCAAGTTTCCAGAATTATCGACTTGAATCTGGATCTGAAAGGTCCTGGTCCCCGATATCGTTATCGCATTGGACCCCGAAGTCTCGCGAAAAGTAAGCGGCGAAGCGTTGACATCGAGTTTGGTCGTCCCGGCGTTGTAAACCGTTGTTCCCGTGCCGCCGAACGAGATCAGTGGCGTCAATGGATTCACTCCCAACAACGTCAGGAGAGCTCGGTTCTCAAGCCTGTCAACTGTGGCCGACAGGGCCGGACGGCGACGAGCTGCTTTTCTCGAACTTCGTCGCAGGGCCGTGGTATGGCGAAGCAGGCGAATAAAAGTCGTGATTTTCGTGCCGAATAATTTCATAGTGCCAGTCCCCATGTCGAACACAAATTCATCATTTTCATCATTGTGTAAAAACTGATCGTTGATTCACAGCTTGTGATTGCGATCTGGTGATTCGTGCCTGCTGTGAGTTGTCGATCATCGCACCGATTGCCTTCCTTTGGGGATGGGGGAAGGCAAAGCAAAAAAGATTTCGTTGTCGGTAACCACTTCCCTCAGGAAGACATCCCTGTCCACCGAGCACAACGTTATGCCGTGGGCTCTAGAGACTGGCCGGTGGAGGCGTTTCAGAACAAGCATTTTTTGGGAATTTCCGCTCAACTCTTGCTTTTAAGAGCTGGGGGTAACCGCATCGACTGCTCAGCAAACGTTCGAAATCTGGCCACCGAGACAAGATTCCTTCGGCGAGCGGGATGCGTCAGCTTCCCGGTACGTTGCGATTCCTCGCCGCGTCTGGTTCAGGCGAATCGCAGATCAGTGCTGACACCCACCGCTCGCCCGGGTTGTGGGCGGAGTCCGCGCCAGGGAAAACAAAGGTGTCAGGCACCGAATACGCCGATTTTCTGCATGCACTCCACGCTCGCCGGACCACAACAAACCGGAACACGACGCAGCAAACCGCCTGCTCACTGACCTATTCCCACGGCTTGATTTCCAGCGCCTTGTTGGCTTCGATCCAGGCCTTCAATTGCAATTGATCTGCCTGCGGAATTTTGGCATTGTTGACCATCAGCGGCACGGCGATCTTGAACGCACTCAGACTGCCGGACTCATTCACCGGGACCGATGTCGCCGCGCGGTTCATCATGCCCTGTGGCAACATGGGTGGTTGTTTCGCCAGACCGTTCTTGTCGATGTGGCGATAAGCAAAGAACAAATCCGCACCGCATTGCTGCCATGCCGGATCACCCGGAGCCTGATTGAAGTAGACGCTGGCTTCCAGAGCGAGGTTCGCGACCTTCCATGTCAGCGGATCGAAATCCACTTTCGCGTCGTAGGCCCCTTGACCAATTCCGAAGGCTGCGCGGCAACGGACCTGTAATGGACGTTCTTTATCATCGACGAGCCTGACAAACGTGCGCATGACGTTGGTTTCCCGGCGACCGGTCGATCGACGAGGCTGCGTTACGTTGAACAGTGTATCGACCAGCAGCAGCTGATAAGCGACTTCGGTGCATTTACGATCGAGTTCTGCTGCGATTGCATCACTCACACTATCCTGTTCCTGGGGAATCACGGATGTGTTGGACAGTACATAACCGACCGCCGCAGCGGCCATGACTTTGACTGAATCTGGTTGCTCAGGACCCTTGAGCAAACCCAGCAACGCTGCCATGGATTCGCTGTGATTCTCCGTCAGTCCCGCCGCTGTCTTATTGACGTACAATTCCTTGATGACCTGAATCGCAATCGAGCGGGCATCCAGATTGTTGTCGAACATCTGTTTTGCCACCGCGAGCACCGCATCACAATATTTTTGGCGATA
>Ga0105048_10011191_pt1 | contig 14169 bp, 8 predicted proteins | sample MAT05_FD_78382 | JGI IMG/M metagenome (GOLD analysis project Ga0105048, IMG submission 78382) | Freshwater microbial communities from Lake Fryxell liftoff mats and glacier meltwater in Antarctica - MAT-05 | ecosystem: Environmental > Aquatic > Freshwater > Ice > Liftoff microbial mat | place...
CAGAAACAGCATCGCGTACCCCACCGTCCCGATCAACGCGACGTCCACGCCGAGAAACGAACCGTAGCGACTGCCCTGCACGTACTCGCAGCCCCCAGTGCCGGAGCAGGAGAGCGATCCAGTCCGTCCAAGCTTCCACAGGTGCAGATACAGTGCAACGAGTCCGGAGATGAGACTCGCCAGCGCGATGCCCATGCGTTGCGTCACAGCAGATTGAACGAAGGTGAGGACGAGCATACGGACAAAAATGCGCACGCAATACCGACGGCAATGCAGTCATCGCTGCCGACCGAGGTGACCGCGCGAGCGACACGACTTCGAATATGACATGCGCCACGCGCAAACGGATGCCTGGGGAGGGTCGCGACTCGCGGGGGACTGTGCAACGGTTGGCGCTGGCCGTACCTTCGCGCGCCATGGTGACTCCTTCGACATCGGCCGCAGAGGCCACGCGCACGCTCGCCATCAAGCGATGGCGTATTGCTGCCACACTGACCTTGCTCATGGTCTGTGTGTACTTCGGCTTCATCGCGCTGGTGGCGTATCGCCCAGCCCTGCTGGCCAAGCAGGTGCAGGATGGTCTCTCGATCGGCATCATCCTGGGCGCACTGGTGATCGTCGCGGCATGGGTGTTGACGTACACGTACGTGCGCTGGGCCAACCAGGTGTACGACCCGGCGCTCCTCGCGTTGCGCGCGCATCACGAGGGCGAACAGTGAACTCGTCGGCAGATTCCGTCGCCATCGCGTTCTTCGCCGGATTCATCACGCTGACGTTGGCGATCACGTACTGGGCCGCACGTCGAACAAGCAGCACCGACGATTTTTATGCCGCCGGTCGCACGGTCACTGCCGGCCAGAACGGCATCGCGCTCGCCGGTGACTACATGAGCGCGGCGTCGTTCCTGGGCATCGCGGGACTCGTCTCCACCAGTGGTTTCGATGGTCTGATCTACTCGACCGGGTGGCTCGTGGGATGGCCGGTCGTGCTGTTCCTGATCGCTGAGCCGCTGCGGAATCTCGGGCGCTACACATTCGCCGATGTCGTGGCCGCGCGACTCGATCCGATCCCGGTGCGTATCGCTGCCGCGTGCGGCACCCTGGCGACCATTGCGTTCTATCTCATTGCGCAGATGGTGGGCGCGGGTGGGTTGATCAAACTGCTCTTCGGCATTCCGTACGAGGCTGCCGTCGTCATCGTCGGCGTGGCCATGATGGCCTACGTACTCTTTGGTGGCATGCTGGCGACGACGTGGGTGCAGATCGTGAAAGCGGTGCTCCTGCTCGGCGGCGCGGCGGCGCTCGCACTCATGGTGCTCTCACGCTTCCACTTCGATCCGCGCGAACTGTTCGCACAAGCCGCCGCGAAATACGGCGCCGGCGTCCTCGCGCCCGGCAAGCTCGTCTCCAATCCGCTGGACGCGATTTCGCTCGGACTCGCGCTGATGTTCGGTACCGCCGGACTGCCGCATATCCTGATGCGATTCTACACCGTCCCCGATGCGCGCGCCGCACGCAAGTCCGTGTTCATCGCGACTGGACTGATCGGGATGTTCTATCTCATGACGTTCGTGCTTGGATTCGGCGCGATGGTCCTCGTTGGTCCCGATGCGATCAAAGCAGTCGACGCGGGCGGCAACATGGCGGCACCGATGCTCGCGCAACTACTCGGCGGGCGACCCTTTCTCGGCTTCATCGCCGCGGTTGCCTTCGCGACCATTCTCGCCGTGGTGGCAGGGCTCGCATTATCAGGTGCCGCCGCGATCTCGCACGATCTGTGGTCGTCGGTCATCCGACGCGGCCATCCGAAGCCCGGCGAGGAACTCCTCGTCGCGCGCATCGCCACCATCGGACTGGCGCTCATCGCGATCACACTCGGCATTCTCTTCAAAGGACAGAATGTCGCCTTCATGGTCGGACTCGCGTTCGCGATTGCGGCCAGCGCGAACTTTCCGGCCCTGGTGCTGAGCGTCTTCTGGCGTCGGACCAGCACCGCCGGAGCCACCGCGAGCATGGTGACCGGAACGCTCGCCACACTCCTCCTGATCTCGCTGTCGCCCGCGGTGCAGGTCGACCTGCTCCATCATGCGTCCGCGATCTTCCCGCTCAAGAATCCGGCGCTGGTGTCCATTCCGCTCTCGTTCGCGACCGGCGTCATCGTCTCGCTGCTTTTCCCCGATCGCGAAGGCGCGGCGCGCTATGCCGCGCTCGAGAAGCGGTTGCTGCTGGGCGCCGATTAGCGAACTGAATGGCCACGCGTGCCGCTGAACGAGGGCCGGAAGCGCGAGCGACCCTCGCCCCCGGCAATAATAGCCGAGCGCGCGCAATCTATTCCGGCCCCGTACGGCCCCCCCGACGGTCATTACTCCGGAGCTGCGAGCGCCGAGACCAGACGGAGTCCGTCCATTGCCAGCGTGATGTAAAGCGTTCTATCGCATTGCTTTAGCATTATCATTCCCTTCGTCTGGAGATATCGACCGTGTCGTATGGACGAGTTTGGCACAGTCGTTGCCCCTCGTCCCAGAGCCTACCGCGGTGCGGCGGGACGCAGATCGGTTCATCGGACGTCGGAGTCGACCGCTCCATCGAAGCACCCTCCCTCACTTGTCATGCTCGATCGATTCGCCACCCGTGCGCTGTTCTGGGCTGCTCTCGCGCTGCTCTCCCTCACCGGAGGAGTTGCGTCGCTCAGTGGCGTGACGCGCGCGGGTTCCCAGATCGATCGGAGAGGCGCGGCCACGGTCGCCACAGCGCCACTGCTCGCCGGCATGACCTCGCTCATCGATGCCGCACCATTCCTGTCGTTTGCCGCGCTGGTTCTGGCATTGGCGGGATGGTCGCTGTTGCGGCGAGAGAATGCGCGACGCGGTGACGATGACCTCGCCGTGCGCGAGCAGATGCGTCGTCTGCAGGATGCAATGCATGCCAGTGCCGACGGCGTCTTTCTGCTGCGCGGGCTGCGTGATGCCCACGGCGACGTGATCGACTTCGAGGTCACAGACGTGAATCCCACCGGCGCGCGCCTGCTGCGTACCACGCGCGAGGATCTCGTCGGGAAGTGGTTGCGTCGCGATCTGCCGACTGGTCTCGCCGACACGCTGCTCGAGAAGTACACCGACGCCATCGCGCTCAATGCGCCGCTCGTCGAGGATGTGCGCACCGATCGCCGACGCTTCACCGCCGGCTGGCTGCTTCATCAGGCGGTACCTACGGCCGACGGTGTGGCGATCACCATTCGCGACATCACCGCACGCAAGCGCGAGGAAGTACGACTACGCCGTGCCTCGTTGACCGATCATCTGACGCAGTTGTACAATCGCCGCGGTTTCATGACGTTGGCCGAGCAACAGCTCCGCATCGCACGCCGGCAGGACAAGGAACTCGTATTGCTGTACGTGGACATGGATGACTTCAAGCAGCTCAACGATTCGTATGGTCACGCGGCCGGCGACCGTGCGCTGATCGAGGTCGCCCGTTTGCTGCGACGTGCAGTGCGTGACTGTGATGTGGTCGCGCGCATGGGAGGCGACGAGTTCACGATCATGGCGCTCGACGCCGACGGTGCTGCCGCGCGACTCATCCAGCGCCGCATCGAAGAGCGCGTGGCTCAACTGAATGCGCGTCACGAACTCGACGCGCCGATTTCGCTCACGATCGGTCATACGCGCGTCCGTCCCACCGATCAGGCGACGCTGTCGGAATTGCTGGTGCGCGCAGATCAACTCCTGTACGCCCGGAAGCGCCGTCGCAAACTGACCGTCGCCGCGACCACCAGGCGGCTGTCCGCACGGCCTTCGCCGGAGCCCAAGGCGCCGGGACGTGGCGTCTCACTCCCCGCGTCCTCCGCGCTCATGCCGCCGGACATCGCCACGTCGGCGCGCGCAACTGTTGCGCTGAACGCTTGACCGCAGGCGTGTTGAGCGCTGACCTTGGTGGATGACCTTTCGAGCAGTGAACCCCGCGACCGGCGAGCTGCTGTATGAGATGCCGTCGCTGTCAGCGTCGCAACGTGAAACGCTGCTAGCACGAACGGCCGCAGAGCAACAGCGGTGGCGTATCGCCACGCTGGAACAGCGCGCGCGTTTCATCGTCGCGCTGGGCGCAGCGCTCCGCAGACATCGCGAGGCGCTGGCGGAAACGTTGACGCTCGAGATGGGGAAGCCCATCAACGCCGCGCGCGCGGAGGTGGATAAATGCGCCGTGCTCTGTGACGTCGCGCCGGCGATGGCGCGCACCGCGCTCGCCGACGAGATCGTACTCGACGATGCCACGGCAACGGTGCGTGTGCGCCATGATCCGCTGGGATGCGTGCTCGCCATCATGCCGTGGAATTTTCCGTACTGGCAGGCACTGCGTTTCGCGGTTCCCGCGCTGCTCGCCGGCAATGGCATCATCGTCAAGCCGGCGCCGTCGGTGCCAGGCCCGGCGAAGCTGCTCGATGAATGTCTCGACGATGCGCGCGCGGCGGTCGCCCACACCGGCACGCCGCCGGCACCATGTCACGTCGCGCTGCTGCCACTCGATGCACTCGATGCAATCATCGCCGACCGCCGCATTGTTGGCGTGACACTGACCGGCAGCGATCGCGCCGGCCGCCATGTCGCACAAGTCGCAGGTGCACACCTCAAGAAGGTCGTCCTTGAACTCGGAGGGAGTGATCCGTTCATTGTGCTGCCCAGCGCGGACATCGCGCAGGCCGCGAAAGTCGCCGTGTCGGCGCGCACAGTGAACGCGGGTCAGTCGTGCATCGCTGCCAAGCGGTTCATCGTCTGCGACGTCGTGTACGAGGAATTCCTCGCGCGATTCACCGACGGCATGCGCGCGCTCATCACGGGCGATCCCAGCGATGAACGCACGCAGATCGGGCCGATTGCCACCGAGAGCGTGCGCGATGGACTGGCGGCGCAGGTGCGTGCAGCCGTCGACGCTGGCGCGCGCGTTGTCGTCGGTGGAGACGCCGACGGTCTACCGGGCTTTTTCTACCCGCCTACGGTGCTGGTGGATATCCCCGAGCGCACGCCAACGGCGCGTGAGGAACTGTTCGGCCCGGTCGCCATGGTCTTTCGCGAAACCGATATGGATGCGTGCATCGCGCGCGCCAACGACTCACCATTCGGATTGGGTGCCAGCGTGTGGACGAACGACGCGCACGAGCGTGATCGTTGCATTGCCGCGCTCGACGTTGGCATGGTCTTCGTCAACGAGATGGTCGCCTCCGACCCGCGCTATCCGTTCGGCGGCGTGAAGCAATCGGGCGTCGGACGTGAGCTCGGACTCCTCGGCTTCCGCGAATTCACCAACGCAAAGACGGTGCGGATCGCGCGATAGCACGGGGCCGTCGATCGCCATGCGTCGCGCGATGCAGGCAGGCGAACCCGTTCCCGTCTGCACGGGCGCGTTACACAGGCCCTACACGGGCGTGTCGTCGCTCTCCTGCGGCCCCTCGATGAGACGACGCCACCACGGACGCTGATCTTCCGCGCGACGCACACTGCGCACGACCTGGCGCCAGCCGATGCGCATCTCCTGCGCATCGGCAAAACGATCCTCCACGCGCGGCGCGAGTCCCTTGCGCAACCACTCCGCGATCGTGTCGGTGAAGCCGTCGGCCAGCAAGCGGTCGGGGAGCGTGTTGGCCAATTGCTGGGCGAGAATCATCTCACCCGGACCATCGCCAAACGGCGGATGACCGGTGAGCACGAAGTACACGATGCTGGCGAGCGCAAAGCAGTCCGTCGCCGGCCCCTGCGCCTCACCCAGCAACTGTTCCGGCGCCGCAAACGATGGCGTCCCCGAGGTGCCCGCGCGCTCCTCGCCGAGTGCATAGGCAATGCCGAAATCGCCGATGCGCCACCGGCGGTAGCGATCGATGAGGATGTTCTCCGGCTTGAGATCCCGATGGATGATGCCGCTGGCATGCGCCGCGATGAGCGCCTCCAGCACATCGTCCACCTGCTGCGCGATCTCTTCAAACGGTCGCGGTCCGCTGCGCGAAATGAGACTCGCCACCGAGCCACCTTCGGCCAGCTCCATCGTGTACCACACGATGTCACCACGACTGTCGCTGTCGTAGATGGGCACGATGGACGGATGTGCGAGTTGCGCCGCCAGTCGTGCCTCGCGACGGAAGCGTGCAACCGCAGCATCGTCCTTCGCGATGTGCGGATGCAGCACCTTGATGGCGACTTCGCGCGACAGTGAGAGATCGCGCGCGCGCCACACGCTGCCGAACATGCCGCTGCCGAGCGGTGAAAGAATCTCGTAGTCGTCGGCGGTGGCCCAGCGCAAACGCGCGTCGGCGGTGTCGAGCGCCGGCGGCAATTCGTCACCCTCCGGCGAGATCATCACCTGTCGCACCGACACGTGCCGATCCATGTCGCGCAGCAGTGCCGCGACGCTCGGAAAGCGCGCGCCCGGATCCGGACTCAGCGCGCGCTCGAGCACATTCGCCAATGTCTGCGGGCAATCGGGACGGAGCAGCACCAACGGCGGCACATCACGCTCCGGCGGCGTCTCGCCCGTCAGCATCGTGAAGAGCATCGCCGCGAGCTGCCACTGATCGGACAAGGCGGTCGGCGACCAAGCGCCGTCCGCCCATTCCGGCGGACAGGGCGCGTGATCGAGACTGGGTCGCGTCCCCGCCGGAATTTGGTCTTTCGGCAGTACCCACTCCCACCCCAACAGCCACAGGCGGCCGCCCGGTGTGAGCCAAACGGAGTTTGCCGATATGTCGCCGTGCGCGGCGCCGGTGTCGTGCAGGTACGCGAGCGTGCTGCCGGCTTCGCGCAGCACCTGCATCGCAACAGGCACGGACTCCGGCCCGAGTCGACCGACGCGCGACAACACCGTTTCGCCGCTGATCCAGCGCCGCAGATAGCCGGGTCCGCGACGACTTTCCTGATACGACGCCCAGTAGTGATACGTCGTCGGAATCGATGGATGATTGCGGTGTCCGAGCGCGCGCGCTTCGTGCCACAGCCACGCACCATGCGCGTCGTCCGGTGAACTCACCAACGACAACGAACGCCCCAGCGCATCGACGACTTCCTGATAGTGTCGATGCTCGACCAACAAGCCTTCGCTTCCCCATGACCAGCCGGGCGGCAGGGCCCACGACTCCAGATGCGGAGGCGGGGAAAGGGTGATGCGATGGACGCTGTGGAGGGAGTCCGGAACCATGCTGAAGAGTAACGCCCCGAGCGCCGTCGCACCCCTGCGGCGCGGTGACACGTGAGGACACAATCACGAACGGCTCGGCCCGGTGCGGATTACACCGCGCGCAATGCAATCTCGACTTCAGTACCCGCACCCAGCGTGCTTCGCAACATAATCGCGCCGCCCCATCCGTCGATCAGTCGACGACTGATCGCCAGGCCGAGTCCACTGCCACTGGTGCTGGTGGAGAAGTGCGGCTCGAACACGCGCCCCAGCACATCGGCAGCAATCCCGGTGCCGTTGTCACGCACCTGAATCAGCACACGATCACGCACGCGCGAGAGCTGCACGCGCACCTCCGTCGCCTCGGCGTGGCGTGCATTCTCGAACACATTCAACAGCACTTCCTTGAGCTCATCGCGCTGCGCAAATGCACGAAGCAACTCGGACGTCACGCCAATGTTCTCCTCGTGCAGTTGCCAGGAAACGTCACTCTCGCCCATCCGCTCCAGCGCCAGCACATCGCGAACCGCCGCATCCACATTCACCGGTACACCCGGATCACGATCGGCTGGCGCCGTACCGTAGCGACTGAACGCTCGCGCGATTTCGTCCAGGTGATCGATCTCCTCCAGCACGCGCGTCACGTTCGTATCGAGAATTGCACCAAAGTCGCTGCGCCCATCGCGATAGGCGCGACGCAAGTGCTGCACGCCCAGTCGAATCGGTGTGAGCGGGTTCTTGATCTCGTGGGCGACTTGTCGCGCCATCTCACCCCACGCCAGGACGCGCTGCGCTGTGGCAAGTTCTGTCACGTCGTCGAGGGTGAGCACAGCGCCACCGGGCAATCGCGTCAAGCGGGCGCGCAGCTGCCGACCCTGCACGAGGACGTCGAACGCATCTTCCGAGAGCGACCCGTCGTCTCCCAACGCCAGAAACGCCGTCGAACGCGTCACCAGCGCGTCGAGCGTGCGAGGCAACGCCGCCAGCGACGCGCCCGGTGCGCGGACCGACATTCTCAGCAGCGCTTCGGCGCGCGGGTTGGCGATGAGAATCGCACCGTCCGGGCGCAACGCGAGGACGCCGCTGGCCACGTTCTGCAACACCGCATCAGTGCGTCGTTGCGCTGCTTCGAGAGCAGATCTGCCGGTCGCGAGATCCTTCGCCATGCGACCGAACGCCCGATACACCGGCGCGAACTCGGCGGCTGGCGCCGCGCCGAGCGACGGATCTTCACCACCGGCCGCTATCGAGAGGGCCGCTTCGCGCAACGCGCCCACCGGTCGAGCAAGGGATCGAGCCGCCACGCCACTCGACCAGATCGCGGCGAGCGCACCAAGCGATGTCGCGAACAGCACCAGCACGCCGAGATCGGCACGGCGTGCATCGAGGGCGAATTCGTCACCGCGCGCGGGCGTCGCCAACACATCGTCGGCGTTGAGCTTCGGCACACGACGGAATCCGACGAGAGCCTCACGACCCCCGATCGCCATTCGCTGCGTCTCGAACGAGTCATCGACGCCGACATCGTCCTCCAAAAGCGACACCGGGAGCAGGCGACCAAGCGGTGCGAGCGCATCCAGCAACGCATCGCTGGCGCCCACCAGCTGGGCATCGCGATACAGAAAGAGCGGCGTCCCCGCACTCGCCGAGGTCGCGGAGAGTTCCCGGCGTTCCAGCTCGGTGGCGGCCACGCGCAATGCCTCGCGCACGAGCAACTCTCGCGACGCGGCATCGTCGTCCTGCAGGCGATACCACGACCACGCCGCGAAAATGGCCGCAGGCGCGACGAAGAACGCGAGCAACGCAAGACTCAATCGCACGCGATACGAGCGCGCCCATCGCGTGCGGCGCACACGCAGCCACCGGACAAACGCTCCGTCGGCCATCGCACTCGCGCCCCAGAGCAACATCACCACACCAAGGTCGAGCAGTATCAGCAACGCGCCACGCGGGATCAGGACATCGGCGCCGCGCAGATCAACTTCAACGTGAGCACGTCGCGCGTTGTCACCGTCGCCGGCGACACCATCGCCATGCATCGTCGAGCCGATGCGTCGCCAGACCAGTGGGCGCGCGGAGCGCTCGTCAGGTGCAGCGGAGGTCAGCGCCAGGCGATACGCAGGCTCGAGTCCTTGCACGCCCGCAATGCCGGTCAACACGGCAAATGGATCCGCCGGCACAAGTCCGGTGCGCGGTGGCACGGCGATCGTGATCACACTGCCGTCGGCAGCCGGCACGCCGGCCACGAGAATGGCAACCGGTCCGTCCGAGACGCTGAACACGTCCACGGTTTGACTGTTGCGCACCATGTCGGCGACCCTTGCCGGTACGCCAAGTGTGTCGGCAATCGACGCGAGCGGAATCTCGGCGATCGGCGCGGAGGGTTGCGTCGGAATCCAATGCGCGATGTCAGCCGGATATCCCGCGCGGGCCAGATTGCTCGCCGCGAATCCGCGCAGCAACGCGTCCGTCTGCCACCCCGCGCCGGGGTCGTCGCGCAGCGCCAGTGCAAACTGATACAGCAGGCGCTGCGCATTCTCGTCTGCCACCGAGAGGCGGGGCAGATCGTGCTGCGCAAGCTCCATGCGCTCGCGCACCACCTGCCCCCACGTCAGCGTGGCCGCGCCGGCACCAGCCACGACGGCCGCGCCCATCACCAGCGCCACCCCACGCCGCGTGAGCGCGAGCGCGCCGATCGCCAGCACCCAGCAGATCGGATACCACGCGGGCCAGGCGCCGGGCGCTTCCCACAGCGATGGCGCAAACATCGCCGTAACGATGGCCAGCAGCGGCGCGGTGATCGGCGGCACGCCCCGCGCTCGTCCGATCGCCACCTGTCCGGCCGACGCGCCAATCAGCAGGACTGACGCGCCCGCCAACGCGAGCGAAAGTTGCCACGCCATCCACAACTTCGTCCCGGTGCCGAAGCGCGGCAGTTCAATGCCGCCGGCGAGATCGCGCAGGACAAACGGACCGAGCGTCGCGACCAGCACGACAATCCCGACAGCCAGCGTGCGTGACCGCATGAGGCGCGTCGATCGCATGACGAGAAAAAGCGTCGCCAACGACAAGGATGCCGTGAGCAGCAACGCCGCGACGTTCGACGTCAGTGCACCACCCATGGGCGCGAAGTAGCTCGACGCATCAAACAGCGATGATACATTCGATAGCGCGCTCAGCGGCGCTTCAGCGATCGCGCGCAGCAGGACGATCGTGGTCGCAACGCGATGCACCGTGCGCGCCGGCCGACGCCACGCGGTGACCAGCACCAGCAGCACCGCCACCGCCAACGGCAGCGCCGTCTGCGCGCGCGCACGCTGCAGCAGGGCTTCGTACGTCTCATCCTCCGAGTAGGCCAGCGCACGGACGCGGGCGAGTCGCGACGTGCCGTCGCTCACCACGACCACCGTCGATCCTGGAATCACCACCGCCGAATCAGGCGACTCGATGACGGTGCGATCGATGGCCAGCCGCCCAGCCAGCGATGCCGTCAGCGATTGCACGAATCGATCGGCCGGGGGTGCAGAGGCCACCAGCACGATGGCGACGGCCTGCACGTCACCGCTCGTCGAAATCGCGCGTGCGACAAGCGACGTGTGAAAAGGTCCGGCGATCAGCTGCGTGCGTGCGGCGCCGTCCGGCGCGATGGGCGTGTGCGTTTGCCCCGCGCGGCCAATGAGTCGACCGCGCCGGAACACCAGCAGCGCCGACTCCACTCCGCCCGCGATGGGCGGCGGGCGCAGTGCGCCGATGGGTGCGGTCCCAAGCTCCAGTGCCCGCAGCAGCGCCGTGTCCTGCAAGGTCTGCACCGCGACACGCCGCAGGTCCGTCGCGACATCCGAGACGTTGCTGGCGACTCGCTGGCCACGCTGTTCACGTTCGTCGGCCGACCAGGTAGCCCAATCGCGTCGCAGCGACTGGAGCGTCGAGGTCCCATTGGCCGAAATGGCGAGCGCGATGGCCAGCCAGATCACGGCACCGATTGGCCAGCCGCGCGGCGCGCGAATCCAGCGCGTGCTCACGGCCGCGCCCAGCGTACCCAAACCGGCCACGATCAAGGTCGGCCAACCTGGTTCCACCTGCCAACGGAGCAGGGCGATCACGGCGCCCACCGTACACAGCACCCAGGCCATCGGCCACCGGTCTTCGCCGGTCAACCCCCGCAGGCGAGCCAGCATTCCGCCGCCGCCTGCATCCGAGCCGACCGTCTTGGCCGGCAGCGACTCCATAGACGGCCGTTCCCCATTGGCGGGTACCGAACCACCCTTGGCGCTATCTGAGCTGTTGTCGGATACGGACTCGGCGGGCATCGCCGCACAATACCCCGCGCGCGGCGACATGGCGATTGGCACGAGGACTCGTGCTATCTTCGATGAATGCCCCCGATTCCCTTTGTCGCACTGCTCTGTGCCCTGTCGTGGACCGTCGCACCGCGTGAGCACTCTCATGCGGTGGTCGCGTCGGACGGGCAGCTGGAGCGATTCGACGTGGGCAGTTTCACGATCTTTGTCGCCGGCCAACGCTCCGGTCGCGAGCAGTTTTCGATTCGTCGCATCCAGTCGCAGGAGGGCGCGACCCTTGAACTCCGCGCCGAGTCGGCCACCGGAGAGCAACGCACCGCCATGCGACTCGAGACGGATTCGGCCGGTACCCCCGTGCGCTATTCGCTCGAGGAACGGCGTGGTGCGGAGCTGACGCGGCGATTGGGCGGGCAACGAGTCCGCGGGCGCTTCGCCACCATCGCGCGCGGCGTGACGGGAGAGGCAGCGCGCGAATATCTGCTCGCGCCGAATGCGCTGATCCTCGAGGAAGACGGCCTGCTGCAGTACGCGTTGCTCGTGCGCGGCCGCAGCGCCGAAATCGGGACCGCGCTCACGATCCCAACACTGACGCCGACAGAAAATCGACAAGGCGTCGTGCGCCTGGTGCTCGAAACGCGAGCGGATACGGTCATCATCGCTGGGGCGCGTCGCCCGGCGTGGCGATGGCGTGCGGTCACCGTGAGCGGCGATGCGCGAACCATTTGGGCCGACGCCGAGGGTCGGTTGCTTCGGTTGCTGCTCCCCGCGCGAGGGATGGATGCGATTCGGGACGACGTGCCCCGATGACGAGACGCGCGTGGCACACTGTGCTGAAACCCCTTTGCTGGGCGTCGCGTACGGCCCCCTGCCAATGACCTCCTCCCGACCTCATCTCATGCGAATTCCAGTACTCGCGCTTGCACTGGCCTCGGCTGGTGCAACGTTGTTCGCACCGGCGTTGCCTGCGCAAACCGCAGCGACGTCTCCCGCGGCCGGGTCGGCGCAGGGCCCGGTGCTCACGCTTGCCGAGGCGGTCGCCCTGGCCAGGCGCAACAATCCCGGCTACGCCACCTCCGCAAATGCACGTCGCAACGCCGCCGCCATCGTGCGGGCCGCCAATGGCGCCTTCCTGCCGATCGTCAACACCAACTTCGGCGCCGGCTACCGCGAAGGCCGCCAGACCTTCTTCCAAGGCCAGGGATTCGGTGCCACCAACGACCAGCTCACCACCGACGTGAGCGCGTCCGCGTCGCTGAACGTCTCGGTGGCAGCGCTGAACGATCGCAAGCAAGCCAAGTTCAATCAGGACGCGACGGAAACGGACATTATCGCCGCCGAGCAACGACTGCGCACGGATGTCACGACCCAGTATCTCGCGGCGTTGCAGGCACAGGCACGCGCCATGCTCCAGGATACGCTTCAGATAACCACTGAGGCACAGTTGCAGTTGGCCCGGGCTCGCCTGCAGGTCGGCTCCGGCACCCAGCTCGATGTGCAGCGGGCGGAAGTCGCTGACGGGCAGCAGCGCGTGGCGGCCATCAACGCGCGTAACCTCGCGGCGATCGAACTGGTGCGGCTATTCCAGCTCATCGGTGTCGCGCAGTCCGAGGGCACACGTCTCGATCCGAACCTGGCCGCGACGCCAGCCGTCGAGCTGCAGTCGATCCTCGACATGGCCCGCAAGGCAAATCCGCAACTCGAAGGGCTCCGGCTGCGTGAAGAAGGGTTCAAGCGCGGAGTGTCCTCGGCGCGCGGTGGCTACATCCCGACACTGTCGCTCTCGGCCAACGTCTCCGGGAACACGTTTCGGTCGACCAACACCGGGCAATTGATCACCAGCAGTCAGGCCAGCGTCCTCGGCCAGCGCGCCGGCTGCATCCGCTCCGAAGAGGTGCGCGCCGCGCTGAACCTGTCCAACAACCTATCGCAGTGTCAGTCGATCGCGTTCACACCAGATCGGGAAGCGGCTATTCGCGCACAACAGGACGCATACCCGCTGGACTTCACGCGCAACCCGTACAGCTTCTCGGCGCAGTTCTCGCTGCCCATCTTTAATGGGTTCCGCCGCGAGCAGACGATTGAGCAGGCGCAGGTACAACGTCGCAATGCAGCCAACGACCTCCGTTCGCAGGAGCTACGGGTCACCGCAGACGTGCAATCGGCCTTTCTCTCGCTGACCACCGCGCAGCAAACGGTTGCCCTGCAGGTGCAGAACGTGGCCACTGCCCGCATCGTGCTGGCGTTGGCGCAGGAGCGGTATCGCGTCGGGGCGATCAGCCTCGTCGAGTTGGTGCAGGCGCGTGGAGATTTCGAGCGGTCTGAAACGGATCGCATCAATGCAGTATTCGACGTACAACGGGCGTTTACTGCACTGGAAGTTGCGGTCGGCCGTCCCCTTCGCTAACCGGAAGAATTCATGACCAGGACCGTCAAGTTCGGGATCGGAGGCGCGATCGTTGTCGCCGTCGCCGCCCTGGCCTACGTCAGCTCGCAGAAGAACAAGTCGAAGCCGGTGGAAGTGCGCACCGAGGCCGTGGAATCCCGCGATCTCGTCGCCACCGTCACCGCCAGCGGCCAGATCGAACCGCGCACGAAGGTCAACGTCTCCGCCGACGTGACCGGCAAGATCGTGCGTCTTTCCGTCAAGGAAGGCGACATCGTCAAGAAGGGGCAGTTCCTGCTCCAGATCGATCCGGAGCAGGTGACGGCCG
>Ga0105048_10011192_pt1 | contig 14167 bp, 15 predicted proteins | sample MAT05_FD_78382 | JGI IMG/M metagenome (GOLD analysis project Ga0105048, IMG submission 78382) | Freshwater microbial communities from Lake Fryxell liftoff mats and glacier meltwater in Antarctica - MAT-05 | ecosystem: Environmental > Aquatic > Freshwater > Ice > Liftoff microbial mat | place...
CGCAGTATCGTTCCCACATTACGGGGGTCGGGCACCGTCGGCAGTTTCGTGTTGTGTTTTATAATCGACCGCATATCGGTGCCAGTATGCAAGCATCATGCCCGCCCGGGGGGCATCGCGGCGGAACGCCCGGCATTCACGCCCTGAACCGCCCGGACCTGTAGCAGGCACTTCCCATCCCGGCCCGCATTGTCGGCAAGCGTCACTGCCGGCGCAAGGACCGACCGAAGCACATCGCCATGCCCGCCAACGACAACTCGCCGCCCCCTTCGCTGCCCGCCACCGGCGGCTGGTCCGGACGCTTTTCGGAGCCGGTGACGGCAATCGTCAAGCGGTTCACGGCATCCGTCGATTTCGACCGCCGGCTGGCGTCCGCTGATCTCGACGGCTCGCTGGCGCATGCCAGGATGCTGGCCGCCACCGGGATCCTGACCGCCGCCGACCTGGCCGATATTGAACGCGGCCTGGCGCTGGTCCGGGCGGAGATCGACGAAGGCCGCTTCGTGTGGTCGCGTGATCTCGAGGACGTGCACCTCAACATCGAAAAGCGCCTGACTGCGTTGATCGGCGATGCCGGCAAGCGGCTGCATACCGGCCGCTCGCGCAACGACCAGATCGCCACCGATGTGCGCCTGTGGCTGCGCGGCGCGATCGATGCGCTGCAAGTACAGTTGACGTCACTGCGGCGTGCATTGCTCGACGTCGCGGAGCAGCATGCGGCCACCATCATGCCGGGGTATACGCACCTGCAAGTCGCGCAGCCCGTCACGTTCGGCCATCATCTGATGGCCTACGAATCGATGTTCGCGCGCGACGCCGAGCGCCTTGCCGACTGCCGGAAGCGCGTCAACCGCTTGCCGCTGGGTGCGGCCGCGTTGGCGGGAACATCGTTCCCGATCGACCGCGAGCATGTCGCCCGCGCACTCGGCTTCGATGCCATCGCCTCCAACTCGCTCGACGCGGTGGCCGACCGCGATTTCGCGATCGAATTCGAAGCTGCGGCGGCGCTGATCATGGTGCATCTCTCGCGCTTTTCCGAAGAGCTGGTGCTGTGGTCCAACCCGCGCTTCGGTTTTGTCGAGCTGGCCGATCGCTTCTGCACCGGAAGCTCGATCATGCCGCAGAAGAAGAACCCCGACGTGCCGGAGCTGGTGCGCGGCAAGTCCGGGCGCGTGATCGGCCACCTGATGTCACTGCTGGTGCTGATGAAGGCGCAGCCGCTGACTTACAACAAGGACAACCAGGAAGACAAGGAGCCGCTCTTCGATACCGTCGATACGCTGGCGGATTGCGTTGCGATCATGACGGACCTGGTCGCGAGCGGGCTCCACGTGAATGCGCAGCGCATGCGCGATGCCGCGCGCGAAGGCTTTGCCACCGCCACCGATCTTGCGGATTACCTTGTGCGCCGAGGCCTGCCGTTTCGCGATGCCCACGAAGCCGTGGCGCGCGCCGTCCGCGCCGCAGAAGCTAAGCGCTGCGACCTCGCCGACCTTTCAGTGGCGGAGTTGCGCGCGTTCGCCAAGGAGATTGGCGACGACGTGCACGACTGCCTGACGCTTGAAGGTTCGGTGGAAAGCCGCAATCATCCAGGCGGCACCGCACCCGCGCAGGTGCGCGCCGCCATCGCGGCCGCGCGCGCCACGCTGCCCGCGCAATGAGCGGCGGCGATCCACACCGGTATTAGGATCATTCAATGAAGGGATCACAATGAAGGTGGCATTCCTGGGCCTGGGCGTCATGGGCTATCCGATGGCGGGGCACCTGGCACGTGCCGGGCACGACGTCACCGTCTACAACCGGTCGGCGGCGAAGGCGAACGCGTGGGTGGCGGCCTACGGCGGCGCGAAGGCGCCTTCGCCGCAGGCCGCGGCACGCGACGCCAGCATCGTGCTGATGTGTGTCGGCAACGACCACGACGTGCGCGCCGTCATCACCGGTCCCAAGGGCGCGTTGTCAGGCATGAATGCCGGCGCCATCCTCGTTGATCACACCACCGCATCGGCCGCCGTGGCGCGCGAGATGAGCGCTGCGGCATCCGCCACTGGCGTGCAGTTCCTCGATGCGCCGGTTTCAGGCGGCCAGGCGGGTGCGGAAAACGGCAAGCTGACGATCATGGTCGGCGGTGACGCCTCCACCTTCGGCCGTGCCGAACCGGTGCTCGCGCATTACGCGCGCGCCGTCACGCTGATGGGGCCAGCCGGTGCGGGGCAACTGACCAAGATGGTCAACCAGATCTGTATCGCCGGCCTGGTGGAAGGCCTGTCCGAGGGCATTAACTTCGCAATGCGCGCCGGGCTCGACCCGGAACGCGTGATCGACGTCATCTCGAAAGGCGCCGCGCAGTCGTGGCAGATGGAGAATCGCGGCAAGACGATGATCGCCGGCAAATTCGATTTCGGCTTCGCGGTCGACTGGATGCGCAAGGATCTTTCGATCTGCCTCGCGGAGGCCCGCGCCAACGGCGCCGCATTGCCGGTGACTGCCATCGTCGACCAGTTCTACGCACAGCTGCAACGACGCGGCGAAGGTCGTGCCGATACGTCGAGCCTGATCCGCCTGCTCAACGAAAGCTGATGAGCGCGCGACACCCGGGAAGCACCATGCCGCACCTTGTGGCGCGATGGCTGGTCGCAGCGATGCTGGCGGTGGCGTGGCCGGCAAGCGCGCAGATGGCGTCCATCAAGCTGACCAGCGCGTGGATGCGGCCCGCGCATGCCGGACAGGCCGCCGCGCAGGCGTATGTCGACATCGCCAGCGACGTGCCGCTCACCTTGACGCTGGCCACGACCCCTGACGCGCGCGCCGTCGAACTTGTCCGCATGGCGCCCGGCGGAAGCGCCGCGGACGAAGTCGTGGTGGCCACGATGCCGGTCGCATCGGGCACCCCGACACGGCTGGCCTACCGCGGCAGCCATCTGCGCCTGGTCGGCGTCAAACGCGATCTTGGCAATGGCGATCGCGTGTCGGTGACGCTTCACTTCGCCGATACCGATGGGAGAGTGACCCGTGCGACCGTGGAGGTCGGCGTGCGCGGCTTCACGGTGCCGGCGGCGGCACCCGATCCCCGTCGACAATGACGACCTCGTAGGTCACCTCGGCAGTTTTGGCCAGCATGATCGTGGCCGAGCAGTACTTTTCCTTTGACAACGTCACTGCGCGTTCCACCTGCTTCGCGTCGAGTCCGCGTCCTGCCACCGTGTAGACCAGGTGGATTCTCGTGAATACCTTGGGGTCGTCCGGTGCGCGCTCGGCGGCGGCGGTGACGACACAGTCCGCCAGCGGCGCGCGCCCCTTTTTCAGGATCATCACCACGTCGAAGGCGGTGCAGGCGGCCATCCCGGTCAGCAGCATCTCCATCGGCCGCATGCCGAGGTTGCGACCGCCGTATTCCGGGGCGCCGTCGAGGACGACGGCATGGCCGGAGCCGGTTTCGCCGGCGAACGTGACGCCTTCGATCCACTTGATTCGGGTCTGCATGTGACGAAGCCTTTCGTTATGCGTCGCGGGGTTCGTTGTTAGTGTGCACTCACACTTGTATCAAGTCATAAGATAATGCGAGTTTGTCCATGTTGCTTTGCACAATTTTGTTTGAATTGTGCAATGCAATATGCCATCATCCTTCCGTCTGCGGCCTCGCCGTACTCCTCCTTCGGCACCGCAGACGCAATTCCTCCATTCTCCTCCTATGGTGGAATCTTCAAGGCGCGGTCTCCGGATCGCGCCTTTTTTTATCCAGGATTCGGGCTGACGCGTCGCCTGCGGCGGCAATGGCGCCTCGGTTGACGAAAGCACTCCATAAATAGTACGATAGCGGACTTTGCTTCCCGAACATCGCGCCGCCAAACCACCTTTGGCCGCACCTCAATTGAGAACCGCACCATGAAGACCTTCTCCGCCAAGCCCACCGACATCACCCGGGAATGGTTCGTCGTCGACGGCACCGACCAGGTGTTGGGCCGCCTTGCCAGCCAGATCGCGTTGCGCCTGCGCGGCAAGCACAAGCCCATCTACACGCCGCACATGGACACGGGCGACTTCATTGTCGTCACCAACGTGGAAAAGCTGCGCGTCACCGGCAACAAGGCCGAGGGCAAGCTCTACCATCGTCACTCGGGCTACCCGGGTGGCATCTACACGACCAATTTCAGCAAGATGCAGGCGCGCTTTCCGGGCCGTGCGCTCGAGAAGGCGGTGCGTGGCATGCTGCCGAAGGGTCCGCTCGGCTACGCGATGCTGAAGAAGCTCAAGTACTACACCGGTCCGGCGCATCCGCATTCGGCGCAGCAGCCGAAGCCGCTCGCGCCCTGCAAGTAACCGCCTCTCTTCGCACCTCGAACAACGAATCTAAGAACGGATTCCCATGATCGGCAATTACTACTACGGCACGGGCCGCCGCAAGACGTCGGTGGCGCGGGTCTTCATCAAGCAGGGCACCGGCAAGATCGTCGTCAACGACAAGCCCATCGACGAATTCTTCGCACGCGAGACGGGCCGCATGGTCGTCCGCCAGCCGCTGGTGCTCACCAACCACTCCACCACGTTCGACATCATGGTCAACGTAAATGGCGGCGGCGAGTCGGGCCAGGCTGGTGCGGTACGCCACGGCATCACGCGTGCGCTCATCGACTACGATGCGCAACTGAAGCCCACGCTGTCGAAGGCCGGGCTCGTCACGCGCGATGCGCGCGAAGTGGAACGAAAGAAGGTCGGCCTCCACAAGGCGCGCCGCCGCAAGCAGTTCTCGAAGCGCTAAGCCCTACCTCCACAACCTGCTTCCCGAAAAGGCCGCCTCGAAGGCGGCCTTTTCGTTTCCGTTAGAATCGACCTTCCCTCCAGACGAGGTCTCACCATGCTCAAGATCGGCATCGTCGGCGGTACCGGCTACACCGGCGTCGAACTGCTCCGGATCCTCGCGGCGCACCCGCAAGCGGACGTGCGCGCCATCACGTCTCGCGGCGACGCGGGCACGCGCGTGGTCGACATGTTCGCAAGTCTGCGCGGGCACTACGACAGCCTCGTGTTCACGACGCCTGACGCCACCGACCTGAAGAGCTGCGACGTCGTATTCTTCGCCACGCCACACGGCGTGGCGATGGCGCAGGCGCCAAGTCTCATCGAGGCCGGCGTCAAGATCATCGACCTCGCCGCCGACTTTCGGCTGCGCGATCCCGCGGTGTTCGAGAAGTGGTACAAGATGCCGCATACGTGCCCCGACCTCCTCGCAGAGTCGGTGTACGGCTTGCCTGAATTCCACCGCGACGCCATCCGCAAGGCGCGCATCGTGGGCAACCCGGGGTGCTATCCCACGTCGATGCAGCTTGGCTTCATGCCGTTGCTCGACGCGGGCATCGTCGACACTGCCCACCTCATTGCCGACTGCAAGTCCGGCGCGTCGGGCGCGGGTCGCAAGGCGGAACTGGGCCTGTTGCTGGCCGAGACCTCGGACAATTTCAAGGCGTATGGCGTCAACGGCCACCGGCATCATCCGGAGACGGTGCAGGAACTGGCCACGCACAGCAAGACGCCAGTGGGCCTCACCTTCACGCCGCATCTGCTGCCGATCATTCGCGGCATCCATTCCACGCTGTACGCGCGGTTGACGAAAACCGACGTTGACCTGCAGGCGCTCTTCGAGCAGCGTTACACCGGCGAGCCTTTCGTCGACGTGATGCCCGCGGGATCGATGCCGGAAACACGTAGCGTGCGCGGCTCGAATGTGGCGCGCATCGCAGTCCACCGGCCGGGCGGCGGTGACATGGTCACCGTGCTGGTGGTCGAGGACAATCTCGTCAAGGGCGCCGCCGGCCAGGCCGTGCAGAACATGAACCTGATGTTCGGGCTGCCTGAAACTGCGGGGCTGAAAGCGCCGCCGGTGCTGCCGTAGAAGGACACCGCCGTGCCGGCTCAAAACTGGTGGCGCAAGATGCGCGCGCACTTCGGCATTTCCGCGCCGAGGATGGCGGTGCGCACGCATCTGCCCTGGTGGAGTCGCGGCGCACTGGTGGCCACATTGCTGGTGATCATCGCCGGCATGTGGTGGTGGGGCTTTGACTTCGGCCAGATCTTCAGCGGCTTCATTCGCAAGGAGATCGAGCAGAAGCTGGTCACGCTCGAAGCCGACGCCACGAAGTACAGAAGCGAAGCCACCGAGCTTCGTGCGCGCAACTCGTCGCTCGAGTCCGAGTTTTCGATGAATCGCGGCAACCAGGAGGCCTTGAGCAAGCAGGCCACGGAACTGGCCGGCGAAAATGCGCAGCTGAAGGAGGAGCTGGCCTTCCTGCAGAAGCTCGTTTCCGATTCAAGCAAGAACATCGGCCTGCAGATCCAGCGCATGACCGTTGAGCCGGACGGCGAGGACATGTGGCGCTACAGCGTGCTGGTCGTCCGCGGGGGCAGCCCCAAGGACGAGTTTGCCGGCACCGTGGTGCTGCACGCCACGCTGGCGCCCGGGTCGGATGGCGGCACGACGCCGAAAGTGCTCGTGCTGCCCGACGATGATCCGGCGGCCGCGTCGACGCTAACCCTCAGATTCAAGTACTATCAGCGGGTTGAAGGTCGGTTTCGGGTGCCTCCAGGTGCCCGGGTCACCGCGGTGGCGGCGCGTGCCTACGAGGCTGGCCAAAGTGCCCCACGCGCCGCCCGCACCTTGACTGTGGGCTAGGGAGACACCATGTTCGAACGCAAGAAGCACGCTCCACCGCAAAAGCGCATCGATTGCCTGATCGGCGCCGGTACCACTGTCAGCGGCGACGTCTCGTTCTCGGGAGGCCTGCGCATCGACGGCGTCGTCCGTGGCAACGTCACCACCGCCAACGGCGAAACAGGCACGCTGGTGGTCAGCGAGCAAGCGCGGGTCGACGGCGAGATCAATGTGTCGCATGTCGTCGTCAACGGGACGGTCAATGGCCCCGTCTCCGCCAAAGACTACCTGGAATTGCAGGCAAAGGCGCGTATCGTCGGGGATATCGAATACAAGACGCTCGAGATGCACCTGGGCGCCGTCGTGCAGGGCCGTTTGCATCACACTGAACCCGGCATCGCCAGCGTGGTCGAACTGAAACGGGTGGGCTCTGACTGAGCCTGCCGTCCTGATCCGCAACATCGCACTGTCCGCAACACGTCGTTTCGCGGAAAACATTCCGCCCCGGAGGCCACAATGAACGCAATGAACGAAATGCCCGCTCCGCTGATCTTCACCGATTCAGCGGCCGCCAAGGTCAAGACCTTGATCGCCGAGGAAGGCAACGCCGAGTTGAAGCTGCGCGTATTCGTTTCCGGCGGCGGATGTTCGGGCTTTCAGTACGGCTTCACGTTCGATGAAGTCACCAACGAAGACGACACGGCCATGCACAAGGATGGCGTGACGCTGCTGATCGACCCGATGAGCTACCAGTACCTGGTCGGCGCCGAAATCGACTACCAGGAAGGCCTGGAAGGTGCGCAGTTCGTGATCAAGAATCCCAACGCCACCACCACGTGCGGTTGCGGGTCGAGCTTCTCGGCCTGATCCGTTCAGCGGCGGGTTGTTCCAACGGGGCCTGGAGGCCCCGTTTGTTTCGTGGCGGTTGCCGGGTTTGGTTTCTGTAGGCGAGGCTTCAGCCTCGCCTCCAAAAAGCCAAACCAATGGCATCAGGCCCACGCATCGAGCGTCGGCAGGCGTCCGTCGCCCTCGATGCAACTCCACAGGTACCAGGCGAGACCCGCGTCGCCGATCCATAGCGCGTAGCGGCGCTGTCCGTGTTCCTCCGCCAGACGGTCGCTCTGCAACATCGCGTGCATTGCGAATGCGCGCGCCCGATCGAGCCAGCGTTCGTCGCCGGTGCGTTTGAACACCTTGAGCAGCGCGTAGCCGTTGCCATCGGTGCCATGGCATAACCCGACGCCCTTCGTGAGTGGCCCGGCCGCCCATGTCAATTCACCTGCGGCCACGAGCAGGTCATCGAGGCGCGAATCGGGAAGCCCGGCGAGGCTCGTGATAATGCCCGGCGCGCCGTGACACCACTGCACCAGCATGCGTAGCGTCGTGCCCGCAGGCACCAGTTGCGCCGGCCAGTTCGCCATGGCGCCATCGCGCATCGCGGTGGCATGCATCGTCGCGACGATGTCGTCCTGCCACGATCCCCATTCCGGGCCCTCCAGCAGGTGGCGGCCGCGGATCAGCGCACTGGCATTGCCGGCGAAACCATGGCCCGCGCCGATGTAGCGCACATGCTTGCCGTAGAGATCCTGGGTCCAGATGCGGCACCGCGCATCGTCGGCACGTAGCAGCGTCTGCACCAGCCGGCGGGCATCGGTGCGAAACAATGCAGCCCAGCGTTCCTCGCCCGTCCATTCGAGCATCGTCAACGCGACCAGCATCGTCCCCGGCGAGCCCCATAACATTTCGAGTGACGGATGATCTGCGTTGCTGATGATTGCCGCCTCGATGCGATTCGCAATCGCGGCTTTCGTGGCCGCGTCGGTGGCCAGCCGGTAGTGCAGCAGCAGGATGCCCGTCTGGCCCATCAGCTGGCCGTGCACACCGTGGCCCCAGGGTCCCACCCTGGCAAGATTGCGCGCTGCAACGTCGTCCAGCAGCGGCTCGAAATGGAGCGTGGACGCCGCCATCCCGGCGCGCGCAAGATGGTCGAGTGCATCGATGACACCGGCAGCACCCAGGTAGACCATCGCAAAGGGGTCGGACGTCTTGCCGTCGTCGTCGTCGGCATCACGTGGATGCACAGGCCACAATCCTTCGGGCGTGAACGTCCGCAGCGCGTCGTCCGCGAAGCGTGAAATCCACGCGCGCGCAGCAGCTTCGTCCCAGGCGGGCGCCTGCAACGGTTCGTGGCGTGAGGCATCGAAAAGTTCGGTCACGGTCGCATCCTTCGCCGGTGTGGATTGCAGTACAAAGGCTAGCGCGCCACCATGTTGGGCATTGCGGGTCTTTCCGCGTCCGGCCGGTCATGCATCCACCGGACCCGAGGGTGGCACGGGAAACTTCGCCCACGCCGGGCCGGTCGAACCGCCATAGTATTCTTGCAGGCTGGCCCAACCTCCGGCGTTGTGGCAACGATGCCCGCGCTGCCGACCGACTCCACGATGTACGCCTCGTACGACCAAATCCACCGCGCGCCACGCAATACGATCTCGGTACCCCTGATCTGGGTGATGATCGTACTGAGCCTGCTGGTGCATCTGGCGGCGCTTTATGAGTTCTTCCCGAAGATGCAGCCGATCTCCCTGTCCGGGCCTGACAAGCAGGGTATCAGTCCGCTTGCGGTGATGCTTGCGGCCCGACCGGGCCCGCGCGCGCCGGCAGCCGCCGTGCCGGAGACGACCCCGCCGCCTGTGGTCGTCCGCCCGCCCGCGCGTCCATCGCGTCCTGCACCCACGCCGCTACCCATCGTGCCGCGAACGCCCAATCCGGATGCGCTGCGACTGCCCCCGCCGCCCGTCGCAGCGGCACCACCATCGCCACCCCCAATGCGGGTCCCGGCGGAGACGGACATGGCGGCGTACATCGCCGCGCGACGCCGCGAACGCGGCGAGCCCGAGCCCTCAGGGTCGCAGGGCGCCGCGCCGAACGCGCCCGTCGTCGAGGACGAGAAGACCCGGCGCGACAGGATCGTGGCGGAGAACCTGGCAGCCGTGCGCACGCCCACGTTCGGCGGCGAACCCCGCAATGGCGGCGGCGTGTTTCAGTTGCGGCAGATCGGTCTCAATGACGCCCAGTTCACGTTCTTCGGCTGGAATATCGAAACGAAGCGCCGGGTCAACCAGCGCATCGATGTGGAGCGCGGCAACAATCCCGACATCCGCATTGCCATCGTCCGCAAGATCATCACGATCATCCGGGCCCAGGAAAGCGGCACCTTCAAATGGCAATCGTTGCGCCTCGGGCGCGATGTCAACCTGTCCGCGAAGCCGGAGGACACGACCGAGCTCGAGGCATTCATCATGCGCGAGTTCTTCGATAGCGACCTTGCGCCGCGGTAGCCGCGGTGCATGTCGCTTACTCCGGGATGGACCCGAATATGTAGACGGCTTCGGTGAGTGCCGACGGCTTGCCGAACCCGGCGAACCAGCGGTTGTAGATGTCGTTGATCTCGTCGCCGGAATAGATCTGCGACAGCGCAGTGTTCACGGCGAGCCGCAATGCGGATTCGCCGCGCGGCAGCACGAGCCCGTACGGTTCGAACGACAGTTGCTCGTTCAGCAGCGCCAGTCCTTTCGGATCCTTGGCCTGCGTGACGGCACCGATCAACAGCAGCGCGTCGCTGGCGAAACCGTCGACGGTGCCGGCCTCCAGCGCCACGATGGCCTCGCCGCTGGTCTTCACCGGGACGACGGTGGCGTTGATCTGCTGGCGCTTCAACTGCACGTTGAGTGCACGTTCGTTGCTGGTGCCACCGATGGCCGCGATGCGCTTGCCCTTGAAATCGGCCAGCGCACTGATCCCGCTACCCGCCTTGGCCAGCATGCCGGTCGTCTCGAAGAAAATGAAACTCGAGAAATCGACGGTCTTCATCCGCGAGAGCGTGACGGTGCTGGCGCCGCACTCGATATCGGCCTGGCCCTTGCTGATCGCATCAAAGCGCGTCTGCGTAGTGACCGGCAAATAGCGAATCTTGATCTCCTTCACGCCGGTCTGGCGCTCAATCGAGGCGACGACGCGCTTGCACAGGTCGATCGAGTAACCGCTGATCTCCTTGCTGTCGTTCACGAAGCTGAACGGCGCTGCATCGGTGCGATGGGCGATCGTGATCGTCTTCGTGTCAACGATCTTCTTGAGGCGGCCTTCAAGCGCCTGCGCGCCCGCGGTGGCATTGAGAACGAGGGGCAGCAACAACAGCAGGGTCAGGCGAAGCATCGGGTGTTCCTTGATTGAAAATGATCGGGGCGGCGCCACGATACCGGCAATGATTGGACGGGGCATCGGATGACCGGCCCGCAGTGGCAGCGACCGGGCATCTCGCGTCAGCGCGGGTAGCAGGCGCCGAGCACGCGCTGGCCGCCGGCGCCGGTGACCGCCGGAAGATTTCCCGGCCTTCCCGCCAAGGTCTCGCGCGCCAGCCACGCGAACGCCAGCGCCTCGACATGGTCGCTCGCCACACCCATCGTATCGGTCGTGGCCACCCGCATGGCCGGGCGCGCCGTCTGCAACATCCGCAACAAGGTGCCATTGCGCGCGCCGCCACCTGCGACCAGCATCATCGTGGCGCCGGGGGCATGCGCGGCAATCGCCGCCGCGACTGCCAGCGCGGTCAGCGCCGTCAGCGTAGCTTGCATGTCCTCCGCGCGGCCGTGCCAGTGCATGGCGGCAAGCCGCTCGTCCAGCCACGCGGCATTGAAGAGGTCGCGACCGGTGCTCTTCGGCGGCAGCAGCGCAAAGAACGGTTCGTCACTCAGCGTACGTAACACCGCAGCATCGGGCGTGCCGGTGGCTGCCCACGCGCCGTTGGCGTCGAAGGGCGTGCCCTGATGCCGCGCGCACCACAGGTCGAGCAACACGTTCCCCGGTCCGGTGTCGAAGCCGCGCACCTCGCCGCCGGGCGGCAGGTCGGTGATGTTGGCGATGCCACCAAGGTTGACGATGACGCGATGCTCAGCGGCACTGCCGAAGAGCGCCGCATGAAACGCCGGCACCAGAGGCGCGCCCTGTCCACCGGCGGCGATGTCGCGGCTGCGAAAGTCCGCGACCACGGTCATGCCAGCCTTCTCGGCAACACGCGAGGGATTGTTGATCTGCCACGTCCAGCCCTCCTCGGGCCGGTGCCGCACCGTCTGCCCATGCACGCCCGCGGCGATCACATCAGCGGCCACGATGCCGCCATCGCGGCACGCGGCGGAAAGGGCCGCTGAGTAAACATCGGCCAAGGCGTTGCCGGCGCGCGCCACGCGCACGAGTTCATCGGGGCCTGTGGTTTGCAGCGCCAGCAACTCGGCGCGCAACGAGGGTTCGAACGGGAGATGCGCCGCGCCGCGCAGCGCGCAGAGCTTGCCGTCAGCAGGCGCGAAGTCGACAACTACTGCATCGACGCCATCGAGGCTGGTGCCGGACATCACGCCGGCGAAGAGTTGCGGCACGTGGGCCATGCGCCGCCTTGGGGCCGCTACTCGGTGGCCGCCAATGCCGTTGCCGGGAGCGAGCGGGCCAGCGCCAGCGCGTCCTGCGCCGGGCGCGTCGCGTCCTTGAATGCCGCGAGACGATCGGGCGCGATCGGCTGCGCGGCCGGCAGCGCGACATTGAGCGGATTGCGCGGTTCGTCCGCGACACGGAACTCGTAGTGCAGGTGCGGGCCGGTGGCCCAGCCCGTCATGCCGACGTAGCCGATCGTCTCGCCCTGGCGCACCCGCGCACCTTGCCGCACTTGCGGCGCGAAACGCGACATGTGGCCATAGACCGTGGAGTACGCGCCGTGGTGGCGCAGGAACACCACATTGCCATAGCCGCCCTGTACACCGGCGAAGGTGACGACGCCATCGGCGGTGGCGCGGATGGGCGTGCCCGTTGGTGCGGCGTAGTCGACCCCCCTGTGCGCGCGCCACTTCTGCAGGATCGGATGGAAGCGTGCCAGCGAGAATCCCGACGTGATGCGCGAGAATTCCATTGGTGTGCGCAGGAAGGTGCCGCGCGTGCTGCGGCCGTCGGCGCTGTACCAGGCATCGATGCCATCGTCGTCGTGCCACAGGAAGGCGCGTAGCGTCGTGCCGCGATTGACGAACTCGGCGGCAAGAATGCGGCCGGGGCCGATGGCTTCACCATCGACAAAGCGCGTTTCGTAGAGCACGGTGAAGCGGTCGCCGCGGCGCATGTCGTGATAGAAATCGATGTCACCGGCGAAGACCTCGGCCAGTGCCAGCGTAATCGCGTCCGGAATGCCCGCGGCGTCCGCCGCCGCGAACAGCGACGAGCGAATCTCGCCCGCGCGCAGCGTGGTGCGGATTTCTTCCTTGGCCACGGTCTGCGTGGCGGTGAATTGCCCGTCCCGGCGTTCGATGGCCAGTCGCGCGCCGGCCTGCGTGCGCAACTTGAGGGCGATCAGTTCGCCGTTGGCACCCGTGGCCACCTGCACCGGGCGGCCAGGCCGCAACTGATAGAGCGGCCGCGCGGTGGGGTCGGTGCGCAGGAATTGCATTGCTTCCGCATCGTCGACACCGGCACGCGACAACAGCGCCCCGATCGTGTCGCCACGCTGCACGCGCTCTTCGCGCCAGTAAAGACCCGCCGCATCGTTCTCGATATCGAAGGCCGGCACCGGCAGCGCGCGCAGGACGGTCCGCGTGGGTATCGTTTCGAGCGTGGTGTCGGGGGCGAGGCCGAAGGCAGCGACGCCGGTCAGGCTCAGCACGACCAGCGCGATCCATTGCCACCGCGCCAACCCGCGCCCGCTGTGCGCCTGCGCCGACGGACCGGCGGCGGCGGAGGGGTGCGCTAAAATCGGGGGCTTGTGATCAGGCAACGGGGCGGCCGGTCAGGTGATCGAACCCCGGATTCTAGCAAAAGGCGCCATCCGGGTGCCCCGCCCCGCCGCAAGCCCCGAAGGACCGTTCCACGATGCCCATCGATGTCGCCCACCAACTGGCCGTGTTCAAGCGCGGCGCCGACGAAATGCTGGTCGAGGCCGAGGTCGCCGACAAGCTGAAGCGCGGCAAGCCGCTGCGGATCAAGCTGGGCCTCGACCCCACGGCGCCGGACATCCACCTTGGGCACACGGTGGTGCTGAACAAGATGCGCCAGATGCAGGACCTGGGACACCAGGTCATCTTCCTGATCGGCGATTTCACCTCGATGATCGGCGACCCCTCGGGCCGCAACGACATGCGCCCGCCGCTGTCACGCGAACAGATCGAGGCCAACGCCAAGACCTATCACGCGCAGGCGTCAAAGGTGCTCGATCCCGAGCGTACGGAGATCCGCTACAACTCCGAGTGGAGCGATCCGCTGGGTGCCGCCGGCATGATCAAACTCGCTGCCAAGTACACGGTGGCACGGATGCTCGAGCGTGACGATTTCTCCAAGCGCTTGAAGCGCAACCAGCCGATCGCGGTCCACGAATTGCTCTACCCGCTGATGCAGGGCTACGACTCGGTCGCGCTCAAATCTGACATCGAGTTGGGCGGCACCGACCAGAAGTTCAACCTGCTGGTGGGCCGCGCGTTGCAGTCCGAGTACGGGCAG
>Ga0105048_10011194_pt1 | contig 14165 bp, 13 predicted proteins | sample MAT05_FD_78382 | JGI IMG/M metagenome (GOLD analysis project Ga0105048, IMG submission 78382) | Freshwater microbial communities from Lake Fryxell liftoff mats and glacier meltwater in Antarctica - MAT-05 | ecosystem: Environmental > Aquatic > Freshwater > Ice > Liftoff microbial mat | place...
CGCCGAAAAAGAAATGAGCACGGAAGTCATCGCGGACGGATGCCATCTGTCAAACGAGTTACTGAGCTTTGCCTACACAATGAAAGGTGCCGAGCGATTGTGTCTGGTCACGGATAGCAGTAGGGCCCTGGATATGCCGCCTGGTAAGTATGCATTTGGAGACCGCAACGACAATCAGTGGTTTCTGCACGATGGGCAAGTGGGGCGCAACTTGGATGGCAAAGGCTTGGCCAGCAGCACTGCCGGAATGGACCGAATGGTTGGGAATATGTTGTTAGCCACCCGCGCTCCCCTGCACGAGGTGATTCGGATGGCCAGCCTAACGCCAGCCGAAAGGGCGGGCATCGCGAGCGAATGCGGGAGTCTGGAAGTGGGGAAGCGGGCAGACTTTGTTCTACTCAACAAAAGATTTCAAGCGAAACGCACCTTTATCGCGGGCGAGGAAGTTGAATAGCTGATGACCTATTTCTCGTACAATACCACCAACAGGACATCCGCGGCGCTGAAGGAACCCTGCAGTCCATGCTTGCCGGCCTGTGGAGAAATGTTGCCTTGGATGGAAATGACTTTCACGCTATTCTCAGCAATCCAACTATTGATCTGCGATTCCATTTCCTCCAGTTCCGTGTCGACACTCTTGAAGATTTTAACTTGTTGCACAGGGCACCCCATGAAAGAAAACGAGACGAAATGAAAACGGAGAGTATAGACAAGTGTTGGATTCGACTCCATATGGACGACAACTGCATTGTAGCTTTGCAGCCATTGGCTTTGGGCTTCTCGATAGAACTTGGCCAAAAAACCGTTTCGCTGAGAAAGGCGATTCCAGCGGGTCACAAGATAGCGATTGCCCCTATCGCAGCAGGGGAATCCGTCATCAAGTATGGCTGGCCGATTGGACTCTCTACCGGGACCATTGAGCCTGGTGATCATGTCCACGATCATAATCTTCGGTGCGAACACAAAATCGATTACTCGGACTTGGCGTCGCTCACGCCAGCCCCATTAGTGAGCATCCATGGCAGGACGTTCGAGGGCTATGTGCGGGGGAATGGTTCGGTTGGAACTCGTAACTACATTGCAATCATCTCCACCGTAAACTGTTCTGCCTCTGTCTCCCGATTTGTAGCGGAACACTTCACACCGTACGTGCTGGACGCGTTCCCGAACATTGATGGGGTGGTCGCGTTCAAACACGACAGCGGTTGTGGTATGGCCTACGAGGGAATCAAGCATCGAACGTTGAGCAAAGTGCTTGGTGGGATAGCCCGTCATCCGAATATCGCCGCCTATGTTTTGATCGGCTTGGGATGCGAACAGAACACGCTCGGGCATCTTCTCAAAACGCAAAAACTCGTCCCTCTCCTACTGGCCGGTTCGCCCGTCAGCTCAAAAACAGGCAACCTAGCGCAGGACGCTCGGGAAATTCCTGTTCTATCGATTCAAGACCAGGGAGGAACGCGAGCTACAGTTCAGCGGGGGGTGGAAATGGTGACCGAGTTGCTTCCAATCGTCAACGCAATGCAACGAACAACGGTTTCTGCAGAGCATTTGATATTGGCGACCAAGTGCGGAGGGTCCGATGGCTACTCGGGCATCACGGCCAACCCGGCTCTCGGCGTGGCTGCCGATCGCACGGTCGCCTGCGGTGGAACAGCCATCCTTTCTGAAACGACCGAACTTTACGGTGCGGAACAACTCTTCACGCGCCGCGCACAATCCGAGGCGGTCGCCAAGAAGTTGCTCGACCGTATCGAGTGGTGGAAGAAGTACGCGGCGGGTTACGGCGAAGAGATCGACAACAATCCGTCTATCGGAAACAAGGCTGGTGGTCTTACGACGATCGTCGAGAAGTCGTTGGGGGCAGCCAGCAAAGGGGGCTCGACAGCGCTACAAGCCGTGTACGATTATGCCGAACCGATCCGTACCAAGGGGTTGGTCATCATGGATTCACCTGGCTTCGATCCAGCGTGTGCAACCGGAATGGTGGCCAGCGGTGCAAACGTCATGGTGTTCACAACGGGTCGAGGCAGCTGCTTTGGCTGCAAACCGGTGCCTAGCATCAAAGTATCCACGAACACCCTCCTGTTCGAACGGATGCCCGAAGATATGGACTTGGACACCGGGACCGTGCTCCAGGGTGAGTCGATCGAGCAAGCTGGCGATCGACTCTTCGAAGCAATTCTTGCAACCGCAAGCGGCCAGAAAACCAAAAGCGAATTGCTCGGATACGGCGACGATGAATTCGTCCCATGGTCGATCGGCCCAACTCTTTAGACATCATCGTTAGACCGACACCTACACAGGATCGGAAACCGGAACGGATCCCGTTTCCGTCAACTTTGACGAAGCTGGTTCCGTCGCTGAGGCCGGTTTCGCAGTGTCCGGTTTCGCCGCGGTCGGCGCTCCGTGCGGTTTGGCCTTTGGCGCAAACACGAGGACCGTGGCAGCACCTGCGATTCCTAGCAGCAGAGAACCGATGAAGTAGATCGAAATTTTATCCAGGGACCCGTTAATTACCATCCACGTCAGCGTATTGACGACCGGCGCAAATCCGAAGACAAGCGGCATGACGAAAATCGGTTTTCCTCCGTAGTTGAAAGCCAAGATGATTCCCAGAGCTCCAAACGCTCCAGCGGCTCCGGCGAAAATCGACCACATCATGCCGCTGGTAATTTCCGCCCATTTTAGTTCAACGTTGTCCGGCGATGCCATCAAGATCATGACGGGGACCGCGACGGCAATAAAGAAATAGGCGATCCCAACGCAGCAAAACGGGCGCAATCGCGAACCGCCCATTTTCGTCTGGCCCATGTGTAGAAACGGTCCATACGCCCCCCAACAAACCACCGCTAAGCAGATCGAAGCAGCGATGGCGAACGGACTGGAACTGGATTTCGCTGGCTCGCTATACGCCTTTGGTGATTCGTCCGCAACGCTACTATCCGCCGCCGCAGCCACAGTCTTCGAAACGTCCACCTTGACTGGAGACGGCTTGTTGATCAAAACACCGACAGCCCCGAGCGCAACCAAAACCAAGCCAAAGACAAACGTCGGCTTGATCTGCGAGAAGGATTTGTTGAGCCACGACGTTACTAACGTGTTCACCACCGGAGCAGCGCCAAAAACGATCGGCATCACGTAAATGGGGAGCCCTTTGAACGCGACTGCGAGAATCACTCCCAACGCCCCCAACGCCCCGACGGCTCCCGCAAACAGCGACAATAGAGTCCCACTCAGTGACCAGAAGCCCTTTTCTTTCTTCCTGCTCAACAACCCTAAGGGCACTAAGACTGCAATCAGAAAGTACGCGATGCCCACACCGACGAACGCGCGAATCGAACTGTGTCCGAGGCGTTCAGTACCCTGGTGCAACAGAAGTCCGTAAACGCCCCAAAACAGAGCTGTCATTGCAGTAAAGACTAAAACAAATGGGAGCTTCGTCATGAACAATTCATTGTGGTAGGGATGATGGATTTCGTGCCGACGCACACGGGTACGTCGACTCTAAAAACTCGTCTCGGCTTCGGCGCCGATTCGGCAAGAGCTCAACTTACTTTTAGCATACGCTCCAATGCGACCAAGGACCATTTCGCAACTTCCTCCGATACGACGATCTGATTGACAATCGTTCCGTTCAGGAGATTCTCCACACTCCAGCACAAGTGCGGTAAGTCGATTCGATACATAGTAGCGCACATGCAAACCAGCGGCGATAGGAAATGAATCTCCTGTTCCGGATGCTCCTTTTTGAGCCGGTTCACCAAATGCAATTCGGTACCGATGGCCCACTTCGTTCCAGCAGGGGCTTTCTTGACGGTCTCAATAATCTTGCTCGTCGAACCTGAAATGTCCGCGATGTCGTTGACCTCTTGCGGGCACTCTGGGTGCACGAGAATCTTGATTCCTGGATGGTTCTTTCGAAACGCGGCGACGTGGTCTGCTTGAAACATTTGGTGGACCGAGCAATGCCCCTTCCATAGAACGACTCGCGAATCCCGTATCGCTTGCTCGGAATTGCCGCCGAGTTCCTCATGGGGATCCCAAACCGGCATCGACTCGCTGGTGATCCCCATTTTGAGCGAAGTGTTACGACCCAAATGTTGATCCGGAAAGAAAAAGACTCTCTTTCGTTGTGCAAAGGACCAATCCAAAACCGCTTTCGCATTGCTACTGGTGCAAACGATACCACCATGTTTGCCGCAGAATGCTTTCAAACTTGCTGCGCTATTGATGTAAGTCACAGGGGTCAAGTCCGCCGTATCGATGACCTCACTCAGCTGCTTCCAGGCGGATTCTACTTGGCGTATCGCGGCCATATCTGCCATCGAGCAACCGGCAGACAGATCGGGTAAAACGACACCGACACGTTTCCCGTCGCGAGATTCAAGTTTGTCGGGTCGATTCGCCAAAATATCAGCCGTTTCGGCCATAAAGTGCACTCCACAAAAGACGATCGACCGGCAGTCTTCGCTATCCGCGGCCAGCTTGCTCAGCTGGTAAGAGTCACCCGTTAAATCGGCATGCGCGATGACCTCGTCTTGCTGGTAGTGATGGCCCAAAATCAGCAGTCTGTTACCGAGCTCATTTTTAGCCTTCTGGATTCGATCGTTCAGCTCCTCATTGCTAAGCTCGCGGTAGGGTGCAAATGGAAGTGGTTCGAGAACAACGCTCATGGCATTTTCGAGATGGTTCGGGGCAAGAATTATTATTCGGCTTTTGTGACCTGCTCAATTATAGGAATCTTTCAAGAAATTCGATGGGACTCTTTCAAGAACCAGCAGGATTGAAGCCGATAGTTCTAGATCTGCATCACTTTTTGGCTTTTTCGGGGGTTGGGTCGCATGAGCACCGTCAAAACGCATTCAACCGACAGTTCGGCCAAAGTAGATTTCTGGAAAAGCTTGCTCCGAATCGAAGCGGATGTGGCCGTGACGTTGGCCCACCAAAAAATCCCGGTGGAACGCATCTTGCAATTTGTGCCAGGGGTGATGATCCAGTTCGAAAAACCCTGCGATAGTCCGATGCATTTGGAGTTGGATGGCAGCCCCATCGCCGAGGGAGAAGTGGTCAAGGTGGGGGACAAGTTCGGCCTGCGGATCACGGAAATCTGCCAACGCGAAGAGCGCTGGATTCCGCTGATTCAAAAGTGACTAGTGCACCTTCAGTTCTTAATCTTGGGGTATGCCCTCAGTTGTACGACGCTCCGCGTCGTACGAATCACGACGCGGAGCGTCGTGCAACTAAATTTGCCAACCCAAGTTTTTTAGGTTGGACGCGCAAGCTCGATCGCCCGATCGAGTACACTTTGCGAAATGCCGATCTCACTGGCGAGTTGCTTCAGGAAACGGATGAGGAACTCGGTCCGTCGACTCGCTTCTTCACGTCCCTCGACGGTTTGCATGGTCCGATGAAGACCTAGCAGTTTGGCAAAGAAATGATCTACCGACTGCTCGTTGTCGGCAGGAGCTCGGTCGGTCGGGAACGGATCCGTTGGGTGATACAGCCGCTGATGCATCGACCCGCCGGTCATCAGGCATCGGGCTAAGCCGATCGCTCCAACCGCTTCGAGCCTATCGGCATCTTGAAGCACTTTTGCCTCTAACGTACGGCAAGGTATCTTGGCGGAAAAACTGTGCGACTGAATGCAGTGAGCGATCGGCTCAACGCACTCCGTAGGATAGTCGATCGACTCTAAAAACTGTTTGGCAGCTTGCGAAGCGAGGGTCGAGGCTTGCGCTCGGTCCGGCGAGTTTTTTGCAACGGCGATGCAATCGTGCATCCAGGCGGCGGGTAAAAAAATACGCGGGTCAGCTTTCTCCGCCGCTCCAATCTTCTTCGCATTTTCCACCACTCGGCGAACATGATCGATCCCATGCCCTGCGTCCGCCAGCTTCATCTGCGTTTCAGCCCAATCTGCAATCCGAACCAGCCATGGCTCATGTGCGACCAAATCGTCTGCCCTCATTGCTTGAAGGATCCTACAACGCTTTGATTCGAATGTTGCGATACCAAGCTTCGGTAGGTGGTCCGGAATGGATCTGTAAACCGATGATGCCCGTTCTGGCTATCTTGTCATCCGTCTCTTTGTAGTCGACCGTCAGATTGCCGTTGAGCCAGAGTTGCACTCGATCACCTTCGGCCCGAACCGTCAGTTCGTTCCAGTCTTCTTTCTTGAGCCAGTCAGGGACTTTGGCTTTGTCCCCTTCGGCGAGCAGTTTGTTACGACGTGATTCATCGTACAAGGCTCCCCATACCGGCCGTCCCCAAGCGTTTCCGACATCGCATTGATAGCCACTGACTTCGGTATTGTTCGGAATTCTCGAGGATCGGAATTGGATGCCCGCGTTGTCCCCTTGCCCCTTGAGTCGCACCTGTAGTTTCATCTCGAAGTTTCCATAATCCTTCTTCGTGCAAAAAAACTCGTTGTGCGGAATCGGTTTATCCAATCGACCTGCAACGATGCAGCTGTCTTCGATTCGAAACCAATCGATGTTGCCTTCCCAGCCGTCGAATGTCTTGCCATCAAACAACCCAACGAAACCCGGCTCGAGCGAAGATGGGGCCGAACCACTTGGTTTCAAGGTCTCCTGGCCCACCAATGGCTCGACCAATGGCTCCACGGATATGCAAGTAAGTACGGCAACAAAGATAAAGTGCAGCTTCATGGTCATGAAATCCTAAAAGGATGTTTCACAGCAAAGGTAAAAAGGTCCGCTCCGTAATTCTATTCGTTGTGATTCTATTCGTTGCTGTTCGAATCGGTACCGCCGATGTCCAACTTGACCCATTTTTTGCCCGACAACTTTTTGAGTCCCGCTGCGGTAACGCTTCCGTTTTCCTTGAACGTCAATGATTGCAGCTTGGGCATCGCCATGAGCTTGTCGATTGCGGCATCGGTCACCGCGGTCGAACGGATGGTCAACTCCTTAAGGTTCGGCAAGGTCGCGATCACGTCCACGGAAGCATCTGTCATCAACGGAAGGCTCCATATGTCGAGTAGCTCCAGGGCAACGGAGGCGCCCAAATTTTTTAGCCCCTCGTCGCTGATCGAACTGTTTTCGTGCAGATATAGCCGACGAAGTTTCGGCAAATCCTTGAGGACTTCCAACGCTGAATCATCGACAATGGGCAAGTCTCGGAGTGTCAATCGCTGCAGCCCCAATCCTTTCAACGCCAACACCCCTTCGCTTCCAAACCCTTGGCAGCGAAAGATTTCGAGTTGCGATAGTTTTTTGAGCTTGGCTAAATGCGCACCCGACTGGCTTGAAATAGCGAAGTCTTGGATGAGCAAATTCTCGATCGACCCGTTGCGAGATAGCTGCTCCATACCGAAGTCGGAGACGGCGGTGCTTCGATGCTTGAACGCTTTAAGCTTTGGCAAGTCGGCGATGACCTCGAGCGTCATGTCTCCCGCCTCCATGTTTCCACGAAGATCCAGAACGCGAAGATCTTGGAGTTTCGAAAGCCTTCGCGTGCTCAATTCGTTGAAACGATTTTGCACCAGGGACAATTGCTGAAGCTGCTTCAGTTCCGAAATCAGCTTGAGGACCTGGCTGGACATGTTCGCATTCGAAGACAAGTCGAGTTCCACAATGTTTGGGAAAGACTTGACGATCATTTCCACCGCGGTGTCGTCGATCACCGTATTGGTTAGCGCCAGTGTTTTGAGGTTCTTTAGGCCGCTTAACTGCTTCGCCATCTCTGAATTAAGCGCGCGACAATTCAAGATTTGTAGCTTGGTCAAGTCGGTCAAACGCCCAAACAATCGAATGTCTTCGTCGACCAATCTCGCCCCATCTCGAATCACGATCTCGGTCAATTTGTCGCCATCCATAGTAACGCTGGCAGAGGACCCGAACCCACCCAAAAGTTTTTTCGCCGCCTCCACATCCGAAGAGCTTGCTTTGCCTAATTGTTCCGGCGTCAGAAACGGAGCGGCACAGCAAAGTTCGTTCGAGGAAACCCAACAAGCCGTGACAGCGACCGATGCGGCAAAAACCCAAGCTCCGCAGAGCCACTCATGGCGACTACACATCACACAAAACCTCACAAGGGAATCACATAGAAATGAAAAACGTCAAGAAAAAAGGACGGGACGCTGGTCCCGTCCTGCGGAATTGACTATTCGGTCAACGGCTTAATCCAGTCGATAACCTTCACGGTATGACGGTTTGATCAAATCAGCCACACGAGGCGTCTTCAGCGAAGCGAGATTGGTTACCTTTAGCTCCTTGGCATCCCACTCCACTTTTTCACCCCATTCGCCAAGTTCACCTGACTCGCTGCCTTTGGATGCAGCCCACACGGCCAAGTTGCCCAACAAGATGGTTTCGGTGAGCGGTCCAGCCCGATCAATGAAATTCGACCTGCAGACCTTAGGGTCCCCCGTCATCTTCGCTCGGAACAACTCGTACATATTGTTCGTATCATTGTCCCCCTTGCTTTCGGCTTTTTCGTAGTCGACGTTTACCTTATCGACTCCCTTGAGTTCGTACTTGCCGCAGTAATCGTCGGAGCTATAGAACGCTCCCTTTTCGCCAATGATCAAGACGCCGCTATCAGCTACTTTTTCGATGCCCAGCTTCGAAAAGACCTCGGCAGGTGGCTTGTTACCCTTGCGATCGTACCACCAAAACGGAATCGCAGGTCGCTCTTTCGTTTCAGGAAACTCGAATTTGATGACTGAGCTTGCTGGGAAACTATCGAAATCATGCCCACTCGTTTTGGCAACGACCGAGATCGGATCTCGCAGCCCGCACGCGGCAAATGGAACCGTCAATTGATGACAAGCCATATCCCCGAGTGCACCAGTACCGAAATCCCACCAACCACGGAATTGGAAACTGTGGTACAAGCCAGGCCAGTATTCACGATCTGGCGCAACACCAATCCAGCTCTTCCAGTCCAATCGCTCCAGTGTTCGCAGGATATCCTTTTGCTTGGCCGCGATAATCTTGGGGGCCTCCGCTACGTCCTCTTTGATCGCCTCTGCCGCGAACCGTTCCATGTTCGATCGACGGCCAGGGCCTTGCGCCCAGACCGGGCGATTAGACCAAGCGTAGACCTCCTTGAGCGTTCCCAAAACTCCAGACTGCAGCTGGGCGATGGCTTCTCGGGAAGAATCGAGAGCCGTGCCCTGGTTTCCCATTTGGGTACAAACACCCGTCTCTGCGGCGACTTTGGCCAACAGCCGGGCTTCGTAAATCGTCCGTGTCAAAGGCTTCTGTGTGTAGCAGCTGGCTCCAAGTCGCATAGCTTCGAGCGTAACCGGCCCGTGCATGTGATCCGGCGTACTGATGGTGACTAGGTCGATGTTCTTACCGAACTTGGCAAACAGCTCTCGATAGTCGGTGAACTTCTCAGCGCTCTTGAACGCCGGTGAGTCGGCTTTTTGGTCCATTGTGTTTCGATCCACGTCACAGATCGCCACCACATTGCCAAACTTGGCAGCGTTGTTCGAGTCGCTGCCCCCCTTGCCACCGACGCCGATGCAGGCAACGTTCAGCTTTTCATTGGCAGAATTGCTCAGAGCTCGCCGCGTCCCCGCAGCCACAAAGAAACCGGCGCTTACTGCTGACGCATTCTGAATAAAGCTACGGCGGGATGATTTCGACATTTAGTCTTCCGATCGTTTAAGGCAGGGAAAAAACAAACAACGGCCCGAGCCGCATTGCGGCATCGATCCGCTCTCACGTTGTACGGCACGATAAGGCCTATAATATATTGAAAGGGGGCAGACTAGGCAACATTGCGGGCAACTAATCAAAAAATCACGGCCGCGAGGAAGAAAACGGTAAAAAGTGTTGTAAAGATCAATCAGATCAATCCGGTTGAGGTGACCAATCCGAAACAACGAATGCAACTCGCTTTTTTTCCGATCGGTAGCCGATAGTTCGAAGAGTTGGTGCGGCAGGCACCGAGGACTTAACACTATCTTTTTTTGGGTACACGAATCTTGATTCGTCCGGGCACTATGCGGCGAGCATTTTTTTGCGCTGTGGGGATCGTTTTGATCATTATCGGCATCGAATGCCTTTTGATCGATAGCGCTGTCTTGGTAGCTGGGGTCATGGATGATCCGTCGACTCAAAGGCAGCAACAGACAGGTGGGTTGTTCTCCGCCCCGATCCAAGCCACTAACGATCGTGTCTTTCGCCCGTCAGAATGGTTTCCTTGGTCGATGCTCGCCAGCGGAGCCATCGTCCTGCTCTATTCGATTTCTCTGAAGCGCGATCAGCCGTAAGTTTGCAGGCTGTCGATGACCCGCCGACCAACGCTGTCTGGCTACAGAGCTACATGGTCGTGTAGGGAGCTTCTTCACCCCGAAGTTGCGAAAGAGCATTGCCCGCGGCCCGTTGTTCCGCCTCTTTTTTGTTGCGACCCCAAGCCGGCGCAAAGCGTCTACCTGCAATTTCAGCCACAATCTGAAAGTGCTTGCTGTGATCGGGCCCTTTTTCATCGACCAATCGATACACCGGAGTTCCGCGAAGGTCTTTCTGCGCCAATTGCTGTAACAACGATTTGTAGTTACCTCCGCTGTGGCCGTCTGCGGTCAACCTAATTTCCGGCTCCAAATGCTCCAGAATAAATTGCGATACGGCGGCCAATCCGCTATCCAAGTAAATGGCAGCCACGATGGCTTCAAATACATCGCTCAAAAGCGAGCGAGGCATACCGGTCCGCAGCATCCCTCGCCCAACAATAAGGCAGCTGTCCAATCCCAACTGTCTTGAAATTTTTGCACATACACGACGGGAAACAACAACCGATTTAATCTTGGTCAGCTCTCCCTCCAAATACTCGGGATAAGCTCTAAATAATCGCTCACAGACTACCATTCCCAGAATAGAGTCCCCCAGGAACTCCATCCGCTCATTCGACTCCGTCCGCGTGGAAGCGACGCTCGAATGCGTCAAGGCCGACAGCAAAATGGTCGTATCACGAAAACGATATCCAATGATTTGCTGACAATGCTCCACCTTTTCTTCAACGCTAAGAGAGTCGTCAGGCGGAGTAAGGTCATTCATGGCCGAAAAGTTGATTCCCGATTGCTGCATCCAGAGGTCTCGCCGTTCAGTTATCGCAGGTTGTCGCGTCTACGACTAGCCCGCACAAATAAAACTACTAAAAGTGAAGCCTCAGATTGGATGATTCTAAGTCAGGGGGTCGAAGTCTTCGTGAAATGGAGCGAGCTTGGACGTCAAGATGGCCAGCGATGGGTCGACGAACAGATATGCACGAATCGAAATGCACGAATAGAGATGACTCAGTTTGTTTTCGTAGCGATAGCTTTGCTGGGGGCATGCCTGGCCCTTGTCTTGGCACATACCTTTCTCGGCGTCATTAGCGACGTGCTCCAAAGCCGCTTTGCAACAAAAAAACGGCTCGCAGCGATTCACGAGTGTGACCTCGCGATTTCCAACAAGCGAAGAAGGGCTCAGATCGATCTTTCCCTTAGCCGCCGTAGGTCCGCTTGGCGACAGGTCCTGGTTGTCAAAGTGGTGCAGGAATCGGAGGACGTGCGATCTTTTTACTTAGTGGACAAGGACTACGAACCATTGCCGGCTTCGCTACCGGGACAACATATCTTAATAGAACGACCCTCTGCAGAGCTCCGCTCCCACAGCCCATCGCGTTGCTACTCTCTCTCGGATGACTGTACCGCGGGCCACTGGCGGATATCCGTGAAGAAAAGTTCCGAGCACCCCACGAGCGTCAGTCGATGGCTCCATGAGGAAGTAGCCGCTGGAGATTTCTTGAAGGTAAGGGGCCCGTCGGGAGCTTTCTATCTTCAGACCGACCCCGGTCGCTGCGCCGTTCTCGTCAGCGCCGGGATCGGTATAACACCCATGATGCCTATGCTCATGGAGTCGGTCAGGCTACCCATTCGCTCGTTGCATTGCTTCGTGCAATACCGCGACGTGGCCCACATGCCTTTCGCGGACTCGTTGCTCTCAGTCGCGTCGCAGCATCCTGAAATAGCTATGAGCTTGTGGATCAGCCGCTTCCCCAAGGGAGTGCGGCCCTCCAGCAACGGACTCTTCCGCGAAGGCAAGTTCAGTGCCAAAGAGTTGCTCGCCCATGCGGGTGCAGTACACAGCTCGGACTACTACTTATGCGGACCAGAAGCGTGGCAATCCAGACTCCAGAAAGAACTGGTAGAGGCAGGTGTCCCTCCGCATTTTGTTCGGTTTGAGTTGTTTCAACCTTCGGAAAAAGTCATCTCAGAGGTGCAGATCCGCGAGCATGATATTCGTTTCGAAAGATCCGGTTCGGTCGCCAGGTTTGAAAAGAGCCATGCGACTCTCCTCGGATGCGCTGACAAGAATAAAGTTGTGATGGATAGCGGATGTCGTACCGGTGCATGCGGAAGCTGTGCGGTGAAGCTTCTTCTGGGCAAAGTTCGCTACACTCGTGAACCTCAGTACCAGCTCAATTCCGACGAAATTCTACCCTGCGTTTGCATCCCCGAAACCGACCTCGTGGTCGATGCCTAACGGTTCAAACCGATGCATATATCGACACTTTTTGTCCGTTTCTCGGCGGCATCGTCAGCTTGGTGAGATGGATGAAACCACGTAAATTCAAGAGTTTCGGAAAAGTCTCGAGTTTTTGGAAAAAACGACAGCCGTTGACGTTGTCTGTCTGGATTCGGTTTCGGATGGTCCACGGCATCACTATCAGAATCGACATAGCGGCAGCACTTAGAAGTCGTCTTAGATTTGGATCATGCCATCGCCACCGCTGGGGCCAACAATTCTGGACCGCTAGCATGGCCCAATTCAGGCCAAGGATGGGATTGGCAAGCGCACAGACGCCACCAACGATGCCCCATAGTATCGCCGCACCGAACTCTTCGGTTCAATTACTTGTTTCGCGTTGCAGGATCCGTAGAAGACGCGACTAGTCGATGGCATATGCCCAGGAAGGGCAATCCATCAGCGGCAACCAACTGGAAGTTTGCGAGAATAAGTGAAACCTCAGCAATCGAGATTAGGCATTGAAAAAACTTCCAAAATTTTATTGAAATCAAAATCGCCATGCAATCTAATCCGAAGATCGTTGGTTGCAGTAGGCATCATCTAACCCGAGGGAGAAAGCCAATGAAAGCCAATGAAAGCCAATGAAAGCCAATCGTCGAGACTATGTTCTGGACTTCCACATGATTTTTGTATGTTCATATAGTTGTCCGACTAGCAATCAGAATCCTGCTGATGCTTGCAGGGACAGGAAAGATCTCGCCATTGCAGACTCTTGTCGTAACGCCGTCGTTAATCCTATCTAAAGAATTTTCACTCGGACTAGTTTTGCTTGAATTCGGTATCGGGGGCGTGACAGCCTCGCTCATTTTGAGCAAATTGTGCCGCAAGCTGTTATTGTTTTTATTCTCTGCATATTTAGTAGTGTTATCCATAAAAATGTGGCAAGGAAAGGTTCATTGTAATTATGTATCTGGTCAACAATGACCCATAGGGCCAATGTACTTACTTGATATCGCAATACTTGCTTATGTTTTGATCTTCTCGAGAACATGGACGGCTATTCAGGAAACAATTCCGACATCTTATGCGATTTCTGCGAGGCTGTTCTCGATAGCGGTTGTCGCAACGATCGCATTTGCAATTTGGCGGTTTGGCTCAGTCTGGACAGGACTGAGCATGTTGAATGGTGAATTCGTGCGCGTTCAACCGCGTTCGCAGATTGCCGGCATTGTTTCCGCTGGCTTGGATGGTGCAAAACTCGCGTTCAGGCGCGGAGTGCATGAACCGGACGCGGCTCATTCGGGTCAAACAAACCCGGCCTCCCTTCTCCCGCAAATCCTTCGTCATCCAACATCGGACTGTTCTTCGCGGTTTGCGCTCGCTTTTCCTTTTCGGCCATCTCTTGCAACTTAAACTTAAATACCGAGAAGTCCACGGTGGATACCTGCAAGACCATGGTCTGGTACCACTACAGTGAACGAGCAACTTGCAGTCGTTGCCAGCACTCGACTTTCCCATCTCTGAGCTTTTGCAGAAATTGAAGAACATCTTCCGTACTAAACCAAATTAATCCGTCGACAACCGATCTGCTTTTTGCAAACTGCCCGAACCAACTGGGCGTTTATTTGATGTCGTTCGGAGAAAGTCGGGATCTGCTTAAACGATCCCGAAAGAGTGCCA
>Ga0105048_10011196_pt1 | contig 14165 bp, 11 predicted proteins | sample MAT05_FD_78382 | JGI IMG/M metagenome (GOLD analysis project Ga0105048, IMG submission 78382) | Freshwater microbial communities from Lake Fryxell liftoff mats and glacier meltwater in Antarctica - MAT-05 | ecosystem: Environmental > Aquatic > Freshwater > Ice > Liftoff microbial mat | place...
CGCAAACAGGTCATTTTAAAATTTGCTGAGCTGCTGCGAGAGCGATCCGGGGAGTTTGCGAGGCTGATCACGCTTGACATGGGCAAGCGAATCTCGGAGAGTCGCAAAGAGATCGGGTTTTGCGCCGAGATTGCAGAGTTTTATGCGAACGGTGCAGAGCGATTTTTGGCCGACCAGCCGATGGAAGTTGTAGACGCCAATGCTTATCTTCACTACGAGCCGCTAGGTGTCCTGATGGGAGTGATGCCATGGAACTTTCCGTTCTATCAAGTCACTCGGTTTGCGGCTCCGAACATCATGGCCGGCAACACTGTAATGGTCAAGCACGCTAGCAACGTGCCGCAGTGTGCGCAGGCCATTGCCGAATTGTTTATAGACTGCGGCTTGCGCGAGGGTGTTTACACGAATCTGTTTATTCCCAGCGAATTCGTCGAGGCCATTGTTTCGGACGATCGGGTTCAGGGCATTTCGCTGACCGGTAGTGAGAAGGCGGGAGCGGCCATCGCGGCCGTGGCGGGGAAGTACTTGAAACGGTCCGTGTTGGAACTGGGGGGCAACGATCCGTTCATTGTGCTCGAAGACGCAGACCTCAAAAAGACCATCGAGTTGGCTGTCAAAGGTCGCATGGTCAACGCGGGCCAATCCTGCGTTGCGGCCAAACGCTTTATCGTGGTGAGGGCCATCGCCGACGATTTCCTAGAGGGGTTCAAGGAAGCGATGTCTAACTTGAAAATGGGTGACCCGATGGACGAAGAAACCACACTATCGCCGTTGTCGACTGAAGACGCTGCGGTGCGGTTGCAAAAGCAAGTGCAAGCGACCATCGACGCGGGGGCGACGGTGCTCCTTGGCGGCGATCGGCCAGATCGCGAAGGTGCTTACTTCAACCCAACCATCTTGACCGACGTCACACCCGACATGCCAACGTACGACCAAGAACTGTTCGGGCCGGTCGCGACGGTGTACGTCGTCGACGACGAGGAAGCTGCCATCGGGTTGGCTAATGATTCCTCCTATGGACTTGGCGGCAGCGTCTACACTCGTGACATCGCCCGTGGTCGTCGTGTGGCCGAGCGAATTGAAACTGGCATGATGTTCGTGAATCAACCCACCCACTCGCAAGCCGAATTGCCATTCGGTGGAATCAAGAACTCGGGTTACGGACGCGAACTATCGCATCTGGGCATTCTAGAATTCGTCAACAAAAAATTGATCCACCGCGGTCCGAAGGAAATGAAATGAGCACCAAAATATCTCAGTCTGTCCAAAGTCAACAAATTGAACTATCGTCGCGACCCGACGGGGTCCCGACGAAAGATAATTTCTCGCTCGCGACTGTTGAGCTGTCACCAATCCGTGAAGGCGAGATTCTCGTACGCAATCAATGGATGTCTGTCGATCCCTACATGCGAGGACGGATGAAAGCAGGCGACAGCTACGTACCAGCGTTTAAGCTCGGTGAACCGCTGGAGGGCGGATGCATTGGCGAAGTCATCGAATCGAACAACGAACACTTTGAAGTGGGGGAACAGGTTCTGGGCAATCTCGGTTGGCGCGAATACTGGAAGTCCGACGGCAAAGGAGTGCAGAAACTTGACCCGGAACTTGCTCCGATTCAGGCCTTCCTAGGCGCGCTTGGCATGACGGGCATGACCGCGTGGGTCGGACTGAAACGTATCGCGAAGTTGCGTCCGGGCAGCACAGTGTTCGTTTCGGCTGCATCGGGCGCCGTTGGTTCGATGGTTTGCCAGATTGCCAAGGCCAGCGGTTGCATGGTCATCGGCAGCGCCGGCAAGGACGAGAAGATCAAATGGCTTAAGGAGAATGCCGGCGTCAACGCCGTGATCAATTACAAGACCACGGAGAATTTTAGCGACGAACTCGGCAAATTAGCACCGAACGGCAGCGACGGGTGAACGCGGTCGCGGAACGAACCGAGCGGATAGTGGATCGTCCCAAAGGTGTCCTTTTGGAATGGATCGATCCGCCTTTTTGTTCGGGTCATTGGTCGCCCGAGTTGGTTCGCCTAGCCGGAGGAACGGAACTGGTCGGCCGCGAAGGCGAAGCGTCCCGGACTACGGCGTGGGAACTAATCCTGGAAGCCGACCCCGAATGGTTGATGGTGGCGTGCTGCGGATTCGATGTGCCCCGAACGCTTCAAGACCTACCGATTCTAGCGGAGTATCCCGCGTTTCGAGTTTTGGCCTGCGTCCGATCCGATCGAGTATTCGTGACCGACGGCAACGCTTACTTCAGCCGCCCCGGCCCCCGACTCGTGGACAGTTTGGAAATCCTCGCGCACGCCCTGCACCCCGAGGTTCACCCCTTGCCCGAAGGGCTTAACGCCGCCCGGACGTGGCGACCGTGAACGCGACATCGTGTCGTGGAGTTCGGGGGAAGATTCTCTCACTTGCGTAGCGAGAAAACTTGATTTAGTTCGATGAGCTTTCTGCACGGAAGGAAGTCACGTCAAATTTCGTTTCAGCTAGGAGTCTTTGCTATGGGCTATATTCTAGAAGTTGCAGCGGATTGAGGGCCGGTACTATCTGGATTGCTCAACGTTTTCTTCAATAATCGACTCCAAACCAGTCCAGATCTTATCCGTATCAATGTTCCCGCGGTTGCTTAACAACACGGTTGTTACGTCCGCGGTCAGATAACGGTAGTACGAAGTTTTAAAACCGCCCCAACTGCCATCGTGCCCAAAGCCATAAATCTTTTTAGGTTGATCGTAGTACGTCGTCCATCCCAGGCCGTAGTCGACGTGATTCCCATTTCGTAATTTTGATGGTGTAAGCGACAACTTCCAAGTCTCCGGCTTTAAGAACTTGCGAGCGCGGATTGCATCGTCCCAGTGAGCCATGTCTTCGAGATTTGTCCAGATTCCACCATCGCCCACGGTTAGGTATTCTTCAGCGCGGTCCGGTGGAGTGCCCCAACCTGGCTGCCAATTTTTTTTCTTTCTGTTCCATTCGTACGCCACTGCACGGACAAAGCCAGCCCTTTGATTTTGATCGGAGGATTGAGGCCTATCGTAAACGAACGAATGCTCCATTCCCGCTGGAGTAAAAATTTCATCTCGTAGAAATTGGCCATACGTCTTCTTGCCAATGCGTTCAATAATGATCGCAAGTAACATGAAGTTGGTATTGCAATAATCGTATTTATTGCCCGCCGTGAACGTGGGCCTCAGTTCTTCGTGCCGCTTGGAAAATACAGTCAAGTAGTCCTCATTACACCAATATGTCTTATGTCTTTTCGGCACTTCTTCGAGATCAAAATACTCCGGTAAGCCAGACGTATGATTTAACAAGTGCTGGATGAGAATCGGAGTGTTCCGGTCATAATTGGGCAACTCCGGCAAATACTTGCGAACGTCATCCGTGATCGATAGAAGCCCCCGATCGTGCAAAATCAAAATCGCAGTTGCGGTAAATGTTTTTGAAACAGAGGCTAACTCAAACATGGTTCGATCGGTAATTGGCTTCCCTGACTCGATGTTTGCCAGTCCGTATCCCTTTTGAAACATGAGTTTTCCGGGCTGACGAACCAGGATCGCAATTCCCGGCTCGAAGGCGAGAATGCCGCTCTTTTGAATGAGATGATCGATAGCCGCTACCAGTTTTCCGCTAGGACGAGTCTCTTGGGAGAAACAGCTTTGGTTTTCTACCGTCTTAGTCATCAAAAACGCTACGGCCCAGAGCAACCATCGATGTCGAATCATATTGAATGCTTTTTATGAAAGATGGCAAGTCGCTAAATATCGGAAGCTAGTTTAGCATCTCAATGGATACGTGTTGATGTTTTTGATTAACGGACGGCTACGTAGCGGGTGAATCACTCCTAAATTGCAGCTAGTCTAAGCCACGATCGAAGTCATTTCCTGGACGATTGGTCCCGGTTGCAAACGCGAGCCTGTCGAGCTTCCAGGACCTTGCCCGGTTGCACTTAGCGATGCATCGCCTCGCGCAAAAAGTGCTCTCCGGCGATTGACATTGCGAAATTGGCGAATCCGGTGAGGTTGCCTCGACGCTTGAGGGGTTGAGGCATTGTTTCTTCGTCGTTCGGTTCACATGCGACATTCGCCTGTCAAAAATGGGCAAGACACGACGAATGACTCTTCGCCCTCTACGACCTCGTCAGTCCTATCGGGACTTTGCAGATTCCCACTCAGGAGGGCGTGTCCTAAGTGTCCAAACGGTCTTCGTTCGGTAAGGGGCGTTCTTGCCTCGGCGTCAAATCGAACTCTCGCACTCGCGATTGGTTGTTAACTATGAGTACTCTGTTAAAAAGCGAATCTGAGAGTTCTAGGTGCGTCTTGTTATGATTACCCAGTTTCTGAATCGGTCTTATCCCTAGTACCGATCGAACTCACAATTTCCAACAAAACTGTCTCTGAAGCCGTTAATTATTGCTATAACCCGCCCACCGGTGGCAACGCCACCTCTGGTTCTCTCGCGTCAATCTTCGAAGCGGTGACTGGCACACCGCCCGAAACTCTAGCCGATTACCGGACGATTGACTCAATTTTGCCTGTTTTTAAAGATAATGGTTGGGTTGTCATTGACGACAGTAGACCTTGGCTTCTCCAACTCTGTCGATGCCCAACAGTTCGCTTTTGGTTCGCTGGACCATTTGGGCTAGTTGCTCGATGGTGAACAAAGCGTAGACAGGTAAGCACACTGGCTTTATCGAAGAATTTCTCCGAGTATTCTTCAGCCTTGTGGAAATTCCCTATCGCCACTTGGCCGCTTCGGTGGGGTTCGTCATCGCCTCGTACAGGTCCCCGACCCGCTTACGGCTGGCGGCGACACCCCAGCCGGGAACGCCAACGGCTATTTTGATTACTGCGGCTGATTCCAAAAGAATCGGCTCCGCATCGGCGTACTTCCCTTGCCTTCGAAGGCAGTCTCCGTATCGCGAGTGAAGCTCAGCGGCCAACCAGTCCCCCTTCCACATCCGCTCTTTAACCGCATGGTAACACTCGAGTAACACTGGCGCGGCCGTTGTCGGATCGTACTTTTCCGCCAACACGACAGTCGATTCGGCGGTCAGTGCCACGAGCGTTCGGGCCAACTCGGGTTTTTGGGCAAGTCTCAACTCTGACAAATATCGAGCCACATCCGGCCATTTCTCCTGTTTTGCGTACATCCGAGCCATGAAAGCAAGAGTCCGCTGTGTTTCGTAGTGAGTCGGGCCGCGGACCCGGCGGCGATCCGCCAGGACTTCAAGGTATTTGGTTTCCGCCTCCGTCCACCTCTCCTGACATTCCAGTGCGTAACTCAGCATGTTGATGGAGGCTAGCGTACGGCCGTTGTCGGCCGAGAGTAACTCGGTGCTCAATGCTACCGATTCGCGGATGACGGATTCGGCGTCCAGGAATCGGCCGAAAGCGAGTTGCGCACCGCCCAAATTTCCGAGGGAACCTGCAAATTCTGGGTGCCGTGGGTTGAGCTTCCGCCGTCTGTCCACGATCGATTGAAAGACAGGAATCGCTTCCGATGGCCGGCCCGACGTGACCAGAACGACTCCGAGGTCGTTGTCAATCTCCAGAGTTTTCTCGGCATCCGGACCTACTGCCTTGTGCGCAATACGGCTCGCTTCTCGGCGGAGCGCGACGACTTCATCGAACCGGTTCAAGTGGAAATAAACCTCGGCCAAGTTGTTCATTGCTTCGGCAGTCTCAATGTGTTCGTCGCCGAAGATCCGCTTACAGTCCAAATGAGCATCACGAGCAATCACTTCAGCATCGGGTCGCGGCCCCTGGGTGACGAGCGCCCGGACGAACCGGTTCCGGACTTTGAGAGTGTCGGGAGCATCCTGGTTTCTAAGGCTGGATCGGATGACCCAAGCACGCCGAAAGTGCCGCTCGGCTTTGTCGTTGACTGCCAAGTATTCGTAAGCATGGCCGATCACCTCGCGGAGTTCGGCCTCGACTTCCGGCTGGTCCGCCAAATTGGTCTGCACATCAAGTTGGTCCGCCGCCTTGTCGAGCAGTTCGCGGACAGTCAATTTCTCCCCGACAGGGTTATTTACCGGGTCCGTTTGCTTCAACAAATCGTCGATGAGGAAGCGATTGATCGCTTCCGACTTCCGCTGGGCAGTAACCGCTACCTTCCGCTGGTTTTCGGTCTCGACACCTGCTCGCTGGAGCAAGAACGCCCCGATCGATAGTCCCACCACGGCCGCGATCACCAGTACGCCGGCTGCGCTGACTAGGGTCCGGTGGCGCTTTCCCCAACGTCGAATCCGGGCCGCGATCGACTCGCGATATGCCGTCACGGGTTCGTCCGCCAACCAGTGTTCCACATCCACACCCAGAGCGGTTGCGGATGAGTAACGATCTTCTGGCTTGATGGCCATTGCCTTTAAACAGATCGCCTGAATTGCCCATGGGACCTTCGGGTTCACCTGTCGCGGCCGGGGAAATTCACCCTGCTGAATCCGCTGTTGCATCTGGGGCCAGTTCCCCGGCTCCAACGGTGGCTTCCCAGTCAACAGCGTGTAGAGCACTGCCCCGAGTCCGTATACATCGGACGGCTGTGCGACTACGTCCCACCGCCCGGCCGCCTGCTCAGGACTCATATACTCCGGCGTTCCCAACGCAGAACCCATGGCCGTCTCGCCCGGTCCACTCTCGTTCGAAGCGGGGACAAGCGTCTCACCTTCCCCGATTGCTCGAATTTCTTCGGGTCGACCGACGACTTTCGCTAAGCCCCAGTCCACGACCAGAGTTTCTCCAAATTTTCCAATCATCACGTTGGCTGGCTTGAGATCGCGATGGATGACGCCGCGACTGTGCGCGTACGCCACTGTCTGACACACTTGGAGAAACGCCTGAACGAGTCGGCGGAAAGCGACCGAATCTGGCGGACCAGCGTAGTATGCGGAAATTTCGCCGGCAAACGTATTCCCCTCCACGAACCGCATCGCGTAGCCAGGCCTCACCCCCCTACCGACGAGACCGTAAACCGGGACGACGCCCGGATGCTCCAACCGAGCAGTCACTTCAGCCTCGAAGAGAAATCGCTGACGACTGTGTGGGTTTTCGGCTTGACGTTCCTGTAGATACTTGACAGCGACCGTTCGATGCAACTGCGGATCGGTGGCTCGGAACACCTCGCCGATGCCTCCTCGAGCGTGCGGCGTGAGGTCCGTGAACAGAGCCGACCAATTGGGCGCGTCTATTGTGGAGTTAGGGGGGTCCGTACCATTTGCTGACGGAGGGGCGAAATTCGGCAAATCGGTGTTGTCTTTGGAATTTAGGTGACCAGACTGCTCTTCTGGAAGGGTCATCTGTCAAAATCTTGTGGGAACGAGAGGTCGGAGTCGAGTACCAATAATGCGATTGACTGTATCAGATGCCCGTTGAATGCGTAGCGAGTTTCAGACTCAAATGAGCGAGATTCGCGTGATTGTGGTTTCAGTTTCAGTCTCAACACATTGGAAATGAAGCTGTCTAATGATGCGGGCTCTATTCCCGACTCGCCTTGGTATAGCTTCAATGGGCTGAACGAGCATTCCGGCTTGGTCGACACAGAATTAAAACCCAGCTGGATTGGCTGATAAAGAGAACCCAAAAGTACATTCCCGAACGGGAATGTTTAAGCCATGATATCGTAAAAAGCTCGCCAAAAACTAAAATCTTCTCTTTCGGGAATATTTCATTGATTGCTTATTGAAATCATGGTATCAGCACATACGTTCCCGAACGGGAATGTTTTTTGGGGGTGAACGTGGGATCAATCGGAGAATTCGTCAGAAATCGCCGCAAGGCAGCCAAGATGACGCAACTGGCACTGGGCGAACTAGCTGGCGTTGGCACTCGTTTTATCTCCGATGTTGGAGCGAGGAAAAACCACAGTTCGGATGTCAGAGGTTGAAACAGTCCTTGCCGTCTTTGGCAAAACGCTCGGCGTTGTCGATCGTGATCGCATCGTGGAGGAACTTGATGACGAATAGGCGTGGACTCGTACGAATCGATGGCAAGAATGCAGGCTCGTTAAAAGAGTTTGAAGACGGCTTTGAGTTCGCATATCTTGCCACATGGTTGGGGACGCAAGGCGCTCGGCCAATTTCACTAACGATGCCACTGCGCACAGAACCCTACGTTTCTCGCAATCTGCATCCATTTTTTCAAAACTTGTTGCCGGAAGGATGGTTGCTTGAACTCGCGACCAAGAAGCTCAAAGTATCAAAAGATGATGCCTTTGGATTATTGCTTGCGACCTGTGCCGATTGCATAGGTGCAACTGAAATCCTTGCGATCAGCCAAGCGGTAGAGTCATGACCACAACCTGTTTTGTTTGTTTGGGGAACGGGGCGGACAATAGTCACTATCATTCCCAGTGTGCGAAAGCGCTTTTTGGTAGCACAACCGTACCGCGTCTCAATATTGAGATTGCCAAACTGCATACCGCTGCACTCGCCATGGTCGGGAAAACGTCGCTGTCGGGTGCGCAGAAGAAAATCTCGGTCAACATTTCCGCAGATCGGCAAACACTTCAAGTTGCAACAGGCCGCGGATTCTACATCCTCAAGCCGCCGACCGAAACGTATCCGCACATCTATTCCCGACACTTTTGTGCACTGCAAGCATTTCGCAATTATACGTTGGATGCATTGCTGAAGTGCACATTACGTACAAAAGTAGATCGTTACGACTGCGGACTACTACAGGGTATGCTAGAGAAATAGTAACCGGACACTCACGAGCGACCTCGGAGTTGACGTGCCGCTCCGCTACATTTAGGGCGTCCGCCCCCCTCCGACACTACTGCTTCACCCGTTCGTAAACCGTCTCGACGGCCTTCGACTCCTCGTCCCCCATAATGTTGTACGCCGTGATCGTCAAATGATCGTCGTCGATCAACTCATACACTGTTCGCCATCCGCCCTGCGGTTTGCCATCCGCCCAGTCGTATTTGCCGGAAACGGAAAAACCCCACGCGGTCGCATTCCCTTCGCTGAACAAGATCGCGTTACTCATGTGAAAATCATCGAACCATGAAATCTGAAACTCCTTCGTCACGTCGTTCATCGCCAGTGTCTCTTCACCGTTCCGCGGCTTGCCTTTCATCGATCCTTCGTAAATGTGGCGAAAGAAATTCCCGTTCAGCAACGGCACGATCTCGCCGGAAACTTTTGATTCATCAACTAGTTTTCCCGGTTCGAACCAAGTTCTCACCGTCCCCTGCCATTTGCCAACACATTTTTCGAGAAACTTTTCCGGTTCGGACATTTTTTTGACTCTTCCTGCTTCGTATTTTGACCTTTAGATTTCGTCCCATCATCCTGCGACATCGGTAAGCGAGCAGTTTCGGAAGGACAGAGATAGATTAGAGGATTGCGTGAGTGTCTACCTCCGTGAAGTAATCATCACCCAAAAAAACCTGTAGATAGCCATTTACGATACCCCTCGTTCCCCGCCTCGCTACTTGATATATCCAGCAAAGGACTGCCAGTCTTGAATGAACTTTTGCCTGTCCGGTTTGAGCTTCTTGGCTGCCCGTAGTTTTTCTAAGAAGACGATGTCAACGCGATTTGTCGGACCGCCGATATAATGGGCTGGTCGAGGGGGGTTGCCTGGGATTCGGAACACCAATGTATTCGTGCTGATATTGTCTTCGACAAGTACTCTCCGCTGATTGTCAGGAATGCTGGGCCAAATTCGACCTGCGTCTAGGTACGCGATATCCAATTCAGAAAGCAAGTTTTTTGGCACGCGTATTTCCAATTCCGCAGCGTCCCGCAATAACACGTCTTCGCCGTTCGCAGTAGCAATGGTTCCGCCGAACTCCGCCCAAGCCTTATAGGTTTTACCCGTGTGGTGCCATGTCCAAACTCGCCAATTTGGCTTGGTCGTCGCCGGCTTCAGGCCATTCAGTTGCAGCGGACCTGACGGAGCTAGATTGCTGAAAAGGGGTGAGGTCTCATTGTCCGACCCTAGTTTTCCAAAGTTTTCCGTTTCGAGCCCGATTTTAATGTCATTTGCCTTGAGCGTAACATCTACAAATCCGAATGGGACTTGGGTACTGCGAAAGAAGGAATAGTTCATAGTGGTTAGGTAAAGTGGCGACTTGTAGAGGTAGCCTTCGAGACGATTTCCGGACTTATGTTCGATATCCATTTTCGTTCCGAGTCGACTCATGCCCGATAGTAATCCAGCGAAATTCGCCCGCAATTCACCGATCTTCGTCGTCCTCGGCCTTAGGTCTGCGTTAAACAACATGGACAATACGTCAGTAACGCCAATCCGCGTCAAATCGAGCTTGTGTTGAATCGGCAATCGGAGATCGACGAGGGATTCTAGGTTTCCATCGGAAGGTATCGCGAAAACAGATTCTTTGTTTCCATAAGCGATCCATCCCCGCTTGATTTTGAATTCACCGGATTTGTTATAGGCGACTGCATCGACTAGGACTCTCGCGGCTTCCCGATTCTCGGGCAAGTTTTCACGGTTGGTCACCACATCCACCTCGAGCCATCGGTAGACGCGATTTTCAATCTGCTCTTCATCTAGCGACTTGATCGTCGCTCGAATAGTCTCCTTTGTTTCTTTGCCAAGAGAGATGGTTCCAGAGTACACCTGGAACGAGCGATCAGGTGGCACAACCGCTCGGTCAAAGCGCTCGATTGGCTGCGGGGGGGGTACATCGGAGCTGGGCTGCGAAGCAGAAGCCGCAACGCGGGTTGATCCGGCACTGGATGTTGATCCGGCAATGGTTGTTGACCCGATTCTGGGAGTGGCATCGGCCAAATACAATCCGAATTGGAAAGCCCATTCGGAATTCCACTTCCTCCAGCCGGTGGGATCTGGCGGAAAAGGATTGCCACTCGGGGATGGTTTCCTAATGCTTGGTTTGGTGGTAGATACCAACTCCATTGTTGGTTCGATCTTGACTGGTTCGATCTTGACTGGTTCCAGCATTGCCATTGCAGGGCCAGGATCAAATTTGTTCTCTGCGAGCGCCGCAATCCTTCGCATGGTGCGTCCAGTATCCGCTTCTCAAGGACCGGCATTCTTGATACGGCATTCCGAGCGAAGATAGGGCGAGTTCACCTCCAATTCCACGAAGCCAAACGGGTTCAATGGTCCGTTTCTTCGGCGAGCCATCATGAACGGGGCAGACTTCTATTATCCCAGCGATAGTATTCGGCCACCAAAGCCTTAAGATCCTGAGTGGGGGAGATCGCATTCAGTCGCGATTCAACATCGGTCATCGACAAGGGGCGATCAGATGGTGTCAAGGCGATCATGTCCCCGACCAAAGCATCCAAGTTTTCGTCGACATCGGGTCGAACCGACCGAATGTCCGATACGAGCGGCGGCATGCCAGGCCGCTCGAATGGCCGTTGCCCAGTCAATAGTTCATGCAATGTGACGCCAAGGCTGAATATGTCGGACTGTGGTGTTACCTGATGTCGGCCGGAAAGTTGTTCTGGTGACATATAGGCCAAGGTGCCTAGAACCTGATCGGCGCGCGAAACGGCGTCGTCCCATTCCAATTCCAGGATCTGCGCCAATCCCAAATCCAGCAACTTAACGTCACCGTCCGCGGTGATCATTAGGTTCGAAGGCTTGATATCTCGATGAATCACTTTTTGTTCATGTGCGTATTGCAACGCAGACGCCGCCAGACGCACAATGCTACAGGCCTCAGGAACAGGCAGCGGCCCTAGTCGTCGTACGAGCTGGTTGAGGTTAATGCCACTAATAAATTCCATGACAAAATAGGGCAAGCCTTCGTATTCACCAGCGTCAAATGCTCGAACAATGTGTCGATGTTCCAGATGTGCCAATAGCTTCATCTCGCGAGCAAATCGCAAAATCGCTTCGGGCGACCCCATGCGATCCGATTTCAGGATTTTCACCGCCCGCTGTTGATTTAGCATGACGTGCCAGGCGCGGTAGACTTTCCCCATCCCACCCCGACCTATGCAATCCAGAATGCGATAGTCTCGAATCATATAAGTTGAATCGCCCGCGCCGCTGCGCGCAGACGCAAGACTATCCAATTGCCCGTGAGAAACAGAGCCAGCACCCAATGAAGAAGAATCGCCAACTACTCCAACCGCCACTTGTGGAACCGCAGCAGCATCCGCAACCAGCCGCATCAGCGAGTCGGATTCCTCCGACAATATCTCGAGGTAGACTTGGCATCTTTGGCAATTTGCCAAGTGATTTTCCACGAATTCGGTTTCTGCATCCGCTGATTTTCCAGTGAGATAGCTTCGCAAGGCCTCTGGCTGTGGACATGAGTTGCTCATAGTACGTTCTTTTGTGTTGATCGGCCGAACTACAACCTGGTAATACGCTGTTCAGAAAGGGAATGTCGATATACTAGGCTCAACGCAAAACGTTAACTCGAAAATTCATTCAAGACTGTGATTTGCTCACGCTGAAAGTGTTGAACAACATAGCCCAGGGTCGCGCAGCGCACCCTGGGTTTAGGTTAAAACGCGTGCTCAAACCCCAACGGGGTTTGACATACGATGTGAGCAATTGAAGACAACTGCTTTACAATGTTGTTGCGATTCTTATTCAAGTCGAATCGTTTCGCGGAGTCGGCGGAGCACCCGAGCCCGGCACATGCAAACGGCTGCGGCAGTCATTCCAAGCTCCCTCGCCACCTCGCTCGGACGCCGCCCTATCGCCGCTGTCAACCAAAAAGCCGTCCAAGTTTGATGAGAAAAATCTTGTCGAATGATCTCAAGCGTGGCAGCAATCAGCAACTTAAGATCATTGGCGGACTCCGACGCGTTTCTTTCCTCTGCCAAACTGTCGCTAGCCGCTTCGAATCTGACGAAATCTTCCCCTCCTATGGCAGTGGGGTTCTTCTTTGCAAACCGCAGTTGATCCATGATCTTGGAACGAGTAATCGTCCACAGCCAAGCACGGAAAGAGTTTTCCGATCTATCGCGACCAAACTCCTCGATGTGCCTTTCGACAGCCACAAATACATTTTGTACGATATCCTCGGTGTCTTGTGCTTTCATTCCATGCTGCCTGGACCACAACGCGATAAGCGGACTGTAGATTTTGACCAAGCGATACCACGCCAGTTTTTCGCCGGAACGAACTTGATTTAACAACGACGTGGATGTCGAAAACGGATCCTCTAAATCCGGCATGGAAAACAGGCTCCCTCACATGTTGAACAGAGATTCCAAAAAAGCAGGATCTTTAAACCATCAAACATCTTAGCAGTAAAGAGAGCGTAAATGCGAACGGCAAGCTGAAAAACTATTAGTGTAGTGCCCCCCCTCACCGGCCTTTCAGGCCGACTCTCCCAAAGGGAGAGCGATGTCATTCTCCCTCTCCGGGAGGATCGAGCGAAGCGAGGGAGGGTATGACTCATTCTGCCGCTCGTTTGAAACCCTCAGTATTTTCTGCGTCCAAAAGGCTTCGAAGCTTTTTAGATGCGCGACTAAGGAGTCCGGCTACTGCGGGAATGGATTTACCTAGCAATACTGAAATTTCTCGCAGCGATTTCTCCTCCCAATAACGAAGGATCACAACTTGCCGTTGTTTTGCAGGCAGAAGTTCAATCGCGGCCGCAACGATACGAACCCGGTCCTGTTGCGCAAAGTGTTGGCTCGGACTGGCCTCCTTGCCTACTAGAAAACTTTCTAGCCGACTGGATGAAGCGTCCAAATCCGCTTGGATCGCTCGCTCACGTTGAATGTCCCGCTTCTTGGCGTGCAGATCGCGTGTCGCATGCGTTATAGTGCGCACCAAGGTTTTGCGCAGCCATGCGAGACGTTCCGCTTCCGTTTTCCCCTGAAATTGAGCTCGCTTTGCAAACGTGTTTAAAAGCGTTTGCTGGACAATATCCGAATGATCCAGTTTTCCGTTGTAGTGAGTCGACAAAAGACGCCTAGCCAAAAACCGTAGATACCCACGATATTGGAAGAACTCATTAGGTTCATTAGGATCGGGCGACATAGTACTCATCCAGGCTCGATTGCATTGAAGCATTCCTAGATTCTTCGATAGATCGAAGTCTAATCTAGGTCCCTGTCTGAGAGCAAGCACTTTCTTAGGCGAGCGGCAGAATGAGTCATACCCTCCCCTCGCTTCGCTCGACCCTCCCGGGGGGAGGGTGAAGTCACTCTCCCTCTGGGAGAGTCGGCCTGAAAGGCCGGAGAGGGGTTGCATCACA
>Ga0105048_10011197_pt1 | contig 14163 bp, 12 predicted proteins | sample MAT05_FD_78382 | JGI IMG/M metagenome (GOLD analysis project Ga0105048, IMG submission 78382) | Freshwater microbial communities from Lake Fryxell liftoff mats and glacier meltwater in Antarctica - MAT-05 | ecosystem: Environmental > Aquatic > Freshwater > Ice > Liftoff microbial mat | place...
GGCAGTTGGCAGTTAGCAGTTGGCAGGAGCAGTTGGCGGGAGCTGTTGGCGGTTGGCAGTTCGCGGGAGCAATTTGTAGTTGGTAGGATTGGCGGGAGGCGTTTGGCAGGAGCAGTTGGCGGTTGGCAGTTGGCGGGAGCAATTGGTAGTTGGTAGGATTGGCCAGACTGAGCGGCAGTCGGCAGTCGGCAGTTGGCAGGAGCAGTTGGCAGTTGGTAGGATTGGCAGTTTGCGGGAGCACTAGGCAGGGGAACAGGGGCAGGAGGTAGAATGGAACGAGGCAGTGCAGAAGAGTAACGGGCGATTTACGATGACGCGAGAAGTTGAAGGGGTCGAGTAATTAAGGATCAAAAAACTAAGGGACGCAGGGAACGGGGTCAATAAACAACTATAATTAAATAAAAGAAAAGTTAAACAAATTAAAAATTAAGAATCATGAATGCAACAAACAAAGTACAATTGACAGGTAATTTAGGTAACACGCCTGAAATTAAAATTTTTGATAATGGTAGCAAGCTTGCCCGTTTTTCGATGGCCACCAAAGAGGAATACACCACCCGCAGCGGCGAACGGTCGTCTGACGTGCAATGGCATTTTGTAATCGCATGGGGCAAAACCGCCGAGCAAATCGAAAAGGAATTACAAAAAGGTAGTTGTGTGAGTATTGAAGGCCGTCTCGTAACAAACGTTTACACCGATAAAAACGGACAAAAAAAATATAATACCCAAGTGGTCGCAAATATCGTAACACTTAACCAGAAGGATGCCTAAATTTTAATCGGTTTAGTTAAGAGCTTGGAGATAGTTTCTTCAGGCTTTTATTATTTGGTTTAGTTTTAATAGTTATTTGCAATCCCACCATTTCCGGGAAAATAGCCCGTAACAACCAAACATTCGTTGATTTGTAAAAATGCCTAAAACCAAACCAACGCTAAACCGTCAACATAAATAAACCTTATCTTTATTTTTTTATTCCAATGAAAATATTTTTAGAAACAGAAAGATTAATCTTACGCGAAATTGTTGACCAAGACGAAGCCGCCTTATTTGAACTCGATTCTGACCCCGAAGTACATAAATATGTTGGCAAAAAACCCATCGAAAATATAGAACTGATAAAAATGGTGATCGCTTTTATACGTCAGCAATACGAAGACAATGGCATTGGACGTTGGGCAGTAATAGAAAAAAAATCTAATCAGTTGATTGGCTGGGCGGGATTAAAATTATTTACCGATGAAATTAATGGTCAACTTAATTTTTACGAATTGGGCTATCGCTTTATGACCAAACACTGGGGTAAAGGTTATGCCACAGAATCGGCCAAAGCCATTGTCGCTTATGGATTTAATATCCTCAACTTAAACGATATTTACGCGATGATAGACGTTAAAAATACCCCTTCAAAAAAAGTATTGGAAAAAACTGGGTTTAAATTTGTTGATATTTTTGAGTTCAACGACGAACCCACAGAATGGTACAAACTCTCACATTAGATTGCGGAGATATTTGAATTAAAGCGGCATTTGATAAAAAAAATATGTCGAAAATAAAACTTGTAACCTGTATAATTCTATTTATTGGATTGACTATTGTAAAAGCACAAGACTCTTTAAACCTTGAAGTACGCGAAATCTATTTGTCGATTGAAATTTTTAACCGTTAAACGTGTAGAAGAAATACAAACAATAGGTTGGCTTAAAAGCTTTTTAAAAATAGGTTTAGTCAACTTCTATTTTGTTTCTTCGGCTAATTATTTTAACAATAATTACATCGAAAGTCTTAACAATAATTAGTCAGGCGATTTGGAAGTTGGACTTGAATTCAGAAAAAATCTGTTTGGGCGTTTTACATTTTACCATGGGCTTAATTTAGGGTTTTCCAACTCCGGCGTAACCCTAAAAAATAAAGATTGTAAGGGCAAAACGTTTGCAAATGTGAAATCTAATTATTACTTATCAGTTCCATCCACATTTGGTTTTTTATTTAATATGCGGCCAAATTTTTATTTGTTTGGTGAATTAAATCCAGCCATCTATTACGCAACATCATCTAATGGTAACAGCGAACTCTTGGGTGTTGGACTGAGTAACCGCTTCGGTTTTTGTAGCGCGGATTTACAGACTTTAGAAAATTAACGGAGTAAATTAAAGGCTAAACGATTTATAAAAAATTTGTTGATTTTTGTCTAATCCCTCTCGTCGTTGATTTGATCGGACTTCAAATTTTTCGTTTCAAAAACAAACAAATTATCACCTAAAGGTGCATTCGGTTTTAAACTTTTTATTTCGTATAATTCAAGTCCACCGTCCTTCATCAAACGTTTCATTTGAACAACTTGTTTTTTAGTTTTATCGATGTAAATCTTTAAAGCATGAAATTTCTTTTTCTCTGGCTTCACTGCGGGGTAAAGATCAATTACCTGGCAGGTTATTGCGCCAACTTTCTCTTCTTTATCAAATTTATATTTGAATCCAGATTCGTATAAAGTAAATATTTTAGCAGGATTTTGTTCTTCATTTTCAGCGTCAAAATTTTTTACGGTTACTTCTTTGGCATCTTTATTATAATTCCATAAAGTAACGCCGTCACACACAATGGTGTTTCCAGGTATTTCGAGTTTGAATTTTATGCCTTTTATAAAAACTTTCCCTAGCCATTTTTCAAGTTGCTTTTTGTCGCTATTAAAAATCGCAAAGGAATACTCGGCAGAAATTGTTTTATACGATTTAGTAGTTTTACTTACTTCATCCAATATCGCTTTGGCTTTAGGATCATGATCTTGCGCTTTTAAAAGAAAACCAAAACTAATCAGGACAAACAATAAATTTCTTCTCATAATAAATAAACGTGCAAAGATAATACCATTATGATGGTAAAAAACCTTGGAAGTTTAATAATTAACAACTATTTCTTAATTTTTGTAAAATTTCGTTCATTTGCTCCATGTCTTTTACAAGCACTTCGCGAGCCTTTGAGCCTTCAAACGGACCGATGAAGCCTGCCGCTTCTAGCTGGTCGACGATTCTACCAGCCCGGTTGTACCCTAACTTTAATTTACGCTGTAAAAAAGAGGCGCTGCCTTGCTGAAATTGCACTATCAGTTTAGCTGCGTCATCAAACATTTTATCCCGCTCGCTGAGATCCACTTCGGTTTTTCCATTATCCCCATCTTCCCCAATATATTCTGGCAGCATAAAGGCGCTTGGATAAGCACGCTGGTTTCCTATAAATTCGGTGATCTTCTCAACTTCGGGCGTATCCACAAACGCGCATTGAATTCTAATGAGGTCGTTGCCGGTGCTTAATAACATGTCGCCCCGGCCAATGAGTTGGTCAGCCCCACCAGAATCGAGAATCGTGCGGCTATCGATCTTACTCGTTACCCTAAACGCAATACGCGCAGGGAAGTTAGCTTTAATGGTTCCAGTGATAATATTTACTGACGGGCGTTGTGTGGCAATAATTAAGTGAATACCAATGGCTCTGGCGAGCTGTGCCAAACGTGCAATTGGTGTTTCCACTTCTTTGCCTGCCGTCATAATTAGATCAGCAAACTCATCCACCACTAACACAATATATGGCAAAAATTTATGCCCGTCGTTTGGATTTAACTTCCGGTTTACAAATTTGCTGTTGTATTCTTTAATGTTCCTTACTTGCGCATCTTGTAAAAGCGCATAACGATTGTCCATCTCAATACACATTGAGTTGAGCGTGTGAATCACCTTTGTATTGTCGGTAATGATCGCGTCTTCAGAGTTTGGAAGTTTTGCTAAAAAGTGACGTTCGATTTTGTTGAACAAAGTTAACTCTACTTTTTTGGGATCTACCAGTACAAATTTCACCTGCGAAGGATGTTTTTTGTAGAGCAGAGAAACCAGTACAGCGTTTAATCCTACCGATTTCCCCTGTCCAGTTGCACCGGCCATAAGCAAGTGTGGCATCTTCGCCAAATCGGCAATAAAAATTTCGTTGCTGATTGTTTTACCCAAAGCGATCGGTAATTCAAATTGAGAGTTGTAGAATTTTTCAGAGGCCAGAATGTTCTTCATCGGAACCATTTCTGGATTTTGGTTCGGAACCTCGATACCGATGGTGCCTTTGCCGGGAATAGGGGCAATGATACGAATGCCAAGCGCGGCTAAACTTAGTGCAATGTCGTCTTCAAGGTTTTTAATCTTGCTGATGCGCACACCGGCGGCAGGAACAATCTCATACAAGGTAACGGTTGGACCAACAGTCGCCATAATCTTATCGATCTCAATCCCGTAATTTTTTAAGGTACTTAAGATCCTATTTTTATTCGCGATCAATTCCTCTTGGTTCACCTTGCTGTGGATGTTGCCATAATCGTTAAGCAGCTCAAAGCTTGGAAACTGGTAAGTGCCTAGGTCAAGCGTTGGATCGTATTCTCCGAATTGTTCTACCAACTTAGCCGCTTTATTCTCATCCTCAACTATCAATGGTTCAGGAGTTGCATCTGCAATTTTTAATTCAAGTTCGCCCTTAGGCTGAGTTTCTTCAATCACTTCTGTTGGAAGGTCAAACCGTGCCATGTTTTCAACCAAGGGCGGCTCTTTTCTTGTCAAAATCAATTCTGGTTCTGGCCGTGCGGTGATCACTTCAAAGTCCACCTGTTCTGAAACTTGCTGCTGCAAAGGTGTTTCAGAAACGTCTATTTTTTTCGTGATCAGTTCAAAGATTAAAAGCTCGGCTTCTTCCTCTGGCGTTAAATTCTGATCCTTTAATTCGTTAAACGATGTATTAAAATCTTTAGTTAGCGTTTGAGATTTAAAACTTGTTTTTATTTCTTCTTCAATAATTTCTTCTTCTTCAACAACAGGTTTGCTTGGCCATTTAAAAGAAAGATTGCTGATAAGTACTAAAAATGTGAGCATTGAAAAGGCGATCAGGGCCAATAACCCAATGTTTCCCACATAATTTATGATCCCAGCATTAATGAAATAACCAAAGCCTCCTCCCATAAAAAAGAGTCGGTCAGAAAAAGTATAAGCGAGTAATAGAGAACTCCAAACCATGATAAATATCCATTTGGCGTTAAAAGATCCCACATTGATAAATTGCCTTTGAACAACCTTCTGCAGGCCATATAAAAATAAAACCGGCACCAACATAAACGAGGAAACCCCGAATCCTTTGTACATAAAAAGATGTGAGAACATGGCACCAACTTTACCCAACCAGTTTTTTACTTTGGTTTCAGGCAAAAATAAATCCGATATACTTCCCAAAACCTTGTCTTGGTCTACATCCCAGCTCGTAAAATAAGAAATAAAAGCGATGCTTAAATAGGCAGAGAATAAAATGAGCAACAGACCGATAATTTTTTGACTGCGTTCGTTTTTGTAAATCGTTACAAACTGTGCGATTCTTTGCCCAAGTGTGACTTTACTGGCTTTTGATTCTGGTTGTGCAACAGAAGCCCTTGGCGCTTTCGACTTAGGTTTGTTTTTTCGTTCTGGATTTTTTTTATCGTAATCTTCAATATTGTTTTTTTCAATGGCCGATTCGTCCATTTCGGCAACAGCGCCGTCGCTATCTCCATTACCTCTAAATTTATTCTTTTTTTCAACAGCCATTATCTCTTAAAAATAAAGGGAATCTGCCTGTTTTTTGCTTTTATTTAGCAATGTTTTAAACTGTTAATTGTTAATCAAAAAAGCCTTATTTTTACTCGCCTGATAGGTACCTTTCATGAAAAAAAACAGCATTTTTATATTTTTAATTTTATTTTCAAATTTCGTTGCGAGTTCTCAGGTTTTAGATTCTAACTGGGTGATTAAAAATTATATCAAGCGGGAAGTGATGATTCCGATGCGAGATGGCACCAAATTATTCACGGCTGTGTACACGCCAAAAGATAATTCTGAAAAACACCCTTTTCTAATGATGAGAACCCCTTATTCTGTAGCGCCTTATGGAAAAGACAGATTTTCTCCGAGGATTTACACGACGCATTGGTCTCAATATTTAAAAGAAAATTACATCATTGTGATGCAGGACGTGCGCGGTAAATACTTGAGTGAAGGAGATTTCGTGGATGTGCGCCCTTTTATCGAAAATAAAAAAAAGAAAACCGATATTGACGAGGCCAGCGATACTTTCGACGCCATTGACTGGTTGGTAAAAAACATTCCAAACAATAACTACAAAGTCGGCGTTTTTGGAATTTCTTACCCTGGATTTTACAGCACCATGGCGGCCATAAGCAATCACCCGGCTCTGGCGGCTGTGAGCCCGCAAGCCCCAGTGACCGATTGGTTTATGGGCGACGATTTTCATCACAATGGTGCTTTTGCCTTGGGCGACGCATTTAATTTCTATTTTTCTTTTGGAAAAACACGTTTAAAGCCTTCAGCAAGCAACGCTAAGTCTTTTAATTATCCTGAAAATGACAATTACAATTTTTATTTGAAACAAGGTGCTTTAAAAAATTATCAGAAATTGATAGGTGATAGTGTTCCGTTTTGGGGAGAGTTGATGAACCACCCTGACTACGATGATTGGTGGAAAGCCCGTGATGCAAGGCGCTCGTGTAAAGATATCAAAGCAGCGATGTTAGTCGTCGGTGGAACGTTTGATGCCGAAGATTGTTTTGGTGCTTGGAATTTATACAAAGCCATAGAAAAACAATCTCCAAAAACAAACAATAAATTGGTGATGGGGCCATGGTTTCACGGTGGCTGGTCCAGAGCAGGAGGCGGCGCCAATTTAGGCAATGTGCGCTTCGGTAGTAAAACATCTTTGTATTACCAAGAGAATATTGAAATTCCCTTTTTCAATTTCTATTTAAAACAAAAAGGAGACGCTAATACAATCCCTGAAGCAACTGTATTTTTCACGGGAGAAAATACCTGGAGAACTTTTGACAGCTGGCCACCAAAGAATATGGTAAGTCAAAATATGTATTTACGCAAAGAACAAAAAATGACAACGACACCGCCCCTTGAGAAGAATTCTTTTTCGGGCTACACCAGCAATCCCAATAAGCCTGTGCCCTACACCGAGTGTGTGCATTTAAGTCGCACTCGCGAGTACATGAGCGACGATCAGCGTTTCGCGGCAAGACGGCCCGACGTGCTTGTGTTTGAAACATTAGTGTTACAAGAAGACATGACTCTAGCTGGGCCTGTAATTGCAGATTTAAAAGTTTCTATCAACACTACCGATGCTGATTTCGTCGTTAAAATGATAGATGTATTTCCAGACAATTTTAAATATGATACAGCTTATTGTTGCAAGGGTGTGAAGAATGAAGCTGAGATGGCAGGTTACCAAATGTTGGTTCGTGCAGAGATTATGCGGGGCAGATACCGTAATAGTTTTGAAAAACCCGAAGCGTTTAAAGTAAACAGCATTGAAACGGTTAATTTTTCGTTGCCAGATGTGGCGCATACCTTTAAAAAAGGGCATAAGTTAATGATTCAGGTGCAGAGCTCTTGGTTTCCTTTATTTGATCGCAATCCACAGCAGTTCGTTAATATTTATTCTTGCGGCGATGCAGATTTTGTTAACTGCGATATAAAATTACATCATGAGGTTGACGCCACTTCAAAAATTATTTTACCCCTATTAAAAAATTAATGGCTGAACAACTCATCATATATATTTTATTGGCTGGAGCGGTTTTCTACTTAGGATTGAGATTTTTAGTGACCAAGAAAAAAGATAAAGATAAAGATAAGGATTGCGATAACTGCAACTAAGCCGCAACACAAGTATGAAAATTTTAAGCATAGCGCAAACGAGAGTGGCAGATCAATTCACGATCGACAATGAACCTATTTCTTCGATCGACCTGATGGAAAGAGCTGCGAACGCTTGTTTTAAAAGGCTTATCGAATTAATAAAACCATCCGAAGAGGTTTTGGTGTTTTGCGGAAAGGGAAATAATGGCGGCGACGGATTGGCAATAGCTAGGTTATTGATCGAACAAGGGTTTGAGTGCAAAGCCATATTAATCAATTACATGAATAAGTTTAGCCCCGATGCGCTAATGAATTTTAATCGTATCAAGGAAAAGTACCCCACCAGGGTCTTAGAAATAAATGCAATTGATGAACTTCAAGGTTTTGCTTCCGATAACAACTATGTAATTGTGGACGCTTTATTGGGCACAGGGTTAAATAAAGCGGCGGATGGTTTATTGGCGGAAAGCATTGATCTCTTAAATAAATGTTTTAAAAAGATCGTTAGCATTGATATTCCTAGCGGCCTGTTTGCCGACGCGTCTTCACGAGATAATAAATCAATTATTCGTTCGGTGCTTACGCTCAGCCTGCAATTGCCGAAGTTGGCTTTTATGATGGCTGAGAATAAAAACTATGTTCCTGAATTCGAGATTTTAAATATAGGGCTGCATCCACAGCCTCTGGCAATAAACGATTCGATGTACCATTATCTCACAAAAAACGACATGGCCTCTTTGATTACAGCAAGATCTAAATTTTCACACAAAGGCACTTACGGTCATGCATTATTATTGGCCGGCAGCAAAGGAAAAAGTGGTTCGGCGATTATTGCGGCCAAAGCCTGTTTACGCAGTGGCGCGGGATTGTTAACCGTTCATTCTACACAAAATACTTTAGATGCCCTGTTGGCTAAATTGCCCGAGGCGATGTCAGAGACAGATCCGAATTTAGATTTTATTACAGAAGTGAATAATCTCGAAAACTATGCAGCCATCGCCTTTGGCCCGGGCACTGGCCTGCATGAAGACACACAACAAATTTTAAAAAAAGTATTGCAGTATTACAACGGAAACTTATTGATAGACGCTGATGGATTAAATACATTATCGGAGAATAAAACTTGGCTTACTTTTTTGCCAACGTCTACTGTTCTTACCCCGCATCCAAAAGAATTTGAAAGATTAACAGAAAAGCACAACGACGATTTTGATCAGTTAAAAGCTTTAAAACATTTTTCAATGAAAAATAAATGTATCGTGGTTTTAAAGGGAGCACATACAGCCATTGCAATGCCGGATGGAAATATATTTTTTAATTCGACCGGTAATGCAGGTTTGGCAAAGGGTGGAAGCGGTGATGGCCTGACAGGAATTATTTTAGGCTTGCTCAGCCGCGGCTACAATGCGCCACAAGCTGCTCTCATCGGCACTTATGTGCACGGCTTTGCCGCGGATCTTTGCGTCAATAAAAAAAGTGTAGAAAGTCTTTTGATTAGCGATGTGATTGCCATGTTGGGAAAAGCTTTTAAAAAGCTCGAAAAATCATAATCTATTTTTCTTTTTCCTTGTAAATAAAATTTATTTTTATTTCATCACCAAATACCACGTTTGTTTTATTTGTTTCTGTTGGCGTAATATTTTCGAAGTCCTCACCGCGGTAAGTTTCGTCGTCTTGCTCATCTTCATTATCCGGCCATTCATATACCTTCGGTTTAGGTCCTTCTTTGCGATAATTAAAAGCTACTAACACACCCGAGATGGCGCCAAATAAATGTCCTTCCCAACTGATTTCTGATTTTAATGGGAACATTCCCCATACGATACTGCCATATAAAAAAACAACCATCGCAGATACGACCATTAGTCGCAAATGTTTGCGAAACACACCGCTGAAAAATAAAAAGGTGGCCAAACCATAAATGAGTGTGCTAGAGCCAACGTGGTAGGTTGGATGGTCGATACTGTTCCTGCCACCAACCCACAGCCAAACCCCGCTAATCAGCCAGATCCACAGAAAAGCAGATTTTGCAATTTTTTTATAAAAATAAAAAAGCATCATACCTAAAACCAAAAACGGAATTGAATTCGAGGTAAGGTGGGCAAGATCGGCGTGCACAAACACAGAAGTGATAATACCGAGAAATCCTCTCGGTACCCTAGGCAAAACACCTAATGAAAGAAAATTGTAATTGTATGTCACCTGAATGAAGAAAAAACCCCACATCAACATCACAAAAATTACCGGATAAAATAAAGCTTGGTAAGACTGTTTTAAAAGATAGTTCTTCATACAAATTTCCGAAGATAAATTTCAGAAATTATTCGCTGGAATAAGGTTAAAAAAGATAACAAAGCTGCTAACCAGGGTTTATTTTAACTACCGGTAACATAATCCTTGTAAACCACGCGCTCTGATTTTTTTCTTCGTTTGCACTTATGGGGTATAATTCGCGCATAGGTCCGCTTTGTTCGAGTTGATTGTTTTTACAATACACTTTAATTTCTTCATATGCTTTATAGGTGTCTTTATCGCGACCATAATAATCGTAAATTACCATGGTAGCAGCCTCCAATACAACAATCTGTGAATTGTAGGGATTTTTTGTAGGTATTTTTTTAATCAGTAGAAAACATTCGAATTTTAAATTGCCGGGTTTGCTTACGTAATAAATGATGCCTTGCGACTTATCGACTTCGGAATTCGTTAACAGTAAATCCTTTTCCAAGATAGAAAAATTTTGTGTAATCTTTGTCGAAAGATTTTCCATTTTGGTAGAGTCGACTTTGCACAGCGACAACATTTCTGGAACATTATAAACGCCGAGAATGCCTTTTTTTCCTTGCACAACAGTTTCGTAAGCAGGCGCATTTGCATTTATTTGATTTTGTTGTTCAGTTTCTTGTTTTACCGAAGCGGATTTGCTCGAATCTTTACAATTAAAAAACAACAGCGGCGCACAGAAACCCAGCATCAATTTAAAAATAACGAATTTTTTTTGCATCCTTATGCGGTTTTACCGGGATATACATTTAAAGCTTCACGCAAACAATCCATGGCGTTTTTAAGATCTTCAAGATTGAGTACATAAGCGATTCGCACTTCGTTGACGCCTGCGCCTGGTGTTGAGTAAAAGCCGGTGGCAGGCGCTAGCATTAAAGTTTGTTGATTAAAATTAAACTCTTCCAATAACCACTGACAGAATTTATCAGCATTATCGATGGGCAATTTAGCAATACAATAAAAAGCGCCGCTGGGTTTCGGACAAAAAACACCGGGCATTTTATTTAAAAAAGCAACCACATAATCGCGGCGAGAAACATATTCTTTTTTTACATTTTCGAAATAACTGTTAGGAGTGTCGAGAGCAGCCTCAGCGCCAATTTGGCCGTAGGTTGGCGGACTTAACCTAGCTTGTGCAAATTTTATTGCTGCTGCCATCACCTCTTTATTTTTGCTGATCATCGCGCCGATTCTTGCGCCGCAAGCGCTGTAGCGTTTGCTGATGGAGTCTAATAAGATCACATTGTTTTCGATACCATCAAGGTGCATCACGCTTACATATTCTTTATCATCGTAACAAAATTCGCGGTATACTTCGTCACTCAACAAAAACAAATTGTATTTTTTTACTAGGTCACGTAAGGCCTCAAGCTCTGCTTTTGTGTATAAATAACCGGTTGGATTACCAGGATTGCAAATCATGACTCCCTTTGTTTTAGGTGTAATCGCTTTTTCGAATTCAGATATAGGAGGTAACGCAAAACCACTTTCGATAAAACTGCGAACTGGTTTTACGATCACATCAGCGGCTTTGCTAAAACCATTGTAATTGGCGTAAAAAGGTTCAGGAATAATGATTTCGTCGCCTGGATTAAAACAGGTTAGCATCGTAATCTCAATAGCTTCACTCCCCCCGCAGGTGATAATTATATCACGATAATCGATGTTGATGTTATATGCTTTGTAATAATTACATAATTTTTTACGATAACTTTCATTGCCGGCGCTGTGGCTATATTCAACAATTTTAAGATCAGCGTTTTTAACGGCGTTTAAGAAAGAAGGAGGTGTTTCAATATCCGGTTGCCCAATATTTAAATGATAAATTTTTACTCCTTTTTTTTTAGCTGTTTCTGCATACGGAACTAGTTTTCGGATAGGAGAAGCGGGCATTTCAGCGGCTTTTTTTGAAATAGTGGGCATAGTGGTGCTGTTGAATTATTACGATGCAAATATAAAAAAACAAATGATGAAATCGTTTAAACAAATCTATTAGATAAGCTTTAAATCTTGCCATTTTTTGGGCGCCCGGGCGGGCTGTCGCTACTCGCTTTTTTTATTTCGGCTATCGCCTCCATAAAAAGGAGCTCAAACAGGCCGCTCCATTCCTGGCGCGAACGCCTCAAAAGCTCCATGCATCGAACTCAGTTAATCGGAGGGCAAAGGTTAAAATGCGCCAGGGATAGAGCCATTGTCTGAGCTCCTTTTAATGAAGCCTTTTTCAGACTTCATTAAAATAGCGAATAGCGACAGCCCGCCCAGGCGCCCAAATAATTCGAATTAGTTTATTCTAAAAGACAGTATTTTTCTTCAAAAAAAACCTTCCCCAATCAAGGAAGGTTTTTATTATAAATTTAATAAATATTCAAAACTTAGAATCTGCTTTTACCAAAACTTCTTTTTTTCTCACCGGTTTTTTCACCACCGAAAGAAGAAGGTTTGTCAGAACCAAAGCTACCGGTTTTTCTTGGGCGTTTTGCTCCGCTATCACGTCTGTCTCCACCACTTTTATAGCCGCCGCCGCTTCCGCGCTTGTCACGATAGCTATCGGAACCGCCACCACGGCGTTCTCCGCCGCCACCACGGCTTTCGCCTTCGCTGCTTCTACGATCACTCATTTTACGGTGACTTACTTCGAGCGAAACTTTACGGCTATTAAATTCTATATCTTGGGTATTTAACGCGACAAAATTATCAACGAACTTACTTTCTGTTTCAAAAAATGAAAAGCTGTCTTTCACATCAATATTAAATACCATGCGAGGGTGTAGTTTTACCACATCGGCTAAGAAATCTTTAATGCTGTTTGGATTAAAGCCATCCATGGTGCCCATGTTAATAAAGAATCGCGTTGTGCGCCCGTTTCCAAATGCACCTTCAACGCTTCCTTTACCATCTTTGCCCATGTTAAGATCAGGCGCATTTTGGTAATAATTGTAGAACCTGTTAAACTCTTCGCTAATCACACGTTTAATTAATTCTTCCTTTGTCAGGTCTTTTAATTCTTCGTAGATTTTTGGAAGGAATTTTTCAATTTCATCGTCTTTTACTTCTACGTCATGTAATTTATGCACTAGGTGAAATAATTGTTTTTCGCAAACATCTACTCCGGTCGGCACTTCTAGTTTTTCAAATTTCGTTTTTAAAATACGTTCAATGTCTTTAATTTTACCTGTTTCTTTTGGAGAAACAATGGCCATTGAGATTCCACTTTTTCCTGCGCGGCCTGTCCGGCCCGAACGGTGCGTGTAATTCTCAACATCTTCTGGCAAATTGTAATTGATAACGTGCGAAATGCTATCAATATCAATACCACGCGCTGCAACGTCGGTAGCAACCAACATTTGGAGCGTACGATTTCTAAAACGTTTCATCACAAAATCACGCTGCGCTTGCGACAAGTCACCGTGTAAAGCGTCTGCGCTGTAACCATCACGGATTAGTGATTCAGCCACATCCTGAGTTTCGGCTCTAGTGCGGCAAAAAACGATCCCGAAAATTTCTGGATAAAAATCGGCAACTCGTTTTAAAGCTTGGTAACGCTCGCGCGGGTTTACCACGTAATAAACGTGTTTAATATTTGCTGCACCTTCATTCTTTTTCCCAGAAGTTAATTCAACTGGTTTGTTCATGTAGGTTCTGGCAATTCGTTTAACTTCTTTAGGCATGGTAGCACTAAACAACCAAGTGAATTTTTCTTGAGGCGTTTCGCTTAAAATAGCATCAATGCTATCTTTGAAGCCCATGTTTAACATTTCATCGGCCTCATCCAGTACCACGATATTAACGGTATTTAAATTCACCGCGCGACGTTCTATTAAATCGAGTAAACGTCCAGGTGTAGCAGCAATAACTTGCACGCCGCGTTTAATGTCCCTGATCTGGTTTTCGATGCTCGATCCACCATAAACAGCGGTAATTGAGAAACCTCTCATATATTTACCGTAATTTTTCATGTCGTTGGTGATCTGCACACAAAGCTCACGTGTTGGCGCAAGAATTAATGCTTGAACTTTCTTTTCGTCAACATTTATTTTTTCGAGGATGGGTAAACCAAAAGCAGCGGTTTTACCTGTACCAGTCTGCGCTAAGGCAACGATGTCGGTAAGTTCTTTGCTTAATAGCGGAATGGTTTGTTGTTGAATGGGTGTCGGGGTTTCAAATCCCA
>Ga0105048_10011198_pt1 | contig 14163 bp, 18 predicted proteins | sample MAT05_FD_78382 | JGI IMG/M metagenome (GOLD analysis project Ga0105048, IMG submission 78382) | Freshwater microbial communities from Lake Fryxell liftoff mats and glacier meltwater in Antarctica - MAT-05 | ecosystem: Environmental > Aquatic > Freshwater > Ice > Liftoff microbial mat | place...
ACTTCGACAGGGTCCGAAAAAACTTGAGAATTGTTTTTCGAAAAATTCCTTCGAGCCGAACTTCAGCTCGTGGAGGCCGCACGGAAAAACGCTTGGTCTGCGGCCAGATTGGCGGCCAGCACTAAAGTTGGGCCGGCACGAAAGACATTACTCCATCACTCCCGATGATTTTTTCCATCTCTGTGACGATATCGGGAAGTAAGGAGTTGAAGAAGTCTGCGGTATAGCCTTGCTCCAGCAGGAGGGGCGCGTTCATTTCGTTAAGAAAACCGTCTTCGCCGACCCCTACCCCGATATTGGTGGCAAGATTTTTTGCCGCATGCACGAGCAGAACGAGCTCCTGGTCAGGGCCGGTTACGAACTGCGGGCGCGGGTAGAACTCGGCCACCGCGACCAAGGAAAGTGGAAAGTTCCATCTCCGCATCAGCGCCGCCCCCACATCCGTGTGGTCGAAGCCAAAGACACTATATTCCAACTCTCTCCAGCTAATGTCGGAGTCCTTTTGGAGTTTGCGGACATGGTCGAAATGTTGAGCGCACGCGTAAGCCATCCCCAGCTTCCCCACATCGTGGAGGAGGCCGGCGGTGTAGGCCATTTTTTGGCATGCTGCTCCGCGCTCCCGGGCGATCGCTTCGGCAGCGATGGCCACGGTGAAGGAGTGCGCGCATAATCCACCTAACTCCCACCCGTAGCCTGCAACCGGAGCGGAAGCCCAGCGCCCAACGATCCCGCCGACCACTATCCGGGAAATTTCACGGGTGCCCAAGCGCAGGAACGCCTCGTTCAGGGCGTCGCACTTGGTCCGTCCGAAGTAGGCTGAGTTGGCCAATTGAAGAACGGCGGCAGCACTTCCCGGATCGCGCGAGATGATTTCAGACAAGGCAGACGCGCTCACGTCGGCCTTCTCAAGCAGGGGCAGAATCTTTGGGATTATGTCCGGGGCGCAAGGCAGTGAAGCCGCCTTGTCACAAACCGACTTCAGGGAAAGATTTTCGATCATTTGGCTAAAAGTTCTGAGATGCGGTTCACCGGTCAGGAGAGCACCTTGATCACGCCTTCAGGCGTGACCAGATCCTCCATTCGCTCCACGATTGCGGGCACGCAGGCTTGCATCTTTTCTTCGGTGAAATTCAGGCTCTTCAGAGCGGCTTCGTCCACCTCGAAATAAAATCCGTCCACGCCCACCCCATACCCCAATTCTGTCGCGAGACTTTTAGCAGCATGCACCGTGGTAACCAGCGCGCGGTTCTTGCCGACGATCCTTGAGGGGTGGAGGTAGGAGGCGGCGACTTCGACCAGCGCGCCGGGAAGTCCCCATCGCTGGAGAAGCCTTTCGGAAACATCGGCTGCGCAGTAGCCCAGAACGGCTTTCTCTGCGCTTTCCCAGCTGGGGTATGGGGATGGCACAAGGTTCATCACTTCAGCCAGGCCTTCGGAGTTTGCGTAAGCCATCGCGATTTTGCCCACATCATGAATCAGACCTGCGGTGTAGGCCACCCCCGATTCCGCTTCGCTGTTGAACTCGCTCAATATCTCCGCGGAGACAGCCACGCAAAGCGAGTGGCGGCAGAGGTCGCCGGGATCCCATCCATAGCCTTTGATTGGCTGGTTCAGCCAGTTTCCTGCCTGCGAGATGGCAGACAGACGGGAAAGCGCGGACGTGCCCAGACGGAGGATGGCATTGGCAATCGTCTCGCATTTTTGTGTTTTACCGAGGTGGACGGAATTGGCCATACGCAGAACGGAAATGGCGAGGCCGGGATCCAGCTCAATAATGGCTTGGAGATCCTGAGTCGTCACGTATGAGCCGTCCATTGATTGTTGGAGCTTTGGCAAAATATGCGGCGCACAGGGGATGGAGTCCGTCAACTCCAGCACCGCATCGAGGCTGGCATGCCTGCTCATCAGCGAGTAAATTCAGGCCGCGCCGGGACCCGCACAAGCACTTCCCCTGTCCTGTTGAAAAGTCGAATGGTCCGGTTGACGCTCCCGCTGACCTCCCAGACTTGAACTCTCAATCCCAGTTCGGCGGACAACGTGTAGCACGCATCCACGTTCTGCGCTCCGATACGGAAAAAACTATCTGCGGATAGCAATTGAGCACCGCCAAAAACCTTGCAGCGTAGAGAGCGCCGATTCGCTCCAGCGTCCAGCACCGTTTCGAGAAGCAAGGGCAACCCGGTATCCAGAAACATCGCCGGACGGACGGTAGTACGGCTGTGCAGGCTTGAATCCGGAAGCATGATATGGAGAAGTCCTCCGATACATCTTTCCGGATCATGAAGGGTGATTCCGAGGCAGGATCCCAGAGCATACGTCACCAAAACTTCCTCCGGGTCGGCAGAAACCTGCATATCCGCCACCCCGACGACCAACCCTTGTCTTTGAGGGATCAGATTCTGAAAAATAGGCTCGGGCATAGGGATAGATTTACTTGTCGAAATCGGCCACGGCCAATTCGATGGAGGGGAAAACCTGCAACTCGGTCATCTCCTCATAAGCTTTCGCCTGGTTGGTGAATTCCACGGACCCGACCATCCGGCACTTGATATCCAAAGCGCGGCAGGTCGCCACCAGTCCGAGGATCAACTTAATCATGTAGATTTCCAAGCGATCGACTTCGCTTAAATCAAGGACAATCCGGCTCATCCCGGACTCGACCAGCGACTTTGTCTTAGGCTCTATATACTGGGTGAGGTCGGCGGCTTGCCCAATTGACAAGCCGTTCGGAATTTTGATAAAAAGAATGGAATCCTTGATATGGAAATAGCGGGACGAGGTATCGAGGTCCATAGCGCGGGCCAAACGCGCCGACAAGTCTGTAACGTCAATTGGCTTTGTGATGACTCCGTTAAACCCGGCATTTTTGCATTCCGTCTGCTCCGCTGTGGCTGTTTTCACGCTCAGGCCGAGGACCGGCATGGTTTGTGACCGGAAGCTTGCGCGAATCGTCTGGTAGAAGCTAATGGCAGCCTTGTTGGGCAGTGACAAGCTGATGAGAACGACGTCGGGTTGCTCTTTGGCCATCATCTGAGCGGCAGCCCCGCACTCGTCTGTGCCAATGACTTTCCAAGGCATGGCAGACAAGCCCGCGCGTATGGACTCGACGATGGCTTGGTGCTCGTCGATTACCATAACGATGATGTTGTCATCGATGCTCTTGGTCCGGGGCACATCCACTCCTTTGGCTTTAAGATCCACGACCCGCGAAACCCGGTCGATCAGCCCCTGTTCTGTGAACGGTTTCACAATGTAATCGCGCACGCCCATCTTGGCTATTTTCAAGACATTGTCCTTGCCGGCCTCAGCGGTAAGCATGATCACGGGAATGTCGCGGAGGGACGAATCGCCTTTAATTTTCATCAGGCATTCCACGCCGTCCATCACCGGCATTGTCACGTCCAGAAGGATCAGATCCGGCAATTCCCGCGCTGCAGCAGCCAATCCCTCGACGCCATTGCTCGCAAAGAACAACTGCACGCTGTAGGACGCAAAGCCTTTGCTGATCAGGGTCTGGATCATTTTGCTATCATCGACACTAAGTATTTTCGGCGTAGGCATGGGTCTGATCTGGTAAAAGGTTATTTTTCCAACTTTGCAAAGACGAGGATATCAAGCTCTTCTTGAAACTCCTCGAAAAAATAGGTGTTGCGCAGGCAAATCGGCGCCGAATTGGAGACCACGGAAATCTCCCCGCCCCGAAGGACGGTCGGGATGCTGAGCTGGCAGGGATAGCCCTCATCACAAAGAATGGACTTGAGATTGCCGGTGATGATGTTGGTGAACTCACCGACCACATCGGAGACGACCTCCTCCGGATGAGCCCCTGCGCCGAGCACCCGGGTCGCGACCGCTTCGGCCAGTTTTTGAGAAAATCCGGTATACACGACTCCAGAAGCTGCGCCGGACAAGCTCACCGATCCCGTGACTCCCTTAAGCATCGACGGCCTCATCGCCTGCGGGTCCCCGACCCCGGGAATGGCAACCAGTTTAGCCATGGTGAGGAATACCGAAGCGACGTTTTTGTCGATAATTTTAAGCAGGTCAATCATGAATACATAGAATCTCCTTAATTGCTATAGGGCCAAACTACCGGAGGTGTAAAGGTTCTTATGGAAACTCCAGCGATTCGTGAAAATAGGGCGCAGGGGTTAGCTTTATCTCTTATTTGCAGGGGCTAATAGGCAGCCAGAGCGGGGAGAACGCAGTAGATTCGTCCGGTAACTTGAGCACAGGATTTTGTCGTTTCTTCGCCTCAAAAGAAACATTCCCGAGATGGATTCCGGCGTCGGCATCATGAGTCGAGCTGCAAAAGATATGGGGGGTGGTGCCAAGGATGACCAGGGTTCAAGGTCTCCGGGGAGGCGGCAGGCGGTCAGGCATTTGCGAAAACTCGGAAGGGAGGGAGCCTCGCCGACCGCAACGGCCTGATCGAGCGCATCGCGCCGATTTTTCGGAGTCGCCGGGCAACTCCTGGTGAAAAACACTCAGAGCCGAATACCTGGAAGGAGACAACGGCAGAATCTGCCGGATGTCAGCGATTTCTGGACTTCTTCCGACGCCAATTTTCAAAAGACGCCGCAAGATTTACTTTCCGAAGTGAATTATTATATCTCGTTGATAGTGAGAACTTTATAAATTTTAAAATGACGTGATTTCAACTGCTGAATCGTGCGTAATGAGTGCGATGGCACAATCTATGCTTTGCAGATTGAGACCCTAGAAAAATGCTTGAAGGAATATACAATAATGCGGCCAATCTGAGCATGCTGGAGCGTTGGCAAGCAACCATCTCGCAGAACTTGGCGTCGAGCCAGGCGTCCGGGTTTAAGCGCACGCAGTTCAGTGTCAACTCCGAGCCTAACTCGCCGAAGCAAGCGGGCGGCAGCATCGCAATAGGCATGCCGATCAGCCAGCAACGCATCGACCTCAGCGCCGGAGCCATCCGGAGAACCAATGTGACAACCGACCTCGCTATTGAAGGCCCCGGTTTTTTTCAGATCCAAGGGGCAAACGGAAGCACGATGTATACCCGCAATGGGGAATTCCACTACAACCCCACCGATAATTCCCTCGTGACCTCAGCCGGGCTGCCCCTCTTAGGAGAAGGCGGCCCAATTGTAATCAATCCCGATGACGGAGAACTGACCGTGTCCGCAGACGGAACCCTTGCCCAAGGCAGCAATACCTTGGGCCGGATCCCTCTTTATGATTTTTCCAAAGGCGAGGCCGACCTGACACAGGTTCCCGGGGGATTTCTGGCGAAAAAAGGGAGTATCCCCACCGTCATTGAGAAGCCGGCGATCGTCCAAGGGGCCGTCGAGGGCAGCAATGTCTCCCCGATCACCGAAATGATCAGCCTCATCATGGTCTCAAACGCCTATCAATCCTCACAGAAACTTATGTCGTCGCACGATACCCTGATCGGACAGGCGATCCAGACTCTGGGAGCTCCGCCTACTCCGTAATCTCAACCAAAAGCACACAATGATTCCTTCTTTACAATCCAGCGCCACAGGCATGGAGGCGCAACAGCTCAATCTGAACACGATTGCCAACAACCTTGCAAACGTCAGCACGACGGGGTTCAAGAAAAGCAAAATCGAGTTCAGCGACCTTCTCTACCAGCGCCAGAAGGAAATGGGAACGGATTCCGGCGGAGGCAACATCGTGCCTATTGGCACGGAGATCGGAAATGGCAGCCGAGTCGTCTCGACCTCGAAAATCTACACTCAGGGGCAGCTCACTCAAACCGGGCAAGAAATGGACTTGGCCATCGAGGGGAACGGCTTTTTCGAGGTGGAACGACCGGACGGCAGCAAAGCCTACACGCGTGACGGCGGGTTTAAAGTCGACCCCACCGGACGGGTCGTGACCAAAGACGGGTTTCTTGTCCAAAGCGGGTTCACAACCCTTCCCGCGGACACCACATCGGTCAGCATTGCTACCAACGGTCTTGCCACCGTGACAGCTGCCAGCGGCAACACAACCTTTCAGATCGAGCTGGCCCGGTTTAACAACCCGGCCGGTCTGCGCAGTGTCGGCGGCAATCTCGTTGAGGAAACGGCCGCCAGCGGAACCCCCTCGATCGGCAACCCCGGCGAACAGGCCATCGGCCTTGTGAGCCAAGGCTACCTCGAAACCTCCAACGTCGATGTGGCCGAAGAAATGGTGAACATGATCCTCGCGCAGAGAGCCTACGAAATCAATTCGAAGGCGATCCAGACATCCGACCAAATGCTCGCACAAGTCAACCAGATCAAACGGTAGTGAAAGCTCTCCTCTCCTTTTTCCTTTTTGCAGCATCAGGCGCTCTCCCGGCCAGCGATTTGGCGACCATCCTCGCCCCGCTGACCACGGCGCCCAACAAGGAAGTGGCAGCGACCGCCTCCGCTCCTGTCCGCACCCGGATCAGCGAGGCCGATCTCACTGTGGCTCTGAGGGCAGCTCTGAAAGCACATCTTTCGCTGGAAGGCGACCTGCGTATTTCCCTCACCCAGCCTTGGACATCGCCCAGCCTTCCATCCAATATTGCTTGGGAAGTCAGTGTCTTGCAGACGCCATCGACCGGGCTCTCCTCCACATCGCTGATCCGTTTTCGCGTGGATTGCGCCGGCTCCAAGGTCGGCGAGTGGCAGACGGTTGTTCGCGCCCAGCTCTTTCGTCAGGTTTGGGCAGCAGCCAAACAGGTGGATCAACACCAACCGCTCTCCCTCTTCCTCTGCCAAAAGGTCAATGTGGACGTGCTCCGCGAAAAACAAGCTCCGGTGCCCGCCGAGATCGATCTTGCCACCTACCAGGCCAACCACTCCCTCACCCCGGATCAAATTCTCACCTGGAGGGACATTTCCACCGTTCAAGCCATCCGCAAAGGCCAGGCTGTCGAAGTGATTGCCAGCGAGGGCGCGATGAACATCACGATGAAAGGCACGGCCATCACCAGCGGGTCGGTCGGGGAAGACATCATCGTCCGCAACCTCGACAGCCGCCGGGATGTTTCCGCCCGCGTCATGGATAGCTCAAAAGCCCGCGTCAACTTCTAATGCCAGCCATGACTATCCACCCGCATTTTCTCAGGCTCCTTACCGGAGCGGTTGTCGCCCTGTCCCTCGTCGGCACTGGCCGGGCGGGTTCCCTTTGGGTGAACGAGGCAAACAACGAACAGGGGATGTTTGCCGACCGGAGAGCAAGAAATGTCGGGGACATCCTCACCATCGTCGTGAACGAATCCACCGTCACCACAAAAGCGCAGGAGATCAAAACCTTCACCGCGTCCCAAAACGGAGCTGGAGCCTTTATAAGCGGTCTGCTCGCCCAGTTCCTGAATGCCGGCACTCAGGCGGTCAAGATCGCTTCGGGAGCCACCACTGCGACCCCCGACAATCCCGCCTCTGCGTTCTCAGGGGTCACCATTCCCACGCTCGACATCGCCGCCAAAAGCGACTTCACAGGGGGAGGAGCCACCACCGACCGACTCACGGCCAGCAACCGCACGGCAGTTACCGTCGTGGATGTCCTGCCGAACGGTAACCTCGTCGTCGAGGGATCCAAGATTGTTCGCGTTAGCAAAGAAACCCAATACGCCTCAATACGCGGGATTGTCCGGCAGTTTGATGTCCGGCGCGACAACACGGTCGATTCGACCAATATAGCGGATGCTCAGGTGGAGTTCGTGCCAGCCGGAGCGCTCACCGACGCTGAAAAAGAAGGCTGGCTCCTCCGCGCTTGGAACAAAATCCGGCCTCTCTGAAATAGACTTTCTGCCATGAAAAAAATTCTCCCGTTCATTTTTGCCCTGGTTTTCGCCGCCGGTCCGGAAGCCCCCGGCCTAGCTAATGAGGAGAGTCCTCTGACCCTCACGCAAGCCGGCGGCTCCCGGCTCAAGGATCTGACCAGCGTCGAAGGAGCGCGCGACAACCAACTCACCTCCTACGGGCTGATTGTCGGACTCGCTGGATCGGGCGACGGGAAAATCACCCAGACGATCCAGTCGACAGCCAACATGCTCCAGCGTTTCGGGATCAATGTTCCCGCGGAAACCATCAAATCTGGAAATGTGGCGGCTGTCATAGTGACGGCGACAATCGGGCCGTTTGCCAAACCCGGCTCGCGTATCGACGTGACGGTCTCCTCGATCGGCGACGCCAAGACCCTGCAGGGAGGCGTGCTCTTGCAAACGCCCATGCTCGGAGCAGACAACGTTGTTTATGCCGTCGCGCAGGGCGCCATCGCTGTGGGTGGGTTCCTCGAAGGCAAGGGAGGAGCGGGCGGATCCACTGTCCAAAAAAACCACCCGACCGTGGCCACCATCCCCGGCGGGGCGATTGTTGAACGGGAAATCCCGACGTCGGTTGTCCGCGGCGACACGATCAATCTTCTCCTGCGCGAACCCGATTTTATTTCCGCCGCGCGCATGGCCGAAGTGGTTAACCAGATGTTTCCCGGCACGGCCCTCGCGCAGGATGCCGGAACGGTCAATGTCCGCATCCCGAACGAATACCGCCCCTATTACGTGAACTTTCTTGCCACTGTCGGCGGGCTGGAAGTAGCACCCGACAATGTCGCGCGCATCGTGATTAACGAGCGCACGGGAACGATCGTGGCCACGGCCAACGCCCGGATTTCCAAGGCCGCGATCAGCCACGGATCGATCGTCATCTCCATCGCCTCGAACCTTAACGTCAGCCAGCCGGGGGCCTTAAGCGGCGGGCAAACCGCTATCACGCCCAGCACGACGACCGACGTGAAGGAGCAACAGGGAAGTTTCAAACTCGTCGAGGATGCGCCCAGCATCGAGCGCGTAGCCGCCGCCCTGAACGCTCTCGGGGTCAGCACCCGCGATATGATGTCAATTTTTCAGGCGATGAAAACTGCCGGGACCCTGCAAGCCGAACTTGTTCTCAACTAACATGCATATCCAAGCCATCAATCCTCTTGCAAGGTCCAGTCAACCTGAACCGGCGGGCTTGCCAGTCGGGAAAGCGAAGCAGGATGCCGAGGCCAAGCTCAAGGAGTCGTGCCGCCAATTCGAAGCCGTACTTTGGCGCAGCGTGCTTGAGAAATCTAACTCCTCCCAGTCCGGCAGCGAGGCCAGCCCAGGAGGAGACAAAACCGGCACCTATCAGTATTTTATTAACGACACGCTCGCAAACTCGGTCAGTGGCCTGCCCTCGAGCTTTTCTTCCGTCCTCTTCGCCGCGCTCGCGCCGCATCTTCCACAAGAACCGAAAAGCAGCGATCATTCATGAACCTCTCTGACCCGATAGTTACAGCCCTTCAGGACGAGCTCCAAGAATACGGGGGACTGCTGCACCTTTTCCAGCAGCAGCAGCAGTTCGTCTTGCGCCATGACCCCGAGGGGTTCCTCTCCCTGACAGGAGGGGTCGAGGAGCAGATTCAGCGCAGCACAGAAAAACGCCTCGAGCGGGAGAGGCTCGTGCGGGAGGCCGCTCTGCAGGCCGGGGTTGAGCCGGATTCCACCCTCATGGCCCTCTTGCCGTTTTTTCCTGAAGTCTGCCGCCCGCTCCTGATCGCGCTCGTTGAGGAAATCAACGACCTCCTCCATCGAACCCGCCGTCGCCTCCGCCAGAACCACATGCTTCTTGGACAATGCCTCGAACTTGCCCGCCAGATGGTTGGCATGTCGCAGCCCGAAATATCCACGAAAACCTACAATGCACGCGGCCAGAAATCTCATCTTGGCTCCTGTCACTCTTTCAACGAAGTCGCAAATTAACCGCTCGTCTTCATCCTATGTCCGGTCTCATAAGCTCCCTGCTGAATAACTTTCAGGCACTCAATGCCAACGCACAGTCGCTGGAAGTGACCGGAAAGAATCTGGCCAATATCAATAACCCTGGCTACGCCCGCCAGCGTGTGATTCTTGGCTCGCTCGGCTCCGTAGATACCGTGCTCGGCGTCCAGAGCATGGGGACGGGGGCCATAGGGATCCAGCAAGCGCGCGACATTCTTCTCGACCGGCAATTGCAGCGCGACATCTCGATCACCTCCGGCCTCGATGCCAAGCAGGCCGGACTCCAAGCCGCCCAGGCAGCCCTCGGGCAGCAGCTCAACCGCACCAACGACACGAGTTCCATCGGCGGTGCTACAAACAACACGGCCAGCGGGATCAGCGAAAACCTCGCGACGTTTTTCTCCGGTTTCGAGTCCTGGTCCATCAACCCATCGAACGCCGGGCACAAGCAGCTCCTGCTGCAAAACGCGCAGATCCTGGTGGAGAAAATCAATACAACAGACTCCCAACTCGCACAGGTGCAGAACGACTTGACCGATCAGGCGACGGCAGACGTGGTGAAGGTCAACGACATCCTCACGACGATCTCCAATCTCAATGTCCAGATAGCACGCGCGGAAAGCAACAAGCCGAATACCGCTCTAGACCTGCGCGACCAGCGGCAGGCAAAAATCGAGGAGCTCGCCGGATATATGGACTTTAGAGTCCGGGATATCGCGGGATCTCAGGGTCAGGTGAGCCTGACCGCTACGGACGCTTTTAACAACCCGGTTCCTCTCATCAACCCGACCTTGACCGGCGCGCTCACATTCGATGGCACGAATTTTTCGGCAGGCTCCCCCGCGACACAACTTGCGCTGACCGGCGGTTCCCTACAGGCCCGCACAAATGTCCGCGACGGCGCCGTGGCAACGGCCCGCACGGCCCTCAAAGCCTTGGCCGACCAGCTCACGACAAGCGTTAACGCGGCATACAACCCGCTCAGCACAGCAGGCCAAAATTTCTTTTCCGCGCCGCCGGGCACGGGGCTCATCCAGATCGATGCGACGACGACAAATCTCCGGGCCACCCTCGCAGGAACCACGGGCGGGAATGAACTGGCCGTTGCCTCTGCCAACCTCTCATCCACGACTTTTTCCACCGGCGCAGGAGCCCTGATTAACGGCACCTTCTCCTCCCACTTCTCCGCGACAGTCGCTACCTTGGGGCAGGATCTTTCCAACACGACAAATAAGCTCGAGGACCAGACCCTGAGCGAAACCAACACCCGCCAATCCCGCGACACCGTGAGCGGCGTCTCCCAAGACGAGGAGCTTGCGAACATGCTCCGCTTCCAGCGCAGCTATCAGGCCACCGCGCGTTTCACCAACGCCGTGGACTCGATGCTCGACCTCGTTGTGAATCGGCTAGGAAGATTCTAACATCCAAACGACACCGCCATGAGAGTCACCTACAATACCTTCTACAACACGTTAAGCGACCGCCTGGCCGCGCTGAGCACTAATCAGCAGACCGCCCTGCAGCAGATGTCCACCGGCCAGAAGCTGACATTACCCTCAGATAACCCCACCGCGATGCAGCGGGTGCTGGAGCTGCGCACCACGAAGGCCCAGGAAAAGCAATTCTGGAAAAACGCTGGCGACATCTCGTCCATCAGCAAGATCTCCACAACAGGCCTGCAGCAACTTAGCGGCGTCTTTACTCGCGCGACTGAGCTCACCACCCTCGGAACCAACGAAGCCACCGATGCGAATGCCTTCCAGGCCTTCGCCTCCGAGACAAATCAACTGCTCGAACAGGCGCTTAGCCAGGCCAACGCCCGGCTTAACGGACAATACCTTCACGGCGGGACGGCGACGGGCACTCCGCCTTTCGTGGCCACCCGCGACGTGGCAGGCCAAATCACGGGCATCTCCTACGTGGGCAACAGCACCGACGCACTGGTGCGGATCTCCGAGAGTTCGACAATCTCGCTCTACACAAGCGGCACGGAAAACACAAACATCCGGGATCTTCTCAACAACATGGTTACTCTGAGGAATAATCTTCAGGCGGGAAACGCTGCCGCCGTCGGCGGCCTTCGCCCGGCACAGGAGTTGATTGAGGACCAGCTGCTTTCTTCCATCTCCAAGGCCGGAGGGATCCAATCCCGCCTGGAGGTCAGCCAGAGGCAATCGGAACAAAACTTTTTAAACAACGAGACCCTCATCGCCCGCGACGCCGATGTGGATTTTGCGGAAGCAAGCGTGCGCTTCAGCCGGGCACAAACTGCCTACTCGGCCGCCGTTCAAAGCACCGCAAAAATCGCTAACACATCGCTCCTCGACTTTATCCGCTAATCTAAACAAAATCAAAACTAAATATGAAAATACAAGCATCAAACAAACCCCACCAGCATGCTGCCGAAAAGGCCGAGGTCACATTTCCCTCTGGCCTGATCGGTCTGCCTCACCTCACCCGCTTCCAACTCATCGTTGACCCGAAGCTTTACCCGCTGGTGATCCTACGTCACTTGGGGGAGGATGAGCTGGATTACATGACCGTGGATCCAACGATTGTGCTCAAGGAATACAGCATGAGCATTCCGGACGCTGATGCCGAAGAACTGGGCATCTCCCCCGACGGCGAAGCCCCGATCATCCTGAACATCGCGCTCGTCCATCCGACCGACCCGAAAAAAGCCACTGCCAACCTGCAATCGCCACTCGTCATTAATCGCGAGACCGGGATCGGAAAACAGATCCTGCTAGAGAATTGCAGCAGCTACTCGGTCGAGCAGGAACTCGACTTACTATAAGCTACCTGCCGGACGCTCGCTGCGGCCGCCGCGAACGGCAGCTACCGCGCAGCCGCCCGGCTTACCTTAAACCTGCCCATGCACCTTCACACCACAGCAGAAATCCAACAGAAACCTACGGCAGAAAAAGCCGAGGTCATTCTTTCCTCCGGGTTGATTGGCCTGCCGCACCTCACCAGCTTCCTGCTTATTACAGATCCGGAGATTCACCCATTTGTGGTCCTCCGTCATCAGGGTGAGGAAGAACTCGACTTTCTGACGGTCGACCCATTCAAGGGACTCACGGAATACCATCTGGAGGTCCCAGACACCGATGCGGAAGAACTCGGCCTTTCGGCCTCAGGGAAGCCCCCGCTCATTTTGAATATCGCCATCATCCAGTCCGTTAAACCTCCAAGAATCACCGCGAACCTGATGGCACCGATTCTTTTTAACCGCGAAACAGGCTTCGGGAAGCAGATCCTTCTGGAAAATTGCAGCAGCTACTCGGCCGAGCACCTGCTCGACACCAAGTCGATTTGACCCGACATCGCTTCTCCACGCCCATTGATCCATGCTTACTCTCTCCCGCAAAAGTGGCGAAACCATCCGGATCGGTGAAGACATTTTTATCACAATCAAGCGGATAGAATCCGATCTGGTGAAAATCGGCATCCAAGCCCCAGCCGACGTGAAAATATACCGTGAAGAGATTTATATTAAGATGAAATCGCTAAACCTTCAGGCCGCGTCACAGTCTAAGGGACGAACAAAACGGATGAGTCTGATCAAACTTCTGGAGGGGCTGCATAACTCCAACAATGAGGATCCTCCCGGCCCCTCCGCGAAATAATTCAATGAAACCTCCTCTCTACGCCATTTCAATGCGTGCTCTGTCGGGAACAATGGGCGTCTGTTTACTCGGGGCTGTCGGCTGCACAACCAAAACTGCCGCGCACCCCTCGGAGCTTTACTCGAATGTCGGCACCGGCCAGGTGGGCGGTCTCATGCGCATGGAAGCCGCCAGCACCGTGCGGCGCACCCCCCCACGTCTGCCGACCATCATCAAGAATTCCTCCCTTGCGTCCGGGGAGAATACGCAACCGCCACCACCGCCAGCCCCCCACCTGAAATCTTCGGCTAATCCTGTGGTCGTCTCCCCTGTGCCAGAAGAAGCCGATGGATATTTTGCCGGGATGCCAGCGGAAACATCTCCCTTGGGAACGCTCTTTGGTTCCGTCTTCGTGCCACCCGCTCCACCAACTTCCACAACGTTGAGCACCGCGACGTATCAGGAAGTTAAGTGAGCCCTCCCTCCATGGACATGTGGCGGCAATTTTCAGGCCTCTCTCCTGCAAGTCTCGCAGGAATTGCTGCCATGGCCTGGCTGGCGAGCGCCCTCGGTACCCCACCAATAGAAAAGCAGGATCCACAGGCAGGGCCCGGTACCGCAATTCCAACGCTTTTGAAGCCCCCACCAGCTGCCCCTCTTTTGAAAAGGGCAGGAGCCTCTCAGCCATCTGTCACGCCCTTATTTCCAAGCCCGACGCTTGAGAGATTCTTTCAGGCATCCCATGCAGAAATCGGTGTTTTCGGACTAAGACCTTTCCCGGAACCCTTAGCTTCCCCAGAA
>Ga0105048_10011199_pt1 | contig 14162 bp, 9 predicted proteins | sample MAT05_FD_78382 | JGI IMG/M metagenome (GOLD analysis project Ga0105048, IMG submission 78382) | Freshwater microbial communities from Lake Fryxell liftoff mats and glacier meltwater in Antarctica - MAT-05 | ecosystem: Environmental > Aquatic > Freshwater > Ice > Liftoff microbial mat | place...
CCGCGGTGGTTCCTCGCGGCGCTGGTGGTCGTGGTCGCGGCGTGCGGATGGGTCGCGTGGTCGGTGCGGCACATGTCCGAGCTCGAGTTCGAGTACGACTTCGACAAGCTCGGCCCCGCGAAGAAGACGACGATCGACGGACCCGGCTATCGCGATGCGATCGGACCGGCGCGCACCGTCGCGCCTGCGGTTGCGGTCGGTCGAGACCCCGCGCAGGCGGAGGCGATGTACCGCCAGCTCGCGGCGATTCTCTCGCTCACCGAGGCCGAGGCGGCCGCGTTCGATGCGGATGCACTCGCGAAGCCGGTCGTGCGCGCGCCGTGGCCGATGCCGCCCGACGAGCCGGAGCCGGTGGACGAGCCGCCCAAGGGTGGCGACCAGGACGCCTGGGACGACGAGCCAGCCGACGACGAGCCGGCCGACGACGAGCCGACCGACGACGAGCCGGCGGACAAGAAACCGCAAGCGAAGCAGCTGGCGGAAGAACCAGTCGACGAGCTCGACGAGTTCGGTGACGAGGACCTCGACGATCCGAAGTTCACCGCGCTCGAGCAACAAGTCGTCGCGCGCCCGCGCATCGCACCCGCGACGCTCGACATGCTGTCGCGCTACGGCGCCGCGCGCATCGCCGAGCTGGCGGCGCTGATGAACGACGTGACGTCGTTGTTCGCGTTCATCCCCGAGGGCCAGCCCGACAAGCTCGTCGTCATCGCCGACATCCGCGCGCGCATCGACGCCAAGCGCGGCTCGCTGACCGACAAGACCCGCAAGGACATCGACGAGTGGTACCACTACCTCGAGGTCACCGATGCGGTGACGGCCGACACGCTGCCGGACTGGGTGCGCCTGCAGTTCGTCGACAGTAAGGGTGAGCTCGGGCGCTTCGTCGTCGTGTGGACCAAGGGCAGCAAGACCGACTACCTGAACGTGAAGCGCGTCCACGATGCGTATGGCTCGCTGCTCACGCCCGAGGGTGAGGTCGAGCTCGCCGCGGACTTCTACGTCATCCCCGAGGTCTACGAGGCGATCAGTGCCGATGGGCCGATGGTCATCGCGCTGTCGTTCTGCGTGATGCTGACGACGTCGATCGCGACGTTCCGATCGTTCTCTGCCGGTGCCGGCGCCGCACTGATGGTGCCGTTCTCGCTGATCTCGCTGCTCGGCGTGATGATCACGCTCGGCTGGAAGCTGAACTTCTTCAACGTCATCGCGATGCCGCTGCTCGTCGGCATGGGGGAAGACGCATCGCTGCACATCATCGCGCGCTACCGCGAAGAAGGTCGCGACGGCCTCGCGCTCGCGGTGCGCGAGACCGGCGGTGCGATCTTCATGACCGCATGGACGACGATCTGCGGCTTTGCGGCGATCCTGTGGGCCGACCACCGCGGCCTGCAATCGCTGGCCTGGGTCGCGGTGATCGGCGTGTGTCTCGTGTTCGTGACGTCGGTCGTGCTGCTGCCGTCGCTCATCATTCTCGTGGACCGCTTCCGGCGACGGCCCTGATGGAAAGGGGGAGTTTCGGCGACGGCTTCGCCGGCGCCCAGGGGGAAGCCGCTTCCCCTGAAAGAGAATTTCAGTTCGACGCGGCCGGCTTCACGAACTTGAGCGTCATGCGATCGCTCTCGCCGATCGCCATGAACTTCTCTTTGTCCTTGTCCTTGCCCGACAGGCTCGGCGGCAGGCTCCACACGCCATCCGGGTGATCCTTCGTGTCGGCAGGGTTCGCGTTGATCTCCGAGCGCTCGAGCAGCTCGAAGCCGGCGGCCTTCGCCGCGTCGATCACGACGGCCTCCGAGATGTAGCCCTTCTCCGCCGTCGTCGCCGGGTCTACGCCATCCGCCGCACGGTGCTGCTCGACGCCGAAGATCCCACCGGGCCGCAGCGCGCGGAACGCTGCGCCGTAGACGATCGGCAGCCCGCCGTTTCTGTACCAGCCGTGGCTGTTGCGAAACGTGAGCACGACGTCGACGGTACCGGCCGGCGCGAGCTCGAACGTCTCGAGCGTCGTCTTCGCGACCTTGCCGTCGGGACCGATCTCCACCTTCTGCGCGACCTGGGCCGTCTTCACCGTGCCGAAGATCGGCGCGTCCTTGGCGAGGCGCTCGATCATCTTCTTTGCCTGGCCGGTGCCGTAGTACGCCTCGGGGCCGGCGGGATCGAAGATCGTCACGGTGAGCTCGCCGTCGTTCTTGACGTACGGCGCGAGGATCTCCGTGTACCAGCCGCCGCCGGGCCACAGCTCGACGACCTTCGAGTCGGGCGCGACGCCGAAGAATGCGAGCGTCTCGGCCGGATGGCGCGACGCGTCACGCGACTTGTTCTCCGCAGTGCGATGCGGCATCGCGAGCACGGCGGCGAAGTCGGCCGGCGTGACCGCAGGCTTGGTGTCGGGCGTCGGCGTGGGCGTAGCATCGGGCACCGCGGTGTCGGCCGACGAGGCCTTGCATGCGGAGATCGCCATGGCCAACGAGATCAGAAGGAGCGTTCGAGTCGACATCGGCGGCGAGCCTAGAACACCGCCACGCCGTTAAGCTCGCGCCGAAGGCGCCCCGTCGTAGTCGGGCTCCTGTGGGCCCTAGTCGTCGAATCTCGCGATTTTCTTCGATGGCCGCGCGCGCCGCCGACCACCGTCGCGTCTTGTCCTGCGAAAGTGAAGGCGTCCTCGGCAACGGGCGCGACGGGGATCACCAAATGCTGAATCGCGACGCATCCCGAGATGGGCGTCGACGTCGGCGCGTGCGAGTCATGCTCGCGCTCGGCCTCGTCGCACTCCCCGCATCCGCCTGCTACGACGGCACCGCGCACTCGCCCAGCGAGGACGACGACGACGTCGACCCGGCGGGCAGCAGCGACGACGAAGGCGGCGCGCCCGAGCTCGATGGGCCCGAGCCGTGCGTCGACATCGACGACTTCTTCCGCGAGCAGGTGTGGGCGCCGATCCTCAAGGAGAAGTGCTACGCGTGCCACAACATCTCGGGCGCCGCGAAGGACAGCGATCTCGTACTGCAGGGCACCGATTATCCCGGCTATCTCGACGCGAACCTGCAGACGCTGCAGAACCTGTCGCGGCTGGAGATCGACGGCACGTCGCTCATCCTGCTCAAGCCGACGATGACGGTCGAGCACGGGGGCGGCGCACAGCTCACGATCGACAGTGCGGAGTACGACGCGCTAGTCGAGTTCGTCGAGCGTGCCGAAGCGCCGGTGCACTGCGTCGACGACGGTGACATCCGCGCGTTCTATGCCGACGTCTCGCTGCTCGACGAGCTCGAGACGACGCGCAAGGCAGTGTTCCTGCTCTCGGCTCGTCTACCGACCGAGATCGAGATCGCGGTGGTCGAGGCCGCCGGCTGGGAGGGCCTCGATGAGGTGCTCGAGCAGGTCATGCACGAAGAAGCGTTCTACGACCGGCTGATCGAGATCTACAACGACATGATGCACACCGATGCGTTCATGATCGGTGACGACGCGGTCGACACGGTCGACATGGAGAGGTTCCCGAACGCGCGGTGGTTCGACCTGCTGCCCGAGGACGACGTCGGTGCCGCGCGCAACCAGACGAACGACGCGATCGCCCGCGAGCCGCTGATGCTGATCGACTGGATCGTCCGCCACGACGAGCCGTTCACGAACATCCTCACCGCGAACTACACGCTCGCCAATCCGTGGTCGGCACGCAGCTACGACATCTCGCTCGATCAGTTCGTGAACCCGAACGACAGCAACGAGTGGGTGCCGATCCAGTTCCCCAACGGCTTCCCGCACGCGGGTCTGCTCACGACGTCGGTGTTCCTCAGTCGCTACCCGACGACCGATACCAATCGCAACCGCGCACGCTCGCGCGTCGTGTACGACTTCTTCCTCGCGACCGACGTGCTGCGGCTCGCGGTGCGGCCGATCGACATCACCTCGATCGACGACTTCAACCCGACGCTGTACAACGCGAACTGCAGCGTCTGTCACGACAACGTCGATCCGCTCGCGGGCGCGTTCCAGGGCTTCGACGACACGGGTCGCTACAAGCCGGGCACGACCGGATGGTTCGCCGATATGCGGCCGCCGGGGCTCGGCGACACCCAGATCCCGTTCGATCAGAGCAACCGCGCGCTGCAGTGGCTCGCGCCGGAGCTCGTTCGCGATCGGCGATTCGCGGTGGCGGTCGTGCACACGATGTTCACCGGCTTGACCGGCCAGCAGCCGCTCGACGAACCGATCGACGAGAGTGCGGCGGACTACATCCAGCGAATCCGCGCCTACGAGGCGCAGGATCACACCTTCGGGAAGATCGCCGACGATTTCGTCGCGTCCAACTGGGAGATTCGCACGGTCATCAAGGCGCTCGTGCAGACCGAGTGGTTTCGGGCACGCGGAACCGACGTTCCGCTGTCCGACGAGCGCACGAGCGAGCTCGTCGACATGGGCACGGCGCGGGTGCTGAGCCCCGAGCTGCTGCATCGCCGCATCATCGCGACCACCGGGATCCCGTGGCGCAAGGGCGGCACGAGCGTGCTGCTGTCTGCCGACTACTACAAGTTCTTCTACGGCGGCATCGACTCGGCCTCGGTCACGCAGCGGCTCACCGAGATGAACGGCGTGATGGCGAACATCGCCGAGCGCATGTCGAACGAGGTCGCGTGCCTCGTCACGGCGTACGACTTCGGCAAGCCGGCGAACGATCGCCTGCTGATACCGCTCGTCGAACGGACCGATGTGCCCGGCACGCCGGCAGCGAACGCGGCGATCCGCGCGAACGCGGTGCACCTGCACGAGCAGCTGCTCGGTGAATCGCTCGAGTACGACGATCCGGAGATCGATCGCACCGTCGCGCTGTTCGAGGCGCTGTGGCTCGACGGTCGCGCACGCATGGCGGATCTCACCGAGCCGCTGCCGACGACGATCGCGGCCTCGTGCCAGGCGATGGTGCACCCGACGACCGGTGAGGCGCTCCCGACCGAGGAACAGGTCACCGAGGACCCCGACTACACCGTGCGCGCGTGGATGGGTGTCATCACCTATCTGCTCGGCGACTACCGATTTCTCTACGAGTAGTGAGGAGAACTGCAATGGACCGCCGACGTTTCCTCGAGCTCGCTTCCATCACCGGCCTCGGCCTGGCCGGCGCACCCATGCTGGGATCCTTGGTCGGTCGTGCGGGTGACCGCACTGCCGGTGCCGATCCCGTCGCCGCGAACGGGGAGGACGACTACGACGGGCCGCTGTTCGTGATGGTGCAGGCGCACGGCGGGTGGGACCCGACGCTGCTGTGTGATCCGAAAGGTGGCGCGCTCAACCGCACGTACACCGCGGGCGACATCCTTACCGCGGGCAACCTGCGCTACGCGCCGGGCATCGCGAATGCGCAAGCGCTGTTCGACGCCCACTACTCGCGCACGGTGTTCATCAACGGCGTCGACACGAGCACGAACGCGCACGACGCCGGTCAGCGCAATTGCGCGAGCGGGCGGCTCGGCGAGGGCTATCCCGCGCTCGCCGCGATGGTCGCCGGGCACGGTGCGCCGCAGCGGCCGATGTCGTTCGTCAGCTTCGGCCAGTACGATCGCACGTTCGGATTGGTCGCGCCGACGCGCAACGGCAACGATGCGCGGCTCGCCGAGCTGTCGTATCCGGATCGCATCGACGCGACGAACGCGGCAGCGGGCACGTATCACACAGATGCGGCCCACGCGATCATTCGGCTGACACGCGAGAAACGGGCCGAGCGGGCGATGGCGAAGCAATCGCTACCGCGGTTCCAGCATGCGATCGATACGTTGTCGACCGCGCGGCTCGGATCGGATCAGCTCAAGCGTCTCGACGAGGCGCTGCCCGAGCCGGACCCGACTGCGCTGCATCGTCAGGCGCAGCTCGTGGTCGCGGCCTACAAGGCGCGCGTCGGCGTCGCGGGCAACCTGTTCCACAGCAACTTCGACACCCACAGCGATCACGACAACGAGCATCGCGCGCGCATGGGCGAGATCATGGGCCTCGTGAAGTTCCTGTGGGACGAGGCGGAGCGCCAGCAGGTCGCGGACAAGCTCGTCGTGCTCATCTGCTCCGACTTCGGCCGCACGCCGCAGTACAACGGCAACAATGGCAAGGACCACTGGTCGATCACGAGCATGATCGCGATGGGTGCCGGCGTGAACGGCAACCGCATGGTCGGCCTGACCGACGGTGGTCACAACGCGCAGATGGTCGACGGCATCAACATCACACCGGCGCACGTGCACCGCGGCATGCGAAAGGTGCTCGGGCTCGAGGGCACGGATGTCGACGCGTCGTTCCCGATCGCGCTGGACGACGAATACGATCCGTTCGCCGTGTGACGGTCAGCCCTGTGGCTCGCCGACGGGGATCCGCACGATCCGCATGCGCGCCCGAGTCGGGACGGCGTCACGGCAGCACATGCACCGAGACGCCGTCGACGCCCACCGCGACCGGCGGCAAACCGTCGCGCTCGCGCGGTACGTCGCCGGGCAGGTACAGCCCGGTGCCATCCCACGTGGCGACATCGGCGGCGTAGATCCGTACGTCGTTCGTCGCCGCGCGATCGCGGAACCACTCGATCGCCGCGGCGTCGCCGTTCGGATCGTCGTCCCAGTCCATCGAGATCACGATGCCGTCGACCCCGGCGGCGAGGTACTCGTCGTAAAACGGCCCATCGTATGTGCCGTCGAGACAGATCATCAGGCCTAAGCGACCCCATGCGGTCTCGAGGACCACGGATGCGTTGCCGGGCGTCGCGAATGCCTGATCGACATAGTAGAGCGTGCGCTTGCGATAGCGCGTGACGAAGCCCGCCGGATCGACGACGCCGAGCGAGGTGTAGAACGTCGCGCCGTCGCGCTCGGGCACGTGATAGACGACCGTGACGTCGTGCTCGGCCGCGAACGCGGACCAGTAGTCCGTCGTTGGACCGCCGGGCAGCGTCTCGGCGACGGTCGAGACGTCGCGACACGATCGGCCTTGGTACGACGACATCCCGGGCGCACACCACACCTCGAAGGGCGAGGCGTAGCCGTAGGTCGAGCCCTCGGGGAAGACGATGATTCGCGCGCCGCGATTGATCGCGGTCTCGGCCCACAGCGTCAGCGCGGCGATGTTGGTCTCGGGATCGCCGAAGTGCGCGTCGGCGTCGTACTGCACGAGGCCGATCGCTGGCGGCAGGTCGGGCGCGCCGGTGCTGCTCGACGCGTCGGTGGTGGACGCATCGATCGTCGTAGCACTCGCGGTCGTGCTCGATTCGGCATCCGCCTCACTGGTTTCGGCACTGGTTTCGGCACTGGTTTCGGCATCGACACCCGACGTCGCGTCCGACGACGCCGTGGACGTGCTCGCGGAGGTACCCGAAGTGGCCGAAGTGCCGCTGCATGCCGCCATGAGCACGCCCATCGCGAGCAAGGACGTCTTGGGCATCGGCGCGGGGATCCTAGCAGTCCTGCGCGCCGGCCGGCATCATCGAGCGCGCGATGACCGTCGATGGCGATCTGGACGCGACGCGTACGGCGACGCCGAATGCCTCGGGGAGCGACGCGCGAGATGCCGACGTCGGTCCCGCGACCGTCATCGGGCGCTTCTCCGTGCTGGCCGCGATCGGCTCGGGCGGCATGGGCCTGGTCTACTCCGCCTACGATCCGCAGCTCGACCGGCGCGTCGCGCTGAAGCTGCTGCACTCGCGCGGAGATCCGCTCGAGCGCCAGCGACTGGTCCGCGAGGCGCAGGCGCTCGCACGACTCGCGCATCCGAACGTCGTCGCGGTGCACGACGTCGGATCACACGGCAGTCACCTCTTCGTCGCGATGGAGTTCGTCGAGGGCACCACGCTGCGCGAGTGGATGGACACGCAGGCGCCGGGCGATGCCGGACGATATCTCCGCGCACTCGAGATCCTGCGCGATGCCGGCCGTGGCATCGAGGCCGCCCATGCGGCGGGCCTCGTGCATCGCGACGTCAAGCCGCGAAACATCCTGGTCGGCAACGATGGTCGCGTGCGCGTCGTGGACTTCGGTCTCGCGCGCGGCGAGATCGAGCCGGACGGCGACGAGCAGATGCGCGTGACGGCGACGCAGTCGATTCACTCGAGCGGCGACTCGGCGAGTCGCTCGGCCGCGCTCGTCGATGTCGCGCTGACGCAGACCGGTAAGATCGTCGGCACGCCGGCGTACATGGCCCCCGAGCAGTTCCAGGCCGGCGCGATCGATCACCGGGCCGACCAGTTCTCGTTCTGCGTGACCGCGTGGGAGGTGTTGTTCGGCACGCGTCCGTTCGCCGGCAACGCGGTGTCGATCCTGAGTGCGATCCACGGCGGCGCGATCGAGCGTCCGGCCGCGATCGAGCTGCCGTCCGCGCTCGAGCAGGCGCTGCGGCGCGGACTCGGCTATCGCGCGGCGCGACGCCACGCGGACATGCGTGCACTGCTGGCGGTGCTCGACGACGAGCTCGCGACTGCGCGAGGCGTGCCACGACCGCGCGCATCGAAGCGTGGGTGGTTCGTCGCGGCCGGTGCGGTGGCGATGGCGGGCATCATCGCGTGGCGCGCGAGCGACGACGCGCTTGCGTGCGCCGGTGCCGAAGATCGTCTCGTCGGCGTCTGGGACGAGGAGCGCAAGACCGCGATTCGCGACGCGATGCTCGGCACCGCTGCGAGCTTCGCAGGCGGCGCGTGGTCACGTCTCGATAACAACGCCGACGGGTGGCGTACGGCGTGGATCGAAGGCCACCGCGACGCGTGCGAGGCGAGCGTCGTGCGCAACGAGCAGTCGGCCGCGCTGATGGATCTGCGGATGGCGTGCCTCGCCTCGCGCCGCCAAGAGATGGTCGCGTATCTCGACCTGCTCGCGACGCCGACGCTCGACGCGATCGCGAATGCCGACGAGGGCTTCACCGCGCTCGCGGCGGTCGAGCGCTGCGCGGACACCGAGTACGTGCACCACCGGGGCGAAAGGCCGGAAGATCCGGCCGATGCGGCGCGAGAGGACGAGCTGCTCGCGGAGGTGAGCCGCGTAGCGGCGCTGCACGCGGCGGGGGACTACGCGGGTGCGATCGAGCTCGCGGAGACGACGGTCGCGGGGGCGATTGCTGCGGGATCGGAGCGCGCCCACGCGGCGGCACTCCTCACTCTTGGCTCGTCGCTCGCGAGTGTGCAGCGACCCGATGAGGCACTCGCGAGACTGACGGACTCTTACCGCCTCGGTCGGCTCAACGGCCTCGATCACATCGCCGCCGATGCAGCGCGAGGGGCCGCGCAAGTCGCAGTCGGACCGTTGTATCGGCTCGATGATGCAGCGTGGTGGACCACCATCGCGCAGACGGAAGCGAGTCACTCTGGCGACGAGACACGGATCGCTCGCGCCGAGCTCGTCCGTTCACGCCTTCTCGCGAGACAGGGACGGATCGAGGAAGCGCATGCTCTCGTCGACGCTTCGATCGATGCGCTCGCGAACAACAGCGGACTCGTCGCCGAGGCGCTTTGGCAGCTCGGCGTCATCGAGGGCGAGATGGGCCACTTCGAGACGGCGCTGCGACACCTTGCAGAGGCCGAGGCTCGCCAATCGCTTCTCGTCGGAGCGGATCATCCGTCGCTCGCGGCATTCCATCGCGCCGAGGCCGACGCACTTCTGCTGATGGGAGACGTCGACGCTGCCCACGCTGCGGCAACGCGCTCGCTGAGAATCACCGAGCAAGCTTTCGGGCCAGACCATGTCGCGACAGCGCCGGCGCTCGACGGTCTTGCCAATATCCTCTGGGCTAAGGGCGACGCAAGCGGAACCCTGAAAGCGCTAACTCGTGCGCGTTCGGCAGACCGGCCGACGCCGTGTCCGCCCGTCATGCGCACGCGGCTGATCGCTCGTGAGGCGGAAACTCGACTCGCCCTCGGCGAGACCGAGCCTGCGGTGGAGCTGTTCCGCGAGAGCCTGCAGGCGACGATCGACTCGTTCGGTTCTACACACCCGCTCGCGTCCGTAGGCCGAGCAGAGCTGGCGTTGGCGCTCGCGGTCGCAGGCGAAACGGGCGAAGCCACGAACCTCTTGGAGCAGGCACTCGTCTACGACGAGACACAGTTCGGATCTCAACACGTCGAGCTCGCTCGCATCCACGATCTCGCTTCGGTCGTGTTCGAGCGCGTCGGTCAGCTCGCACGCGCGGCAGAGCACTCCGCCCTCGCGCTCGACGCGTCGAGATCATCGGGCGCTCCGACGACCCGAACCGTCGTGGCCCAGTCCAATCTGTGCGCAATCCTGCGCCGCGTCGGTCGAGCCGCCGACGCGGTGCAGCACTGCAAGGACGCGCTCGCGACAGCCGCATCGTTCGAAGGCATGGCCGCGACCACCGTAGCGACACTCCACAACAACATGGGCGCGGCACTCGCCGATGCGGGGTCGCTGGACGGCGCGCGAACCCACTACGAGGCTGCGATGGATCTCGTCGCGGGGGACGGCGACGGCGTTCTCGCTTCGCGTTTGCTGGCCAACCTGGCCGAGATCGACCTGCTTGCGGGACGGTCGACCGAATCGCGCCGCGGCTACTCGCAGAGTGTGGAGATGCGCGAGCGCATCTCGGGGGCGACGAGCCGTGACTTGATCGTGCCTTTGCGCGGGCTCGCGGACGCGTGCCAACGCGCGGGTGACTCTCTAGCGGCCGCCGCGTCCGCCCGCCGAGCCCTCGCGATCGACGGGGCCGACCCTGTCGATCCGCGCAGCCTCGCGATGAGCAGGTTCACCCTCGCGCGAGCGTTGTCGTCGAGGCGCCGCGCGCGGCGCGAGGCAATCGGGTTGGCGACGCAGGCCGCTGCCGATCTGGACAAGCTCGGCGACGACGCTCGAGAGGAGGCAAGCGCAGTTCGGGCGTGGCTGGACGACCGCCGCGCTCCGCCGTGACGCGCCGCAACCAGCAGACGTCCTTACAACCGCCGCCCGATCGCGACCGCGGCGATCACCGTCAGCACCGCGAGGATCGCGAAGCCGTAGAACAAGATCTTCGCGATACCTGCCGCTCCGGCGGCGATACCCGTGAAGCCGAAGAGAGCCGCGATGATCGCAACGACGAAGAACCCGAGTGCTGCGCGTAGCATGACCCGCGCTTTTGCACATTGCTCGCCAGCCCGGCGCACCCCTCAGCGACAAGTGACTTCACTCGACGGCCGACGCCGATGCGCGGTCGCGACGGCTCAGCTGAGCGCATGAGCCCACCGTCACCCCTGTTGCGCCGTCATCGAGCGCCCTTTCGCCGACTCCACCGAGTACGCCACGGTCCGCACCGCGACGCCGTCCTTGTCCGACGGGTTGCACTCGATCCCCACCGCCGCAGCGCCGTCCGGCGTGCCCGCCGTGTACGACACGCCGTCGCCGCGCGCGCCGAACTTGCGATTCGCTCCGGGCCTCCTCGTCGAGCCCTCCTTCGCGCCGACGTTGGTCTCGATCCACTGTACGTGTCGGCGTTCGTCGTCACGAGCTCGATGTGCTGCAGGCGCAGCGTCTTGCTCGCATCCTGCACGAACCACGCCTCGCTGCTCTGCGCGTCGTGCTTCGCGGTCATCGTCATGCGCACGCCGGCGACGTCGCTGTAGCTGACCTCGCCCTTGCCGCCGAGCGACGCATCGGTCAGGACGGTGCCCTCACCGAATGTCTTGATCACCTCGACGTCCGTCGACTGACCGACGACGACGCCGCGCAGCGCGGGCGGAACGAGCTCCGCCACTAGCACCGGCTCTTACTTCGTCGCGGCCGGGGCGGCGGCCGCTGCGTCGGACTTGCTGTCGCAGGCGCCGAGCGCGACCACGAGCGAAAGGCCGATGGGGTGCGTGCGAGGTGGCATGGGCGACGTTAGGCCGCGTCGACGCCCGTCCGATCACTTGAACGAGCGATCGTGTGTCTGGGCGAAACCCCGCCGTGTCGGATGATCGACACCCGCATCGTCACTTCGCGGGCGGCTGCGGTGGCTCGCGCGTGATCGGATCCTCGCCGTCCTTGCGCTTGCGCTCCGCATCCATCTCGCTGATCGAGTTGCCGCGCGGCGCGTCCATCTCGCTGATCGGATCGCCGGGCACCGCGAAGTTCTCGTTGGCCGCCTTCGGGTCACCGGGCGGTCTCGAGTCGACTCCGTACGGCGTCGGGGCCAACAGAGGATCGCGCGCCGGCGGCGGTAGTGTGGGCGCGGGCTGTGGTGTCGGCTCGGGGGTCTCGTCGGGCAGCGGTGCCGGCTCCGGCGGCATCTCCGGCGCAGGCGGTGGTGCGATGACGCTGCTCTTCGCCGCACGATCGCTCGTGGGCTGCGTCGCGGTCGGCTGGTCGCAAGCAGCGAACGACAGTGTGGCGGTCACGATGATGCGGGCAGCGAAGCGTGGCATAGCAGCACCTCTTCACGACCCAGCGTTCGCCACGCGTGCGCGATTGCAAGCATCGCCGCGGAAACTGCACCTGCAATCACAGCGCGCAGACGCGCGATCGTCAGCCGAGCATCGCAAGCCCCGCGCTTACCGTGAGCCACGCGAGCACGAGCGACGACACGAAGAAGATCGCGAAGCGCACCTCGATCTTGTTCACGGTCGCCTGGAACACGCTGTGGACGACGCGCATCCCGACGTACGTCCACGCGAGCGTGACGTCGACACCCTGCTCGCGCCCCGAGATCGCCAGCGCGAGCGCAACCGCATAGAACACCGTCGGCTGCTCCATCAGGTGGTTGTAGTTGTCCGCCTTCCACCGCACGTGCGGAGGCAGGCTCGCCATCTGCTCACCGCGCGGCGCGTTCGGATCGAGCCGCATGCGTGCGCCACGGATCGCGGGGATCCGCGTCACGTACATCCACGTCCACATCAGGAACGTCCACGTGCCCAGGGCCACGACGGGGAGGAGGAGCTTCGACATTCGATGACGCTAACAAACGCGGCTGCACCCCGTCCGCAGACAAGGGAGCAGCCGCGTGCTGCGAGTTCGCCGAACCGAACCTCAGTCCGGGATGTTCATCAGATCGCGCTCGGTCTGGCGCCGCGCGACCGGCTCTGCCGCCAGATCCTCCGCAGTCAGATCGTCGCTCTCCGAGGTCAGGCGCTCGTACACACCGAGACCCGTACCGGCCGGGATGAGCCGGCCCATGATGACGTTCTCCTTGAGGCCGCGGAGATAGTCGATCTTGCCCTGCAGCGCCGCCTCGGTGAGCACCTTCGTCGTCTCCTGGAACGACGACGCCGAGATGAACGACTCGGTCGACAGCGACGCCTTGGTGATACCGAGCAACAGCGACTGACCGGTCGCCGGCTGACCACCGAGCGACTGCACGCGAGCGTTCTCGTACTGGAACACCTGGCGCTCGACGTGATCCTCGGCGAGGAAGTTCGTGTCACCCGGATCGGCAACGCGAACGCGACGCATCATCTGACGAATGATCGTCTCGATGTGCTTGTCGTTGATCTTCACACCCTGCAGTCGATAGACCTCTTGGATCTCGTCGAGCAGGTAGCGCGCGAGCGCCTTCTCGCCGAGCACCGCGAGGATGTCGTGCGGGTTGGCAGGACCGTCCATCAGCTTCTCGCCGGCACGGACGCGGTCGCCCTCGCGGATCTGCACGTGGCGGCCCTTGGGCACCAGGTACTCGCGCGGGTCGCCACCCTCGGGCGTGACGATGATGCGGCGCTTGCCGCCCTTGTCCTTGCCGAAGCTGACGACGCCGTCGGTCTCCGCGATGATCGCGTGGTCCTTCGGTGTGCGCGCCTCGAACAGCTCGACGACGCGCGGCAGACCACCGGTGATGTCCTTGGTCTTGACCGTCTCGCGCGGCAGGCGTGCGATGACCTCGCCCGGATCGATCTTCTGCGCCTCGTGCACCGTGAACGATGCGCCGACGGGCAAGAAGTACCGCGCCTCGTGCTTGCCTTCGTAAGTCGCGACGACACCGGCGTCGTCACGGATGACGATGCGCGGGCGGGCGTCGGGATCGCGGCTCTCCTGCACGACCATGCTCGAGTGACCGGTGAGCTCGTCGACGCGGATCGTCATGGTGACGCCCTCGATGATGTCGCCGTACTCGACGGTGCCACCGACATCGCTGAGGATCGGGATCGAGAAGGGGTCCCACTCCGAGAGCAGCTGGCCGGGCTTGACCATGTCGCCCGGGCGCACCAGCAACTTGGCGCCATAGACCAGGTCGTACTGCTCGCGCGGACG
>Ga0105048_10011202_pt1 | contig 14161 bp, 9 predicted proteins | sample MAT05_FD_78382 | JGI IMG/M metagenome (GOLD analysis project Ga0105048, IMG submission 78382) | Freshwater microbial communities from Lake Fryxell liftoff mats and glacier meltwater in Antarctica - MAT-05 | ecosystem: Environmental > Aquatic > Freshwater > Ice > Liftoff microbial mat | place...
ATTAACTTTGTATCTTTCGGGTTATTTAGTTTGATAATTAATATTTTTGTTCTCATTGTTACTATAAACTTTGTAAATGGAGTTGCTATAACTTCCGGTGGCTTTGGACCTCGAGCTGTTACCGTGCTTTTTGTGTCTGTTGGACTAGCAATTGGACAAAGTGTTTTAAATTCAGTTTTTAAAACTCAGTAGCTTGCTTTTTTTTTAGAAACTTTATTAACCCTATTTGTATGAATTTAAATAAAAAAATTTTCTTTATTTTCGGTTCTACAGCGGTCGTATTTGTTACTTTAACAGGATTAATATTATCTAATTTTAGGACAAGTTCGTTGGGTGATATTAACTCAAAAAATTCAAATTCCAGACTTAAAAATAATTTTAGTTTCAACAATCTAAAAATTGATCAGCCTAAAGACCTTGTAACTGGCAATCAAGAGCCTCTACCAAGTTCACCAAGTTTAAATGGCTCAGCCCAAGAAACTACTTTAGTCGAGAATGTTGAGGATTTGGAAGAACACGGCGACCATTACCACGACGACAAAAAGATAATTTTTACTCCAGGTGAAATTTCTAAATCCAAAGAAACCCCTCCTTACCAAATAAAGCCAATAGTAAATAGCGAGATACCAAACATAATTGGTTTTCAAACAACTTCCCTACCAAATAATAGTCAAAATGTATCAGTTAATTCCCCATTTTCGGTAACTTTTTCGGCCCCCGTGAATCAAAGTTTGATTTCAAATTTAACATTTTACCCTACTGCTGAATTTTCAACAACCCAAAGCGGTCAAACAGTCACAGTCTACCCAAAACGATTACAACGATTAACTAACTATGTTTTTGGAACTAGAGCGGGCTACGGAATTTGCGCCGGCACAAGCTGCGCTGCAGGACCAGTAAAGTGGAACTATGCAATGAATTTCACAACTAGTTTTAAAGAAGTCTATATTTATGGATATTCGATTTTGGGAAGGCCCCTGGTTGCTAATATTTATGGGGAAAGCGACGACTTAGGAAAGAAAATTTTACTTGCTTCTGGCACACACGGCGAAGAATATCAGGCCGGTGGACTTTGGAGATTTGTTGATGAAATTAATGTTAACCCGCAGTGGATTTTAGGAAAAAATAAAACTTTAATAATTATACCCCGTGTTAACCCAGATGGCACTGCTATCCAAGAAGTTACTAGAAGATTTGGATCAAATGCTAGATTTAATGCTCGAGGAGTGAATTTAAATAGGAATTACCCTGCTCAGTGGAAACCATGCGCTTCTTGCGGCCCAAGCCCAGCGTCCGAGCCTGAAACTTATAATTTTATAAACTTTGTATTTGCTGAAAAAGTAAACCACATGATTACTTACCACAGTCAATGGCCGCCCTTTGGAATAATATTTTTAGGAGCTGATGAAAATCAATACACAATAAATTGGTCCTATTGGGTTTCCAGTAAAACAGGCTATCCTGTTGGAATTTATGACGGACCAGAAGTAGCTGGCGGCGGAGATGTGCCAGGTGATCAGGCTGTTTGGGGAGAAAGTGTTGGGATTAGATCTCTACTTATTGAAGCAACCTATAGGGGAGTTGACGATTATGAGGAAAAAAATCGGAACTTATATTTAGGTTTATTATCAGAAGATGTTTATAGTCTTTAGAATTCAATTTAGCCCAAATGTAAAAGCTTAAAATTGATTGACAATTATCTATCTTTTCAATTGTAAATTAAATATCTCTTTTGAAAAAAAATTAAGCCTCCAGGATTTATGTTAAAATGTAAGTATTTAATTATTGGTAGCGGACAAACTGGACAACTACTAGCTAGAGAGCTAGTGAAAACAGGTAAAAAAGTAATTCTAGTTGAGCAAGATGAGTTTGGTGGAAGTTATTTAAATAGCTTTGAACTACCAAAACACCTTTTAAATAAAGAGGCAGGAGCCTTTTATGCCAGTTTGAAAAACTTTAAAAACAATTCTGAAGGTTTAGGCTTTTTAAAAAAGTATCGAGAAGCAATTTTTGAAAAAAACCAAGAAATAATTAAATCCGAAAGGAATAAAAGGTTAAATGCTTTAGAAAAAAGTGGTCATTTCGAAATAATTTTAGGAAAGGCTGAATTTTTCTCCAAAAGTTTAGTGGAAGTTAATTCCAGCACCGAGAGACATTTAATTAGTTTTGAAAATTGCTTAATTGCCACTGGTAGAAACACAATGGTAAAACCAAAACTAAAAGATTTATCAAAAATAGATTTTTTATTTCAACACAACACCTATTTACTTGAAAATATACCAACTAAAATTGCCGTTGTTGGCTGTACTTTAGAAAGTTTGCAGTTAGCAAGTATCTACTCGCAACTAGGGATTAAAGTTTTAGTTTTTGAAACAAAACCAGCCTCTGGAATAATATCCAGAATGGACTCCTCGGCTTTAAATTATTTAATAAAGTCTTTAAACAGCAATCAGGTTGAGTTCTTTTTTGAGGCTGAAATAAAATCTGTAAAGCCAGCTGGGAAACAATTTTTAGTAACCGATTCGGAAAGAAGAGAATACAAAGTTAACGCCGTTTATAACCAGGTGGAAGAAACTTTTGAAGATAACGGCTTAAACTTAGAAAAGATTAAAATAAAATCCACTAAAAAAGGTATCTCTGTAAACGCTGCAGGCCGTACAGCCTACAAAAATATTTTAGCTTTTGGAAATTGCGCAGCTTCTAGTGGCGAAGAAAATAAATTAGCTCAAATTTTTGACTTTACTCAAAATGAATTAAAATCAAAAGCAGCTAGTTCACCAAATTTATCTATTCTAAGCGGCGGCTTCTTTGATAAAGAAGTTTCTAGCTTAAATTTAAACCTAGTTAAAGTGGATGGGTTTACGCCAATTTCCACAGTTGGCATGAGTGAAAAAATTGCCATCAGCTCACACGGAACTTATATTAAAAATCACATTATCTACGATGAGTTAAAGGATGGTTTTATTAAAATAATCTACAAAGAAAATACTTTACAAATTTTGGGGATTTCACTGGCTGGAGATTTTGCTAGAGAGTTAACAGATTACTCTGTTCTATGTCTTAAAAAAGGACTAAATGTAAAACAGTTAAGAAGCTATTTAAAAGCTATTTGGGGGGTGTAGGGATTACTTTGAAACTATTTATTTCAGTTTGCAAATCACTAAATTTATTTTTAAAAATCAAATCTAAACTATTTTTAAATTTCTTAGCTAACTGTTTATAATATTCTTTTTCAAAGTTATTTATTTCGCCAAGAACAAAATTTTCACTCTTAAGTTTATTATTTTCTGGCCTAATTCCAATTTTCAATCGCCAAACATCCTGGCTTAAACCAAGGCTTCCTAAATGTTGTTGAATACTTTTTATTCCATTGTGTCCGCCATGTCCGCCTGCTGGTAGTAGCTTTTGTTTGCCAACTATTTGGTCACTATCATCGTGAAGGATAATTACTGGTAAAGAATTTTCAATATTTTTTGAGACGGCATTAAGTTTGAAATATTTTATAAACTGCTCTAGCGGCTGCCCGCTTTCATTCATAAAACCTGTGGAGTATAAAAAATATAATTTCCTGGAATTTCCTTCAAATTCTATAGTCTCACAGGCAAAAGAATATTTCTGTTTCTTTTCAAACTTTAAACCAAAGCTCTCGGCTAAATTTTCTAAAACTAGTCTTCCCGCATTATGTTTAGTATGAAGATATTGTTTACTATTATTTCCTAACCCATAAAAAATTACCGCTCCAGAATTATTTGCAGGTATTTTCTGAGTTTTCTTTGTGGCGACCGGAATAAAACTTTTCAACATAGTTTGACAAGAAATTTTAGCAAAACCATTTGTATCTTATAAAGATAACCGCACTATGTCTAGCCTTATTAAAATCCAAGCAGTTAGTAAATATTATGGAAATAAACAAAATCCCATAAGAGCCCTTGGACCTGTAGACTTACAGATCGAAAAAGGCAGTTTTACAGTAATTTTGGGTCGTTCTGGTAGTGGAAAATCTACCCTTTTAAACCTCATGGCAGGGCTTGACAAAGTTACCAGCGGAGAATTAGTAGTTGGCGAGGATAATTTGAGCCGGGCCAAAAGTAACAAGCTTGCCAAATACAGATCGAAAATTGGTATAATCTTTCAATTTTATAACCTATTACCAAATTTAAACACCCTAGAAAACGTTATGATGGGCGCCTGGGCTGGCGGCAATGCTGTTAGTGAAAAAGAGGCTACAGATATTTTAACAACCCTCGGCCTAGAACATAGAATTACAGCCAATGTAAAAACCTTATCTGGCGGTGAGAAACAAAGGGTTGCAATTGCTCGAAGTTTGATTGGTAACCCAGAAATTTTATTTTGCGACGAACCAACTGGGGCTTTAGATAGTAAAAGCGAGCAAGATGTCCAGGAAATTCTTTTTAAGCTCCACAAAAAAAACAACTTAACGGTAGTCTTAGTAACTCATAACCCTGATTTCGTGAAATATGCCGATAAAGTAGTCACTATGCAAGACGGCTCGATAATCAAAATTGATCTTAAAAATCAAGAAGCCCAAGTGGGTGAAAACGAGGAAATAATGCTTAGGCCAAATTTAGAGCCGATTGTTGTTGGCTAGTTTATAAGTTTTTCGCCTAATATCTTCTGATACTGAACAACCTCCTGATTATTCAAGTTTTGATAATTTATTTTTACTAAATAATCTTTCAATGGGTTTAGACCATTTTGCTTTATGGCAACTATGTTTTCAAGCTCGCTACTTTTAAATTGGTATTGTTTATCTCCATCAAAAATAGTGGCTGTAATTGGGCTATTTGTGGGCGAGAATACTTGTATTAAATTACATTTTTTTCCGCCATCTTTACACCATTGAATATTATGAGTGTCGGTATCAGCTTGAAAATCGAAATAACCTACAGAAAAACCATTATCCTCAAAAATTAACTTATTTTGACCAAGCGGGCTATTTATCTCCACATAACAGCTTCCACCTTGATAGTGAGTTTTAAGAGAAACGGTTTCTGAGTTATTTTGGACATTTAAAACCTTACAAAATTCTGTTTCAAAAGCAAAAAGAGTTGGGTTTTCGCTGGTAACAAAATTGCTATTTTCTTTAATTCCAAACTGGCTCAAACTACTGGCAACATCGTAATTTCCCAGGAAAAGATTTAAATTATTTGTTTTACTTATTGAAGTTAAACTTGCTGAAACATCTAAATCCACATCTAAAAACCGTTTATCAAGAACTGTTCGAATATCTTTATTTTCAATATCTCCAGAAAGTATATTTAATCTACTGAAACCGTTTTCAATTGGAGTTGTGGTTATTCTTCCGTTATACTGCCACTTCACTTCACCATTTTTTACTGGAATTCCAAATTGATCTGTGATTGGAGAAGTAAGTAGGGAAATTTCCAAATCTTTACTATTATTAAACCTCATTTGAGGGTAAACTCCAAATAAATTGCTACTTGGGCCATTTTCTAGAGTTACTAATTTACTAAAAGTTTTTGAGTCGTTTGAAAGCTGCACTAAAACTGCAGAATTATCTCTAAATTTCCCAGCTTCCCACTTAATCTCGCATCTATTTTTCTCTTTCACAAAACTGGCTTTTTCTTCCAAAAACTCTTCAGTAGTTTTAATAAATTTCAGCTTACAATCTGCGTCCTTTTCGCTAACATTATTGTAACCAATTTCTAAACTCTCGCCATTTTTTAAAGTACTTGGAATTGTTGGTAAAATTAGTTTGCTGTCAGAGTCTGTAGTTTTTATGGTTTTGTTTAATATCTCTTTTCCATCAGAGCCAAGTAGCGTTAAAACCATATTTTCTTCGGTTAAAATACTGGCTGGAAGTAAAATTGAATTAAAGCCAGTTTTAATATTTATTTCTTCAAGTTCTTTAATTACAGTGCCGTCTTCTTTTTTCAAAACTAATTTATTGTTGAAACTATCAGCTAGGTTTCCATATTTATCTACAACTGGACCAATAATTAAATTATTAGCGTAGTTTCTACGTGCTGGTTCAAACTCCAAATTTAATCCCCCATAATTTGTCGCAGCTCCGCTAGATAAAATAAACTGCCGACTTTGGTTTATTGAGCTGCTCTCGTTTTCACTATTAAAAGTTACAAGCACTGGTCCGCTTTTCACAATTTTTCCGGCAGCTAAAACCACTCTGCAAGTACCGTTTTTAATTTTTCCGTCGACTGAAACTGCCGAAATGCTTCTATTTACAGGATAAAAATTAGCTTGACAAACCCCTTCTGGAACAAGATTTCCATCTCTATCCACAATTCCGTTTAATAAAAGAGGAAGATTTTCCCCTAGCTTTAATTTTGAATAGTCTTCCACAATAATTCCCGACTGGGCAAAAGCAAGCTCACTGTCATTCAAACTTAGGTTTAAAAACTTTGTTAGCCTCCCGTTTTGCAGTTGAATATAAATTAAATAATTTCCGCTGGTTTCAAAATTACTTCCTGGTACCACAGTTTCCAAGGTTCCATTAGTTACTTTCAAGCTACTACCGTTAAAACTTGTAAAACTCCCGAGCTTAGCATCTTTTTTCTGATAAATAAATAAAGTTGCCGCCTCACTAGCTATTGGTAAATTGTTCTCATCTTTAATATTTTCTATTTTAAGGCTTAAGTCTTGGCTTTTTTTACTAGTCGCTGTTTGGTTGTTTATTTGTAAAAGCCCCGCCTGTTCATTTAGAAAAGAAACATCTTTGCTCAAATTTGTATTAGCCAGCTTCACTTGATAAATTCCTTCGCCACTTGGTAGCTGGGTGGTTGAAATTTCAGTTTGGCAACTTCTATCAAAATCCACTTTGGCTTCAAAAGACTTGATTAAAGCTCCATCTTTGTAAACGTCAAAAACGCAAGGGGCAGAGTTTTCCGGCAAATCATTTTTACTAACTACCCTAGAGGCCATCACTGGTACTAGCCCATTTACAGACTTGGCTCCAAAAGGAAAATCTAAAGAAACTAAACTATTAGGAATTAATTTGTTAGTACCGCCTTTACCGCTAACTAAATAGGAAACTATTTCACTTTTTGTTTGTCCATCTTGAGAAATAAATAAACCTGAATATTGCCCAGGTTCTGAGTTTTTCACCGTCACTTCGCAGTAACCCTGTTTTTCAACTAAACAGTCGTAGGATCCCAGCAGCTCTTTTTGCCCCTTTTTATTCAAAAATACTCTTCCTCGAAGTCCTTCTTGTAGAGGTGTAAATTGAGCTGAGGGACTACTTAGTGTTAAAATAATGTCTTCATTTTGATTGTAATTTTCTTTGTCAGTTTTTAATTTTAACAGGCTTTGGGCGTAAATATTTTCAGGGTTTAAAGTTGTGTACACCCGATTCGTGTTATCTTCTTGAGCTCCAACCAAATTAGTGTATCTTAGCTTACCCAATATACTCAAATAATCTACAGTGCCATCTTTTAAAGTTCCGCTTACTAAATATTCAGCTCTTTCTCCTGGACCAATAACTGGTAAAACTATATTTCCTGCAGGACTTGCTGGAATACTAACCCCATTAGCCAGATTTTGATTTGCCGCCTGAGTCCATTTAATTGAGCTTTTAGTGGATAAAAAATCTATATTTAAACTATTTACAGCTTCAGTAATTGAAGTGTTTTGAAGTGTTAAAACAACATCTATTTTATCCCCTAATTTAAAATTTTTTTCCTCTGAAAATCTAATTGAACTCGAGACTGATGCTAAGCTACTAGCGCTTACTGATTTACTTTGATTTCCTGAAAATAAAAACGACCCGAGCAAAACCCCGGCCATTAAATATACACCTAAGACTGAAAATACCAATTGCTGATGTCTTCTAGCGCGAATGCTAAATTTTTTCACAAAACCCATTTTTTTTCTGGGTAAAGTTTTGGTTACTTTATAATAAGCGGCTTTTTTTCTGCCAAAAATCATATATTTATTTCTGTTTTGAAAATTTTTGTTTTAAATACTCTCAATTATTTCCTAGTTTTTCTCTTTTAGCAAGCCAAAAAATGCCCGAGGGAATTTAATTTAATTTGACTAGAATTCTTAAAGGAAGAAAATCAATTTGTTATTCTTACCTGCTCCAAATCCTGGTTTTATTTGAAATAAATTTAACAATATTTAATATACCTCTCTTTACAAAATCCTGGTTTATATCAGCTTTATCAATTTTTTTAGGTTTTACTTTACTTTGGGTAGCTGGTTTTTTTTACTTATTAGGTCAAAGTAGTACATTAATTTTTCACCCAGAAAGAAGCAATAACCAAACAATCCCTTTAAAGTATGATCAAACCTTCGCCAGAGATGCTACAGGAGAAAATTTAGATTTTTGGCGGCTATCAAACCAAAGAAGCCAAGAATTTATTCTATATTTACACGGTAACTCCGGCAGAATTCCAGGCTATTTTACTGAATTAATTAAAAACTACAGTGCGCTAATTTAACTATACAAAAGATGAAGTTGTTCCTTTTGAAAATGGAAAAAATTTTATGAATATTTCAACAATTCTAGCGCCAAAATTCATCGAACTAGGCGAACAAACCCACAATGTATTTGACTTTCAAAAAGTTTTAAATAACTAGTTATATGATGAGGTTATTTCTCCAAAAAACTAATTTTCCAAAAAAAACACCTGCGACTCTAACTGGAGAAACAGTGAATGGGGTGCTTTTATTAGAAACAAAAACTGTGAGTAATTTTAAAAGCCCAGTTAATTTAAATGAAAAGGATTTTCGAATTAAAGAAACTAAGGAAGTTAAATTGAAAACCTCAGATGAGTTTCATCCTAAAAATAAGTTTTCTTTATCTTTAAAAATATTCGCAGCTGCGGCCATTACTTTCTTTGTAATTAGTTTAGGAATTTTTGCAATTAGACTCTTTTACAAGTAATAACTTGACACTAAGCTACTTTTGCAATAATTTTTGTGGGTAATCGGGATGTGGTGCATCGGTAGCATGCTACTTTTGGGAAGTAGAGGTACAGGGTTCAATTCCCTGCATCCCGACCAGTGTTTCACTGAAATAAATTTTAGAAATTAATTAAACAGGAGCGGATTTTATATCCGTTTTTTTGTTGCTTAAGGAACTTTTCAAGAAGTCAAAAGTATGCTTAATATATTAGATATTGCAAATTTAATACAATTATTATGAGAGAAACACTTTTAACAAAAGAATCAAGTATAAAAGAGTAGCTAGCAAATGAATTAGATTATTTAAAAACTCAAACACCCTCTGATAAAGTAACTCCAGGAACCTCAACTGCACCAAATAATTCGCATAGAGAGGTGGATTGGCAGGGGGTGGTTGATTTAATTGAAGAACTGGGGAACTATGATTAACCTTATCTCAGAGTAATCCCAAAGTTTTTGCCTAAAGAAGCAAAGGCTTTCTCTTCCCAAACTACAATTTCTTCGGCAGTTAAAGTCCGTATATAAGACACAAACTCTACTTCAAAATTTAAAACCTCCTGGTTATTAATTAGCATTTTCTCCACAGGAACTATTGAAATTCTAGCTTCACTTATTTTCTGGGAACTAAGTAAATTTTCGATTTCATTCCAAAAAACCTCCTTATTTATTTTTACAGAGTAGGCTCTTTTTACAACTGGAAAGTTGCTTTCGTCGAAGTATTTTTTGTAATTTTTAAAAGTATAGTCCCAATTTGTTAAATTTAATTGTAAGTACCAAACTTTTTTATTTAAAGGTAATTCAAACTTCTTTTTTATACCTTTGCTAATTTCTAGCAGCTTTCCAGAAACTCCATTTTTAAAATTGTACTCGTAGCCACTACCTATATCTTGAGCTTGAAGATTTTGTATTTCAAGATCTGTGGAGCTAATTTTTTGGGATAAACTTTGTAATAATGAAGTTAATAAGTAAGGATCTTCTAGTAAACACAGACTTTCAATCACCACTTCTTCTTGCAGTTTAGAATTTACAATTGAATAAAGTTTCCCAAACTCAAAAATTTGAATTTCCTTTTGTCCTCGTAAAATATTCTCGTTTAAAACTGAAAGTAAACTAGGTAACAAATTTGTTCGCAGAAAACTTTCGTTTTGACTTTGAGCATTTAAGGCCTGTAAATAGGCTTTTTTATCTTCCAAAAACTGAATATTTTTATCTTCACAAAGAAAAGGTCTGGTGAGTACTTCATCAAAACCAAAGCTTATAAACAAGTTTTTCAAATCTGAAACTGCTTTATGTTTGTTGTTTTTCAAAAGATTATTAGGTACATTTAGATACTCATTTTTTAAATTTCCAAAGCCAATTAAACGCACAATTTCAAATAGTAAATCGTCCTGGGTTTGAAGGCCCGAATAAAACTTATGAGGATACAAAAAGCCAAATTTGTAGTCGCCAATTAAGTTTAGATATTTTTCTATTTTCACAACCTCACTGCTGATACTTTGGTTATCAAGTCTTTTTATTAGGTAATTAAAGTCTACAATTATTTTTTTCTCGTCGCTAAAGAGTATCTGGCGACTAGCTTCAAGTAAGTTCAAAGCTGGTGAGATATTTTTAAATTCCGCTAGGTTTTTATTTAACCAAAGCGAAATGTATTTCAACGAAAAATTTGAATAATTGTAATTTAATTTTAGCGCTTCAATAAAGTTTATAAGCCAAATAAGCTTGGCAGTAGGGTTAACTCCAGAATTCCAAAGCCTTGCCCCGTCACTTCTATAGTTTAAATTAAAACTAGCCTGGGAAGTTTTTTCGGGGAAAAAGTTAGCAATTTCTATAACAATTTTATTTTCACTGGCTTCCATTTTTGTACTTTCCGAGCCCGATATTCCAGGTAGGGCAATAATTTCTTGTTGCTGGAATAAGGCTGGAACCGAAGTAGATAAATTAGTCTTTTTCAATTGTCCCAAACCAAAAAAAATAGTTTCCTTTTCAGAAGTTTTAATTTCCCAAGTTGAAGTTAGAGTATTTTCTAAACCCTGTTTATTAGCCAGTTTTAAAAGTTTTTCAGTTGAAAAAAAGTGGCTTGGCTGCCCCACATCATTCATTAAATAATTCGATAAATCAGCAATTCCGCCAATCAAATTCTTTCCCGTTAAAAACATTCTTTTTTGATAAAGGTGGGGAAGATTGTAGCTAAATTCTGGATTATTCCCTGGGTTTAAGTCTAAGTCTAGCAAGAAAAAACTTTTTGTGTAGTTAGCTGAGTCTTTAAAATTAATTTCATTTTCTGATTTTTCTAAATTCAAGGCTTCTTTTTGAAAATCCAGCCAAAATTCTTCAGGTGAAAGTAGTTTTTTAGCTTTTGGTTTCAATAAATTAAGATCTTCTAAGCAAATTGCTAAATCAATTGCCAGCCCCAAATGATTTCCTAAAAACCCAATTTTATCCTGTAAATACTTAATCTCAAACACAGTTTCGACTTCAAAATATTCTGGAAAAACCTGGCAAATTGGAAGACCTAAAAAATCTTCATACTTTTCAAAGGAATTATTTTTATCAGAAATAATATTATCAAGTTCGCTTTCCAGCTCCCAGAGACCCTCGCTCATTTCAGTTTCAAGCATCAATTCACTTTTCCCAAGACAAATTCCAAAAGAACTCTGGCCCCGCATTTTTCTTTCAACTACATTAAAAAATGGTAATTTGGCGCCAATTGTTCCAACGGGGCAAATTAGCCCCTCCCTAACATTTGTGGCGGCTGAAATAATTTGAGCCTTACCGCGGGCTCCAAGGTTTACATCAAATATTTGTAGTCTATCAGCGTCAGGGTGTTTTCGAAGGTTTTCAATTTTTCCAACTACAACCTTTTCTTCAAAATAGTCTTTAATTTCAGAAATTTCCTCCACTTCTCCTGATTTTAATGATAAAATTTCAGCTAGCTTTTCGTTTGAAACGCTATTTAAATTTATATATTCTTCTAACCAAGATCGTAGATATAGCATATTAATTTATTTATTTAGACTGCTAAACTAGGCCTGGGTAGTTTTTTTTGGTAAAATGTCGGCCACAATTTCGTTGAAATCTTCAAATTCTAAAACCTCTTTTTCGATTAAAGTTTCAGCTATTTTATCTAAATATTTTCGATAAGTAACTATTATTTTCCTACACTCATCGTGACAATTTTTTAAAATATTATTTACTTCTAAATCTATTCTCGAGGCAATTTCTTCGCTGTAATGCTGCTTTTCAACCATATCCCGACCTAAAAAAGTCATCCCTTTATCTTCGCCATAAGACACTGGACCCAATTCACTCATCCCGTATTTTGTAACCATCCCTCTGGCTATATCTGAAGCTCTAGATAAATCGTTTGAAGCTCCTGTGGAAACTTCCCCAAAAACAATTTCTTCCACCACGTAACCGCCAAAAAGCACTGTGATTTCTGATAAAAACTCGGTTTTAGTTCTAGTTATTGCATCTGTTTCGCTGTCAGAATGAAAGGTATATCCAGCAGCTCGCCCTCTAGGAATAATTGTAACTTTCTGCACCTTTTGAGCTTTTGGTAAAACTGTTGAAGTAAGCGCATGCCCTGCTTCGTGGTAGGCAGTTAATTTCTTTTGGGTTGGAGTAATTACTTTACTTTTCAAAGAAGGCCCTAGCATAACTTTTTCGATAGCTTCTCTTAAAATTTCATTGTCGATTTCTTTGCGTTTTTCACGAACTGTTAAAATAGCTGCCTCGTTTAATAGATTCATTAAATCTGCCCCTGAAAAACCTGGAGTTCTCTGAGCAATAATTGATAAATCGGCGTCTTTGGATAGTTTTTTATTTTTAGAGTGAACTCTTAATATAGCCTCCCTTTCTTTTCTATCTGGGGCAGTAACTGTAACTTGTCTATCAAACCTTCCTGGCCTTAAAAGTGCTGGATCTAAAACATCAGGCCTATTTGTGGCTCCAATTACAATTATAGCTGCGTTGGATTCAAAACCATCCATTTCAACTAAAATCTGGTTTAAAGTTTGCTCTCTTTCATCGTTTCCGCCACCAAGTCCTGTTCCGCGCTGCCTACCAACTGCATCAATTTCATCAATAAATACCACGCAAGGAGCTTTCTTTTTAGCTCTTTTAAAAAGATCCCGTACTCTCCCAGCTCCCACACCTACAAACATTTCCACAAATTCAGATCCAGACACAAAGAAAAATGGAACGTTAGCCTCACCTGCAACTGCTTTAGCCATTAAGGTTTTTCCATTACCTGGCGAACCGATTAGTAAAACACCCTTGGGGATTTTAGCGCCCATTTTCACGTACTCCTCTGGTCTTTTCAAAAAATCTATTACTTCGGTTAATTCTTGTTTAGCTTCTTCGTTCCCGGCAACATCTTTAAAAGTTACTTTTTCCCCATCCTCCATCTCATCGTACACTTTAGCTTTTGAATTTCCAAAGGAAATAGCTCGGTTGTTTGTTTCTGAAATCCTCCTGATAAAGAAAATTGCTGTTCCAATTATTAAAAAGGTTAGAATTAAGTACCACAAATTTCCATTTTCAAGAAGTTTTTCAAGCCAATTTTTTTGCCTTTCTACATATTGAATTTCCCCATTTCCAGAACCGATATTAATTTTATCTTTCCCGAGAGCGCTATTTAAATTTTCCAAAGTAGAAGTGGTTGATTGAGTTGAAATATTTGGAAAGGTTTCAGTGTCCACTTGGCTACGATCTTTTTTATCTTGATTTTTGTATAAGTCAACGATCAACTCTTCTTTACTACTAGAAAGCTCTATTTTACTTACTTTACCTTCCCTAATTGAGGAGATTAAATCTGAAAAAGTTCGAGTTTTTTTTGTAGTATTATCAAATCTTTGTGCCACAACTAAAATTAAACCAATTATAAAAAAAGAAAATACCACTGTTATCAAATTTAATAATACCTTTCGACTATTATTATTTTTATTTGGTAACTGCGACTTTGATTCTGGTTTTGTAGGCTCTTTTGGGGTTGAAGTGGCTTCGTTTTTATCTTCTCCACTAACTTTTTTTTCTTCTTTCTTATCCATAAAAATATACTATTATTTAATAGCTAATTATTTTTTCAAGTGGCTTTTGTCAAGCTAAAACTACTGATAGCAGTTGTAAATTCTTAGATTGGGATGTGCTAGTAGAAATTTTGCTGGAAACTGACTCGCTGTTTTAGTGCCATCAAGTAACTCATTTAATATTTCTGCTTTTTCAGGGCCTTTAATTAAAAGGGCAATTTCTTTTGAAT
>Ga0105048_10011211_pt1 | contig 14157 bp, 12 predicted proteins | sample MAT05_FD_78382 | JGI IMG/M metagenome (GOLD analysis project Ga0105048, IMG submission 78382) | Freshwater microbial communities from Lake Fryxell liftoff mats and glacier meltwater in Antarctica - MAT-05 | ecosystem: Environmental > Aquatic > Freshwater > Ice > Liftoff microbial mat | place...
GAAAAACCAACATCCCGGTGCGCGAAGTCGCGACCCTCCACCCGCTTCGTAATCGTTCCAACCACGACAACCTTCTTTTTGAAGCTCTTGGGGTTGTCACGCTACCGCACTTGACTGGGTAACATGACAACTCTATCATATAATATAAGTTTATAAACAATCCTGGATTGATGAACGTCACTCAAAGCGCGGGCGGCAACATGACTGGAGTAAATGCCGCAGGCACACAGACAATTCGCGACATAACGGTCTATACGCAAAACCTGAACCAAACCGGTGCTTCAATCAATGATGCACTTAAGACAGCACTGATTGAATCTCGAGAAGCTATCGATGCTGAGGAGATCAGTCCAGTTTTAAAGCCTATTCTGATCGAACAATTCGATAAATTAACCGAAGAGTTGAAGAAGGGCGACAAAAAAGACCATCAAGTTGTTAAAGGACTTTGGACTTTGGACAATGGTACACAGTACAATCAAATCGATTCCAACAGCAGTTTCCGCAATTGTCAACTTGGAAAAGCTGTGGAGCGCAATCGGTCTTTAACATAAAACAGAAAATCAACCTCGAATTTGCTCCAGTAACCCACCATGACGCTGCAAATCTTCGTCGACGCCGATGCGTGTCCGGTCAAGGAGGAAGCGATTCGCGTGGCGACTCGCTACGGGTTGCAAATTACCCTCGTCAGCAATCAGGGGATGCGGCCGATTGTTGCGGCGAATGTCGCGCAGGTGGTCGTGAATTCGGGGTTCGATGCTGCCGACGATTGGATCGTCGAGCGGGCGGTGGCGGGCGATATCGTCATCACGGCGGATATCTTGCTAGCCGCGCGATGTTTGGAGAAGGGTTGCCGCGTGCTGAATTCGACGGGCGCGTTCTTCAATGCGGATAACATCGGGTCCGCGTTAGCGATGCGTGAACTGAACGCCCACTTGCGCGAGACGGGCGAGAGTAAAGGGTACAACGCGAGCTTCACGAAGAAGGCTCGTTCGCAGTTCTTGCAATCGCTGGACTTGCTGATTCAAAAAGCAAAATGACGTAGCCGGTAATCGCGGCCACGTCGAAATAACGTAGAGATACGAGTGCGAGTTTTCATGGGGTGACTTCGAAAGCGGCGATTATTCTTCGTCGTCTTCTTCCACTTTAGCAGCCGCAGCCGCGACCGCAGCCGCAGCGGCGAGTTCTCTTTTCGGGCCATTGCCGGGTAGTTCCGTTGCCGGTTCGACCTGGCGGTAGCCGAGCGAACGCAAGACTTCGAGGACTTCGCTCCACGTTGGAAACGGGCGGCGGTTTTCGCGCTTGTACCGGTCCATCGCCCGCATGAAGATGTTCTCTTCGTCGTTGTAATCGCGTTCGCAGGTGGTCGGATCGATCAGTCGTCGACGCTCGGAGGTCCGGCGTTTCTCGGCCGCATTGTTCGCGCGACGACGGTCGGTGGCGACCGGAATCGTTCGCTTGCGGCGATCCTGTGCAAAGTCATCGGGGAGTTCCGAAGAACTATCCGATGAATGATCCGGCGCAGAATGGGCATTAGCACTCATGTTAGTCATGGTCTTCATCGCGAGCATCCCTTCAGCCAGTGGGGGTGGGCTGGGAAATGCCAGGCAGGTCTCGCCGAGTCGTTCGACGATTCCGTTTGCGATTCGCTTCGGGGATGGACAGTAACTTTAGACTAACTTGGCGGAAGTTTGTGTCAATGATAATTAACGCCTATCCCCGTTAGTCGCCGCCAGAAATTTGCGCCCACCACAATTTTACGTTACAACTTGACATTCCCGCTTATCAAGCGAGTCAAATCGAATTCCCGCACTCTTGCGACGCAGGGTATTGCGCAATCCTTACAAGCGGCCCGCATCCCAAAATCGGCAGGGTCGGTGCCGCCGTTCGATTGGGATTATCGGTACCTGTTACTCAATTTCCGATTCCGGAATTGCCGATTAATACTCTGTGCGTTCGCGGTTTGGCATGGAGGTGGCATGAATCGTTTCGAGTTGGCAAACCTGATTCGCATCTTCGATTTCTACCTCGCGCTGATGTTTCTCATAGGGTTGGTGCGGCGTTGGACGGTTTACCGCGATACGTTCCTGCTCGTGGTTTCTCACGGGCGTTGGCCGAAACTCCTCGAGCGAATTCACGAATATAAGGGCCTCTTGCTCAATATTAGCACGATGCGACCGGCGGCACTCGCGCTCGGGTTGATGCTGACGCAGATCGTCGCGTCCCGAATGATCTGGCCGCAAGCCACGCTTCGCGTTCAGGATATTTTCGAACCGTGGTGGCAACTCGTGCCCTTTTTCGCGTCGCTCATCCCGATGGTGGCGGTCGACATGTACTTCCTCATTCGCGTCGGCTCCATCGACCGCGACGAAACGGAAAAGTACCTCGATCAAGCCGAGAAGTGGGCGGGCACCTGGAAGGCAAAGATGGTCCGCATCGCGACGCTCGGTCGATACGACCCCAACCAACGCGTGAACGAAGGCGTGAAACAGGGGCTGGAAAAGCTCGGACGTACGATGAACACCTCAATGTGGTGGGTGTCCGCACAAGTCGCTCTGCGAATGCTCTTCGGCCTCACCGTTTGGATACTCTGGGCGTACCGGGACCGCATTTAACCTCTCTCATAATCGAAGGTAGGCAGAATTGCGGAGACGATTGGTGAAATTTCCTCCTGTCTCTGGCGGATGCGGGGAGCCATTCAGACTCGTTTCGTGGCGACCCACTGCAATCCTCGATTACGAAGTGGCATCGACACTCACCGAAGGTGCGTTCGTCGGTTAATGCCTTTCTGAATTCGTTTAGACTCGCACATCTGAGTTGTAGGCTACTCCTGAATCCTTTACTGTTCGACTGACTCTCGCTATCGTGACGCTATCTTTGTAATGCTTTCGGGCGTAGCGAATCGGATGTGAATATGGTACTGGACCCACGTAGTCGTCAGAAGAAGGTGGAGCGTCGCAAGGCAAAGGAAAAATCGAGGCATGACTCGCTGAAAACGCGTGCTCAGCAACTCGTGGCGATAATGGCGCAAGCAGTGGCTTCGGCTCCGATTCTTCACTGTTGTGCAACGCATACGCTCTTGGACAACGGTATCGGACAAGTCGTTTTCAGCCGATTACTGCCGAACCGCCAAGTCGCAGTTTCCACGTTCTTGCTCGATATGTACTGTCTCGGCGTGAAGTATGCGATGTTCGGCATTTCGGATCGTGACCAATGCGACAAGCTGATTTACAACAAGATTCGGAATACATACGACCTTCAGACGCTCGAACCGGCGTCTGCCCGCAAGCTCGTCGAAGGCGGCGTGGAATACGCCCGCAAGCTCGGCTTTTCTCCGCATGCGGACTATGCCAAAGCCAAAGCGATCTTCGGCGACATTGACGTGGCGACTTGCGAACGCAGCTTCGAATATGGCAAAGATGGCAAACCCTGCTTCATCAGCGGCCCACACGATACGCAGGCACGGTGCATGCAAATCATGCGCGCACTGACCGCCAGTTGCGGCGCCGATGGCTTCCACTACATGATTGGAACCAATAACCCCGACGATTTTGAGATTATCGACGAATCGTCCAGTTGATGCCGCCCTCGGCTTGCCATCCGAATCCGGGTACACCACCGCGGATGGCGTGGCCGGTTCCGTACTCAAGTGCGATCCTCAGGTGAAGTAGGTAGTGTACACGATCTCAAACGCCGCGCCGGTACTTCGGGTGCATTTGCAGGTAAGCTTCGACGCGGTCGGTGCGGGTAATTGCGTCCGCGAAGAAGCGCATTGCGGACACGAGCCTGTCGTCGGGTTCCGCACACGAGAAGCGCAGGAAGCCGTTGCCGGCGGGGCCGAAACATTCGCCGCCGAGGCAGGCCACGCCGAACTTGTCGTCCGCCCCTTCGAGCAGATACATCGCCAAGCCGTGCGAACTAATGTGGAGCGTGTCGCAGATCGGTTGGACGTGCGGAAAGACGTAAAAGGTGCCAGCAGGCATCCGCACCGATACTCCCTGAATTTTGCGCAACTCGCGTACGAGCAGTTCGACTTTGCCGTGAAACAATCGCATTACGGTATCGCGTTCGATGGCATCGTGCTCGAGCGCGGCCTTGCCCGCAAGTTGCACGAACGGCGGCGCACACGAGAGCGAACTGTTGATGAGCTTCGAAATCAATTGCACGTGCGTGGCTGAGCCGATCGCGAAGCCGAGTCGCCAGCCGCTCATGCTGTACGATTTCGAGAACGTGAACGCCGCGAGGCACTGTTCCATCATGCCCGGTTCGGCGAGAATGCTCCGGTGCTTCCCCTCCCAGACCATGTGGCAATACGGTTCGTCGGACAGCAGCGCAACGCCCGTGCCACGGATGAGATCCGCAATCGCTTTCAGGTCTTCAGCCGTGGCGACGCCACCCGTTGGGTTGTGCGGCGAGTTCAAGAAGATCGCCTTCGGTCGCGCCGCCGTTTTCAGAAAGCGTTCGACATCGGCGGGGCTCGGACGGAAGGCGTTTTCTTGGGTCAGGTTGGCATAAAAAGGCTTGCCACCACGGCGCAACACGTTCGGCTCGAAGGTCGGGAACGTCGGGCTGAACAGCAACACATCGTCGCCTGGTTCGACGAACATCTCGCAGAAGAGCGTTTCGAAGATCTTCGCGCCGGGGCCAACAACGACGTTCTCCGCGTTGGCCGGTATGTCGAACTCCGCACGCACTGTTTTGGCAATCGTCTCGCGAAATTCCGGCAACCCGATCGATGGGCAATAGTGCGTCGCCCCCGCATCGATCGCCGCCTTCCCCGCCGACAACGCGCTCGCCGTCGAGGGAAACGGACTGTCGCCGATCTGTAATTCGACGACATCCTTGCCCGTCGCCTTGAGTGCCTTGGCCACCGCGAGAACATCGAATGCCGTCTCCGCATTCAGCCCGCTCGCAAACGCAGATACCATCGGTGCGTGCATCGTTCATCTCGTAAATCTGGGTGGAGTTTCGTAAATTATCGTAGCAAACGGACTGTTCCTCATGTCGTGTTTAGCTGCGAAAAATATATCAAGTTCTTATCTCTCCACGCCCTCAGCGGTTTTGAAAGTGCCGATGAAAACCGAACGCATTTCCGACTTCTTTCGCGAACGAATGATCTTCGCGAAACTGGCCGCGATCATTTTGTGGGTCAGTTACGTCATCAGCTTGATTCTCGGCAATCCGAGCATCCCGTCGAACCTCAAAGGCGAAGTCGTCACGGCCGATCACCTTGCGTGGTACACCGCCGCTCGCCTGATTCGCGAAGGCCAACCGGAGAAAGTCTACGATCACGAATTCGTAATGGGTTATCAGGCGAAATTGTTCCCGTCGCAACAGTGGACGACACTGATGGCATACCGCAACCCGCCGTTTTATGCGCTGCTTTACTGGCCGACTTCGTCGCTGCCGTTCGTTACCAGCACGCTCATCTGGACGTTCATTCACATCGGGCTGTTGTGGTGCAGCGTTCGCTGGGTCATCGATGAAGATCCGCGTTCGAAGTGGATGACGTTCTTCTGGGTGTTTTCGCTGTACCCGATGTTCTGTGCAATCAGCTACGGACAGAACACGATCCTGAGCTTCGCGATCTTTGCGGGGACCTATCGGCTGCTCGCCAACGGGCGGCCGTTCACGGCGGGGATGGTTGCGGGTTTGCTGCTTTTCAAGCCCCAACTTCTACTCGGGCTGGTCGTGTGGGGCGTGCTCGACATCCGCCGGAAGTGGCTGTGCTTACTCGGCGTGATCGCGACGGGGATCGCGCTCATCGGTGGCAGTTACCCGCTGATGCCGGAAGTCTGGCAAGGGTTCCTCATTTCGCTGAAGTCGAACGTGGCCTTCGATAATTTCGAGCAATGGAAGATGCACAACCCGCTCGCGTTCTGGCGGCTGCTGATGCCGCATGCGACATCGTGGCACTGGCCGTTGGCGGGCGTCTGTTCGCTGATCGCCGTCGGTGGCTTCGTGCAACTCTGGCGGAAACGCAAACAGGATTTGCACATCATGTTCGGCGGCGCGGTGTTCCTGACACTGTGGGCCTCGCCGCACGCGATGATTTACGAATGGGGACTGCTCGCGCTCACCGGCCTGTTGTGGCTACCCGAACGCAAGCGAAACCCGAATGCGTGGTTCCTGCTCTACGGGGCTGCGTGGGTCGTGACGTTCCTGAGTTCGCACTTCGCCGAACTGCAACTGACACTCCAGGGCATTGACCCCGCCAGCCGCAACGGCTTCGCCGTGCAACTGAGCATTCCGGTCTTGGCCATCGTCGGTTGGCGCGCGATCAGGTTATTACGCCACTCATAATTGACGCAAGTCACTATTGCGGAGGCTCAAAAAGCGGTTTTTTCGTATTTTTGGGTGTCAAAATGCAAGGGTTCACTTCCGATTGACGGCGATTCTGTCGGCGTGTTACACATTGTTGTTGTTAGGACGACACCACGAATTGAGTGACCCGATGGGACGAATTCCCAACCCGATTTGCGAGCGAATGCCGACGATCATTCGTCAGGTGGTGGCTCCGTGCGTGTCGGTTTGCATTGCGAACTGGAATTGCCGCGAGATGTTGCGAGGGTGCCTCGAATCGCTACTTCAGCATCCGCAAGGGGTTTCGTTCGAGATCGTCGTCGTCGACAATGCCTCGAGCGATGGCGCGGCCGACATGGTGGCACGCGACTTCCCCCACGTGCGGCTCATCCGCAACACCTCGAACTTCGGCTTCAGTAAGGCCAACAACCAAGCCGCCGCCATTTCGTGCGGGCGATTCTTGTTCTTTCTCAACAACGATACCGTGGTGCCACCGCTGGCGTTACGCGAATTCGTCGACTTCTTCGTTCAGAATCCGGGCGTCGGCATGATCGGCCCGCGACTGCGTGGCGGCGACGGTGAGTTCCAGATTTCGTATCGCCGCAAACCGACGATCGGCGCACTACTCCACCGCATCAGCTTGTTGCGTTGGACGGGTTTATTTCGCAAGGCTTACTACGAATATCGGCGAAACAGCTTCGAGCCGGAAGGCGTTCACCGCGTCGAGGTACTGATGGGCGCGGCAGTGTTTTTGCCGCGAGACGGCTTCGAAACGAGCGGTCGCTGGGACGAGCAGTACCGGTTCGGCGGCGAGGATCTGGACTTGTCCGCACAAGTGGGCCGACGCAAACCGCTGTATTACGTCGGCAGTGTCGAGATCGTCCACTACGGTCGTGTGGCAAGCCGTGCGAACGTACAGTTTGCCGCGCCGAACGTCGCGATCGGCTACGTGCGTTACTTCCGCAAAGCCGAGGCAAACCGGTGGATTCTACTGTTTTACAAGCTGTTCGTCACACTCGATGCCCCCGTGCAGGCGACCGCAAAGCTGGTACAAGGCGCGGTACGCCGGCTGCGTGGGGATCGCGAGCGCGCCCGTAAAAGCTGGCAGGCCGCCCACGGTTTATGGCACTTCCTCCGCACCGAACTCGTCCGTTTCTGGATGGTTTGAACGCACTGACGCGAATTCTGTTCGAACAACTCGTCGCACGCTAGGTCGGGCCGACGTGTGGGGAAGTCTTTTTCTGCCGGTGCGCCGTCGCTGGGACGTACCGATTCACCCCACGTGTGTGGGGGAAGTCTCCTGAATTCAATGAGACGGCCTGACATAGTCAATCGCAAGTCAGCTGCTATCGATTCCAGCCGCACGCATACGGTTCGAAAAACATCGACCATGTGCTGACGCTCTGACAAGGTGCCCCTTTCCTTGTCCCGGAAGATACTCCACGGACCAGCACTTGAATGACGAGTATCAGCGGTCTGGAGACACGAGACGGATTTTCAGGCCATCTTGGGTTGCCTGCTCGGTGAAAACTGGGCCATGTCTCGGCTGGTCGAAATGGTCGTCACGCCTGGCCGAGAAGCCGTTGGAACCGACAACAACACGGCCATCGGCGGCGAGGGCCCTGTCGTAGGGGAAGAATGTTGATCTTCTGTCGTTCCGGTCATTCTCGGGCACAGGCGACAAACTGGCCCGCAGCCGGTGTTTCAGAAGCTGTGCTGACACGCGAACCGTCTTCCCCCGGTTCAATCCTCCGAGAGTCGAGGAATTCGCTATGCGGGCGGCCCGGTGCTCGGTTTCAAAAAGTGGTTCGCACTTTACCTATACGGTTGATTCTGTCGACACGGTACTATCATCCCCCATTTGTACCTGTCGCATCACAGCAAGTTCAGGGTGCCTCGGGTGACGCCGAGTTGGTTCAAGACTTTCAGTTGCTTCCACGTTTGCTTGCCGTCATCGGTACCATCGATGACGCGGTAATATTGTTCCATCAACTTCGTTGCCTCTTCCGGCGTTTCGCGAAGCAGGTCGATGCGGAACCAGCGGACACCTAAGCCTTTCATGCGGCCAACGTATTCCGCTGCACTTTGTGCCACACTGTTAAAGACAGTGTTCCGACAGCCAGTGTCGACCAACACAGGAAAATTCGACCCGACGCGGTCGCGCAATTCGATCGTGTGACGTTCGCAGGGACGCCCACAATCCGTGTGATCCTTACCTTTCGAGAGGAACGCGGCGAACACACAGAATTCATTGTGGAACATTGGCATGTGTTGGTGGATGACCGCTTCGTATCGCGATGGGTCGGAGTGCTCCACGAGTGTTTGAAACTGCTGCCAATTCAGATCGAAACTCGGTACGAGCCGTTGCAAGCCTTCGCCGAGAAGCAAGTTTGCGGTAAGGTCGTTTGCCACGTTTAAGCTGAAGTCGCCGATGAGCGTCGCGTTCGGCAACGTGTCGCGGAAGAACTCGACCGAGGCCAAGTTTCGCACGAGGACGATGTCCGGCTCGACGCGGGAGACCATCGTCTGGAAGCCTTCTTCGCCCGGCTTCCAGATGCGGTGCGTGGCCAAGCCGATGGGGATGCCGGCGGCGCGGGCGAGTGGCACCGCGTCCTTATATCGCCGTAAATCTTCGAAGTCGCAATACACGACGGCCGGGCGGAATGCGAGCGCCGCCACAAGTTGATCGAGATTGCGACAGAGGACTGTCAGTGACGGTGCGATGTCAGCCGGTTTCGGCTTCGCGGCGCGCATTCGCTCGAGTGCATCCGGCAGCACAATCGCGTGCTGTTTGCCGTGGCCGTGCTGCTCCGTGAGGTCGGCCCCCGCGCGTCGCCGCAGGTCGTTCAACACGCTCTTGGGGATCATCAACGAACCCGGCAATTCGAGCGAGACTTTTGCCAGCTCGAATGGCGTGTCGCCGAGGCGTGCGAGTTGGTCGCGGATTTCCTCATCCGTCGTTGCGCGTTTCGTTGCCACTTGCAACGGGCCGGGCCACGTCGCTGACCCTGCGGTGTCACCGACGTTCATCGTGAGCGTCAGAGGGCCGCCGATCTCGCCGCTCAATGTAGCCGTAATTGGTATGCGCTTGGCGAGGCGGTCGTCTTGCGAATAGCTGGCCATCAATCGTTTGCGCAACTGCGGATCGTCGGTTTTCCAGACTTCGCAGCCGAGCGGCACCTTGCCCAGATCGATCGAATCGGGTTCGAACGAAAGCTCGACCATCGCCGGTTCGCTCGCGCCGCGGATCGGTTGCACTTTCCAGACGCGGCCACCCGGCTCGTTCTCGGCGGGCTTGCCGAGGTCGAATAGCACACCGTCGCCGGTGCGAATGCGTTCTTCCACCGGCAGCTTGTCCGCGAGTTGAATTCGCACGCCGAATTTCGTGAAGCCGACCACGCTCCCGAGCTTCGTGCCGCGGCTCTTCGGGAACCGGCCCCGAACGAGTGTTTGGTGGTTGTTGCCGTTCAGAAAGCCCGACGTGAGGCCCCGGCTGAACGTCTGTGCGAGGTCGAGTTCCTCGTTTCGCGGCAACGCAAATGCGACGCCTTCGATCGCGGCGTCGATCGCTTTGCGGTAGGTTTGCGTCGTCGCGGCGACGTACGGCCCGGCTTTCAGGCGGCCTTCGATTTTGAACGAAATGACACCGGCTTTGACGAGCGGCGCGATCCAGGCGTGTGCGGATAAGTCTTGTGGGCTGAGCAAATACGCCTTATCGCCGAGGTCGCGCTTCTCGCCATCGACGATCAATTCGTACGGCAAGCGGCACGCCTGCGCACACTGCCCGCGGTTCGCGCTCCGCCCGCCGAGCGCTTCGCTCGTCAGACACTGGCCGCTATACGCCACGCAGAGCGCACCGTGGATGAACACCTCGACCGGCATATCGGTGAGCGCCGTCACTTTGTGAATGTCGTCGAGCGACAATTCCCGCGCCAGCACGACGCGCTCGACGCCGATGCGGCGCACGAACTCGATCCCGCGCGACTCGGTAAGCGTCATCTGCGTCGAGGCGTGAATCGAAAGCGTCGGGGCCAACTGACGGATGAGTGTCACCAACCCGAGATCTTGCACGATCACGGCATCGACGCCCGCGTCGGCAATCGCCTTGATGAACGCGACCGCCTCCGGCAGTTCGTCGCTGAAGATCAGCGTGTTGAACGCGACGAAGCCACGAACGTTTCGCGCGTGCAGGTACGCCATAATCAAGGGGAGTTCTTCGAGCGTGAAGTTCGTAGCGCGAGCACGCGCGTTGAAGTTCGACAGGCCGAAATAGACCGCATCGGCCCCGTTCGCCGTCGCCGCCCGCAACGCTTCCCAATCGCCCGCCGGCGACAGGAGTTCGGGTTTCATCGGAGCGGTTATCGTATCGTGTGAAGTCATCATGAAGCTTATTGTACCAACTCGGCGATTCGGCCCAATTTCCCGCGCATTTCTGGTAGTTTCCGCGAAACCCCGCTAAGCTGCGTGTGGATGTTCATTTTTCCGCTGAGGTGAGATATGCGTCGGTTCACCGTTCCGTTGCTTGTGGCTATCGCGATTACGTGCGTGTGCGTCGGCTTCGCGCAGGGTTGGTGGGTGAAGGGGCACGAAAGCATTACCGAGGCGGCCGCAAGCAAACTGCCCGACGATGTCCCCGCGTTCTTTCGTGCCGGTGGCAAGCACCTCGCGCACTTCGCCGGCGACCCCGACCGCTGGAAGAACCGCGAGTGCAAAGTGCTGCGGGCGAGCGTGGAAGCCGACCATTACCTCGACCTCGAAGACCTCGACGGCAAGCCGCTCCCACCCGAAAGTCGCTTCAAAGGCATGGACCTGATGCGGAGCTTGAAGAAGGATCCGGTACGCGTGGGGATGTTGCCGTATGCGATCGTCGAAGGCTACGAACGACTGGCGTGCGCATTCGCCGATCACCGCAAGGAGCCAGAGAACGAGTCGATCCGGATGAAGTGCCTCGTTTATGCCGGGAACCTCGCACACTACACGACGGATGCTTCGATGCCGCTGCACACGACGATCCATTTCGATGGCCGCGTGAAGTCGGGCGCAGAGAAGAAGCAGAAGGGGATTCACGCGAAGATCGACGCCTTCCCGGAGAAGAACAAGTTCGACCCCGTGGAAATTAGTCGCGGATTGCAGGCGAAACCGGTCGATGATGTGTGGGAGTACACGAAGAAATTCCTTGCGCAATCGTACACGCACATCGACCGCTGTTACGAACTCGATGCCGCCGGTGCGTTCGAGAACCCAACCGAAGAAAGCCGCGCCTTCATGATCGACCGCTGCCGCTCCGGTGCGCAATTCACGATGGACATCTGGACGGCCGCCTGGGCACGCAGTGCGAAACTGCCCGCGCATTATTAAGCCCAAGTCACTCGCGGGAATCGCCATCTCATTCTGTTTCCGTCTCTTCCGCTCGTTCCAAGGAGTGGACACGCCTAGCCGCAATCTGCTTTCCTCCGCACAATAGCCCGATTCGATTTCGCACGGGGGAGCGGCGTGAAGATCAAGGATCTGGTGATCGGCGTGTTAAAGTACGCCATCGGTTTCGGGCTGCTGGCGTACGTCATTTCGAAGTTCTGGGAACCGAGCGGCACAAACCCCGGTATCAAGGGACTGATCTCGCAGATGCCCGATTTCACGATGCTGCTGATTGCCGCCGTGTGTGGCGTCGTAGCGGTCGGCATTCAGTTCTACCGCTGGTACTTGCTGGTGCGGGCGCTCGACCTGCCATTTACATTGCGAAACGCCTTTCGTCTTAGCATGGTCGGCTATTTCTACAACACGTTCTTGCCCGGCTCGATCGGCGGCGATGGCGTGAAATCGTACTTCATCATGCGCGAACAACCCGACCGTAAAGGGGCCGCATTCGCGACGGTGATCGTCGATCGCCTGCTCGGGCTGTTCGGGTTGCTGCTGTTCTCGTCGGCGGTCGGCGGCACTTGTTGGTTCCTCGGCGATGCGCGAATTCTCGCGAACAATTACTTGCAAAAGATCATCACCGTCGCAGGGAGTCTGGTCGTTGGCGGCGTGGTCGGCTGGGTGGTTCTCGGCATCTTGCCTGCAAGAGCGGTCGAATCGATTGGCCGGTTGTTCGCCAGATTGCCGTTGGGTTCGGTGTTCTCGGGGATGTGGTCTGCGATTGCGATGTACCGCCAACGGCCACGGGTGATTTACTTAGCGGTGCCGCTGTCTGCGCTCGCGCACACGCTGATGGTGCTCGCGTTCCACTGTGCCGTTCGCGTTTACCCCGCCCAATCGCCCGGCGAACTCGCCGAACACTTCGTGATCGCGCCGATCGGCTTCATCGCGCAGGCGTTCATCCCCGTGCCCGGTGGCGTCGGCGGCGCAGAGGCGGTCTTCGGTTACCTGTATACTCTCATTGACCGCCCCGAAGCGACGGGCGTCATCGGTCGGCTGACGATGCGCACCATCGAATGGTCGCTCGGCCTCTTCGGCTACCTCGTTTTCCTGCGAATGAAGGCCGAACTGCCGACCGAACCCAAAGAGTAAACCGCAATGCCCACGTTCCGCACATTCGGTTTGTTGCTGTTGCTGATTCCTGTCGGCTGCTCGAAACCGCAGGCAAATACGAATGCTGTGCCGACCGTCGCATCGTCTTCCTCGCCCGTTGTGGTGACGGTCACGCGCCCGATTTCCGTTTCGCTGAACTGGAGCATCGAGCAACCCGGCACGGTGCAAGCCTTCGAGTCGACGCCGGTGGTGGCAAAACTTTCCGGATTCGTGCGTACGGTGAAAGTCGACCTCGGCGACGTCGTGGTGGCGGGCCAATTGCTCGCCGAACTGTCGATCCCCGAACTCGTCGAGGAAGCCGCACAGAAGCGAGCGATGGTCGAGTTCGCGGTCGCCGAGCGCGTGCAATCGGTGAAGGGCGTCGAGGTCGCAAAGGCGCAACTGAAATCGTCCGAGGCGATGGTGCTTCAGGCCAAGGCCGGTACGGCAAAAGCGAACGCGGACTTCGCCCGTTGGGAATCCGAACTGAAGCGTGCGGAGAAGCTGGTAGCGGATCGCGTGCTCGACACGCAGACATTGGACGAAACGAAACGGCAGTATCAATCGGCGGTGGCGGCGAAGGAACAAGCCGTCGCGGTGGTGGCCTCCGCCGATCAGATGGTGCTGGAAATGCAGGCGAAACTGGGCCGTGCGGATGCAGACATTCAGGCCGCCGAAGCGAAGAAAGGCGTCGCCACAGCCGAGGCCGCACGGGTGGCGGCACTCGTGGAATATACGCAAATTCGCGCACCGTTCGCGGGGGTCGTCACCGCACGCATGGTCCACACGGGGCATTTTCTGCAACCGACCGCCGGCAGCCGCGTCGAGCCGATGTTCGTCGTCGCACGGCAAGATATCGTCCGCGTGTTCCTCGAAGTCCCCGAAGCCGCTGCCGACAAAGCCAGCCTCGGTGCGAAGGCCACCGTACGAATTCCCGCAATGGGCAACCGCGAATATCCGGCCACGATCACGCGAACGAGCCGCATCATCAACCCCGAAACGCGCACGCTACGCGTCGAAATTGACCTCGATAACAAGGACGGCGCAATCCGGCCCGGCGTCTACGCGGTCGTGCGGATCGCTGTTTCGACGCCGAGCGCTATCGTCGTTCCCACCGCCGCGGTGCTGTTCGCCGACGAAACCGCCTACTGTTACACCGTGGAAAACGGCAACGCGATCAAGCGTCGCGTGCAAGTCGGCAAGACGGACGGCGGCAACCTCGAAATCCTCGGCACAAAGCCCGTCAGCGGCCCCCCCACGGAGTACAAGCCCCTCACCGGCGACGTGAAAATCGTCGTCGGCAACCTCGGCTCCCTCGCCGACGGCCAACCGGTGACGGAGAAGAAGTAA
>Ga0105048_10011212_pt1 | contig 14156 bp, 11 predicted proteins | sample MAT05_FD_78382 | JGI IMG/M metagenome (GOLD analysis project Ga0105048, IMG submission 78382) | Freshwater microbial communities from Lake Fryxell liftoff mats and glacier meltwater in Antarctica - MAT-05 | ecosystem: Environmental > Aquatic > Freshwater > Ice > Liftoff microbial mat | place...
AGCGCACGGAAGGTGCGGAATCTGTGTTTCGGACGACCGATTCGGATTGAGATTCAAAGGTGCGCATCAGCATGAACTCCATTTCTTTGACGCTCCTGAAACGGAGCTGTCAAGAAAATAGCGTCACCATGACATAGCGTCCAATGCACCGCACGCATTGGTTTCATGCGTTTGACGCCATGTCAGTGAGAGCGAAGCTACCCTCGGTTTATGTCAAAGCCGGATCTGAACCTGCTGGGGACCCTCGGTGTGCTGCTTGCAGAGGGCAGCGTTGCGCTCGCGGCCAAGCGCCTGCGGCTCAGTGCTTCGGCGATGAGCCGGTCGCTGGCCCGGTTGCGTGAGGCGACGGGCGACCCGCTGCTCGTCAGAGCCGGACGCCGGATGGTGCCAACGCCCCGGGCACTCGAACTCCGCGCGACGGTCGGTCGCCTCGTGCAGGACGCCCACGCGGTGCTCAGGCTCAACGGGGAACTCAATCTAAAACGGCTCGTGCGAACCTTTACCCTGCGCACCAGCGAAGGCTTCGTGGAAAACTTCGGGCCAGATCTTCTCGCCCGGGTGGGTCAGGAGGCGCCGGGTGTCCGTCTTTGTTTTGTGCAGAAGTTAGACAAGGACAGCGGCCCTCTCCGTGAGGGGACTGTTGATCTGGAGACCGGCGTCATCGGGAGGACGACCGGCCCGGAACTTCGAGCACACGCATTGTTCTACGACAGATTCATCGGCGTGGTGCGAAACGGACACCCACTCAGCAGGCGCGCACCGACCCGAGCCAGTTATACGACCGGCCGGCACATCGGCGTTTCGCGACAAGGCATCGATAACGGACCGATCGATGATGCCTTGGAACCGTTCGGGCTCAAACGAAACATCGTCACGATCGTCGGTGGCTTCTCGACCGCCCTGGCGCTGGCCCGCGGTTCCGACCTCATCGCGAATGTTCCCGAACGACACACCGGGATCCTGCGCACCGGAATGCACAGCTTCACGCTGCCGGTATCTGTCCCGGAAATTCGCGTTGCGCTTCTCTGGCACCCGCGGATGGATGCGGATCCAGCCCACCGCTGGCTGCGCGCCATTGTCATAGAAAGCTGTTCAGTGGTTCGCCCAAAGGGAAAGAGTCCCGCGTGAAAAACGCTGTAGCGGTTGCACAGGTCCACGATCCAGGCTTTACGCTGCCATCACTCCGGGACTTCACCGCCGCCCGGCGAATCCGTAGAGCGAACTGATTGCAGAGCAGGAATGAGCAGCTGCTGAACCGAAGTTTTAGTGTCGGCACACTTCCGTGTACCGGTGATGGGCCGCTGCTGAGTAACTGGGATACTGCAATCTCGCCGACACGCACCGCGCAATCCGTGCACCGCCGGATCTACAAAATCCCGCGATGCCTCAAGGCCGCTCGCATCTGCGCTGCGGTGTCACCGGTGTGGTCCACGTGCTCCACCGTCCATCCCGCGGCCTTGGCGCCGGCAACGTTGTCCGCCAGATCATCAAAGAACAGCACTTGTTCAGGACCAACGATCACGGCCGCCTCAAACGCCCGGTGAATCTCCAGATTCGGTTTGGCATGCCCCAGCAGGTGCGAGGCGTGCGGGGCGTGTATCTTGCCAAGCGTCGGGTACCCCGCGGCGGGCAGCAGATCAGGAACGCCCACCGGTTCGCGCCCGCCATGCCACCGCGCCGGCATCAGCCGCACCCAATGAGCGTGGTTGGTATTGCTCAGCACGCCCGTGCGAATTCCGGCATGGTGAAGGTCATCCACAAGCGTGCCAACGCCGTCGTACTCGCCCAGCAGCCAAGCGCCGTGGATGCAGCGCACCTGCCGCTCGTTATACATGCCCCGTGTGCTGGCAGCCATGGCCGCGAAGAACGCATCGCACTCCATCTCGCCAATCTCGTGGCGTCTGGAAATCACCCTGCGATCCTCCAGCAGTTCCGGATCACGCATCTCGGCGTGATACGGCTGGCCCGCGGCATTACACGCTTCTTCCCATGACCGGCAGATGCGAACAAGCACGCCGCCAAGATCAAACACGACCATGGTCCGCGACCCAGCGCTCGCGCCCGCAAGCCCCGCATCTCTCGCATCCGTCCCGATCATGCTCCGGTCTCCGTTGAATCAACATCCGCGGCAGCCGCGACCGTCGCCACGCCGGGAGGCGGCACTTCCGGCGATTTCATAACTTCCTGCAGGACCGTGGTTGCAAACCCGCCCGGCGGCAGCTCAAACGAGCATTTTATAAACGTACCAAAATCGTCAGACCCGGCCTCAACCTCCGGGTACTGCATCGGAATGCGGAGCGCCCGACGGGTTCCGTGCAAAGCGTCGCGTCCCCGCGGCACGCCCGCCTCGCGGGCTTTGTACGTCGCAAAGTCCGCCTCGCAAAGGCCCACCGCCGCCAAGGCAGCCTGTTCACGAGCCAGCGTCGCGCCCGCCGGGCGGAGCATGTCCAAGCCCCACATCGGCCCGGTCGGCGAAATCGCCAGACTTGCCAGTCGCTCGGCAGTCGTTCCATCAGCCGCGGTGGCCTCATCAACGGTAAAGCACGCTCCGTTGTCATGCTTGAAGGCAATATCACCCGCGGCAAGCACCCCCAGCGAGCCGTCCTTCAGCCGCTGGTCAAGCACCGCGTTGAAGATGGCCGACTGAAGACTTGTCAGGAAAAAGTCCCACTGCAGCCCGCTCATGCGTCGCAGGGCCGTCTCGTAGGCTGCGCCATCGGCAAGCGCCCGCATCACCAGCCGCTCCGTGTCCGCCTCGCGCGACAGCCGGTGCATCGCATCGGCGTACCTGCCCTCAGCGTACAGCATGCGGCTGACTTTCTGAAACTCCGGGTCCGCCGCGCCGGGTTGCTGTCGTCCGGCCGCAGGTCCCAGCAGTTCATCGCAGGCCTCTTTCCACCTTCCAAGCAGTAAATCCCGGCCGATGAGATGGTTGTTGCCCAGCATGCCAAACCGCTGCTCGCCAGCGCGGTTGGGCACACCCGTGGCCCCCAGTTTGTCCAGCGATTTCTTGGCGTGCAGAACTCCGTTGATCGGAGTGCTGCGGACTTTGATCGCAAAGCGGTTCCCGGCCAGATGCCCCCGCCGGAGCTTGTTGGTATGTAAATCAGCCCAGAGCACCTGCACGCTCTCGTGCAGCAGAGTCGGAAAATCCTCCGGTTTCTTCCCGGGCACATGAATCGAGATCACCTGCCGCGTGACCGCACGCTTGTCTTTCATCCCGGCGAACCCCACATCCCCTGTGCGCACACCAAAGTGCCTCGCAATTACCTCAACCAAGTGACTCGTCGACATGCCCACCTTCTGCACAAAGATGTAAATGTGCTCCCCGCTGCCGCACGGCTCGTACGCCGGGAGCTCTTCAACAATGAAATCGTCAACCCGCTGCTTGATCACCCCGCCAGTGCCGGCAAACTCCGCAGTGAGGTACACCTCAGGTCGCACGTGAGGCGATGTATCGGTAACGGCGGCATGATTCTCAGCGTCGGGCATGAGCAAACAGTAGAAAGCCGGAGAAAAAAAGCGCGGCAGAACCGCGCAATATCACCCCAGATTTTCCGCCCGGCGGCGAGTTTGGGTGACCACGGGATGGCAGAACATGAAACAGGCCACAGCCACCCTGTGCGTCACGCCGCACACACGCACTTGCATCACACGTTAAACAGGAAGTGACACACATCCGCATCCTGCATCACATAGTCCTTGCCCTCGATGCGCATCTTGCCGGCCTCCTTGATGGCCTTCTCCGAGTGAAACTTCTGCAGGTCCGCGACCGCGTAAATCTCAGCTCGAATAAAGCCGCGTTCAAAGTCGGTGTGAATCACACCCGCGGCCTGCGGGGCGGTAGCGCCCACGGCCACGGTCCACGCCCGCACTTCCTTCTCGCCGGCGGTGTAGTAGCTCTGCAGGCCCAGCAGCGTGTAGGCGGCACGGGCCAGTGAGTTCAACGCGGGCTCGGCCATGTCGTACATGGCGAGCATCTCTTTGAGTTCAGCCGGATCGCTGACTTCGGACAACTCGGCCTCGATGCGGGCGCACACGGGCACGACCTGCATCTTTTCTTCCGCGGCCCGCTGGCGAACACGCATGGCCATCTCGCCCTTGCCGTGGACATCGTCCTCATCAACATTTGCGATGTACAGCACCGGCTTGGCCGAGAGCATGCCCAGCGTCTTGATGACACGTTTTTCTTCCGGATCGGTGATACCCGCAATCACCGCGCGTGCGGGCTTGGCGTCATTGAGCACCGGGTAGAGCTTCTTCAGCACGCTGACGCGGGCAATCGCTTCCTTCTCGCCGCTCTTTGCAGCACGCTCGGCCTTGGGCAGGGCACCTTCGATCGTCTGCAGGTCGGCCAGGATCAGCTCAGTTTCAATCGTCTCGATGTCGCGGATCGGATCCACTGAGTTCTCGACGTGAACGATCTCCTCTCCACCTGGGGCCTTAATAAAGCACCGCACGACGTGCAAAATGGCATCAACCTCACGGATGTGCGAGAGGAACTTGTTGCCCAGACCCTCTCCCTGCGAGGCGCCGCGGACGATACCGGCGATGTCAACGAGACGGAGAGCCGCGGGGATGACTTTCTGAGTCTTGATGAACGATTGGATGATCGACAGCCGCGGATCAGGGATCGGCACAATGCCGATGTTGGGCTCAATCGTTGCAAACGGGTAATTGGCAGCCAGCGCCTTGGCCTTGGTAAGGGCGTTAAAGGTGGTGGACTTACCGACGTTGGGTAGACCGACGATGCCGGCTTCCATGTGCTGCTCCGGTGAAAAAAGAAGGGGAAGATAATAGAAGCACGAATCGGGCCGGGGCGAGGATTCTGTCAGGGTTCCGCAACCGGGCGCGAGTGAATCCCAAACAATTAACATGGCAGTAATTGATCCAACTTCGCGCCCGTTTCTTCCCCTCGGCCTTTCCCGCATCGTTCGGACTGTGGCCGTGGCCACGGTTTTAGCCGCGGCGGGAAGCGCCTGGGCTGCCGGAAGCGTCACCCGTTTCACCGAGCCAGCCGCCCCAACATCCCAGCCCCCGGCACAAGCAGAGGCCGCCAGCGGGTTTGCCTTGGGTGACCCATACCTACGGATCGTGGACGTTGGCCCCGGAGAGGCCAAATTGCAGATTGCCAGCAAGTCGTTCGTCAAACCTGGCGGGTCCGGGCCGGTGGTGCACCTGACCGGGGCAATTCACATCGCCGATGCAGGGTTTTACACCAGCGTTCAAACCATGCTCGACAAGATGGATGTCGTGCTGTTCGAAGGTGTAAGGCCCAAGGGCGGCTCCCGCCTGCCGGCGGATGCAACCGATGACCAGCGCGAAACAGCAACCAAAGACCGCGTGGAAATGGTCGCCGGGATTGTCAAGGCAATGTGGGAGGCAACCGGAAGCATGCCCCGCTCATTGACTGAAATTGGCGAGGCCAAGCCCAAGCTCAGATCAATGCTTGAGGATCTAGCGATCGACGGCTGGGGCAAGCCGATTGGTATTGAAGTGATCAGTACCGAAGCCAAGCCGGCAGACAAGACCGGTGATGCGGGCATATCGACGGACAAAAACCCGGATGCCGGCAAGTCCGTCCGGGTCTTCAGCAACGGCAAGGACCACACAGTCGGTGGTGGCGGACACGGCGGCGATGTCGAGAAAATCGTAACCGCACCGAAGTCCGGAGCCGCTAAGAACAAGAACCTTCAGGAAAAGCTGGCTAAAGCGTTCGGCCTGAGCTATCAAGGCGATGGGATGAACACCAGCAAGCCCAACTGGCGCTCCAGCGACCTGTCGATCGATCAGATCATCAACCGCGCGAAGGAAAGCGGCGGCGATGCATCCATGCTGCTTTCAATGCTCGACGGCAACAGCATGCTGGCCAAACTCGGCGGGTTTGTGCTCGGTTTTATTGAAGCAAGCCCGGCCCTGCGAGCGACCATGAAGGTGACACTCGTCGAGGTGCTCGCCAACGCGGATCTGGAAGCCAATGGAGCGGCGCTCGGCAAAGGCGGCGGCGCGCTGATGAAGGTCATCATCGAGGACCGCAACGATGTCGTGCTGGACGATCTGGCACACATCATCACGTTAGAGCCAAACGTCAAGAGCGTCTCGGCCTTCTACGGCGCAGGCCATATGGCGGACATGGAGAAGAAGCTCATCAGCCGTTACGGCTATGCCCCGGGCGAAACCGTCTGGATTGATGCGATTCTGCTCAGCGCCAAAGAGATGGGCATCAGCGAGAAAGACTTTGCCAAGATGCGCAAGAGTGCCTCGACCTCGGCCAAGAACATGATGAAGAAAGCAAAATAACCGCGGTCAGCATCCGCTCGTGCTGCTCAAGTTGTGCCCGACGGCCCGGCGGCGGACCGTCCCGGCAAGCCGCGCACCGCGACAACCGCAACCCCGAGCGCACAAAGACACAGCAGCGAACTCGCCAGCAGCGGCGCCCCGGGCAGCCACACCGGGGCAGCATCCGATGTGAAATATTTCAGCAGTTCGCCCCCCATCAGCGACCCGATGATCTGCGCAATCGCCTGCGTGCTCGTCAGCGCTCCCTGCACCGCACCCTGCTCCGAGGGCGGGGTGGTCATGCTAATTAGGGCCGTGCCCGCCGGCCCGGCGATCGCGCCGATGGATGCAAGCGCGATGATGCAGTAAATCATCCAGCCCTGCGGGACCAAGCCATAACCTGCATACGCAAGCGTCGCGATCCCCAGACCCAGAATCAGCGAACGCCCTTCACCCAGCCACGGAATCAGTTTGCGCGCCAGTCCCCCCTGCACCGCCGCGGCGGTGAGGCCAACCATCGCCAGCGACCAGCCAACCTCCAGCGTGCCCCAGCCAAACTTGGCGCCGGTAAACAACACCCAAGTGGTTTGCAGGCTGTACTGGGCCATATTCACGAGGAACTGCGTGGCCGCAAAGAACTTGACAATCGGCCGACGAAACAACCCAAATATCGCAGCAATCGGGTTGGCGCTGCGAAGCGTAAAGTGCGTGCTGCGACGCTCCGGCGGCAGCGATTCCGGCAGCACCAGCACGCCGTACAGCCAGTTGGCCCCCGTCAGCGCCGCGGCAGCAAAGAATGGATACCGCAGGTCATAATGCCCCAGCCAGCCCCCCAGAAGCGGGCCAAACACAAACCCAAGCCCAAAGGCAGCACCAATCAAACCAAACCCCGCCGCCCGTTTTTCGGGCGGTGTGACATCAGCAATGTACGCGGTGCACGCGGTGATGTTGGCCCCGGAAATTCCGTTAATGGCCCGGGTCACAAACAGCCACATCAAGCTAGGGGCAAAGGCCATGGCCACGTAGTCAATAGCCGAGCCAAAGAGCGAAATCAGAATCACCGGACGCCGACCGTAACGATCCGACAGTGCACCGAGGATCGGCGAGAACACAAGTTGCATCAGCGCGTATGTGGCGATGAGCATTGCCGAGGCCCGCGCCGCACCTTCCGCTTGGCCTTCGCCCAGTCCCATCACTTGTGCGACAAGCCTCGGCGCAACAGGAATAATCAAACCAATACCCATCACATCAAGCGCGAGCGTGATGAACACAGACGACAAACTGGCATGACGCATGCGGCTCACTGGCGGCGAGAGTACGGCGACATCGCGGCAGACAGCAGCGTGACTGACACGCCGCTGCATATTTGCCCAGAATTCCGTATTCAGGGGTCATCAATCCCGCCCCTCGGGCCTTACGCCGGAGGCAGACCCATAGTGCGACGCCAGGTGCTGATCTGGCCAACGTGCAGGGCGATGTGGTTATTCAGCATGAAAATCAGCAGTTCACCGTTGGTGGGAAAGTGCTTTTTCATATTCTCATCCGCCACGGGCTTGGCTAAATCGGCGTCGCTGAGCTTGCCGGTCGCCTCGATCACGGCATCGATGGCCTTGAAGTATGCCGCCATGACGGTTTTCATCGGCGGATAGATCGTCCCGGTGATGTCATCATGACAGGGCATGCCATCTTTAAACAGGCTCTCGAAGTTGGCCGGTGCATCGGCATGATGCTTGACACCCAAAGCGTTGAGAATGCGAGCCGGATACACCGCCAGGTGCCCGAACACCCACGCCGGATGATTGCATTTGATGACATCTCCCTGCATGCCCCACTTGGGCAGGCGACCAAAATTGCTGTCAGTCAAGTCCTTGGTAACACGCTCAGAATACCCGCGCATCCGTTTGGCGCTGCTGGCAATTGCTTCGGCGAAGGGCATCGACATACTCCGTGAAGGTGGCGGGTGCGCACCTGAAGGTGTTGAAGCGGCCACCACCACAAAGACTGTCTCCGCGGGCGCCGTAGAACCATCGTACGGTTGGAACATGATCTAGGTGCGGCAGAATTTCACCAGCAACCAACGGGTTTTTGGCCCGGATGCAGGCAACTACACGCCGGGCTCGCGGTGCCTTACCCTGATGGCATGCCGGGGCTTAACCATACACGAGATCCAATGCGACCGTTTTCCGAACCTGCACCGTTGCGACACCACACTTCTCGCCGCCAGCTCACAGGCCCCCAAGGCTTGGCACGACGGCAATTCTTGAGCACGCTCACGGCACTGGCCGCACTCTCGATGATGGGTATGACCGGCTGTCGTCGGGCCGGATCATCCGGCGCGACGCGGTCCGCTGGCGATGCCAACTCCGTCACGCTCTATTCAAGCGTCGATGGCGATGTTCTTGAGCCGCTGATGGCCAAATTCACAAAGGAGACGGGGGTAACGGTCAAAACCGTTGGCGACACCGAGGCAACCAAAAGCACCGGGCTTCTCACCCGGATCATCAGCGAGGCTTCCCAGCCGAATGCAGACGTATTCTGGTCGTCCGAACCGCTCGGCCTCGCCGATCTTGCCAGCCGCGGCCTCTTGGTGCCCGGAGCGGCAGCACCTTCAGCGCAGTGGCCGGCGAACTTGATCGGTGAAAACTCCAGTTGGATCGGCTTTGCCATCCGCCTGCGGCAGATCGTGCACACCACCGATGGCCCGACCGGTCGACTGAGCGGGCGAAAGCCACCCGCCACGCTCGAAGACCTGACAAACCCGATCTGGAAGGGCCGAATCGGCATCGCCCGGCCGCAGTTTGGCACTACCCGTGGCCACATGGCCTGGCTGCTCATGCTGTGGGGGCCGCAGCGATTTGAAACCTGGCTTAAAAAGCTGGCAGACAACGGGGTTCGCCTGCTCGATGGAAACTCAATGGTTGTCCGCTCCATCGGTACCGGGCTTATTGATGTTGGCCTGACCGACAGTAATGATGTACTCAGCGGCATCGCCCAAGGCTGGGCGATGCGAGGGGTTTCAGCTCCCGCCTCAAACGATGGCCAACCGGATAACGGCTGCCTGGCTGTGCCCAACGCTATCGGACTGATCGCGGGCCGTCCCGCCACACCGGCAACTCAGATTCTCCTGGCCTGGGTGCTTTCAGGCATGGCCGAGGAGGCAATGGCCGTCTCTCCCGGGGCAAACATCCCGGTTCGGGATTTGAATCAGGGCACAGATGCTTCTGCGGCAGTCGCGCGCTCACCCGTGCCAATACCCAGTGGGCTGGTGTTCCCGGACTGGCGGCAGGTGCATCAGCATGCTGAAAGTGCGATCGCGCTATGCCAGCGACACTTCCGCGGCTAGCCAAGCCGCCCAGTTGGCCAGTCAGATTTGAGACGGGCGGACGGTGTGCCGAATGAACAGGGCGATGAGTCACCCCAGCGGCACGCAACTATGCCAGTCGAATGCCCGAGCGGCCGTACATTTGTTCAGCGGTAGACCACCGCATTCTTGGTCCTGACCGACACCGACCCCGTCTTAACGCTCCCCGACGAGGAACAATTGCTTATGACCCAGCCCACACCAACGAGCACGCTGTCAACCAAGCCGAACAGACGCTGGTTCATGAAGATGCTCGTGATGCTGATTGTTTGCTTCGGCTTTGGAATTTACGGAATCGTCGACGCATTTTACGTGTACCCCAAGCGTGGTCGCGAGTACTCAGAGGATCGAGAAAGAGTGTACCTTGAGCGGCTGAGCGTGCCGCCAGGACGGTTCACTGAAGCATCCGTGCCGGATCCGAAGGCGACCTACGCCGCCCTCGCGGCGCGAGAAACCGAACTGCAGGAAGCCGAGTCGGAGTTTCTAAAGAAACTCGCCAGCAACGACGGCGACAAAATGGATGCGCAGGTCAGGCTTCTCCCAAAGGCGATCGAGTACGCCCGCTTTGACTGGCTGCGAGCCCACAGTTACGCCTTTACACTGGCCGGTGACAAGACCACCATCGCAAACCCGGCCGAACGATTCAAGGAACTGACCGCGGCCCTGAACAGCCGGGACAAGGCCGTGCCGCTGAGCGCCTATGACATGCCGCTGCAGTACGGTTACACGGTGCTCGGCTTTGCACTTGCCTTATTCGTGCTAATAAACATCGCCCGCACCAAGGCTACCAAGTACCATTACGAGCCCGAAATCAAAACACTGATTTTGCCGGGCGGAGCCCGCATCGCCGCGGCGGATCTGACCGAACTCGACAAGCGCAAATGGCACAAGTATTACGTGACACTGATCACGCGAGACGGCAAGGCGACCGAACTGGACCTGTACCGATTCGACCCGCTGGAAGCGTGGGTTCTGGAGATGGAGAAGGCAGCCGGACTGGCCAAGCCGGAAGAGCCAGCCGCCGAGGATGCGACCCAAGATGCAACCCAAGATGCAACCCAAGATGCAACCGGGGAGGCAGCCGGGGAGGCAGCCGAGAAATCGCCGGAACAAAAGCCAGTTGAAAAGGCGTGAATCGCCGCGATACCAGCGTTTAAAAACTGATCTGCTCGCCCCGCGTTGGTTTGAGAACTGTAATGCCATGACCAGCCTGCATCTTGGCGGCGAGTTCGTTGCGCGCCTCATCCTCACCATGGTTCAGTACCACCCGCATCGGGTGAGGGCTCATCGCCCCGACAAAGTCCATCAGGTCTTTTCCGTCTGCATGGCCGGAGAACCCTCGCATGCGGTCAATCTTGGCATGGACCTCCACTTCCTGATCGTTCAGACGCACCGAGCGAGCCCCGTTGGCCATCGCGTGGGCCGGTGAGCCCTCAGGGCTGTAGCCGATCAGCAGCACCCGGCAGTCCTCACGCCACAAACCATGAATCAGGTGGTGAACGATCGGTCCGCCGTGGCAGAAACCGGCGCCGGCAATGATGACTCCGCCGCGGCGAAGCCGGTTCAGCTTCTTGCTGTCCTCCCGGTTGGAGATATAGCACAGTTCCTCGAAGTGCAGGGGAGAGTCGCCGGCGTGCACGCGGGCAGCCACTTCAGGCTGGAGCACCTCGGCGTGGCGGGTGTAGGTCTCGGTCGACTTCATCGCCATCTTGCTGTCAAGATAGACCGGCAGCCCGAGCCGACCTTCACGCGAGAGTTCACCAAGGCGAAACAACAGGTTCTGGGCTCTTCCCAGCGTGAACGTGGGAATCAGCAGACGCTCACGCTTCTTGGCGGCATGCCGAATGATCGATGCAAGCTTGTCGAGCGTCTCGCGCGGGTGCGGGTGGCTCTTGTTGCCATAGGTGCTCTCCATCACCAGCATCTCTATGGGCGTGTCACCCACCGGAGGTTTGGGATATGGCAGCAACATCTGCTGCGATGACCCGAGGTCACCGCTGAAAACAATCCGCCGGGCCGAAGCACCTGAGCCTACGGTCAACTCGATCATGGCCGAGCCAATCACATGCCCCGCATCGAGCAGGCGGAAGCTGACACCGGGAGTAATCTCAGTGACCTGGCCGTACGCGACGGGGCGGAGCATTGTCAGTGTGTTGGCCACATCGGTGTTGCCAAACAGGGGCGGCATCGCGATCACGGGCGGCTCATTCTCCGCGACCGACCACCCCGCCGGGGAGCGGGCATTGCGAACCTGGGCTTCGTGATAACGGATGTGCTGCACGCTCACCGAGCCATACATCACGGGTTCCAGCAGTTCGCAGGTGGGCTTGGTGGCAAAGATCGGGCCGGTATAGCCGTCTCGAGATAGTAGTGGCAAGCGGCCGCAGTGATCTATGTGGGCGTGCGTAATGATCACCCCATCCAGCGACTTGGCATCAAACGGAAGCGGGTCCTGATTGCGAAGTTCATCGGCAGGAGAGCCTTGGATAAGCCCGCAATCAATTAAGATGCGTTTGCCCGAGAACTCGACGAGTGCGCAGGAACCGGTCACCTCGCCGGCAGCACCAAAGAACGTGACGGAGGCGGAATTTCGGTGGGCAGAAGAAGTGGGCAAGGCGAGCTATCTTTACAAAGTGAGGCTGCCCGGACTAAAGCCCAGGGCCAAAGGAAAAAACCGATCAGAGCACTGACAAACGAAACAACCGTATTCGAGCCGCGGCCCCCATCCTGGGACCGGCAACACGGCCGGGACACAGTGTAGTCGGACCGATGAACCGACCCGGATTTCACCGCGGCATGTCGCCACTCGTACACGCGATCCAGAGTTCTCAACCTACCTCCAGACATGCCGCGGCGGCGAAGACAAGCACGATTCAAAGGTCGCAGGCAGCGGGTTTGATTAAGCCTTGGTGTTTGTTCGGGCCGGCCGCTCCACAGGCTGTTACCATCGTTCCATGACCATTTCAACCAAAAACCATCAGGCGTTCTATGTCAAACCGGGGAGCAGTGTAAGGCTCAAAAACCACAACCCTGCTTCGTTCGGTGGTGCCGAGTACAAAGAACTGGGAGCGGAAGTCCGTAAAGCCAAAGCCGAGGAGTTGTTGCGGGAGAACCAGGGCAAGCTCGCCGCAGCCCAGGAGAAATTGTGGGCCGACAACACACGCTCGGTGCTTGTGGTGGTGCAGGCGATGGATGCCGCCGGCAAAGATGGAGTCGTGAAGCACGTCACACGCGGCATCAACCCCGCGGGGTGCAACGTGGTCAGTTTCAAGCAGCCATCGACCGAGGAGTTGGACCACAATTTTCTGTGGCGTATTTGGAAAAACGTTCCCAGCCGCGGCCAGATCACAATCTTTAACCGATCGCACTATGAGGATGTGCTGGTGACGCGGGTGCACCCGGAGTATTTGAACAGATCGTTGCTGCCGGGCCAGATTATTGACGATGATTTTTGGGAGCAGCGTTTCAATGACATCAACAACTTTGAGCGGCATCTTGCCCGCAACGGCACGATTATCTTGAAGTTCTTCCTGAACGTCAGCCGTGATGAGCAGAAACGGAGGTTTCTGGAGCGCATCGAGAACCCGTCAAAGAATTGGAAGTTTGCCGCTTCGGACGTCACAGAGCGCCGGTATTGGAAGGACTACATGCAGGCGTACGAACAGTGCATCGAACACACGAGCACGAAATGGGCACCGTGGTACATCATCCCGGCGGATCACAAATTCGTGACCCGCGCCGCGGTGGCCGACATTCTGCGAAGCGCCATCGATAAACTTAAACTCGATTGGCCGAAAGCAACCAAGGAGCAAATGGCTGGCTTGGCCGAGGCGAAGGCAGCGTTGAAAGGTGAATAGATGCGAGCGCCGCCCTTCGCAACAGAACAACCTCTGCACGAAAATCTGCGCAATGCGATTTGATGTTGCTTATTGCCGACGCAACTGCATTTTCATACACCGCCACGCGAACACAGGGCCTCCACAGTTCTGGAGTGGTGTGGCGAGTTGGGGTATCATCGACGAGGTCCGGCGGGCTCCAGTTGTTTAAATTTGTGTTGTACGGTTTCTCTCATTTGATCTTTCGATGATGATCTGTCTGCGCTCACTCCCGTGAAATTAAACGACAGTTTGACGCACGGCATTTTGACCGCACGGAAGCACCAGGAGATTCGTGTGAATGTAACTCTTCAGCCGAATCCAACCGAACAAGCATCGAGTGGCGCGAAGGGATTGTTGCGCGTATTGATTGTCTCTGCCGCATGACACCACCAATTCGCTCGATGTTCAGTCTATTACCGCCGCCGCGCTGCGTGGTGAGTTGACCGAACCCATGGCGCGGCAGATTTACAAGATGGGCGCTGAAGCCGCAGTCACTTTCGCGCTCGCGGTCAATACGCGGCTCGCCAAGCTTGCCGGAATTGGCCAAGCCGCCGGTGCCAACACGCCGTCGGGCGCTCTTCGGCCTTACGCCAAGGGCAGCACCGGCAAGAAGCGGCCGGGCAAGCCGGGCGCTCGCG
>Ga0105048_10011216_pt1 | contig 14153 bp, 17 predicted proteins | sample MAT05_FD_78382 | JGI IMG/M metagenome (GOLD analysis project Ga0105048, IMG submission 78382) | Freshwater microbial communities from Lake Fryxell liftoff mats and glacier meltwater in Antarctica - MAT-05 | ecosystem: Environmental > Aquatic > Freshwater > Ice > Liftoff microbial mat | place...
CACTGCGTCGCTATCTGCTGCTCAACAAGCCACGCGGCCAGGTGACCACGCGGAGCGATCCGCAGGGCCGCCCGACGGTCTACGACAACCTCACGGATCCGGCGCTGCCCTTCCTCGGACCGGTCGGACGTCTCGACCAGGCGAGCGAGGGCCTGCTGCTCTTCACGAACGACACGCAGTGGGCGAACACGATCACCGACCCGGCATCGCACCTGACGAAGACCTACCATGTGCAGGTGGACTGCGTGCCTGAGGGCGCGCTGCTGTCGGCGCTGCGTGCCGGCGTGCAGGCCACGGATGGCGAGCAGTTGACGGCAGCGCGCGTCGACGTGCTGCGTACCGGTGAGCGCAACGCGTGGCTGTCGATCGAGCTCGACGAAGGAAAGAATCGCCAGATTCGCCGCATGCTCGAGTCGCTCGACGTGAGCGTGCTTCGGCTGGTGCGCGTGGCGATCGGCAACCTCCAGCTCGGCGAGCTCGCCAAGGGCGCATGGCGCGAGCTGCAGGCAGCCGAGGTCGACGCGTTGCGAAAACCGGCGGCACTGCGTCGCCGTCGCTGACACTGCCTGCGCGGGCACTTTCATGTAGGATTCCAGCATGCAGCAGCCCGAACCGCTGATCGATATCGCCCACGTCATCCAGCAGGCCGTCGCTCCAGTCTTCCTGGTCTCCGGCGTGTCGGCGATGCTGACGGTGCTGACGAACCGACTGGCACGCGTGATCGACCGCGCGCGGCAATTCGAGCGCGACTATCACGAGCTTCCCGTCGGCGCCGAACGGCACGTGATGCGCGACCGCCTTGCTGCACTGGCGCGTCGTGCGCGGCTGATCAACGTCGCGATCACGCTGTGCACGGTCTGCGCCCTGCTCATCTGCCTCGTGATCGTGACGCTGTTCCTCTCCGCGCTGTTGGCAATGAACTCTCCGCGACTGATCGCGGGTCTGTTCGTCCTCGCGATGTTTGCGCTCGTTGGCGCACTGGTGGCATTTCTGCAGGAGATCTTCGTCGCGACGGCCAGCGTGCGCATCGATCCGCCGCAGGATCGCGTCGAGGCCACGCTCTCCGACGCATCGTGATGATGGAATCCGACGCGGGCGCACGCACAGGTGACCTGATCGCCGCCGGCTGGACCGACGACGCGGCCGCCTGGACGCAGGTCGACGTGAGCGCACCGCTGATCGCACAGGTCAGCGCACTCGATGGCGGATCGTTCAGCGTCGTGTCGTACGAGACGCTGGCGCGCGACGCGAGTGCGGTCGCCGGACCGTGGCCGCAGCACGTCGGCAAATTCTCGCTACGGCGTGATCCGTTGCATCCGTCCACAAACCTGACGCTGTCGCTGCTCCTGCACGGCGATGCCGCATGATGGACTGGCAGCGAATCCTGCACGAGTTGACGCCGATGGAAGTGGCGGCGGCCATCGCGACGCTCGTGAATGTCTGGCTGCTGGTTCGCAACAACATCTGGACGTGGGCATGGGGCGTGGCGTCTGTCGTGCTCTACGGCATCGTGTTCTGGCGTGCGCGACTCTGGTCCAGCACCGGCCTGCAGGTGCTGTACTACCTGCCGATGCAGGCGTACGGCTGGTGGACCTGGATGCGCGCCGGACCCACGCATCACGATGACCTGCCGATCACGCGCCTCACCACACGCGCTCGACTGCTCTGGATCGCGGCGACGCTGCCGATGGCGCTCATCCTCGGCCGGCTGATGTCGTTCACCGGTGCCGAGCAGTCGATGGTCGATGCGCTGGTCACTGCAGTCAGCGTCTCGGGGCAATACCTGCAGACGCACAAGAAGATCGAGCACTGGTACTGTTGGGTCGGCGTGAATGCCGTTTATGGTTTCTGGATCCTGCCACGTCAGAATCTCTGGCTCTCCGCGCTGCTTTACCTGATTCTGCTCGGGTTCTCGGTGCAGGGCTGGCGCGAGTGGTTGCGCGTGGAGCAGGTCGAGCCTGCACCCGTTCCGTTGTCTGCTGCTGTCGTCTCACCGCCCATCACTGACCTGTCATGATCCTGCGACACGCCGTCACGCGCTGCCTCGCCGCCCTGCCGATCTGTGTGCCATCGATGCTGCACGCACAGGCCGGCCAGCGCTCGCCCTCGATCGACAACCTGCTCTCGCTCCGCAGTGTCGGCAGCGCGCGTATTTCGCCCGATGCGCAGCGTGTCGCGTATCTGGTCACGAGCACCGACTGGCAGCAGGATGCGTTCGTGTCGCAGCTCTGGGTGCACGAGCTGCGCACGTCCGCTGCCACACAGCTCACACGACACGAAGCCGGCGTGTCGCAGGTGGCGTGGTCGCCCGACGGCAGCTGGTTGACGTTCGTCAGCACGCGCGTGGAGCAGAAGCCGCAGGTCTTTGCCATCGCGCTTGCCGGCGGCGAACCGGTGCGCCTCACGAACGCGACCGGCGGCGTGAGCGCGTACCAGTGGCGGCCTGATGGCGGAGCGATCGCGTTCGCCTCCAGTCCTGCCGTCGCACTGCGGAAGACGCGTGACACCACACTCGGTGGCTTCGAGGTGGTGCGACGTGATTTCGCGATGCAGCAGCTCTACACGATCGACGTGGCCGCCGCGCTGACGATACCGCAGGCGGGAACGCTGCGCACGCCGGCGAATGCGCAGTACAGCGTGAACGGCTTCGAGTGGTCACCCGATGGGGCCCGCATTGCATTCAGCGCCGCCACGCTCCCGGATGCACCATCGGCGGGCACGGCCGACATCTTCATCCTTGGCCTCGCCGGCAACGACGTGCGACGCATCGTGTCGCAGCCCGGCGCCGATGGTGACCCGCACTGGTCGCCCGACGGCCGACAGCTGGTGTTCAGCAGTGCCATGGGCGAGATCCGTGCGAACTACTTCCGCAACTCGCGCCTGGCGATCGTCGACGCCGCCGGTGGTGCGGTGCGGTCGATCACGTCGCAGTTCGACGAGCAGCCGTCGTTCGTCGGCTGGGGCGGCGCTGGCGTCTACTTCGCCGGCTCGCAGAAGACGGCGTCACACCTGTTCGTGGCCGATCCTGTCACGGGCAGGATATCGCGCGCGACCGGTCCGGACGATGCGATGATCACCGGCATCTCGCTCGATCGGGCGACCGCGACCGCTGCGTTCGTGATGGCATCGGCTGACGCGCTGCCGGAAGTCGCGGTGTCGCCGCTCGCCTCGTTCACGCCGCGCGTCATCACGACGATGAGCGAGCAGGTGCGCGACTGGCGCCTTGGCACGCGTGAGGTCGTGCGCTGGAAGAGCCGCGATGGCACCGAGATCGAGGGCATCCTCATCAAGCCGCGTGGCTTCGATCCGGCGCGCAAGTATCCGCTGCTCTGCGTGATCCATGGCGGACCAACCGGCATCGACCGGCCGGTGCTGCCTGATGCGCGCTATTACCCGGTGGATGAATGGGTGAATCGCGGTGCGGTCGTTCTCAAGGTCAACTATCGCGGGAGCGCCGGCTACGGCGAGGCGTTCCGCGCGCTGAACTATCGCAACCTCGGTGTGGGCGATGCGTGGGACGTGATCTCGGGCGTGGACGCGATGATCGCGAAGGGCTTCGTCGATCCGACGAAGGTCGCGTCGATGGGCTGGAGCCAGGGCGGCTACATCTCGGCGTTCCTGACGACGAGCAGCACGCGCTTCGCGGCGACATCGGTCGGCGCCGGCATCTCCGACTGGCGCACCTATTACTACAATACCGACATCACGCCATTCACGGTGCAGTATCTCGGTGCCGACCCGGTCGCCGATCCGGCGATCTACGCGAAGACGTCGCCCATCGACTATGTGCGCACGGCGAAGACACCGACGTTGATTCAGCATGGCGAACTCGATCGACGCGTGCCGATCGCGAATGCATACCAGCTGCGACAGGCACTGGAAGATCGCGGCGTGCCGGTCGAGATGATCGTGTACAAGGGCTACGGACATGGCATCACGAAGCCGAAGTCGCAGCGCGCCGTGATGCAGCACAACCTGACCTGGTTCAATCACTACATCTTCGGCGATCCGATGCCGGACTTCACGCGCGTCGCGATGCCGGTGGGTCAGGACTGACGTGGTGCGCTGATCAGCGCTCGCACGACAGGAAACATGTCGGGCCAGGCCTGCACATGCCGAGAGCGCCTGGCGCAGGCACCGGGACTGCGGATCAGTTCTTGTGGCGGTACACGATGCGTCCGCGCGTCAGGTCGTACGGCGAGACTTCGAGCGTCACGCGGTCGCCGGCGAGGACGCGGATGCGGAAACGGCGCAGATTGCCACCGATGGTGGCGAGCACCGTGTGTCCATTGTCGAGCGAGACGCGAAACATTGCGCTTGGCAGGACTTCGCTCACGGTTCCTTCGAGTTGCAGTGCTTCTTCCTTGGCCATACACCCTGTCATACGGGACACGAAGAGACGAACGCCCGGGGAGGAGCGCCGCGTGGAATCTGGGAAACCTAACCAGTCCGTCGGCGCCGTGCGGGGACCAGGTGCGACGAAGGGCCGGCTCGCATGGCGAACCGGCCCTTCCTGGACGACCCCGGCTCAGGCCACGGCGACGCTCAGCGCGTCGCCTTGGTGACGTTTTCGGCCGCTGGGCCCTTCGCGCCCTCGACAATGTCGAACTCAACCTGCTCGCCTTCTGCCAGCGTCTTGAAACCCTTCATCTGGATGGCAGAGTGGTGCACGAAGCAATCCTTTCCGCCTGAGGCCGGGGTGATGAAACCAAAACCCTTGGCGTCGTTGAACCACTTCACTGTGCCGGTCGTACGCATTGCGACAAACTCCTGTGGATTGATCGCGTCGGAGCCCGGCAATCCGGTACTGGCCGACAATGTGATTCGTGGACAGACTCTACTCCCACGATGAGCGCCGGTCACGCTGTCGTGTCCCCGCCGGAGGCGTCGGAATACGTCAGCGAACGAGCCCGCGTCGACCCGACGCGGAGACAGCGCCATAACCGTATAGTCGAGTCGAGTCGGCGTCAATGGCAGAGAACGAATCACATTGGGGCTCGAAAGAGTTCCCGCCGCGTACGCCGCAGCCAGCGACGGCTGTCGGTCCGGGCGGGGCGCCTGGACGCGTGCATCGGCGGGGCTGCCGTGGACCGAAGGGCTTCCGTGCGGGGCTACACTCCGGTCATTCCTCACCACCCATGCCATGGATCACACTCCGCGTTTTCTCGCCATCGTCGACTCGATTCGGGATCGCGTCATCGAAATTACGCCGGCCGAGGTGCAGGAACTGCTCCGCACTGGCGGGGCGAAGGTCGTCGACGTGCGCGAGGACCGGGAGTGGGCTGCGGGGCATGTCGCAGGCGCGGTGCACCTCGGCAAGGGCGTCATCGAGCGTGACATCGAGGCAGCGGTGCCTGATCCTGCGACGCCGGTCGTGCTGTACTGTGGCGGAGGATACCGATCCGCGCTGGCGGCCGATTCGCTGCAGCGGATGGGTTACACGAACGTGCGTTCGATGGCCGGCGGTTGGCGTGGGTGGTCCGAACTGGGCGGCGCCGTGACGACTGGCAACGTCAGCGCAGGCACCGGGTGATCGCTGTGATGAGCCGAGTGCTGCCGCTGCTGGCAATCGTCGGCTGCAGTCGCAGTGACAGGCCAGCTCCCACGCTGGAGGAGCGCGCGCGGCACAAGGCGGGCATCGCGGCGGCGGCGCAGGATCGCATGGTGCTGCAGTATCTCGTGAAGGACGGCGAGGCTGTGAACGCGCGGCTGCCGACCATGCGTCGCGAGTCGGCGGGGTACATGTCGGGCGACACGAGCGTCATCTGGTTCGGCTATTTTGCGGGCGACACGCTGGTGGTGCTGGACGAGACGCGTCGTGGTCCGGTGGGCGTCGAGGAAAGCGCCCGGTACTTTTTTCGCGATTCGTCGCTGTACTACGTCGCGCTGGACCGCATCCAGATATCCGACACCCCGACGCCGGTTCGTCTGCGGCTCGCGTTCGGCTACGACGCCGCGGGCAGGCTCTCTGCGACGTCGAAGAACGTGAATGATGCCGCAGTACCGCTGGACACGGCGGCTGACGTATCCAGGATCGCAGCGCGCGCGGCGGCGCTGCGCGATCGGGTTTTGCGCTGCATGCGACCGGGCGCGACTATTGCCGCTGACGCTTCAGCATGCCGATCTGTGCCTCGACCACCTTGAAGCGGCGATCCTCCAGATCGTAGGCACGAGCGCTGCGGGTGCGCAGTGCCAGCAGCCAGCGGCTGGTGAGCTCCTCGAATGCCGTGCGCTGCGACGCGTCGTCGGGCAGCACCTGCTCACGGCGCTCCGCGATGACCAGTTCCGCGTCGGCCGCGCGCACGGCGGCGTCGAGAAACTCCCGGTAAATGCGTGCCGCTTCCCGTTGCGCCTCGCGAAGATCCACGCGCGCCTCGATCAGATCGCGCGCTCGCTCAAGGCGGCGCTTGTCCCCCTGCGCGGCAAGGCGGTCACCCTCGCGCTTCGCCTGCTTCGCCTGCTTCTCGCGTGTGGACGCCGCCGACATCGCCCCTTTCACCTCGACGACGTGCGCCTGCAGACGCGCAGCCTGGTCGCTGAGCACCGCCCACTGATTCTCGGATTCTCGAAGCTCACGCAGCAGCCGGTCGCGATCCACGCGAATCGTGTCGGCATTGCGGGGCGCGGGGAGCAATTCCGTGGTGTCCGACGCGGCGGCGGGCAGAGCGACATTCGGGGCGGCCGCAGGAACGGGCACCGGTTGCTGCGCCCGGAGCGCGCCGGCGGGGAGCAGCAGCGCGAGCGCGAGTTTCGCTGCACGTCGGCAGGTCATGATATGGTGCATGGTGTTGGCCGTGAGTAAGAAGCGTACCGCGACGGAGAGCGGCACACTCGAGAGATAGTCCGCGGTCGCCGCGAGGTTCCACCCTGGAGCTCGTCGCGAGCAGGTGTGAACTCACCGCGGTCGGAACGCGGTCGTCGGCGCGGTGCGTTCGCATCAATATGACACGGTCGTTTCTCACCGCCGACTGGCGACATCTGCTCTTCGTGAATTATGAGGCAGATCGCGCGCTGGTGCAGCGATTCGTGCCGGCGGGGACGGAGCTCGACCTGCTGGACGGCCGCGCGCTGGTGAGCATCGTCGCATTCCGCTTCCTGGACACCCGCATCCTCGGCATTCCAGTGCCGCTGCATCGCAACTTCGACGAGGTGAACCTGCGCGCGTACGTCCGCCGAAAGGAGAACGGGGTGTGGAAGCGCGGCGTGGTGTTCGTGCGCGAACTCGTCCCGAAGCCGGCGATCGCCTGGACGGCCCGCCTCGCCTACAACGAGCCGTATCGCGCCGTGCGCATGCGCCACCAGATCCGCATGCATCCGGCAACCGGCGGCAGCCTGCGGTACGAGTGGCGGCAGCACGGGGCGTGGCATTCGGTCAGCGGCGACGTACGCGGCGCACCGCAGCCCATCGATCCGCAGAGCCACACCGGCTTCATCACCGAGCACTATCTGGGCTACACGCCGCAACGATCGGGCCGGACGGTGGAGTACCGCGTCCGGCACCCGCGCTGGAACGTCTGGGAAGGTGCGACGGCGGAGTTCCGGTGTGACGTCGCGTCGGTGTACGGTGCGGACTGGACAGAGGTGCTCGCCGGCCCGCCATGCTCGGCGTTCGTCTGTGACGGCGCGCCGGTCCGTATTTCCTTTCCACGCACGCTGCCGCTAGACTGACGGTGTCGATGAATTCGCAATGGCACCGCCGGTCTGGTGCGTCCTGCGGAGGAGTCGGTGCTGCCGTGTCGCAGTCAGTGCGGATGGATGCTCCCGCGCTCATGTTTCCGCTCAGCACACCCTGTCGACTCGTTCATGCACTCCTCATTGCCTGACCCACGGCAGCTCCGCCTTGCACAGGCGTCTGCTTTCGAGTTCACGTCCTCGGGGTCATGAGCTGGGCTGCCCGATTCCTGGCACGAAACGTCGGCCTGCTGCTCCTGATGCTGCTGGTCGAGTTCGCTGCGTTCATGGTCTATCGCGAGGCGGGCTTCAATCGCCTGTTCTGGCTGCCGCTGAGCGTCGGCCTCGTGGCGCTGGGCGGCTACGACACGGTCACGCGCATGCCGCTGGTCTGGGGCGCGCTCGTGGGCGCCTTGCTGGCTGGTACGACCAACATGCTGTCGTGGTTCATCGGCGCGTTCGTGATGCAGGGGACGTTCGCCCTGCCCGACGAGGCGGAGCCGATACTCGTGGTGAGTTCGCTGATCATCAACGCGACCGTGGGCGGAATCGTCGGCACCGCCGCCGGCATCTTTGCACGCGGGCGCCGGCGTCATCGCGCGCGACGCTCGGCCATCAGGAAGCTGGCGTACACGACGTTCGACGAGCCGGGCGCCGAGGCTGACGAATTGCCGCCGCCGCCGATGTCGCAGGCACAGTAGTCGCTGCCGCCGATCTCGAGGTCTCGTGCCGAGGATCGACTGGATTCCCTCTGGCAGCTGCGGAAACGCCGATGCCGATTCGCGCGCGGTGACCGTAGCTTGTGGCGCATGCACACCCGATCACCGACACCCGGCGCCACCACGTTTCACGCGGCGCAGTGCGGCCACGTTCGATGCTGCGCGCGATGAGTGGTCCGCCGGCCTCGCACGAGCCGCTCGCGACGCGCCTCGTCGGCACCTGGCAGCTGCTGCGCTGTGAGTCTCCACTGGAAATCGAACCAGGCACGCGCATGGAATTCCGCGCGGACGCTCAGCTCGCCTACGTGATCCCGACCGCGACGGGTCCGCTGCTGGTCACCCTGCGCTGGCACATGCAGGATGACCAGCTGCACACGGTGCATCAGGATGGTTCCAATCCGGTGCAGGTGCGGACGGCCCTTGGTGACGAGGATGTGCTGACATTCGATTTTGGTGGCCCGCGCGCCTGGTACGTGCGCGTCACCTGATCGGCGCCGGCGCTTGCCGGACGGACCGCGCGCGGTAGCTTCGCCATGTAGCCTCATCCGGAGAACACCGTGCGCAACATCTCTGCACTTGCACTTGGACTGCTCTGCCTGGGCCTCGGGCTGTATGCCGCGGCCGCAGCCACACCGCTCGCGTATCCTGCGGCCTTCGACGCGGACGGCGCCACGAGCAATGCGGTCGCGCTGTTCGTGATGCTCACGATCACCGCGGTGACGGCAGCGTTCGGCGGCTGGATCACTGCGCGTATCGTCTCCGATCATCGCGTCGGGCATGCGCTCATGACGGCCACGCTGGGCCTCGTCGCGGCCGTGCTGATGAGCGCCGTGCGCTGGGCAGCGGCCCCATCGTGGTATTGGGTCGCGTCCTGGATGCTGCTCCCCGCCGCCGCCGCCGCAGGCGCTGCGGCATGGGAGCGCACCTTGCGCCGCAAGAATCGCGACGTCTCACGGCGCGTCGCCGCAACCTGACGTCGTCCTTCCCAGGAGCACTGCGTGCAACTGACGTCCCGGTTCGCAATCTGTGGTGGGGCCCTGCTGCTCTCGGCGTGCGGCGCCACCGGTGGTGGCAATGGTTCGGCGCAAGTGCCAGTCCTCGTGCCCCTGCCGAACACGGGGTCCGCGCAGAGCGGCACCGCCAATGGCGGCATGACCGGCATGACCATGATGGTCGGCAACACGGGGCAGAAACTGGCGCTCGCCGCCACCCGGGACGCGATCTGGGCGAAACTCCCCGAGGCATACGAATCACTCGGCTTGCCGCTGAGCTTCAAGGATGACGCGCGATTCCGGCTCGGCAATGGCCTGATCAAGGCGCGCCGGCAGCTCAATGGCGTGCAGATGCGCAGCATCGTCGATTGCGGCAGCGACCTGAATGGCGAGAAGGCGGAGTCGTACGACATCAAGCTCTCGGTGGAAACGAGCCTGCTGGCGGTCGGTGAGACCACCGAAATCACGACGGTCGTGTCGGGGCTCGGGCGCTCGCCCAGTGTCGGCACCAGCGACGTGTCCTGCGGCACCAAGGGTGAGATCGAGCGGCGCATCATCCGGTACCTCCGAGTGCAGCTGGTCATCCCCGGCAAGTGAGTCGGCGGCGCGGCCTCATGTGCCGCGAGGTTTCACGCGTCGCGTCGGCACTGCCGTCGCGGGATCCTCGGGCCATGAGTGACGAGGGTAGCGGCCGCGAAGGTCCTTTCGCACATCGGCGTAACTCGTGCGCCAGAAGCCGGGCAGGTCGCGCGTGACCTGCACCGGTCGCTGCGCCGGCGAAAGCAGGTGGAGCACCAGCGGTACCCGCCCGTCCAGCACCGATGGCGTCTCCTGCGCGCCAAACAGTTCCTGTAATCGCACGGCGAGCACCGGCGAGACCGGATCGCTGTACTCGACCGGAATACGCGAGCCGGTCGGCACCTCGATGTGCGTTGGTGCGAGCCGCTCGAACAGCGCGCGCACCGACCAGTCCACCCGATCCAGCAGCAGCGCACCAAGGTCGGCGCGCCGCAGGTCGTCGATGGTGCGACAGCTGCGCAGCGCGGGTGTCAGCCACTCTTCCAGGTCGGCCTGCAGCGCGGTGTCGCTCACGTCAGGCCAGCGCGCATCGTGATGATGCAGAAAGGCCAGCCGCTCGCGAACGCTGGTGGCGGCAGGACTCCATGGCAACGCGTCGGGCCAGTGCTCGTCGATCAGCGTGCGGAGCGCGTGTGCGCGCTCTTCGTCGCTCACATCATCTGCGGTGCGTTCCACGAGCGTGATCGCGCCGAGCGATTCCGTGACGATGCCGCGAACGCGGCCAGTCTCCGGATCCGCGACGACAGTGCGCGTACGAACCACCTGCGCGGTGTGGAGTGCACGCACCGTGGCCATGTCGATCGGTGCCGCCAAAAGCACGGTGGCGTCGCGACCCGTGTCGTCCAGCGCGGCGCAGGCAATCCATTCCTCGCGTGCGAGCGACGAGCCCTGGTCGCGCATGAACGCGCCACTGCCGTTGCGCAGCAGGAAGCGCGCACCGGCACCATCCCGGCGTCGTGCGATGCGATCCGGATACGCGAGCGCGACGAGCAGGCCGAGCGCGCCGTGATCGTCAGCGGCATGCTCGTCGCGCCGGTGCACCCGCATGCGATCGCGGAGTGCCGTCGCGGTCTCCCGGCAGCGCGCCAGTGCACCGTCGTCCACCGAAAGGCCCGCCGGCAGCGCACGCCGGCCGCCGCGCAGCGCCTCGATCCGCAGCGCCAGGTCAGGATCGATCAGCCGTGCATCCGTCGCACGCACCGGGTCGCGTTCCTCCAGGATCGCCGCGAGATCGCAGGCCAGCGCGAGCAGGTTGCGTTCGCGCGCCATCAGCAGCAGGTGCGCCATGCGCGGGTGGACGCCGAGGGCGGACATCGTGACCCCATGTTCCGTGAGCCGGCCCGCGTCGTCGAGCGCACCGAGTGCGGTCAGCAGCCGCCGCGCCTGCGCGAAGGCCGGCGCGGGTGGCGTGTCGAGCCAGGAAAGTTCAGCAGCGTCGGTGACGCCGGCGCCGGCGAGGTCCAGCGCCAGTGGGGCCAGGTCGGCATCGAGAATCTCTGCAGCCCCGTGCGCACGCAGCGCGCTGTCGTCGTGCTCGTGCCAGCAGCGGATGCAGTGGCCGGGCGCCACACGGCCCGCGCGACCGCGGCGCTGGTCCGCGCTCGCACGCGAGACCCGCACCGTCTCGAGTCGCGTCATGCCGGTGCGTGCCGAGTAGCGCGGGACGCGTGACCAGCCGCTGTCAACGACGACGCGCACGCCCTCGATCGTCAGCGACGTCTCGGCGATCGCACTGGCGATGACGACCTTCCGGCGACCGGGTGGCGAGGGCGCAATCGCGGCGTCCTGCGCGCGCGCATCGAGCATGCCGAAGAGCGGCCACACGTCGACCGACGCACCGGTGCTGCCCTCGAGCAGTGCTGCCACGCGGCGGATCTCGCGCGCGCCCGGCAGAAAGACGAGGATGTCGCCGTCATGTGTCAGCAGTGCGTCGCGCACCGCACCCGCCGCCGATTCCTCCATCCGCTGCCCGGTCCTCGGCGGACGGAATTCCGTGGTGACAGGAAATGCGCGGCCGCTGCTGGTGATCACCGGCGCACGCCCGAGCAGCGACGCCACACGCGCCCCGTCGATCGTGGCGGACATCACCAGCAGCCGCAGGTCCGGGCGGAGCAGCGCCTGCGACTGCAGCGCCAGCGCGAGGCCCGTGTCGCCATGGATCGAACGTTCGTGAAATTCGTCGAAACAGACCACGCCGACGCCTTCCAGTGTGGGATCGTCCAGCAGCATGCGGGTCAGCACCCCTTCGGTGACCACCTCGATCCGCGTCGTCCTGCTCACGCGCGTGTCGCCTCGCATGCGCCAGCCCACGCTCTCGCCGACCCGATCACCCCGCAGCTGCGCCATGCGGCTCGCGGCGGCGCGGGCCGCCAGTCGGCGCGGCTCCAGCAGCAGGATGCGCTGCGCGCCGATCCACCGTGCGGAGAGCAGCGCCAGGGGAACGCCGGTGGTCTTGCCGGCACCCGGCGGTGCGACGAGGACGGCCGCCGCGCCGCGGTCGAGCGCCGTCAGGAGTGCCGGCACCACGGTCATCACGGGCAGCAACTCGGTGCCGGGCGGCAGCGCGGGATCAGAGGCAGCGGTCACGGCGCTAACATTATGCATTCGTGGCACCGCAGGCGTCGTGACGCCCGGAATCACCGATGGCCGGACTCACCAGGAGGAGTGGCAATGCATCCCCGACTCGCTGCAGTCATCGAGTATGCCGACACCGCACGCAGTGAGCTGCTCGCGGCCATCGACGAGATTTCCGAGCCGCTGCGCGAGGCGCGGCCAAGCGAGACGGCATGGTCCGCCGCCGAGGTGCTGGAACACCTGATGCGCGTGGAAAAGGGTGTCGCGAAACTGGTGGCGCTGAAGATCGGTGAGATGCAGACGCTGGAGGTGCCGCCACCTGAAGCGCCGGATGTGGTCGCGGTGGAGTTGTCACGCTTCACGATGATCGCTGACCGCACCATTCATATCGATGCACCCGAGCGCGTGGTTCCCGAGGGCGAGATGTCAGCGGCTGCTGCACGCGCCGCACTGCTCGAGACGCGCGGTATGCTGCTCGATCAGCTGCATGCCGGTGATGGGCTCGCGTACTCGACGATCCTGCACCCGCACCCGCTGTTCGGCGCGCTGAACCTGTACGAATGGGTGTTCTTCATCGGTGCGCACGAGCGGCGCCACACCGCGCAGATCCGCGAGCTTGCCGCGCACTTTCGCAGCGCCTGAGCGATGACCGCCACATCACTGCAATATCCCGTCGGCCGGTTCACAGCACCGGATGAGATCACGGATGCGCTGCGGATGTCAGCGATCGCCGCGTTGGAGGCACTGCCTGCGACGCTGCGCGCGGCGGTCGACGGCCTGACGGACGCGCAGCTCGAGACGTCGTACCGTGATGGCGGCTGGACCGTGCGCCAGGTGGTGCATCATGTCGCCGACAGCCACATGCATGCCTACATCCGTGTGAAGTTTGCATTGACGGAACAGAGCCCCACGATTCGTCCGTACGACGAGGCGGCGTGGGCCGTGTTGCCTGACGTGATGACGGTACCGCCGCAGGTCAGTCTGTCGCTGATCGACGGCATTCACGCGCGTTGGGTCGCGTGCCTGCGCGGCCTGCACGGCGAGCAGTTCGCGCAATCCTTCGTGCATCCCGAACTCGGCCCGCAGCGACTGGACCTCTCGCTGCTGCGCTACGAGTGGCATGGGCGGCATCATGTGGCGCACATCACCGGACTGCGCACCCGGATGGGGTGGTGATGGCGGCAAAGCCACGCGATGCGACCGTTGTGAGTGACGTGCCGGCGCCGATTCTGTTCTTCGATGGCGAGTGCGGGTTCTGCGATCGCGCGATCCGGTTCGCGATGGCGCGCGATGCACGTGGGCAGCTGTTCGCGGCGCCGCTGCAGGGCGAGACGGCGCGGGCGTCGCTGGCCCCGTTTGCGGGCCTGCTGCAGGATGTGGACTCGACGGTGTTGTACATGCCCGCCACGTCGCGGCGCGCGGCGAAGGTGCAGATCCATTCCGACGCTGCGCTCTCGGTGCTGCGACTGTTGGGCGGCGTCTGGGCGCTGTTCGGCGTGGCCGGTCTGGTGGTGCCACGCTGGATCCGCGACGCAGCCTACAAGGCGTTCGCCAAGCGGCGCTTCCAGCTCTTTGGACGCGTCGAGGCGTGCCAGCTCTGGCCCGCGGAATGGCGCGC
>Ga0105048_10011217_pt1 | contig 14151 bp, 10 predicted proteins | sample MAT05_FD_78382 | JGI IMG/M metagenome (GOLD analysis project Ga0105048, IMG submission 78382) | Freshwater microbial communities from Lake Fryxell liftoff mats and glacier meltwater in Antarctica - MAT-05 | ecosystem: Environmental > Aquatic > Freshwater > Ice > Liftoff microbial mat | place...
ACGGCGATGGCGTGGCTCTGCCGGTCGCGCTCGCCCTTCGGAAGCAGGTTGACCTGCACATCGGCCACGTTGGCGCCGCTGCGCATGAAGTAGTGACGCACCAGACCGTTGAAGTTGAACGGCGCCGATGTTCCAGCGTACACCTGCGTGCTGACCACCTCGGGCACCGTGCTGAGATAGGCCGCAATGCGTGACGCGGCTTCGTTCGACGTCTCGAGCGTGGTGCCTTCGGGCAAGTCGAGCACGACCTGGAATTCACTCTTGTTGTCGAACGGCAGCATTTTCACTTGCACGGCCTTGAAGCCCACCAGGCTCACGCTCACCAGCAGCAGCGCGATGATGCCTGCGTAGAAGGTGCGCCGGCGACCTTGCTGCTCCATCAGCGGCACCATGATCATCCGGTAGATGCGATCGACCTGGCCACCCTCCTCGGGGGGATGCGCCGGGCTCGCGTGGCCGGTCGCGCTGTGCGCGGCCTTTACGTGTCCCTTGAGCAGGCGATAGGCGAGGTACGGCGTGACGATGAACGCCACCGCCAGCGACGCCACCATCGCCACCGAGGCACCGATCGGGATCGGTCGCATGTACGGACCCATCATGCCACTCACGAACGCCATCGGCAGAATGGCCGCGATCACGGTGAAGGTGGCCAGAATGGTCGGATTGCCGACTTCGTCCACCGCGTCGATCGATGCTTCTTCGGCACTCCGGTCACCCATCGCGAGGTGTCGATAGATATTCTCCACGACCACGATCGCGTCGTCCACGAGAATACCGATCGAGAAGATCAACGCAAAGAGCGTGATGCGATTCAGTGTGTAGCCAAGCGCGTAGTACACGAACAGCGTGAGGCCGAGGGTGACCGGTACGGCCACCAGCACCACCAGCGCTTCACGCCAGCCCAGGAAAAGCCAGATCAACGCGGTCACACTGAGCGTCGCGATGATCAGGTGCAGGATGAGTTCCTGCGCTTTCTCACCCGCCGTTTCGCCGTAGTCGCGCGTCACGGACACGTTCACGCTCGCGGGAATGAGACGGCCCTTCGCCTGCTCCACGCGCTGCATCACGGCATGCGTGACCTCGGTGGCGTTGGCGCCCTTCCGCTTGGCGACCGCAATGGTGACGGCGGCTTCCGCGGCACCGCCTTTTTCGCGATGCGACACATAGCTCGTGTTCTCTCCGAAGTCCTCGCGTACGTCAGCTACGTTGCGCAGATAGAGCGCGCGGCCGCCGCGGGCCGATACCACCACGCTGCCCACATCGAGCGCGGTCGACAACGGCGCCCCCACATCGATGCGAATCACGCTGTCGCGTACGGCGATCTCACCGGCCGCCAGACGCGCATTGCTGCCGCGCAATGCCATCACGACTTCGCCTGCGGTCACGCCGCTCGCGGCAAGCCGTGTGGGATCGATCGACACGCGGATCTGCTTGGGCGCCCCGCCGGTCACGAACGTCTCCGCTACCTCGGGAACCGTACGAATTTCGTCCTCGAGGTGCGCCGCGATCTCGCGCAGCGTGTTGGCATCCACACCGGCACCATGCAGCGTGAGCGCCAGCACCGGCACGTCGTCGATGGAGTGAGCCTTGATGACGGGCGGCATGGCGCCGGCCGGTGCTCTGTCCATGGCGCCGGCCAGCTTGGCTTGCACCTTGGTGACGCTTCGCTCCTGGTCTTCGCCGACCTTGAAACGCACCGTGACCATGGCGTAGCCGTCGCCCGACATCGTGTACACGTGATCGACGCCCGGCAGCTCCATCATCCGCTGTTCGATCGGGCGGGCCAACAGATTCTCTGCCTCCTGCGGCGACGCGCCCGGCAAGGCCGATATCACGTCGATCATCGGGACCGAAATCTGCGGTTCTTCTTCGCGCGGGGTCGCGAGGATACCGAGCACGCCAACGGCGAGTGAGGCCACGGTGACCAGTGGCGTCAGCTTCGAGTTCAGGAATGCTTTCGCGATCCGGCCGGCAATGCCCAGCGGGCGTGGCGTACTCATCGCGCCGCCGGCGTTCTGGGTGCGTTCGGCACCACGATCGTCTCACCGGCCTTGAGTCCGCTGCTGATCGCGGTGTGCGTGGTCGTCGAGACGCCTAGGCGCACCCAGCGACGCTCGTCGCCGGTGGCCGAACGCACGATGACGCCCGTAAGATCGCCCTCATGCACGATGGCCGCGTTCGGCACCAGCACCGCGTGTTCACGCGCGACCGGAATGGAAACCATGGCCGAGCTGCCGGGGCGATACTGGCCCGCCCGGTTCGCCACCGTCGCGTTCACCGTGAACAGGTTGCCGGTACCGGCCGGCACTACACCCTCGATCACAGCCGATACCGGCACCCGGTCGATCGTGGCGGCCAGCGTTTGGCCGCGCTCGAGCGCGCGCACGGCATCGCCGGCCGCGCTCACGCTGATACGCAATGTCGAGCCATCCTGTACCGTGATCAGCGGCGCGCCGGGGGCGGCGAAGGCCCCGGGATCGACCGCGCGGGAGGTGACCACGCCGCCGAACGGCGCGGTCACGGTCGCGTAGCTGCGCATCGCCTCGAGCTCACCTAGCGCGGCCTGTGACGCCCGCACCCCAGCTTCGGCGCGCGCCAGCCCGGTTTCCGCCGCATCGAGCTGCGCCCGGGTCGCGGCGCTGTCGGCGTAGAGCGCGCGGATCCGCGCCGCGTGCGTGGCGGCTTCGCGCTGCATCGCGTGCGCGTCGGCGATCGACGCGCCGACCTGCGCCGCCTTGGCCGTGAGATCTCGCGCATCGATGCGCAGCAGGGTCTGTCCGGCTCGCACAATATCGCCCTCATGCACCAGCACCGCCGTCACCGTACCCATCAGCTTCGTGCTGAGCGTGGCCTGCTGGATCGGTTCCGCCACACCCGACGCGTTTATGGTGGCATCGATGACGGTGTCGCGCACGACGAGGGCGGTGCCGACGACCGGCGTAGCGCCTGCGGCGTCGGCAGGCGACGACGATGCATGCTCGTCTTTTCCACCCGAACAGGCCGTGAGTGAAAATCCAGCAACGGTGGCGAGTGCCAGCGTGGTAAACAGCGTCTTGGTCGACGTCATGTCGCGTGCTCCCTGATATCGGTTCGGACGCATCAGCGCGCCGTCGTGGTGGAGGTATCGAGTGCGGTGAGAGCGGCGGGGTCGCCACCCGATGCGCGCCGCCACGTGGCGATGGCATCGATGACGGCATAGCGCGCGGCCGCCTGCGCGAGTGAAGCGCTGGTGGCCGATGACTCGGCCGCCAGCAGTTCCGCGATGGTGGCCAGGCCGCCGTCGTAGCGCTTCTGCACCAGGCGGTACGCTTCGCGGCTTTGGTCGGCCGCATCGCGGGCCAGTGTGAGTCGCTGCATGGACAGCGTGAGGCGCCGCGCGGCGTCGTCGCGCTCCAGCTGGCTTTGCGCACGCGCGGCATCGAGGCCGGCGCGCGCGGCACTGGCGCGGGCGGTGGTCGCGGCCACGTCGGCCAATTCGGCGTTGCCGCCGAATATGGACCACGAGGCCATCACGCCCACCGTCCAGTTCTTCTGTCCCGCGTACGGCGTGCGCGGGTCGTTCCAGTCGTAGCGGGCGAAGCTGTTCACACGCGGCAACAGCGTGCTGGCGGCACGGCGACGGTCGGCACTCGCCGCGGCCACGCCAGCCTGCGCCGCGCGCACGTCATCCCGAATCTCGGCGGTCGCGGGAATGGCGTCCGCCGTCGCGCTGTCGTGCGCCGCGAGGGCGATGACCGCGGCATCATCCGGAAGCGCGCCGGGCAGCGTGGGGAGCTCGGCTCCCGTGCGGCCCAAAAGCAGGGCCAGCTGCTGTCGCGCGCTGAGTGCATCACTGCGCGCGCTCAGCAACTGCGCGGCAACGTCTGAGGCGCGAACACTGGCCTGGAGGGCATCGGACTTGGTGACCAACCCCTGCGCCACCATCGAGCGTACCTGCCGCACGCCGGCGTCCGCGGCCCGCTGTGCCTCCGCGAGCACGCCGCCCTTCGCTTCGGCCAGAATAGCCCCGTAGTAGGCGCGAACGACGTCGGCGCGGGTCGAGACCGCCGACCACTCTTCGGCAGCCGTGCTGGCGTCAGCGGCGGCCCTCGCGGCGCGGAGACCGAGCCACGCGTCGCCGTTGATCAGCGGGACTTCCAGCACCACGCCACCCAACGCGTTGGTAACGGCGCCGGGGAAGTTGAGCCTGGCGGGCTCGAAGGCGGCTGGGGTCACCAGCCGCTGACGCAACGTGGTGCCGAAGGCGCCGATCGGGTCGGTGGTTCGGATCACTCCGGCTTCGACGCGCGCCGAGGGGAGGATGCCTTTCAGCGGCAGTCGGGCGCGGGCGCGGTCGCCGGCCGTGGTGGCGTTGGCGATCCGGTTGCCGAACGCGTGCTGGTCGGCCTCGCGCATGGCGTCGCCGAGCGAGAGCGGCGCCGACTGGGCCCGCACCGGGGAGGCCGGGAGCGCGGTCGCCATCATGGCGACTGCCACCAGCGCCATCGGAAAATATGATGAGGTTCGCATATGTAGATATACATAAGTGCGTATATCTTTAATAGCAAGAGGGGGCGGCCGACCGCTCCGCCCCTCGTGCCGGACACCGGACTCAGCGGTTGCCGAGGTTCCGGTCGAAGAACGCCCAGACCCGGTTCCACGAGTCGATCTGCTCCGGCGAGTCTTCCTTCAGTAACGTGGACCGGTTCACGCGACGGCTGAACGTGTGCCCCACGCTGGCCGGCCCCGGGGCCGGATTCACGTAGATCCTGGTCTCCGAGAGTTTCGGCTGCCGCGCGATGAGGGCATCGACCAGCGGACGCGCTTCTTCGAAGTTCACGTCTTCATCGTTGGTGGCGATGTGCACCAGAATCGGTGTCTTCAGACTATCCACCCAGTAGTAGGGCGACCGACGCACGTACTCGGCGCGCTTTTCAAATGGCAGACCGCGCATGGTCGTCATGGTCGAGAAACTGCGCTGGTACGACGGTCCCTTGAACGATAGGCGGAACAGGAGGTTGGTGACCGGCACGATCGCGGCGCCGGCTTTGAATGGGGTGCCCTTGCCCTCGCGCATGAGGAGCAGCGCGGTGATGAACCCGCCGTGGCTCCAGCCCATCACCCCGATGCGGGTGGTGTCCACCGAGGGCAGCGCCGCCAGCACCTGGACAGCCGCCTGCACGTCATTCACTTCCAACCCGCCGTAATCGATGGCGTTGTGGAGCGCCGCGCCGTATCCCGTGCTCCCGCGGTAATCGGGGGCGACGATGACGTAGCCCTTTTGCACGGCTTCGATAATGAACGGGAGATAGTTCTGATCCCAGTTCCCGTGCACGCCACCATGGACCCAGACCATCGCGGCATGCGCCTTCGGGCCCTTCGACTGCAACGGCTCGAACAGCGACGCGGGAACTTCCATGCCGTCGGTGCTCTCGTACTTCACCTTGCTGAACTTCATGACGCCCACACTGCGCGCGACGAAGATGCTGTCGGTGCGCGCCTTGCCGGTGATGGCGCGGGCGAAATCGGCCAGCGGATGATCTTCCGGACGGTTGCTCACATACAACGCCGCGATGCGGGCGGAATCCATCACCACGCGCTGACGCGCGGGGGGCGCATCGTCCTGGGCCGTGGCGCGCTGGCTGAGTGCGACCGAAAGGAGCGCCGCGCCGAGCGCGAAATGTCGAGAGGTGACCATGATGACGCGGGGTTGGAGAGGACGAGGCGCGGTCGCAATTCAGGAACGCCGTGCACTATCGTGAGATGAGAGCGCAGACAGTACTTTTCAGTTTACGAATATATACGCCGCCGGAGTAGGGCTGCGTTGAGAGTCCACCCACGTTTCGGAGGCGCCTCATGCGCATTCCCGTCGTCGCCGTTGCCGGTTCGTCCGCTCGCCGCATCGTGTTGTTCTCGCTCGCGGCGGCCACGCTGTCCGCCACGACTCTAACGGCCCAGGAGCACTCGCACACCCCGGGCATGACGCATCCGGCCGCGGCGCCGCTTCCCACGCAGGGCGGTCAGGCGGCGTTCGCGGCGATCAGCGAGATCATCGCCATGCTGCAGGCCGACGCCAACACGGATTGGTCGAAAGTGAACATCGAGCGGCTACGGCTGCACCTCGTGGACATGGATCTGGTCACGATGCGCAGTCGCGTGGTGACAACCCCCGTCGTCGGCGGCGCGCAGTTCATCGTGCGTGGCACTGGTGAAACGATTGCCGCGATCAAACGCATGACGGGCGCGCACGTCACCATGGTTATGAGCAGCGGTGGCCCGCGTGTGGTGCGCACGGAACTTCCCGATGGCGTGCGCCTGCTCGTGACGGCGGCTGACCCGGCCGACCCGGCGACCGTGGCGAAGCTTCGCGGTCTCGGATTCATCGGCCTCATGGCCGATGGCGATCATCACGCGGCGCACCACATGGCGCTGGCGCGTGGCGACAAGATGGCGGACCACGGGCACTGAACCACTCAAAGCTCAGAACTCAGAGCTTTGGATCCCACCAGCCACCACGTCGTCATCGGCCGCACAACGAGAGCAGACTCCGCAGCGTATTTTTCCGTCACGACGGCCGTTCGGCCTGTCCGGTTCCCCCGCCTCACCCCGCCATGCCTCACCTGTCCTTACGCTGCACCGCTCGCACTGTCGCCTCGATCGCAGTCGCTGTGGCACCGGCATTCCCTGCCGTGCTTTCCGCCCAAGCGCCAGCCGCGACGGCCGACTCGCTACTCGTACGCCCCCTCGCGTTCCGCGCCATCGGTCCTGCGTCCATGAGCGGCCGCATTGCCGATATCTCCGTCGTCGAGGGCCCGCGCCCGCTGCGCGGCGGACGCCTCGGCACTGCGATGTATGTGGCCGTTGCCACCGGCGGTGTCTGGAAGACCACCAACGGCGGACTCGCATGGACTCCGGTATCCGATTCGATCGGCGTGGGATCCATCGGTGCGGTGGCGGCGGCTCCGTCGAACGGGGATGTGGTCTGGCTCGGCAGCGGCGAGGCCAACAACATGCGAAGCTCGTCGTGGGGCGTGGGTGTGTTCAAGTCCACCGATGGCGGCAAAACATGGTCCAAGCCCATGCTGCCGAAGTCACAGCACATCGGTCGCATCGTGATCGACCCACGCGATCCTGACGTCGTGTACGTGGCTGCCATGGGACCGCTCTGGGGGCCGGGTGGTGAACGCGGTCTGTACAAAACGATCGATGGCGGCAAGACGTGGACGAACACCAAGTCGATCTCGGCACAGACGGGTTTCACGGAAGTCGTGATGGATCCGTCCAACCCCGATGTGCTCTATGCCGCCTCGTTGCAGCGTGAACGTCGTGAGTACGGTTTCCTTCCTGGTGGCACGGAAAGCGCGATCTGGAAAACCACCGACGGCGCGAAGACATGGACCAAACTCACGAATGGTCTGCCCACCGGTGAGATCGGCCGCATTGGGCTCACGGTGTGCCGCTCGCGTCCCAGCACGGTGTACGCCTCGGTGCATGCGAAGGCGGCGGCCAACGGGTTCTATCGTAGCGATGACGCCGGCAGCACGTGGAAGCTGGTGAACAACAGCAACGGTACGGCGTGGTACTACAGCCAGGTGCGCTGCGATCCCACCGACGCCGAACATGTGTATCGGCTGAATGCGAGCTCGCAGGAGTCGTACGACGGCGGCAAGACGTGGATCGGATTCGCCGGTGGCGGCGGCGTGCACGGCGATGCGCACGCGCTCTGGATCAATCCTGAAGATCGCGAGCATATCGTGCTCGGCAACGACGGCGGCGTCGATATTTCCTACGATCGCGGTCGTAGCTGGTACAACGTGGAGAACATCGTCGGCGCGCAGTTCTATGCGATCGCGGTGGACAACGCGAAGCCGTTCTACAACGTGTACGGCGGACTGCAGGACAATCAGACGTGGGGCGGTCCGAGCCGCACACGCAACGCGTTCGGTCCGTCGAACGCGGAGTGGTTCCGCATGGCGGGCGGCGACGGATTCTACAACGTACCCGATCCGCTCGACCACAACATCGCGTATGCCGAATCGCAGAACGGTGGTGTGGTGCGCTATGATGCGCGCACCGGCCAGACCAAGAGCATCAAGCCGTATCCGAAGAATGGAGAACGGCATCGTTGGAATTGGAGCGCACCGATCGTGCCGTCGCAACACACGGGACGCACGCTGTACATCGCCGCGAACTATCTGTTCAAGAGTGCCGACCGTGGCGACTCGTGGACCACGATCAGCCCCGACCTCACCCGCGGTCTCGATCGCGACAGCTTGCCCATGCGGGGCGCCGTCCCGTCGCGTGATGTGCTGGGACTGCACGAGGGCACGGCGGAGTTCAGCAACATCTCCTCGGTGTCCGAGTCGCCTCGCACCGCAGGACTGCTGGCCGTCGGTACCGACGATGGGCTGATTCACGTGACGAGGAACGACGGCAAGTCGTGGGCGAAGACCGCCACGTTCCCCGGTGTGCCCGACACCACGTTCGTGAGCCGCGTGCAATTTTCCCGGCACAGCGAAGGCACGCTGTACGCCACCTTCGACGGCCATCGCAGCAACGACTTCACGCCGTACGTGAGGCGCAGCACCGACTTCGGCCGCACGTGGACGTCGATCACCGGTGATCTCCCCGACGGTGGCTCGGTGCAGGTGATTCGCGAACATTTCCGTGAGCCGAATCTGTTGTTCGTGGGCACCGAGTTCGGCGCGTTCTTTACTGTCGACAACGGCGTACACTGGACGCAGCTCAAAGCCGGCATTCCAGGCGTACCCGTGTGGGATCTGCAAATTCAGGAGGACTGGAACGATCTCGTGCTCGGCACGCACGGTCGTGGTGTGTTCATCCTTGATGATCTTGGGGCCTTGGAGAAGCTGGCCGAAGCGAAGCGGGCCGAGGTGGCGTATCTGTTCCCGGCGCGCAACGAGATCGCGATGACGCTCAACAACAGTCGGAACTCTGGCATGGGCTCCACCGGCTATACCGGACAGAATCCGGAGAATGGCGTACGGCTCGCGTATCTGATCAACAAGATCGCGATCGACGACAAAGCCAAGTTCGAGATCATCGATGGCGGTGGACGGATCGTGCGTGAACTGGCCGTGCCGCGTCGTACCGGCATGTTCCGTCCGGTGTGGGACATGCGCGTCGGTGCACCGCTCACGGGCGCCGTCGACACCAACGTCACGGCGGGACGTGCGTCGGCCGGCGGCGGTGGTGGCTTCGGTGGTGGCGGCTTCGGTGGTTTCGGACGCGCGGGCGTGCCCAGTTACACGGCAGCGCCGGGCGGTTACACGGCGCGGCTCACGATCACGCCCAAGACCGGTGCGACCACGGTACTGACGCAGCGGTTCGCGTTGCTGCGCGACACCGAGCAGGCCATGTCTGATGGCGAGCTCAAGGCGCTCGATGCCTTCCGTTTCAAGGTTGTGCAGTTCCAGAAGGCCGTCACGGCGCAGCAGACCCGCGGCGACAGTGTGGTCGCGCGCTTTGCCGACGTGAAGAAAGCGGCCGACGCGGACACTGCGAAACTCACGCCTCGGCTCAAGCAGAACCTGGCTGAAATCGACAAGGAGCTTGCGAGCTACGTGAAGGAAGTTGGACAGGCGCCCGGCGCGCGCGTGCGCGGAGCGGGTGGGCCTCCTGCCGGCGGTGACGACGGCGACGTGGGCGCGTCGGGGCAGGCCGACGGATCGTTCCGAGGGCGTGCAGCACTGCTGAACAGCGCGCTGAACAGCAGCTTCCCGCTGTCGTCGGCGCAACAGTCGTCGTTGCAGAGCCTTACGCGCGAACTCGAGCTGCACGGGACACGGGTGGCGGCGGTGAAGGTTGCCAAGTTGCCTGCACTGCTCAAGTCGCTGCAGGTGGCGGGTATCACGGTGCCTGAGGTGCCGGCTCGCGGGCAGTAGGTCGATAAGCGGGCGCTGCGCGGCGGCGCCCCATCGGCGATATTTAGAGGAGTTGCGCGACATGGTCCCCCCGCCGGCCGTCGGCGGTCCGACCACACGGTAGGCGTCGCGGAGTCCTCTTCTGCCGAGAGTCTCATGAATCGGGTCCGTCGCGTCTTCGGCATCGCGCTCACTGTGGGCACGTCCTTTCTGGGCGGCTGTCAATCCGAGGTCGGCAAGACGTTACCGGAGCCATCACAGCAGGGATCCCTGCCTCAGCCGGTACAAGCGCCGCAACCGCTACCGCCGGGCGTCGTGATGCTGCAGCGCACCGCGATCACCGATCCCGGCGTCATTGCGCCTGCCACCGCTATGACCGCGCTCATTCCGGCCCAATGGCGCACGAGCGGTGGCGTGGTGCGCACCGGCGGGCCGTGCGACGAGCCGTACGCGGTGGAGTGGACGGCAACGTCGGACGACGGCCTGTCGACGATGTCCGTTTTCCCGACGGAGGCGTGGCAAGCGTCGAACATCGGCGCGTCGGGTGGCTGTCCGTCGGGGACATTCTCGAGCGCCCAGGAGTATCTCACGGCACGCGCGCAGCGCCTGTATCCTGATGCGCGCGTCCTCGACTACCGCGACCGACAGGACTTCGCGGCGTCGGCGATTGAGATGGTACAGCGGAACGTACAGAGGGCGCAGCAGGCTGGCATCTCCATGCAAGGGAAGGCGGAGGGGGGAGAACTGCTCTTTGCTTTCACGCAGAACGGCGTCGAGATGCGCGGGATGATGGCGGTAACGGCAACGTTCTATCTGACTTCGCTGTCCAATCCGATGGGCGGCCCGCCTCTAACGACACTTACCGGCAGCACCGTCGGATCGTTTGCGGCAACGGCGCCCAACGGCGCGCTGGACCTGGAGCTCGTGGAAGCCTCGCGCCGTTCGATCGTTCCCAATGCCGAGTGGCTCGACAAGCTCTTCGCGCTCAAGACGCAGCTCGGCGCGATGGCCGTGGAGGGAACGCGTCAGCGCGCGGCCATCATCGTCGCTGGCGGCGCCGCCGCGACCAAGGCGAATATCGAGAGCTTTCAACGCGCGAGCGGCGCCATTCCCGGTGGTAGCACCTCGAGCGGCGAACTATATCCCGGCGAAGCTGCGGGCGACCGCAATCAGCGACGCAGCATCGAGGCGATTCGCGGCGTCGACACGTACCTCGATCCCGTCAGCAACAGCCCCGTGCAACTCGATCACACCTTCGGCAATGCGTGGCGCGTGACCAATCAGGACGCGTATATCCTCACCAAGGACCCCAACTTCAATCCCGGCCTGTACGGCATCGTGGCGACGCAGATGAAGGTGATCAAGTGATGCGCCGTTTCTCTACGTGGCTCCTGCTCGCCGCCGCACTTACGCTCGGCGTGTCGGGTATCGTTCACGCGCAGGACAGCTTCGGCGGCCCGCGCAAGATGCCCGCCAAGGAGGCGCCCAAGCCGACGCTCAAGCCGACGCTCAAGCCGACGCCGACAGCCGATGGCGCGAGAGCCGGCGGGGCGCCAGGTCTGGACCAGCTCACGCAGATGGAGCGCGCGGATTACGGCATTCCAGCGTCACGCATGTTGCACGACGGCGAAATGCACGGGCCGACCCCGTCAAGCATTCCCGGTGGACAAGTGGTCACCACGCAGGGGATGCTGGACCTGCAGCGCCGCAAGGTGCCGCATGTCATCATCGATGTACTTGGCGCGCCCGAGCAGTTGCCCAACGCGGTTCCCGGTGTGTGGCTCGCGCAGCCGGGCTCGTTCACCGATCCCGTGCAGACGCGCGCCGTGCAGCTGCTGCAGCAAGTCACGCAAGGACAACGTGACGTTCCACTCATCTTCTACTGCCGTTCGCCCTACTGTTGGATGTCGTATAACGCGGCGCTGCGCGCGATCCACGCGGGATACAGCAACGTGCTCTGGTACCGCGGCGGCGTGGAGTCGTGGAAGATGGCCGGACAGCGCTGACCGCTTCCGTCTGCCGCGCCGCAGTCGGCGCGCGTCGGCTCGATAACCCCTGCGTTCAATTTTTCTCCCGACACTGAAGAGCTATTCTATGATCGACGCCAAGAATCTTCTTGCACAGTTCCTCGGCCCCAATGCCGCCGACTCCATGCGTCAGGCTGGCGGCTCGGCCAAGCAGCAACTCAACACCATGGGCATGGGTGGCTTCGGCGGCGGCGCCGTCGTGGGTGGCCTGTTGGGCCTGATGCTGGGCGGCAAAAAAATGAAGAAGATGGCAAAGGGAGCAGTGGGCTATGGCGGCGCGGCGGCGGCGGGCGCCTTGGCGTACAAGGCGTATCAGAACTGGCAACAGGGCAAGGCGCCAGCGACGGCTCCGGTGGCGAGTCCGGCGGAGTTCAGCCAGGTGGACCGCAATTTTCTGCCCGAGACCAACAGCGCTGCTGATGGCCAGCCGTTTCAGCTGGCGCTGATCAAGGCCATGATCGGGGCCGCCAAAGCGGACGGGCACATCGATGCCGTTGAGCAGAAAGCGCTCTTCGAGCAGGTCGAGAAGTTGGGACTGGATGCCGAAAGCAAGGCGTTCGTGTTCGACGCGCTGAGCCAGCCGGTGGATTTGGTGGCGATCGCGGCATCCGCGCGCGGGATCGAGCAGGCCACCGAACTGTATCTGGTGTCACGTGTGGCCATCGACGTGGATCACCCCGGTGAACGTGCCTATCTGCAGGCGCTGGGCCATCGGTTGAATTTGCCGGCGGAACTGATGGCTCACCTGGACCGTCAGGTCGAGGCTGCGGGCTGAATTGACTCGTGCAGTAGTGGGGCGGATGCGTGCCGTAAGACCGGTCGGCGCGGGTCGCGCTCCGGCTGCTTGCGCGGCGAAATTTCAACGTCTAGACTTTGTCTAAACATCTGCGGAGGGCACGATGGCCGAAGTTGAGCTGGACATCAAGCAGTGGGGAAACAACCTCGGCGTTCGATTGCCCGCCGTCATCGCCAAGGCCGCGAATCTACAGGTCGACCAGCGCGTGCGGGTGTCGGTAGAAGGACGGCAGGTCGTGATCACTCCAATTGCCGCCGACCCGTTGACTCTGGAACAACGACTCGCGCTGTACGATCCTGCGTGTCACGGCGGCGAGGTGATGGCCACACCGCGAGAGGGCGCCGAGCGGTGGTAGTTCGGCAGCAGCGCGCCGCTCCCTTGTCTCGGGCCAAGTGGGTTCCCGCACGCCAGGAGATTATCTGGATCGACTGCAACCCCCAGACCGACCGGGAGATGCGCGATGTCCACCCGTTTCTTGTGCTCTCGCCGCAGAACTTCAACGAGACGACCTCGTTGGTGATCGGCTTGCCGATGACCACGGCCGACTACAACGCGAGTAATCCCTTCGCGGTCGCGATAGGCCCGGCCTCCGGAACCAAGTCGGGAATCAGCTATGTGCTCTGCCATCAGCCGAAATCGTTCGACTGGCGTCTCCGAAAAGCGAAGCCGCACCCACGAAAGCGAGCGCCAAATGGACCGTTTGCCGTGGTGTGCGCGCGTCTCAATCAGATCATCCAGCTCGCGTAACGAATCGCACCGCCGGCGCCGCGCGTTGTAAACGCCAGATGAATTTGCGCACTCTCGCCAACTGCGCACGGCTTGCTGATCTGATCGCGCGGCGTGCTCCAACTACTGGATCACCCGAACACGATCACCCAAGCACGAGCGTAGTCACCACCACCTCGTCTAGGCACGCGAAGCGTCCGTGCAGCATGAGCCCGGCCGGCAACCCGGGGCCAAGCGATGCAGTCAGCCGCGCCACGAACCGCCCTTCGTCGCCGTCGGAGGTCTCCAGCCGCTCCAGCCACGCTGCGTCGAAACCGAAGTACGCGCGCACGTCAGGGAATAGGCACTTGTAGATAGCTTCCTTGGCCGAGAAAAGTACTGTAAGCAGGCGCGCCGCCGGCCATCCGGTTCGTGCCACCAAGGCCTCGAGTTCACCGACGTTCGCGAGATCGGCCCCCAAGCGCGTCGGCGCATCGTCGTCGAGCCACCGCTCCACATCCACCCCGATCGCCCGCACGGGCCCTGCGGGTGCGGCGGCGGCCAGCGCGAAGCCGGCGGTGTGGGCAATGCTACCAAGCGAACCGGCGGGCCAGAGCGGCTCGCGGAATTCACCAATCCCGATGACCGCTTGGGCGGCGTGGGGCACGCTCGACCGTAATGCCTGGTGGGCGCACCAACGGCCCGCCAGAAAGCTCGCCCTGCGCGCCGCCACGGCCCCTGCCAGGCGATCGGGGAGCTC
>Ga0105048_10011219_pt1 | contig 14150 bp, 9 predicted proteins | sample MAT05_FD_78382 | JGI IMG/M metagenome (GOLD analysis project Ga0105048, IMG submission 78382) | Freshwater microbial communities from Lake Fryxell liftoff mats and glacier meltwater in Antarctica - MAT-05 | ecosystem: Environmental > Aquatic > Freshwater > Ice > Liftoff microbial mat | place...
CCGAACACGTTCGCAGTCCGGTTCCGCGCCACGAACGTATCGACATCGTTCGCGTCGATCTCGGTACGCACCCCTACGGCGACCGCCAGTTTGGCTAATTCCTGTGCCAACAGCCCCATTTGCGGGCCGATCAAGCCTATGAGCATCCCCACGGCATCGGAGGTGATCGTCTTCGCGTGTGCGGACTTCGTCCAGGTTCCGCACCACTGCGTGAGCTTGTTTTCCGTCGGCGATTTGCAGACGATCTTCGCGCCTTCGGGTAACGCTTTCGCGAGCTTCGTCGTTTCGGGGAACGTCTTCACGTCGAGAATCAGCACGCCGATTTTGCTCGGGTTCGCGATGTACTTTTCCAGCGATTCGCGGTGTGCCGAGACGAACGAATCGGCTTGGTCGATCACGAGTACGCGCATCGGGCACAGGAACGGCATCGTGCTGAGTTCGTTCCGTACCGTGGTGTAATCGAGTTTGTCGCCGGGGAAGTTGGTGACGGCGAACTCGGGGTCCGAATCGCCGACGGCCCGCGCGATAATCGCATCGCGGCACATCCGCTTCAGAAAATCCTCTTCGCCGAACAAGGCGTACATCGGCAATAGCTTCGACTTCGCCGCTTTCTCCAAAAACGCGAGTGCATCCACGGCACACATCTTTCTCTGTGGTATCCACGAACAACCGAGTTAATCTACGAGCCACCGAGTTACTCTCGCCGAGATTAACTCGGTAGCTCGTAAGCCGTAAGCCCGGTTGACAGATTCTCGTTCAACTGCCATAAGCGAGGATATCGAATACCGGATTCTGCATTTGTAGGGGGCACGGATGCCGACGTGGGGGCGGTGGTTGTTGGGCATTCTCGTTGCGGGGGTCGCGTTCGGCGTCCCCACCGCCTATTACCGTTCGCAATACAGCAACCTCAAACGCTACCGCGAAGTCACGCCCGACAAGTTCTACCGCAGCGGGCAGTTCACTGCGTCGGGGTTGCGGACGATCTTCCGCGAACGCGGCATCCGTACCGTCATTAACTTGCAAGAAGAAAACGAAGATCCGTTCATGCCCGAAGACTGGCTCGCGAAGCCGTACGTTCGCGAGAGCGAAATTTGCCGCGAGTTCGGCGTGAATTACCACGCGCTCTTCGGCGGCGAGATCATCCCCGAAGCGGACGCGAAGGCGGGCAAACGTCCGCCGGTGATCGACCGTTACCTGAAAATCCTCGACGACCCGAAGAACTATCCGGTGTTGCTCCACTGCAAGGCGGGATTGCACCGGACCGGCATTCTGACCGCAATTTACCGCGTCGAATACGAACGCTGGACGCCTGCCGCCGCGATGGACGAACTCCGCGCGAACGGCTTCGGGACGTTCGCTTCGACCACGAAAAACGTCTACATCGTGCAGTACATCGCGAACTATGAACCGGGCAAACGCTATCCGGTGCCACCCGACACGCGGCCGTTGTCATCCGGAGAGCCACGCTGATGCATACACTCGACCGGATGCTGTTTTTCGCGTACATTCGCTCGTATTTGATCGTGCTGACGAGCCTCGTCAGTCTGTACGTCGTCATCGATTTGTTCACGAATATCGACGACTTCGCGGGGCGCGGCAACATGCGCTCGATGGTCCGTCACATCGTGAATTACTACGGCCCGCAGATCGCGCTGATCTTCGACCGAATGTGCGAAGCGATCGCGCTACTCGCTGCCGTGTTCACGATGTCGTGGGCGGTGCGCAACAACGAACTCTTGCCGCAACTCTCGGCGGGCATCTCCGCCCACCGCGTGATCCGACCGATCCTCATCGGCAGCGTGCTCGCTCTGAGCCTCGGGCCGATCAGCCAGGAATTGTTGATTCCACGCATCGCGGACGAATTGCAAGTTCCGAAAGACGACCCGAACCTCGAACGGCCGATCGAACTCAAAGGCGCGTTCGATTCGACCGGCGTTCACCTCGAAGGCATCGCGGGTTACCGTAAAGACCAGCGAATTAAGGCATTCTTCGTGACGTTCCCCGAATCGGCGACGAGCACGATGAGCCACCTACAAGTCGAGGAAGCGATCTATTTCCCGAAAACCGATGAAATGGAAGCGGGCTGGATGCTGTTGAACGCGACGCCCGAAATCGCAACCGATGCGTTGCCCGAACAGTTGCAAATCGTCGGCCCGCGACGCTATTTCCTGCGAACCCGCGATACCGATTTCGACGCGATGACGCGCGGCTCGAAGTGGTATGTGTTCGCCTCGACGCGAAAGCTGCAAGAGATTCTCTCGCGACCCGATCCGCGTCGGATGGCACCGGTTGCGGTGATGTTCCACATGCGGTTTACGCGGCCGATCATCGGCATGTTGATGGTCGTGCTCGGGTTATCGATGCTGTTGCGAAACCACAACCGGCACGTGCTCGTCAGCGCGGGGGTCTGTCTCGTAATGAGCGCATCGGTGTACGCACTCGTATTGGCGTGCCGTTACCTCGGCGATGCGGACATCCTCGCGGCCCCACTCGCCGCCTGGCTACCCGTGATCTTGTTCGGCGCATATTCGCTCGCCCAATTCGACGCGATTCAGACGTAGAAATGGAACTTCGAACCGACAAGTTGCTGGCGGCGTTGCGGGACGATCCGGCGGGGGTGATCGCGCGCATCGATGCAGACCCGCTGTTGGTGAAGCGGGACGTTGGCGAACTGGTGCTGGCGAATGCCACGAAGTTGTTGTTTACGCCGCAAGAACCGCATCAGCTTTATGCGAAGGGGATCGTTTATCGACGGTCGCCGTTCGAACTCGTCTCGTTGCCGTTGGTGAAGATTTACAATCTCGGCGAACGCAACGTGACGCTGACCGATGTCGCGAGTTTGATGGAGATCGGGCCGGATTCGCGGTTGCTGTTCCTGCGGAAATTCGATGGCACGCTCATTCAGCGATTCCAACATGGCGGGCAGGTTTGGTTCACGACGCGCGGGATGATCGAAGGCGCAATTTGTGCTGGCCCGCAAGACGACGAAGCGCCGACGAAATTGTCGCACTTCGATTATCTCCGTACGTCGCGGCAGATTGCGGCCGAGAAATATCCGCTCCTGTTGCCGCTTCGCCCGGAGTTCGAAAACCTCACGCTGTTGTTCGAATTTCTGCACCCGGATTCGCAAGTCATTACGGATTATGCGGGCCGCGAAGATTTGATCTTGATCGCCGCGTTCGACAAAACCGCGTGCCGCTATCTGCCGTACCGCGAGTTGCAAGCGATCGCGTTGGCAAGCCACTTCACGGTGGTCGATGCGTTTCAGCCGCAGTCGGAAACACTGTCGGCGCAGATCGACGAGTTATTGGCCGTGTGGAAAGGCACCGATCAGGAAGGCACCGTGATCGTCATCGAGCACGGCGACGAAGTGATTTACCGCGTAAAGGTCAAGTCGCCCGATTACCTGCGATTGCTCAAGCTCGTCGTCAGTTGTACGTACGCCCGCACTGTGGAAATGATCGATGCACACCCCGAATGGCAAGGCTGGCCGGACCTCGAACGCCAACTGCAATCGCTCGGCAGCGATCGCGTACCGGAGGAAGTTCTCGCGTACTATCGCGAACATTACGATGCGTTCCAAACCTACCTGATCGATATCGAATCGCTGATGGCGCACGGCATCGTTGGTGCCGCGAAACTGCGAGCGGAAATCGGTGAAACGCCCGATTTGCGACTGATGCGCAAGCAGTTCGCCGAACGGGCGACGAAACAGCGGCTCGCGGGGTTGCTGTTCGCAGGCTTCGACGGGCGACTCGCGCGCGCCGTCGTGCGGCGAATGTTTTCCACGCCCGAAGCGGCGCGCACGGCGCTAACCGAAAATATCGAGTAACGGCGTGCCGGTGCTGAGCGGTTTGGTTAACCCCTGCTTGGTCACGCGGGGTTCGTATGGCACGCCGAGCGCGTGGTAGATTGTGGCGCTGAGGTCTTGTGGGCGGACCGGTTTGTCCTTCACGTACGCGCCGATCTTATCCGATTCGCCGTAGACCATCCCGCCTTTCACGCCGCCACCGGCGAGGATCGCCGGGTAGCAGTGCGGCCAGTGTTGACGGCCGGGGTTCTCGCCGGGAATGATCTTCGGCGTTCGCCCGAACTCGCCCGCCACCACGACCAACGTGCTATCTAACAAGCCGCGATCTTTGAGATCCGTCAGCAGTGCGGAAAGTGCTTCGTCGAGTCGCGGCAAGCAGAAGCCCATGCCGTACGAGCCGGTACCGAAGGCGTTGCCCATGCCCATATTGCTGCCGTGCATGTCCCAACTCGAACTGGGCGGGCCGCCGAGTTTGTCGCCGGGTGCCGTGCCCGTCCAGCCGTTGACGGTGACGAAGCCGACGCCCGATTCGACGAGCCGCCGCGCGAGGAGCAAGTTTTGGCCGAGTGGGTGGCGTCCGTAACGGTCGCGGAGTCGAGGGTCTTCGCGTTCGACTTCGAAGGCTTTACGCGGCCCATCGGAGTTCGATAACTCGAAGCCGCGGCGTTGCAATTCCTGCCAGTCGCGCTGTCCGTCGCTCAGCGTCGGGCAGAGATCGCCCAGCAGATTCTGGCGACCGTGCATTCGCGATGGCGTCTCGCTGGCCAGAAATGCCTCGGGTGCCTTGAAGCCGGGCAACGAGGGATTATCGGCAGCGGTACCGACGAACAGCGGCGCGAATGGCGCACCGAGCGAACCGCCCGTGCCGATGTTCGGGGCGCAAAACACGGGGTCGCCGATGCACTTGATGAGCCAGACGTACGATGCCGCATTGCGTTCGCTGGGCCGCAACTTCGAGAGCACCGACCCCATATACGGCGCGTCCGCCGGGGCATCCGATTGGCCGCTGAGGCTGTTGTGCATCGCGTCGAAGTGGTTGCTGATGTTGCCTGGGTGCGTCATCGAGCGGATCAGGCAGAAGTCGCTGGTGAGCTTCGACAGTTTCGGGTGCAACTCGCTGATTTGCATACCGGGCACCGCCGACGCGATCGGCTTGTACGGTCCGCGAATCTCGGCCGGCGCTTCGGGTTTCAAGTCCCACGTATCGAGGTGGCTCGGCCCGCCGCAGAGCAAAATAAAGATGCACGATTTGCCGTTCGGCTTACCCGAACCGCTTATTGGAACGCTCGCTGTGACGGCACCCGGCAAGCCCATACTGAGCGCACCGACGCCACCGAGTTGGAGCAACTGACGACGCGAAAAGGTCTTACTCATAGGTCCATCCGAAACGTGGAGAAGCAGGCAGGTGATAAGAGCGTAACAGGTCGTCGAAGGGATTGCAAATACTTCGCGATGAAATAATCCACGGGGTTCAACTCGGTCTCTCGTCGAAAAGTTCGCGGGATGCGCGAATTGTTCTGCCTGTGAACAAATCGCTACGAAAAACTCGCAACGCACCATGAGAACGATGCGCACTGAACCTGAAAGGGAAGTATCTTTCAACGGCTCTGCTAAACATTCCGTATACACCGATGCTAGTTCATTGCCCATGAATAGTCTCGTTCTCGATCGTGAAGCCGACCGAATGGCGGCACTCAAAGCGTACCAGATTCTGGACACCCTACCCGAGGCGTGTTACGACGACATCACGCGCCTCGCCGCACACATTTGCGGAACGCCAATCGCCGTCGTCAGTCTGGTCGACGAAAACCGGCAGTGGTTCAAGTCGACCTTCGGTATCGACGCAACGGAAACTCCACGCGATAGCGCGTTCTGCACGTACTGCATTCCGCAAAATGACATCTTGATCGTGCCGGATGCACTCGAAGATGCGCGATTTGCCACGAATCCGCTCGTAACTGGCGACCCGTACATTCGCTTCTATGCGGGTGCCCCGCTCACCGTGCCGTGCGGCCATAACCTCGGCACACTCTGCGTGATCGATAAACATCCGCGACAACTGACAGAGATCCAGGCCGATATGCTGCGAGCACTGTCGCGGCAGGTCGTGAAATTAATGGTCGCACACCGGCAAGTGCGGACGCTCGAACGAATGGATGCCGCGCTGCGTGCCAGCGAAGACCGCTTCCGAATGTTCATGGATAACAGTCCGGCACTCGCATTCATCAAGGATGAAGCCGGGCGGTTCGTTTACGTCAGCGAGCCATGCACGAAGAAGTTCGACCTGCCGATGGAACGCTGGATCGGCAAAACCGATATCGAAATCTGGGGCGACGAGAACGGATCGCGGATTCGGGAAACCGATCTCAGCGTGCTTGCCGGTGAAAAGCCAAGTACTAACCTGCATGCTTTACTCACGCCCGATAGCCGGTCCGAACACTGGCGCGACTACAAGTTCACCTTTCGCGATGTCAGTGGGCAGAAGCTCATCGCCGGTTTTGCGATCGATGTCACCGACGAGCAACGTGCGCTTGCGGCCGTCCAACTCAGCGAAGCGCGCTATCAGCTACTTACCGTTACACTAAGCGACACGGTCCGCGAACTCGAAGCCGCTAACGCGAAACTGAAAGCGATTTCCGTAACCGATGGCCTCACTGGCATAAAGAATCGTCGCGCGTTTCAGGAACGTCTCAACGAAGAATACGACCGCGCCGTCCGCTACCTACGTCCGTTCTCGTTGCTCATGATCGACGTCGATCACTTCAAAAGTTACAACGATACGTTCGGCCACCCCGAGGGCGACACAGCACTCCAGATGGTCGCCAGAATACTCGAAAATAGCGTGCGAACGGTCGATTTCGTCTCGCGATATGGCGGCGAAGAGTTCGCGATATTGCTTCCGGACACCGATTACTCCGGCGCGATCACCATTGCCGAACGCTGTCGAAGCAGGATCGCCACCAGCAGCTGGCCGAAGCGCGCCGTCACGGTGAGCATCGGAGCATCGACGATCACCGAATTAATGGGCGATGGTTTCGACCTCGTCCGCGAAGCCGACCAGGCGCTGTACACCTCGAAAGCCGTCGGCCGCAACAGCGTCAGCCACGGCAGTGGCACGATCTCCGTGGCGTCAATGACGCGCATCGCACGATTGAATGCGAGCAATTAAACTTTGCCTTGTCGCAGTGCCAACCGTGCCCCGCCGGCCGTGCCGATGAAACCCGCGTCGGAGCCGAGTTTTGCGAACGCGATCTTCACTTTCTTCACGGGGTGCGGCAGTCCGAACCGGATCGTGTATTCGTGAATCTTCGCACGGAACGACTCGGCTACCGCCATGCCGCCGCCGAACACGATCATCTCCGGGTCGACGGTAGCGATCAACGCACACGCCCCCAATGCGAGATAATACGCGGTATCGTCGACGATCTTCATTGCGAGAACGTCGCCTTCACCCGCGAGTTGGAAGATCACTTTCGCGGTCAAAACGTCGTCGTTAGCGGTGTAATATTCCTTGAGTTTTGAAGGGCCGCGATAGGTTGCGAGTTCTTCGCGGGTCCGTCGCACGACGCTCGATGCACTGCCGTAGGCTTCGAGGCATCCGCGCGCGCCGCACCCGCACAGGCGACCGTGGATGGGCGATTCGATCCGCATGTGGCCGAGTTCGCCGCCGTGGCTGTGCTCGCCTTCCACGATGAAATCGTCGAGGATAATCCCACCACCAACGCCGGTACCGAGCGTGAACATCACCATGCTGCGGGCTTCGCGACCGGCACCCACCCAGTATTCGCCGTACGTCGCCGCATTCGCATCGTTTTGGTAAACCGTAGGCAAACCGAACGCCTTCTGAATGTGATCGCGAACCGGCACGTTCTTCCACGGTTTCAAGTTCGGCGGGTCGAGAATCAGCCCGGCTTTAATGTCCATCAGCCCGGGTGTCGCCACGCCGATCGCGGTGATTTCGGGCATCGTCAGCTTCGCCGCCGCCACCGCACGCCGGATCGTTTCGCACATCGTTTCGAGGCCCGCATCCTGCCCGCGTTCCGGCTCGGTGGCCATCACGACGGGCGTCGAGAGCGGCAAACCCTCGTCGTTGACGACCGCCGCCTTCATCGTCGTACCACCCACATCAAGCCCAACGTAATGACCGGCGGATGCCATGACTGCCTCGGTTCGGGAAGGGTTCGGGAAGGAAAGTTAATCTGGTTATACGAACGGCACGGCAATTTGTGGGAGGAAGCCGCACCCACACGAATTCCAAAAGTCAAAAAATCGGAGGCGATGTGACGTAAGTCAAACTCGCGCCCGTGTCGCGAACGTGTCGTCTGACGTCGCCAAAATGTCGTGTGATGTCGTGTGTCGGTCGCCTCGACGTCGTGTCGATGTCGCGTGACGTCGCGAAAATGTCGGCACTTACATCAAATTGCGAAACGATTTTTTTCGACGTAACTCACGACATGAGTGCATGATACGTTAAAAAACCCGAAAACGAATCGGCGATTTGCGATCAAAAAGTGCCATTTTGGCAGTCCGCAAACGGAAAAACACCCGAAAAACCGGTTTTTGAGCCTCCGCAATTCGGACTTACGTCGATTCTGCCCCCCTCTTTTAGATGCCTGAGATCCCGATATACTGCGAATATGGCATTCGTTCGCTTCGCTAACGGCACCGTCTACGATCCCGCCAACGGGATCGCTGGCACGGTGTGCGATCTTTGGGTTCGCGATGGCAAATTCACATCTGCACCCGAAATTGGCACGGTGCCGGATCGTACTTACGACCTGACCGGCCTCGTGGTGATGCCGGGCGGCGTCGATATGCACGCGCATATTGCGGGGCCGAAAGTCAACGTCGCACGCAAACTCCGCCCCGAAGATCGCCGCGATTCGCCGCCACTTCGCCGCACGAACTTGCTGCGTTCCGGCACACTCGGCAGCACGCCGACGACGTTCGCCACGGGGTATCTTTACGCGGGCCTCGGCTACACCACCGTGTTCGATGCCGCGATTCCTCCACTCGGTGCGAGGCACACGCACGAAGAGTTTCACGACACCCCCGTGATCGACAAAGGCTTCTTCGTGCTCACGGGGAACAACCATTACATCATGCAGCAGATCGGGAAAGGCGAGTCGGAACGGCTGCGGCACTTCTGCGGTTGGCTGTTGCACGCCACACGCGGCTACGCGCTGAAGGTGGTCAACCCCGGCGGCGTCGAGGTTTGGAAACAAGGCTATAGCGGCATGGCGGGCTTCGAAGACAACGTGCCGGGTTTCGGCGTCACGCCGCGCGACATCGTGCGAAACATCGCCCGCGCCGCCGACGAACTGAAACTGCCCCATGCCGCGCACATCCATTGCAATCAACTCGGGATGCCGGGAAACTGGACGACGACATTAGACACGATGGTCGCCGTCGAGGGCAGTCGCGGGCACTTCACGCACATCCAGTTCCACAGTTACGGCGGCGGCCCGGACGACCAGGGCACGTTCTGCTCGAAGGTGCCACAGTTGGCGGAATACGTCAATTCGCATCCGAACATTACCGTCGACGTCGGCCAAGTCGTGTTCGGCGAAACGACCTCGATGACCGGCGACGGCCCACTCGGGCATTTCCTGCACAAGGTAACGGGGCGAAAGTGGTTCAACGGCGATACCGAGTGCGAGGCCGGTTGCGGAATCGTGCCGATCACTTACAAGGAAAAATCGTTCGTCCACGCGTTGCAATGGGCGATCGGCCTCGAATGGTACTTGCTGGTGAACGATCCGTGGCGAATCGCGATGAGCACCGACCACCCTAACGGCGGGTCGTTCCTCGCGTATCCGGAGATCATTGCGCTACTGATGTCTCGCGATTTGCGGCGGGAAATGATGAAACGCTTACCCGAGCGAATCCGCGAACGCTGCACGTTGCACGATCTCGAACGCGAATACACGCTGACGGAAATTGCGATCATCACCCGCGCCGGTCCAGCACGAATGCTGGGACTGTCGCACAAGGGCCATCTGGGTATCGGTGCCGATGCGGACATCACCGTTTACACGCCGAACAGCGATATTCAGACGATGTTTGCGTTGCCGCGATTCGTCTTCAAAGCGGGCGAACTGATCGTCGAGCACGGCGAGATTCGCCGCGTGCCATACGGCCCCGCTCTCTGCGTCGAACCAGTCTACGACCCGGCGATTCTGCGACACGTCGAGCCGTGGTTCGAGGAACATTACGCGATGCGTTTCGCGAGTTACCCCGTCGGCGACGAGTACCTCAGCCGCGGCCTGCACGTTCAGGCGCTACGAAAACGTGATTGATATCGGAGCGCCGTCCTGTCCTCCGTCATGGCTTGCCCTCTGCGTTTCCCTTCCGCTTCGCGGCGATTTCGGCCATGCGTGCCGCGATGATCGCTTCGTGGCCGCGGTCGGTAGGAGTGTAATACGTCACATCGGCGGGGATGTATTCCTGGTCGACCCAGCCGCCTTCGAAGTTGTGTGCGTACTGGTATCCGACGTGGCCGAACTGCTTTGCACCGGTGTAGTGGGCGTCGCGCAGGTGCTTCGGCACGGGGAGTGTGCGACCTTCTTTCACGTCTTTTTGGGCGGCACCAATGGCTACCGTGCAGGCGTTCGATTTCGGTGCGGTCGCCAGATAGCAGACCGCATGCGAGAGGTTCAGCACGCACTCCGGCAAACCGACGCGCTCGACGGCATCCCATGCGCCGTTCGCGATAAGCAAAGCCATCGGGTCGGCGTTGCCCACGTCTTCCGATGCGAAAATCACGAGTCGCCGTGCGACGAATCGCGGGTCTTCGCCCGATTCCAACATACGCGCCAGCCAGTAGGTCGCCGCCTGCGGATCGCTGCCCCGCAAACTCTTGATGAACGCCGAGGCGAGGTCGTAGTGCGAATCGCCGGTCGGATCGAAGTCGAGAACCTTGCGTTGAATCGAATCTTGCGCCAGTGCGAGATCGAAGAGAATCTGGGTGTTATCGGGGCGTGCATTTTCGATCGCTAACGACGACTTCACGCCGATCTCGATCGCCATCAGCGCGCGTCGGGCGTCGCCGTCGCAAATCTCCGCGAGGAAGCTCAGCGCATCGTCGGTGATGGTAACAGGCGTCTTGCCGAGGCCGCGTTCGCTGTCTGCGAGTGCGCGGGTGATGACGGTCTTCGTATGTTCGCGCGAAAGCGGTTCGAGCGTGAAAATCTGGCTACGAGAAAGGAGCGGCGTGTTCACCGCGAAGAACGGGTTCTGCGTCGTTGCACCGATCAAAATGACGATGCCATTCTCGACATCGGGGAGCAATACGTCTTGTTGCGAACGGTTGAAGCGATGAATTTCATCGAGGAAAAGGATCGTGCGTTCGCCGTCGTGTTCGAGCCGCGAACGGGCTTCGGTCAGTACATCGCGAACGTCCTTGATACCCGCCGCCACTGCGTTCATCGCCACGAAATGCGACTTCGTCTGGTTGGCAATCACGTGTGCGAGCGCGGTCTTGCCACAACCGGGCGGGCCGTAAAAGATCACCGAGTTCAGGCGGTCCGCGAGTAGCATCCGGCGCAGGAGTTTGCCGGGGCCGAGGATATGTTCCTGACCAACGAATTCGTCGAGGTTGCGCGGTCGCATTCGCGCGGCAAGTGGCTGCGCCGTCAGCCGGTTCGCCGTGCGGAGATCGGTGAATAAGTCCATTGGCAGTTTACTCGTTAGTATGCCCGAAATGTCGTTGAAAACCGCTCTCATAATTGACGTAAGTCCGAAATGCGGAGGCTCAAAAACCGGTTTTTCGGGTGTTTTTCCGGTTTTGGACTGCCAAAATGGCACTTTTTGATCGTAAATTACGGATGCGTTTTCCGTATCTCTCGATCCTTTAGTGGGTTACGTCGATTGCACTCTCCTCAGGTATCGGCGCAAGTACCGACATAAAGCGACCGACACACGACGTCGAGGCGACCGACACACGACATCGACACGACATCGACACGACATCAGACGACATTTTGACGACGTTTGACGACACCTTCGCGAAACTGACTTACGTCACATCGTCTCCGATTTTTTGACTTTTGGGAATCGTGTGGGCGAGGCCAAATCGGGATTGGTTTCGTCGCGCCGCGTAGTCTTCGAAACGCATCGGATCACGCTTTGCCCTTACCCGGGACATTGTGCCGAGTGGCTGCGTGTTCTATATATCAATACCGTCGTTTTCGGGCTTGCCTGGCTCTCACGGTTTTTGCTAGTTTCGCGGTACCTTGAGGTTGCGGATTATGCGTTGTGTTGTCACCGGTGCGGCGGGGTTCATTGGCTCGCACCTTTGCGAGCGGTTGCTGGCGGACGGCCACACCGTGGCGGGTATCGATTGCTTCACCAGTTACTACGCGCGGAACCTCAAGGAACAGAACTTGCGTGCATTCCGCGAGTCGCCGCAATTCGCGTTCCACGAACTCGACCTCGCAAACGGCGTGACACCGAATGCCGTGGCGGGCGCGGAGTGGGTGTTCCACTTGGCGGCGATGCCGGGGCTGAACAAAAGCTGGACGAACTTCGACGAGTACAACCGCTGCAACCTCGTGGCCACGCACCGCTTGCTCGAGTCGCTGAAAGGCTCGCCGACGCTGAAGAAACTGATTTACGCGAGTACCTCGAGCGTCTACGGCAAATACGCGAGCGGCGACGAAACGCTGCCCACGAAGCCGAGTTCGCCGTACGGCATCACGAAGTTTGCGGGCGAACAACTGTGCCGCGTCTACGGCGAGGAATTCGACGTGCCCGCGATCGTGCTGCGATTTTTCAGCGTCTACGGCCCGCGCCAACGGCCCGACATGGGCTACAACTTGTTCATTCGCGCGATGCTCACCGATACGCCGATCACACTCACCGGCGACGGGATGCACATTCGCGGCAACACGTACGTGACCGACTGCGTCGATGCGACCGTGAAGGCGACCGCAGCGATGGCGGGGGAGACGTTCAACCTCGGCGGCGGCGAACTCGTGACGGTTCTCGACGTGATTCGCAAGCTCGAAACGATCATCGGCAAGAAGGCAATCATCGAACGTCACCCGCCGCGAAAGGGCGACCAATACGCAACCGGTGCCGACGTGAGCAAGCTGTTCAAACACGTCGGCTGGAAGCCAACAACGAGCGTCGACGAAGGGCTAACGCGGCAAGTCGAATGGCAACGCAGCCAGTTGTAACGTCGCACAAAACATACGAGGGGCACGGATGCTCAGCTTCGCGAACCGGCACGTCTTGCAGCCGTTGGCCGCATGGAAATCGGGTAGCCAGCATTTACGCTACCTGCGCGAACTCCGCAAAACGCAGTTCGACACCCCCGAGACGATTCGCGCGCGACAACTCGATGCGCTCCAGCGAGTTCTGCACCATGCGTACGACCATGTGCCGTTCTACCGGCAGGCGTGGGATGCGGTCGACGTTCACCCGCATGACGTAAAAACGCTCGACGATTTGCGCCACTTCCCGATCGTATCGAAGGCCGACTTGCGGACCCGCGAACGCGAGTTTCTATCGTCGCAATTCGACCCGACGAAACTGCTGGTCAAGCGGACCTCGGGTTCGACGGGCGTGCCGCTGACGATCCGTATCGACGAAGCCGCGAAACAGTGGAAGTATGCCTGCACGTTGCGTTCCGATGAATGGTCCGGCTGGCGGCTGGGGCAGCGCGTGGCGAAAGTCTGGGGCAACCCCGAGTATCGCCATTTCGGCTGGCGCGGTCGCGCCCGCAACTGGCTACTCGATCGCGCCGTGTACCTCGACACGTTGCAACTCACCGACGCACGCATTGCCGAGTTCACCGCAAGCCTGCGGCGGCATCGTCCGGGCCTGATCTTCGGACACGCCCATTCGCTGTATCTCGTCGCAGATCGCCTGAAAAAGCAGGGCGTGAGCGACATTCGGCCGAACGGCATTTTGTCCACCGCGATGCCGTTGCACGACTGGCAACGCACGGTGATCGAGAGCGTCTTCGGCGTGAAAGTGACCGACCGTTACGGCTGCGAAGAAGTGAGCCTAATCGCCTGCGAATGCGAAGTCCACGACGGTTTACACGTCAACGCGGACTCGGTTTTCGTCGAAGCCGAACGCGGGCAAAGCGGGCCGCTGCTGGTGACCGATTTAACGAACCTTGCGATGCCACTCATCCGTTACCGGATCGGCGATCATGCGACGCTATCCGACCGACAATGCGCCTGCGGCCGGGGGTTACCGCTCATCGAATCGATTCAGGGTCGCGATGCCGATTACGTGGTGACACCGGCTGGTCACTTGATCTCCGGAATCTCACTCACAGAGAATTTCGCGCTGCGGATCTCGGGTACCGCGCAAGTGCAAATCATCC
>Ga0105048_10011220_pt1 | contig 14150 bp, 11 predicted proteins | sample MAT05_FD_78382 | JGI IMG/M metagenome (GOLD analysis project Ga0105048, IMG submission 78382) | Freshwater microbial communities from Lake Fryxell liftoff mats and glacier meltwater in Antarctica - MAT-05 | ecosystem: Environmental > Aquatic > Freshwater > Ice > Liftoff microbial mat | place...
CTACCGCCGTACAGCGCGAGCGGCAGCTTCAGCTCGTGTCCGCTGGACGCCGGCCCGACGGCGAGCTGGAGCAGCGTGAGCTGGCAGGCCGACACGCCCGCCAACACCAGCCTGAGTGTGGAGGCGCGCAGCGGGCCAGATGGCCTGGCCTGGGGCGCCTGGACGCCCGCCACCAGCGGCGCGGCCCTCGCCAGCCCCGACCGCTTCATCCAGTACCGGCTCAATCTTGCCGCCACGAACGCGGGCGTCACCCCGTTGCTGGCGAGCCTGTCGCTTGGGAGCGGCGCGGCGGCGCTCCCAAGCGCGACCCCGACCAGCACACCTGCGCCGGCCACGAGCACGCCCACCAACACACCTGCGCCTGCGACGAGCACGCCCACCAACACGCCCGTGCCGGCCACGAGCTCAGCTACGAATACGCCCGTGCCGCCCACGAGCACGCCGACCAGCACGCCCACGCCGCTCGCCACGCCGACGGTAGGACTCTTGAACGGAGGCTTCGAGAGCGACGTTAACGCCGATGGCCGCCCCGACAGCTGGACTAGCGACGCTAGCTTTGGTTACGACGGCTCGGCGGGGATTGCCCGGAGCGGGGCAAGGGCAGGTCGCCATACGGCGACAACGAACGCCACCTATAACATCGATCAGCGGGCCGGTACTGGCACCATCGTGCCGGGCAAAGGCTACCGCCTCGTCGGCTGGGTCAACATCCCTCCAACCAGCGACAGCTTCACCTTCAGGTTGCAGGTGCGCTGGCTGAACAGCACGGCCGGCCTGCTGAGCACCACGACGGTCAGGAGCTTCAACGTGGCCACCACAGGCTGGACGGAGGTGCAATCCTCGCTGCTGCGCGCCCCGGCGGGTGCCGTGACGGCCGAGGTGCGCATGGCCGTGAGCAGCCTCAATGCCACAGTGTACGTCGATGATATCGCCTTTACGCCCGCCAACCTGCTCGCCAACGCGGGCTTCGAGACCGACAGCAACGCCGACAGCCGCCCCGACAGCTGGACAAGCTCGTCGCGCTTCCTCCGCTCCAACAGCCTGGTGCGCAGCGGCGCCTTCGCGGGGCAGCACACGGCGACCACCAATCCCACCTACGTTATCAACAGCTCGACAATTACGGGCCTGTACGCAGGCAGCGTCCACACTGTCAGCGGCTGGGTGAACATCCCGACCCGCGCCGACGACTTCACACTTACCGTCGATGTGCAGTGGCGCGATAGCTTTAATCTGGCCGTTGGCACCACGACGATTCGGACCTACGCCGCCACAACAGCTGGCTGGGAAGCCTTCAACCAGAATGTGAGCGTGCCAACAGGTGCGACACGGGTTGTAGTGCGGATGAGCGTGACCAGCCTGAACGGGACACTCTACGTCGACGACTTCGCCTTCGAGTAGCGGGAACAGCCTACAGCGTAGCCCGAGCCAGTGACGGCCCGGTCGGCCAACCGCCTGCCGGGTCCTCCCTTGTGAGCGAGCATGATTCACGCTCCTATGACCACAGTGCCCGTGCGGGCCACAGGTGCGCGACCTAACGTAGCGCCTGCGGTGCCAGAGGTCGATCTATCCATTATCATCGTCAGCTGGAATGTCCGGGCGCTGCTTGAGCGCGCACTGGATTGTGTCTACACAACCATTCAGCGCAGCAGCTTCGAGGTGATTGTCGTTGATAACCGCTCCGACGACGGCAGCGTCGCCATGGTCCGTGAGCGCTTTCCCGCAGTTCACCTGATTGTCAACGACGCCAACGTCGGCTTCGGGCGGGCCAACAACCAGGCGGCGGCCCTTGCCCGTGGCCGCTACCTGCTGCTGCTCAACCCCGACGCCTTTGTGCATACGGGCACCGTCGACCGACTCGTAACATTTATGGACGGGCAGCCCGATGCGGGCGCCTGCGGCTGCCTGCTGCGCTACGCCGATGGACGGCTCCAGCGCTCCGTGACGAGTTTCCCCACCGTGCTCACCGAGCTCTGGACGACGCTCGGGCTCGACCGTGCATTCCCCAACCACCCGCTGTTCGGGCGCTACAAACTCACCTACTGGGCCATGGACGATCTGCGCCCGGTGGACGCACTGATGGGCGCCTGCCTGCTACTGCGGCGAGCCGTGATCGCGCAGATCGGCCTGTTCGACGAGCAGTTTTTTATGTACTCGGAGGAGATCGATCTCTGCTACCGAGTGCAGCGGGCCGGCTGGAAGAACTACTTTGTGCCCGATGTCGAGGCCACCCACATCTGGGGCGGCAGCTCGGCGCGCGTGCCCAACGCCAGCTTTCTGCGCCTCTTCCGCAGCCGCGTGCAGTTCTTCCGCAAACACTACGGCACGGGCGCTACGCTCGCCTACAAGGTCGTGCTGGCGTTGGCAGCCCTGCTGCGGGTGCTTGGTGGCCCGCTGCTGTTCGCCTTGCGCCGCGACCCCGGCGTGCTGCGGCTCTACCTGAATTACCTGGCGCTACTCCAGGCCGTGCCCAAGCTTTAGGAGCGAAGCTATGATTGACACACCGACCTCGCCGCCCGGCGCGACGGCGCAGATCGCGGGCGAGGCGCGGCAGCGGGCGCACAAACAGAGCGCACTGCTCGATGAGCGGCTGCTCGTGGGTGGGCTGATCGCGCTGCTGCTGCTGCTGGCGGCCCTGCCTACGATCTTTGCTTATCTCAGCAGCCCGCCAGATCGGCGCTTCCAGGGCATTGTCTACGGTGTGGCAGACACGGCCCAGTACTTCTCGTGGCTGCGGGATCACCGGGGCGCCTGGCTGGTGCCGAACCGCATGACCTCGGAGCCGAACGATCCGGCACTCTTTAACCTGCTCTGGCTCGCCGTTGGTCGGCTGCAGGCCGCGACCGGCCTCGCCACCCCGCTGCTCTTTCAGGCGGTGCGCGTGGTGGCCGGCGCAGCGCTGCTGGTGATGCTGTACCTCGCCTGTGTCCGCTTTACACAAGGCCGCGCCGAGCGGCTCACGGCCTTCCTTGTGCTCACGCTCGGCGCTGGCCTCGGCTGGGTCTGGGTGCTCGTCAAGTATCTTCAGGGCTTAGCGGATGTCCCCTTTCCCCTCGACCTGTACGTCGCCGAGCCGAACACGCTGTTTATCCTCATCGCCTTCCCGCACTTCGCCATCGCGACGAGCCTGATCCTGGGGATTTTCCTCTGCTACCTGGCCGCGCTGCGGCGCCGCAGCCCGCAACTTGTGGCGGTTGCGGCGCTGCTGGCGCTTACGCTCACGCTGCAGCACGCCTACGATCTGCTGATTATCACCCTAGTGCCGGGGGGCTTCCTGGCGCTCAAACTCCTGCGCACCCGGCGCATCCCGTGGCTCGCCGGGCTGGCCGCCCTGGCGATCGGGCTGGCAGCGCTGCCACCGGCGCTCTACTTTACCGTGCTGACGAGCGGCGACCCGCTCTGGCGCGAGGTGCTCGATCAGTTCTCTAACGCTGGGGTGTTCACGCCGCCGCCCCACCATCTGCTGATCTTGATGGGCTTGCCGCTGCTGCTTGTTGGCGCCGCCCTGCTCGATGCGCTCGTCCGTCCGGGCCGCGTGCAGCGGCTTCGCCACGCCTTCGCCACAGCAAGCAACGAAACGCTCTTTCTGTGGAGCTGGTTCCTGGTTGGCTTTGCACTGCTCTATATCCCCACCGACTTTCAGATCCATATGCTCACGGCCTGGCAGGTGCCGGTTGGGCTGATCGGGGTGCGCTGGCTGCATCGGCGCGCCATACCCGCCGTCGCGGCGCATCAACCACGCCTGGCCCGCGCCCTGCCAAGCCTGCTGCTGATCGCTGTGCTGCCCACTAGCGTCTACCTCGTCTCGTGGCGCATGCTCGACCTCGGCCGCCACGCGGCGCCCTACTCGCTCGGCGCCGACGAGGTGCAGGCCCTAGACTGGCTGGGCGCACGCGCCACCCGCGACGACGTGGTGCTGAGCGGGCTCACCCTTGGCCAGTATGTGCCTGTGTACAGCGATGCGCGTACCTTCCTGGGCCACTGGGCTCAGACTGCGCACTTCTATGAGAAGCGTGCGGCCGTGGCGAGCTTCTTCCAGGCTGCTGCCAGCGATGATGCGCGACGCCTGCTGCTAAAGCGCCACGGTGTCTCGTATGTGATCCACGGCGCTGAGGAGCAAGCCCTCGGCGGCTTCGACCCGGCGAGCTCGCCGCTGTTCGAGGCTGTCTTCCACGCTGGCGCCACGACTATGTATCGCGTAAGGAGATAAGCATGGTCGAGCAGCACGCTGCTGTCGCGGCCCGCGCAAGCGCTGTGAGTCGGGTGTGGCCGCGCTTGGCCCTGGCCGGGCTTGTCGTGCTTGCCCTTGCGCTGGCGTTGATCAATCTGCCCTACGCACCGCGCACCTGGTTCGACGAGGGCTCGCACCTGCACGTCCCGAAGACGCTGGTGCAGCACGGGGTCTACGCCGACATCAGCAGCGAGGGCTTCCGCTACTACGGCCCTACGGTTGGCGTTGGCCCCACCGTTATGCTGCCGATCGCGGCGAGCTTCCAGCTGTTTGGTGTGGGGCTGGCCCAGGGCCGCGCTGTGATCGTGATCTACCTGCTCGTCGCCCTGGCCGCTGGCTACGCGCTGGCCCGCCGCCTGCACGGGCGCGGCGCCGCGCTGCTGGCGCTGCTGCTGCTGCTCGCCTCGCGCACAATGGGCTTCGAGGGGCTGATGGAATATGGGCGCCAGGTGCTCGGCGAGGTGCCGGGCGTGGCCTTCCTCTTCCTGGGCTGCCTCGCCTGGGCGCGGGCCGTGAGCGAGCCAAAGCGTGCGCGCACGGGCGCCGCGCTGGCGGGGCTCTGCTTCGGGCTTGCGCTCGTAACCAAGAATCAGTTTGTGCTGATCGTGCCACCAGCCCTGGCCCTCGCCGCGCTATTGGATTGGCGCTACTACCGCGCGGGCAACTGGTGGCTACGCCTGCTGCCCACAACGCTCGCGTGCGCCTGCTTTGGGGCCTGGACGCTCGTGCAGCTCCAGTTTCTTGGCCCAGGCAGCTTTGCGGCGAATCTAGCCCAGACCCGGCAGGCCGCAGGCGGCGCGATCTTCGTCTTCGACCCGGCGGCAACGCTGCGCGCTGTGCGCTACCTGATCCAGCCCTACGGCGGCCTGCTGCTGCCCGCCCTGGCCTACGCGCTCTGGCGCAGCCGCGCACGCACGCCCGGCGCCCTCGCCGAGCTGCCCGCCGTGCTCATCCCCGTCCTCTGGCTCTGCTGGTATCCGCTCTCGCTTGGCTGGCCACGCTACGCCCTGCCCGCCGTGGCCCTTGGGGCGCTGGCCGTCGCCAGGCTGGCCGTGGATGCCGTGGCGACGCTACGTGCGCGTGGCCGCCCGGCCCTGGCCTGGGGCGCGGCGCTCTACCTCGCCCTCGCCATCGTCGCCCCCCTCGCGCTTACGTGGCGCGTTGTGCTGACGCCGGACGACAGCGCCCAGCGCATGGCCGCTTACCTCGACGCCCACGTTCCCGCAGCCACGGTCGTCGAGACATGGGAGCAGGAGCTTGGCGTGCTGACGGATCATCGCTACCATTACCCGCCGATCCAGCTGCTCGATACGGCTGTGCGCGGCACCTGGCTGGGCGCGGCGCGGCTGAGCTACGATGGCCTTGCAGACCGGCCAGCCTATGTCGTGGTTGGCCCATTCGGCGGCTGGGTTGGCGTCTACCCCGCCGCGACGCTGGAGCGCAATTACGCGCCGGAGCATAGCGCGGGGCCGTATACGCTCTATCGGCGCGTGGCGCCCTGATCTGTAATAGCCGATAGCCGATAGCCGATAGCCGAACGTCCACTCGCGCAGCCCCCTGTGCCCTTGAATGAGGAGCGCCGACGCCTATGCGCCGCACCCTGCTTATCTTCGCCCTGCTGCTGATCTGCTACGCCTACGTGCTGCCGCGCTGGGCCGACTGGAACCAGAACTCGCGCCTTAATCTGGTGCTGGCCCTGGTAGACGATGGCACCGTGAGCATCGACCGCTACGTGGCAAACACCGGCGACTACGCGCTCTTCAATGGGCGCGCCTACACCGACAAGCCGCCCGGGCTCTCGCTGCTGGCCCTGCCAGCCTACGCCGTGCTCAGCCCTGTCCTCAACCTGCCGCCCGTCCGCGAGTGGCTGGAGCGGCTCGGTGGGGGCGCCGCGTTCGGCGCTACCCTGCGCGAGGAGGGCACGGGCCTGCGCGCCGAGAAGCTGCGCCAGGCTCTGGCCCAATACGTGCTCACCCTGCTCGCCGTGGCCACCCCCGCCGCCGCCCTTGGCGCCCTGCTCTATCACGCGCTGCTGCGCCTGGGCGCTGATCCCGCCCCTGCGGCCTTCGGCGCCCTTGCCTACGGGCTGGGGACGAGCGCAGCTCCCTACGCCGGTAACTTCTACAGCCACCAGCTCGTGGCGAGCCTGCTCTTCGGCGCCTTCTTCGTGGCCTGGCCTCGCACCGACGAGGCGGGCCGGCCCGCCTACGCGCGTGGGTTGCTCTGCGGCCTGCTGCTGGGCTGGGCGGTGATCAGCGAGTACCCCGTGGCCCTGCCGGGCGCCGTGATCGGGCTCTACGCCCTGAGCCGCCGTGGCTGGCGCTGGCTCGTCCCTCTGGCGCTCGGTGGCGCGCTGCCTGGAGCACTGCTGGTAGTCTACGACCTCGCCGCCTTCGGTACGCCGCTCCCCGTCGGCTACGCCCACTCGGCGCTGTGGCAGGATCAGCACACCATCGGCTTTATGAGCATCACCTACCCCCACGTCGAGGCGCTCTGGGGCCTCACGTTCGGCGGCTTCCGTGGGCTCTTTGTGCGCGCCCCGTGGCTGCTGCTGGCCATCCCAGGCTACGCGCTCTGGCTGCGGCGCGGCGCCCACCGTGCCGAGTGGTGGGTGGCGCTGTTTGCACCGCTCACGCTGCTGCTCTTCTACGGCTCCTCGGCCATGTGGGGCGGCGGGTTCGCCGCCGGGCCGCGCTACATCGTGCCGCTCATCCCCTTTCTGGCCCTGCCCGCCGCCTGGCTCGTGGCGCAGCTCTGGGCGCAGCCCCTCGCTCGCGCTGGCGCCGTGGCCCTCGTGACGCTCTCGGTGGCGCTCGTCTGGGCCGAGGCCACGGCGGGCCAGAGTTTTCCCCATGATACTGTGCGCGACACCTGGGGCGGCTACGTCGCCCCCGCCTGGGCCGCCGGCGATATCGCCCGTAACCTGGGCATGGCCGGTGGCCTCGCCGGGCCGCTCAGCCTCGCCCCGCTGGCAGTGGCGGCCATCGTGGTCGCCGCGCTGCTGCTGATCGGCGACGCGCGCCAGACGCCAAACGACACCCGCGCGCGGCCCGCCCACCTCAAGAGCGAGGGCTAAATGCGTATCCTGCTGCTCACGCAGATCCTGCCTTTCCCGCCCGATAGCGGCCCGAAGGTGAAGACCTATCACCTTATCCAGCAGCTTGCCCGCAGCCATAAGGTGACGCTGGTCTCGCTGGTGCGCTCCGAGGCCGAGGCCGCGCAGGCCGCGCCCCTGCGCCAGCTCTGCGCCGAGGTGCATACGGTGCTGCTGCGGCGCTCACGCCCGCGTGACGCGTTTCACCTCGCCGCCAGCTCGCTGACGGGCGACTCCTTCATCATTCGCCGCGACGACTCGCCGGAGCTGCGGGCGCTCCTGGCCGAGCTGACGCGCCGCACCCACTTCGATATCGTCCACGCCGACCAGCTGAATATGGCGCAGTTCGCGGTTGATCTGCCAGCAGGCGCCCGTGTGCTCGATGAGCATAACGCTGTCTGGACGATCGTGCAGCGCATGGCCGAGCATAGCGGCTACGCCCGGCGCGTGGGCCTGGAGCTGGAGTCCCGCCGCCTGCGCCGCTACGAGGCCCGCATCTGCGCCCGCTTCGATGGGCTCCTCGTCGTTAGCGAGCCCGATCGGCGCTTCCTCGCGCTTGCCGCCGCCGAGGCCGGCGTTGCGCTGCCGCCCACGGCGGTCATCCCGATCGCCGTCGACGCGCAGGGCCAGCCGCCGGTGGCCCGTGAGCCAGTCCCAAGCACCATTCTGAGCATGGCGACCATGTTCTGGCCGCCCAACGTGGACGGCGTGCTCTGGTTCGCCCGCGAGGTCTACCCGCTGGTGCGGCGTGAGCTGCCCGAGGCGCGCTTTGCCATTGTGGGGGCGCGGCCGCCCCAGGCGGTGCGCAGGCTCGCCGAGGAAGATCCCAGCATCGAGGTGACGGGCTACGTGGCCGACCCGCAGCCCTACCTGGAGCGCACGGCCGCGCTGATCGTGCCGGTGCGGGCGGGCGGTGGCATGCGCGTGAAGATCCTGGAGGCCCTGGCCCGTGGCCTGCCGATCGTCTCCACGACCATCGGCTACGAGGGCATTGAGCTGACGTCGGGCGAGCAGTTGCTGGTTGCCGATACGCCTGCGGAGTTCGCCGCCGCCGTCGTGCGGCTGCTGCGCGAGCCCGAGCTTGGCCGCCGCCTCGCCGCCGCTGGCCGCCAGGTGGCCGAGCAGCGCTACGACTGGCGCGTAGTAAACCCACGCGTCGAGGCGCTGTACGAGGCAGCCCTGGCACGCGCGGCAAGCCCGGCGGTGCGCGCATAGCCGATGCTAGTTGGGGCCAAAAATGGCCTGGAAATCTGTGTCATCTGTGGACAAAAAGAGCACTGCGCAATGAGCCCCCTCCGCATCCTCTTCCTGGCGCCCTACGTGCCCTCGCCGCTGCGCGTGCGCCCCTTCCAGCTGCTGCGTCGGCTGGCGCAGCGCGGCCACACGGTAAGCCTGGTGTGCGCGGGCGGCGGCCCCGACGACGACGCGGCGCTCGCAGAGCTGCGCCCGCTCTGCGAGCGCGTGGTCGCCGTGCCGATCGGCCGTGGCGCACGCGCGGCAGCGTACTTGCGGGCGGTGGCTGGGGACGGGCCACTGCAAGCCGCCCACTGCCTTAGCCCTGCCCTGGTGCAGGCGGCCCGCGTGGAGCTTGCGCGCAGCCCTTTCGACGTGGTTCACATCGAGCATTTGCGCGCCGCCGAGGTGGCGCGGGCAGCCGTCGCTGGCCTGCCAGACGCGCCGCCTCTGCTGCTCGACGCGGTGGACAGCATCAGCCTGCTCTTCGAGCGCGCCGCCCGCCAAAGTCCCTCGGCGCGGACGCGCGCCCTGGCCTTGCTCGATCTCGCCCGCACGCGCCGCTACGAGGCCGCCTACGGGCGCATGTTCGACCACGTCGCCATCACCTCGCCGGAGGACCGCTGGGCCATCGAGCTGCTGCGCGCGCAGCACGCCGAACTGCCCGGCGCTGGGGTCACGGTGGTGCCGAATGGCGTGGACCTCGAGTACTTCCGGCCCACAGGTGCCGAGCGCGCTGCGGCGACGGTTATCTTCAGCGGCAAGCTGAGCTACCACGCCAACGAGGCTGCCGCACACTTCCTGCTGCGCGAGATCATGCCGCTCGTCTGGCGCGCGCAGCCCACAGCGCAGGTGGTTCTTGCAGGCGCGCAGCCGGCGCCAGCGCTTCTCGCCTACGCCCGTGACTCACGGGTGACAGTGACTGGCCGCGTGCCGGATCTGCGCCCGTACTTGGCAGGCGCCAGTGTGGCCGCAGCGCCGATCACCTACGGCGTGGGCGTGCAGAACAAAGTGCTGGAGGCTATGGCCATGGGCCTGCCGGTGGTCGCCGCGCGGCAGGCCACCGTGGCCCTCGCGGCGCGCCCTGGCCAGGATCTGCTAGTCGCGGACAGCCCCACTGCCTTTGCGGCGGCGCTGCTCGCGCTGCTGGCGAGCCCCGAGCGGCGCGCAGACATCGGCGCTGCCGGGCGCGCCTATGTGGAGCGCGTCCACGGCTGGGACGCGAGCGCGGCGCTGCTGGAGGGCTGTTACGCGGCGGCGCGCGCCTCTGCGACCAAGCGCAGTAAACGGATTGTCAGCATGGCGCCTGTGCGGATTTAAGGCGGTGTTAGGGCGCCCGCGCATACTGGGCTCGGATCACTCTGCTTGCGTTCATAGGCGCTGCTGTTCAGGAGGTGCCCAACTATGGCCACCCATGATCTGTCCGTCATCGTGCCGTGCTACAACGAGTTGGAGGGCATCGCAGCGATGCACGCGCGCATGGCCGCAATACTGCCAGAGCTGCGTCGGCGCGGCAGCGTGCAGCTGGTGTTCGTCGACGACGGCAGCAGCGACGGCACCGGCGATCAGCTTACCAAAGCCTTTAGCGGCTGGCCCGAGCTGCTGATCGTCCGCCACGAGCGCAACCGTGGCCTCGGCCAGGCGCTGCGTACCGGCTTCGCCCACGCCACCGGCGCCGTGATTGTGACCTGCGACAGCGACGGCACCTATCCCTTCGCCGAGATCCCGGCCCTGCTGGATCTGCTCACGCCAGAGGTCGATATCGTTACCGCCTCGCCGTACCACCCAAGCGGCGGCATCGAGAACGTGCCCGCCTACCGGGTTGCGATCAGCAAAAGCGCCTCGCTCTGCTATCGCCTGCTCGTCGACCCCCAGATCCACACCTACACCGCGCTCTTCCGGGCCTGCCGCCGTGAGGTGATCGAGCGCGTACAGACAAGCGCCGATGGCTTTCTGATGGTCACCGAGCTGCTGGTCGAGGCACTGTTGGCGGGCTTCCGCACCGTCGAGTACCCCACCACCCTGCGCGTGCGCCAGTACGGCCAGTCCAAGGCTAGAGTGTTTGCGATCACCCGCACCCACCTGCGCTATATGGCGGGCCTGATCGGGCGGCGCCTGGGCGTCGCTCTCCCTCAGCACGCCGTTGGGCCAAAAGTAGTCCGGAAATCTGTGTCATCTGCGGATACTATGCCCGGCGCGTAAGCGTTGTATCAGCCCTGGTATGAGAGGTAGCGCTTGGCGACCATCCTCACAATGCTCGGCACCCGGCCCGAGATTATCAAGCTCTCGCCGCTGCTTCCGCTGCTGCAAGAGCGCTTCACCCATGTGCTGGTTCACTCCGGCCAACACTACAGCTTCGAGCTGGATGCCCGCTTCTTTGCGGAGCTGGAGCTGCCCCAGCCAGATTACACGCTCAACGTTGGCTCTGCCACCCACGGCGAGCAGACGGCGCGCATGCTCAGCCGCCTGGAGCCAATTCTGCTCGACATAAAGCCAGATGCTGTGCTGGTGCAGGGCGACACGAACACCACCCTGGCGGGCGCCCTGGCCGCTGCCAAGCTCCAGATCCCGGTGGTCCACATCGAGGCAGGCTGTCGCTCCTTCAACCGGGCCATGCCGGAGGAGCTGAACCGCGTGCTGGTGGATCATATCTCGACGCTGCTTTGCGCCCCCGACGCGGCCGCCGTCGGCCACCTGCTGGCCGAGGGCATCCCCGCGCAGCAGGTGGCCCTGGTGGGCTCCACTTCTATCGACGCCTGTGAGCGGGCCAGGGGCCTTGCGGGCCGCTCCAACATTATCGAGCGCCTGGCGCTGCTGCCCGGCGCGTACCTGGCCCTCACCCTGCACCGCGCCGAAAACACCACGCCGGAGGTGCTGCCAGGCATTCTCGCGGCGCTCGCGGAGCTGGCCGCAGCCGAGCCGGTGGTCTTCCCGATCCACCCGCGCACGGCCGCCGCCTTGCAGGCCCAGGGTCTGCACCTGCCGCCTGGCGTGCGGCCCTGCGAGCCGCTCGGCTACCTCGATACGCTGCGGCTTGTAGGCGCGGCGCGGGCCCTGCTCACCGACTCGGGCGGGCTCCAGGAGGAGGCCGCCGTGCTGGGCACCCCGGCGCTCATCCTGCGGCGGGAGACAGAGTGGCAGGCGCTGGTGGACGCGGGCATCCACACGCTGGCCGGCACAAGTCCTGAGACGATTCTGGCGGCGGCCAGCGTGGCGCTGCGGCCCGAGGCCCTGGCAGAGGCGCGCTGTCGCCCGCTGGCGCTGCGCCGGGGCGCCAGCCAACAGATCTGTGAGCTAGTGGCCGAGCTTGTCGCCGTGGCGAGGCTCGCCCCCGCCATCGCGGTGTAGGGAAGGAATAGCGCGATGCAGCAGGCCGACGAGATCGCCGTCACGGCGACAGCGCGAGCGGCGCCCGCCCCGGCGGCGCCACGAAAGGGACGTTTTCGTATGGCTACGAGCACGATCATGCTGATCCTGGCCGCCAGCGCCCTCGGCGTGATCGGCCAGATGATGTTGAAGGTGGGCATGAGCGCGATGGGCCCGCTAAGCCTGAGCGCTGCCGGCGCGCCGCTGATCGCCTGGCGCATGGCTACGACGCCGATGGTGGTGGGCGGGCTAATGGTGTATGCCGCCGGCACCTTCTTCTGGCTGATCACACTCTCGCGGATCGAGCTCAGCGTGGCCTATCCATTTGTCAGTCTGAACCACGTGATTATCTTTTTGCTCGCCTGGCTTGTGCTGCGCGAGCAGATCACCCCAACGCGCACCGTCGGTGTGCTGGTGATCTGCATCGGCATGCTGCTCGTCGCACGCTCCTAATCAAAAGAAGGTGAGAGCGCGCATGGACCACCTCAAGGGGTATTTCAGCCAGATCGCACAGACGCTCCAGCAGCTGCCGCAGCAGCCCCTGAACCGCATCGCCGCCGCCCTCTGGGCCACCTACGAGCGCGATGCGACGATCTTCATCTGTGGGAACGGTGGCAGCGCGGCCACTGCCTCACACTTCGCCTGCGACTTGTCGAAGTGGACTATTCAGCGTAACGCCAGGCGCGTGCGCGCCATCGCCCTCACCGACAATATCCCGCTGCTTACGGCCTGGTCGAATGATCAGGACTACGCCGATGTCTTTGTGGAGCAGCTGCGCACGCTCTACCGCAGCGGCGACGTGCTGTTCGCGATCTCGGGCAGCGGCAAGTCGCCCAACGTGCTACGGGCCGTGGAGTGGGCCAACAGCGTTGGCGCAACCACCATCGGCGTCACTGGCTTCGACGGCGGCACCCTGGCCCGCACGGCCGCCGTGGGCCTGCGGGTGGACAATTACGTGATGCCTCAGGTGGAGGATCTGCATAGCATGCTTTGCCACGCCCTGGCGGTGAACCTGGGCAAGCAGATCGAGCAGTCGCTGCGCCCGGCCATGCTGCCTGCTGGCGTGCTGCTCGAGCAGGTTGTGGGAGGAGGCGGCGCATGATCCCGATCGCCCGCCCGTTGATCGGGCCGGAGGAAGAGGAAGCGGTGCTGGCGGTGCTGCGCTCGGGTATGCTCGCCCAGGGCCCAGAGGTGGAGCGGCTCGAGGCGGGCTTCGCCGCGCTCTGTGGGGTGCGCTACGCCGTGGCCGTCGCCAATGGCACTGCGGCCCTGCACCTGGCCCTGCTCGCCCACGAGATCGGCCCCGGCGACGAGGTGATCACCACGCCATTCAGCTTTATCGCCACCGCCAACAGCGTGCTGATGACGGGCGCGCGGCCGGTCTTTGTGGATGTCGACGAGGCGAGCTATAACCTGGACGTGCGCCAGATCGAGGCGGCGATCACGCCGCGCACCAAAGCGATCATGCCAGTGCATCTCTACGGCCACCCCGCCGAGATGGACGCCATCGGTGTGATCGCGCGCCGCCACGGCCTGGCCGTGATCGAGGACGCCGCCCAGGCTGTCGGCGCCAGCTATCGCAACCGGCCCATCGGCAGCTTCGGCACCGCCTGCTTCTCGCTCTACGCCACCAAGAATATTATGAGCGGCGAGGGCGGCGTGATCACCACCGACGACCCGGCGCTCGCCGACAGGCTGCGGCTGCTGCGCAGCCACGGCAGCCGCGTGCGCTACTACCACGAGTCGCTGGGCTACAACTTCCGGCTCACCGATCTGCAGGCGGCAATCGGCCGCGTACAGCTGGCAAAGTGTGCGGCATTCAACGACCGGCGCCGCGCCAATGCGGCCTGCCTCGATGGCCTGATCACGCATCCGGCTGTGCGCAAGCCCCGTGTGCAGCCCGGCGTGCGCCATGTCTTCCATCAGTACACCGTGCGTGTGATCGGCGACCGCGACGAGGCGGTGCGGCAGCTCGCCGCCGCCGGGGTGGGCAGCGCCGTGTTCTACCCGCTGCCCATCCCCCGCCAGCCGCTCTACAAGCAGCTGGGCTACACGGCCCATACCCCCGTGGCCGACAGGCTGAGTGAGCAGGTGCTGTCCTTGCCGATCCACCCTAGCCTTAGCGCCGAGGATCTGCAGCAGATCGCTGGCGCAGTCAATGCGTTGCAGATTGCAGATTGCAGATTGCAGATTGCAGATTGAGCGCAGCCCGCTCGGCTATCGGCTATC
>Ga0105048_10011223_pt1 | contig 14147 bp, 12 predicted proteins | sample MAT05_FD_78382 | JGI IMG/M metagenome (GOLD analysis project Ga0105048, IMG submission 78382) | Freshwater microbial communities from Lake Fryxell liftoff mats and glacier meltwater in Antarctica - MAT-05 | ecosystem: Environmental > Aquatic > Freshwater > Ice > Liftoff microbial mat | place...
ACAGCCTTCGCACACTTGTCGCGCCTAGGACGATTTGGGCGGCGGGTAGGTCGAGCACAAGAATTGCAAACACGCGGCAGCAAAGCAACTTTGAACTCCCCGCAAGGCGTCGTGTCCAGCCGCTATGAAATTCTTTCACAACTGGGAACCGGCACCACCGGAACAGTGTTCTTGGCGCGCGACACTCACCTTGGCTTGCAGGTTGCCCTAAAGGTGCTTCATCCCTACTTAGCGTCAGCGTCTCGTTCCGAGGCTCGTCAGCGGTTCTTCCGCGAAGCCCAATTGGCGGCAAGCGTACGACATCCCGGCGTGGTTGCGGTCTATGATCTCGACCAAGAAAACAGGACTCTTTCGCTCGAATATTTGCCACTGGGCACGTTGCGCTCCCGACTCGCCGATGCGCAGGCAGCGCCCGCTGGGAAACTTCACCACCAAGAGATCAAAGCCACTTTGCGATCGTTACTTATGACGCTTGTCTATGTGCATGGCATGGGCCTAGTCCACGGAGACATCAAGCCAAGGAACATCCTCCTTCGCCAACCCGGGCAATCCGTCCTAGGAGACTTTGGCGTGGCGAGGCTATTGGCTGACGGTCCACAACTGTTTACTCAAGGGGCGGCCGGCACGCCGCTGTACTTCGCTCCGGAACTGCTTCGAGGGGCCTCATCGAGCACAAGCGCGGATCTATTTGCCGTGGGGGCCGTAGCGTGGGAGATGGTGGCAGGCCGACCGATGCGCACCCGAGATAAGCTGGTCGCCGGCCAATTCGACGCCCCTGGGCCGCCATTTGCCTCAGAAACACCGATTGGCCCCGAGCTCAAAGGCATCGCGAAGTTGATAGAGGCAACGACCCTAAGCGTTCCCACTGGGCGGCCAGCCTCGGCACAAGACGCCCTGGAGATCCTTGACAGCTGACAACTGCCGACACGAAGTAAGGCATGGAGTATCATGCGCTTCATGTTGAAGTTCGGCTCCCGCATCACACTGCTGCCAGCGCACCTTTTGTTGGCAACCGCACTATGCTTTTTGACGTTATCCGCTTTGCCTGCGCTTGCAGAAGAGGGTCCTGCCGAATTGCTGGCCGGAAAAGCCCCAGTCGCCAGCGCCGGAGTTAGCCACGCTAAGCAATTGACTGATGGCAGAGTCGCAAACGAGGGTGATTTTTGGCTAACGAACATCACCACAAGGTTCCGCGATAAGGACGCCTACGCGATTTATGACTTAGGCGGACCTCAGCCCATTCGGTGCGTGTACCTCCAAGGTGACAACAACGACTTTTACCAAGTCGACGGTTCGGTAAATGGCGACAAGTTCTTTCCGATGTACATCGGTGCGCCGGCGAGTGGACCCGGTATGCGGATGCGATCTGGCAAAATTGTCGCCACAGCCCGCTTCATCCGCGTTCATGCCCATGGTGGCGATGGATCCTATGCGCTGTCGGAGCTGGGCGTCCTACGCAGCTGCCCCACACCTTGGCCCCCTGATCTTGTGCGCATGCAAAGCATTCAACTTACACAAAGCATCAAGGAACGGGTGGGATTGCTAGCCGTCCTTAGCATTGCGTTTGTGCTATTTGTGCTTGGTCGAGCCAACCGGTGGGTAAGCTTCGCAAGCGCGCTCGTCTTGTTGGCTTTTGCCGCAAGCATAGCCACAGAATTGTTCGGCCTCTTTCCGTTCCCTGACCAAGAGCCGATGATCCGCGGATTGGTTGCCGCGATCGCAGCGGCGCTGGTGCTCCGGGAGTGTTTGCTGCCAAAGCTTCCGCAGGTAAACCGGATAGCCACAGGTGCACTTTTGGCTGTGTTGGCCGTTGTTGCCGTCGGTTGTTACTACCATTTTGGAGCTGCGCAGTTTTGGAACGCGAAAGAAGGCAGACGCACCTATGTGCACAGCTACGACATGCGTCACTACTTTCCCGTCGCAAAGTACTTCAATGAACTGAATTTCGATGGTCTTTACGCAGGGAGTTTTGCGGCATATTTGGAACTAAAGAACCAACCTTTTGAATCACTGGCAAACCAAAGTTTTCGCGATCTTCGAATCAGCAAGATGCGCCCCGCGTTCGAGATGCGGGATCACGTAACAGAGGTTCGTTCGCGATTTAGCGAAGAACGTTGGAGCACTTTCAAGCACGACATTCGCTTCTTCGTCGATGTGATGGGCGATCGAGAATTTCTCCAGAACATGAACGATCATGGTGGCAACGCAACGCCCGTTTGGTTGCTAGGCGCTGGTGCCATTTTGCATTCAGTTCCAGCCACTGAACACAATCTCAATTTGATGGGATTAATCGATCCCGCGATGCTTGCCTTGATGTTCTTTTTCGTTGGCCGCGTGTTTGGTTGGCGAACCTTGGGATATGTGTTGGTGCTGTTTGGCGCCACAGACTTCTATCAATTTGGCAGCAACCTTATGGGCTCGATGTTGCGGCAAGACTGGCTCGTTCTTCTGGGGCTTGGTGCGTGTGCTTTTAAAAGGGAACGGTACACTCTTGCGGGCGGGCTCATTGCCTATGCCGGGTTACTACGCGCCTTCCCTGCATTGTCTGCGTTGTTCATGCTTGCGCCAGCTTTGTGGTGGTTGGTTGATCAACTTAGGACGAACAAGCGCATGCCCACGTGGGCTGAGCTCAAGTTAGCGCAAGGGCCAACGATGCGCGCCTTCGTTGGTGCCGCCGTGGTTGTCACATTGCTAGTGGGCACAACGATAGCGATGCGAGGGATTGGTTCTTGGCAATCTTGGGCGGAAAAGATCCGAATTCATGAAGGCGACGTCAGCGTCAACAACATTGGGCTGCGAAACATCATGGCGTTCGATCCCGCAGCCACTGGTCAGAAGTTAATGGAAGCCCGCGTTCCTGATCCTTGGGGCCAATGGGACCAGAACTTCCGTGCGAATCTAGAGCACCGTGCCCCTATCCGATACGCTCTCATGCTCGCGTTCGTTGGCTTGGCGTTGTTAGCATCACGAGGCCGAAAACCACAAACAGCAGCCCTCATCGGGTTGTGTTTGGTGCCGGTGTTGTTCTACCCCTCGAACTATTACCTTCATCTCATTTTCCTCCTACCGATTGCGTTAGCCAAGGTTGATGAAGAGCTAAACCAGGCGCGTTGGATCTTTATGCTATGTCTTCTGTGTGTGGCTCAGTATGGAACGTACGGATGGACTGAAGGACAAAGCGATTTGTTCTTCACCTACCAAAGCATCTTGCTGCTCATGACTTTCACGTTGATGTTGATTCCAATGGCGGCTCAAGGTTGGGCTTCGTTGAGGAGCGTTTTTTTTCGCTCTAAGTTCTAGCTAGGCATATAGTCGCGCCGTGGGGTCTAAGGCATCGATCCCGGTGCGATCCATTGCGGGGATGGGGGCGACACCGGAGCCGGCGGCGTTGGCGTCGGCGGCGCACGCTTTGTGCGACAACGGCTATTTGGCCGAAGCCGAAGCCTTGGCTCGATGGCTGGTTCATGAGCAGCCACATTTTTCGGGCGGGCGCGTGGTGTTGGGCCGCGTCTTGTTTGAGATGGAAAGGTTAGACGAAGCCGCGGACGTGCTTCGCGCCACCACCATCCAATATCCCGCTTCCGTGGCTGCTTACCGCTGGCTTGGTGAAGTTCTCGTTCGCCAAGGGCTGTGGGCTCGTGCCAAAGCCGTACTCAACCAAGCTGCAATGCTTTCTCCTGCAAACAGGCGCATCTCGCAGTTACAACGATTGGCGGGGCAGGAAGGTGAACGGTCAGAAGTTGTGGTTGACGATTCCACAACCCGTGCGATGGACATTCCGCAGCGCCCCAGCCGACGTGTTTTGCCTCCGCCGATTCCAGTGCAGGGTCTATCGCGTTTGGAACGCCGCAACCCTTTGAGCGAGGCAGATGCGACGCCCACCGGCATCGCTCCACCCGAAACGCCATTGTATGCCCGCTCCGATTTTGGCCATCTGCCCTACACGACTGCTCCTTGGACAGCTTCAGCCGCCGCTCTGGTAGTGGCGGCGCCGCCCTCAAAACCCGCTGATTTACAACTCCAACGACCCCTGCTGGATTTTGAGCCAACGCCTTCGGTCACCTGGCAGGGCATTCCAGTGTTGGATCAACATTGGAAGCGTCGTTGGCACAAAGGCGCGGGCTGGTTCGCGGCGTTGGTTGCGACCGGAATGTTGGGATTCATGGGCGTGAAGTGGCTTGCCACACGTACCGAAACCAACACAGCGGCTACAAGCAACCAAGAAAACGACAAGCAGACAGCAAAGCAATCTGCGACAGAGGAAGTACCCAACAAAGAAAAGTGGCTTCACATCGGAAGCTTAGAATCATTGCGAAAGGTCATTGAGGCCACGAAGGTATTGAGCGCTGACGAAGCAGGCCCCTACCGGTCGCTGGCGAGTGCAATGATTTTGTTGGACTACGGCGTTGATTTGCCACCAAACGAAACGGATGTCGTCGGGCACACCACGAACACTTCAGATATGGAGCAGAGCGCTCAAGCGATGCGCCTGTTGGCGCAGGGCGAATTGATGATGGCCCGCGAGCTCGTCCAAGGGGCCGTTGCCAAGTCACCAGAACAACCTTGGCTTGCACTGGCCCAAGCAAGAGTGTTGCAACGGCTTGGGAACATAGATGGAGCCAAATCGCTGCTGGTTGATCCAACGCAAACACCCGTGACCGCAATGTTGGCCGCCGAACTGGCTCTGGACGACGGACGCGCGGCAGAGGCCCTGCAGCTCTTGTCGCCACTGGATATTCGTTTCCCTCGACATCCGCGCATTCAAGCTTTGCTCGAGGAAGCCAATGACGACCTTCGAGCAAGCGATCACGTGACCGATGGCGCATGCGCGCCCCACCTCGGTCCCAATTTGTTTGCCCGTTGCTCTGCTCGAGCAGCCAGCGTTTTGCGACGCAAGGGGCTTCCGGATGAAGCCTCGCGACGCGCACTGGCGGCCACCCGCGAAAAGGTCACAGATCCTCGCACGGTTGCCGCGATTGCGATGGTGTTGTCCAACCTTGGTCACGCTGAAGCAGCGGAAGGTCTTTTGAAACAACTTGCGAAAAATACGGGCCCCACCTTTCGAGGTCGTGCGTGGGCGGAATTTGCGAAGCTTTTGTCTCGTGACGCGGCGGGCGCCGCGAGTCTCGTCCCTGCACAACCCCCAGCGACGCCGGAGGAGCGCCTACTGCTCGCGCGCTCCGCTTATGCAGGTCTTGGATCTACGGGTTTGGCGAAGGCGCTCAATACGATTGGCCTCCTGGCCATCAAGGCTGATGACGACCTTCGTTGGTGGCGAATGCTCACGCAATTCAAAGGAGCCCAAGCGTTGAGCGTCTCTTCAAAGCTTTCGGCATCCAAGCGACCGCTTGGTCCTGTGGGGACTTTCGTGGCAGGTCTTTTGGCCGCCGACAGCCGGCGGCTGACATCTCGGTGGATGAGTGTAGCCCTCGCAACCGCCGGATACGGTGACCGCTGTTGGGCCGCATCCCGATTTGCTGCGGCCCAGTTAAACCTTGGCCTAAACCCGGAAAAGCTCCCGGCTTACAAACAACTGGCCGCTAGCGGTCGCTGCGAAACAAGACGCTAGAACCAAGCAACAGCGCCTGCCGCATAATCGATAACGGTTGCTGAATTACCGAATCCTTGAAGCACTTGCAGCCCTAAGCGTATCGCCCACATCTCAGTTAATGCGATGTCGGAATGAACACCGATACCTGCTATCCATGGTCCTCCACGAACCGTATCGCTGCTGTTCCGCATCTTCAGCTGGTTCGGAGGAACGACCAACCTAAAACCCTCGCCTGCTCCCGCGATGCCGGACAGCTGAAGATTTGAGAATTGCCCTACTGGGAGGAACCAAATCGCGCGCAGCAGCCCTGCGTTTGCACCAAGAGCAGGAGTTCCTTGTTTCACGCCAGCGCTGCCCGTGTGGACAATGAACTGGCTTCGAAGCTGAAGTGCGAAAGCCAGATGCGGCGATACCTGCAAGCCAAATTCTGGCGCGATGTGCGCTGCACTTGCTGGATGAGAACCGCCTGACACTTCCTCACGGTACCATTCAAGTTCGGCAGTGCCGTGAAACCCAATGCCACGGCCCACCGCCATTGAAACCCAAAACTTGCGACCGGTATCCTCGCGATCACTGTCGAAGAACCGAGCGATGGGGTTCTCCTCGGATTCGTCTGCAACAGGCGCAGAGCCTTCCATCCGAACGCCAGCAAGCGCATTGTGCGTCACAGGCGGCGCGTTCTTTGAAACGATCATGATATTGGGGCTCTCGAAGCGGCCGTTGTCGGCCACGGACTTATCCGTCGCGTCCCGGGCGTCGAAGTAATATTGAACCATCTTCCCTGTGAATGCCTTTGCAGGGACCACCGCGATGTACCAACCACGTGCGGTCTTGGTCGCGGGTACGCTTTCGTAGTTTTCCTTCCCGGGCAACCGGTAAAACATCAGCACGCGTGCGACTTGCACTTCAGGTTGTGCAACACAACGAAGCACAGCCTTCTTGTTCGGTGGAGCTTCGTCAGGGTTCGGACAGTGCAACGGTCGCGGCAACGAAGCAGGCAGGTCTGGCTCTTCAGAATCACCGTCAGCTGAAGCTTTTGCGGCAGACTTAGCCTCGGGAACCGTCGCAACAGGCTCAGGCTTTGCCTCTGCTACAGTGGCTGCACTTGGGGCGGCCTTCTCAACAGCTATCGGTGCCGCGGGAGTTGGCGTGGGTTTGTCTTCGGGAACGGGTGGCTTTGGCACCGGAGGTTTCGCAGGAGGTGGAGGTTCCTGCGGCGCTAGGGGCGTGGCTGGGGCATCTGGTTGCGCAGGCGGCGCTGCCTCATCTGTAGCTGATGAAAGCAAAGGCACAGAGGCTCGCTCAAGTAACAACGCTTTCTTAAAGGCATCCTTGACTTCGGGAAGAGCAATGACCTTGGTCAACTTCACGCTGGGGTCCAATTTCAACGCGCGCCGAAACCCTGCGATGCTCTTGTTAGATTGCCCTTGAGCGGCGATCACGGCAGATTGAAAACAAACAACTTTTGCTAGAAGTTTGTCCTGAGAGGCCTCATTGGCCTGGCTCTCGGCAGTTTGAAGAAGCTTCGTTGCCTCATCCCAGTGCTGTTGAGAAAAGGCACTGGACGCAGCTTCCAAGGAAGCAGCAACATCATCAGAAGGAGACGAAAAGGCATTTCCGTGGCCGACGAAAACAATCGCGGCAACGACAATCGCCTGGAACAACCAGCGTGTCATGGGTTGGGGACCTCGGTCCGGACCTTACTGCGCCGTCATCACAAACTCAACCCGTCGATTGCGCTCTCGCCCCGCCGCAGTTCGGTTTGTTTCGATAGGTTGGTCAGGACCAAAGCCAACCGACTCCATTCGATCGGACGCAACGCCTAGCCCCATGAGATGGGCTTTCACAGCATCAGCACGAGACTGCGATAGCCTAAGGTTCGCAGGTCGCTTGCCCTGGGTGTCCGTGTGTCCTTCAATTCGAACCCTCATCTTTGGCCGGGATTTGAAGACTGAAGCCACTTCTTCCAAAAGCTCGAAGCTACGGGATTGAATTTGTGCCTTGGCAGTCGCGAAGAATATCTTCTGCTTTAGCTCGATCTTGTCTTTCGTAACCTCAATGTGTTTAAACACCTCGGGACAACCACCCGTGCTTGGGGGTCCTGCTTGGTTCGGGCACTTGTCGGCAAGGTCATCCAAAGAATCTTTGTCGTTGTCGCGCTCAGGGCAACCGTCGTTGTCTTCGAAGCCATCAAGGTCTTCAGGTTCCATCGGACACTGATCTCGTGCATCAACGATCTTGTCGCCGTCGTTGTCAGTCTCTGGGCAACCGTCAGCGTCTTCAAAACCATCTTTGTCTTCAGCGTCCAAGGGGCATTTGTCGGCCCCGTCTGCGATGCCATCGGAATCGTTGTCGAGATCCGGACAACCGTCCGCGTCCTCAAAGTTGTCCTTGTCTTCGGCTTCTTTGGGACACTTGTCATCCAGGTCTAAGATTCCGTCGCCGTCTGCGTCTTGCGGCTTTGCCTCAACCACCGCGACAGCAGGAGTCACAGGCTTAGCCAGACACTTGTCTGCGGGCGACTCACGCAAGGCCTCAGACACCTGCAGTTCAGCAAAATCGAGGTGATCCTTAGCGCGGAAGTAGTCGCCCTGGTGAAGTTCGTTGTCGGCAAAGACGACATGGCTTTCGGCAAAAGCCAATTGCCGCGGCGCGCATTTGTACGATCCGGACGCACGTGCATCAGAAATAAGCGAACGAACCTGTCTCGATCGCTCTTCCAACCGTGCTCCCGCGCAGCCAGTCACGGTGAACACAACCACTGCTACCCAAAGGATGTTCCTCCGGGTGCTCATGAGCGGTTCCCCCGTTTGCTTGGGTCGGTTGCGGGAGGATCCTCAGTTGGTGACTTCGCAGGCATCTCAGCCCCGCCACCAGGAGTATCCCAACCACGTCCGGCCTTGCGCTCACGTGACAACGCACGGGCGCGGTCCGCCATCTCCTCAGCGATCTTGCCGTATTCAAGTGCGGTTTGAAACTGCGACCGGCCAGCTTCTTCGCGAGCCTTCTTTAGGTATTCACCAGCGGCAGTGTATTCGTACGGCGCTAGCTCATCCGCTTTCTCTCGGCGAGCTTGAGCAAGAGAGGACGAGGCTCTCCCGCCCACTTGAGCGATGTACTCAACGGGGCCACAACCGATGGGCAACACCATCCCCAACAACAGCGCTGCAACCAAACAGGGGCGCGACACGAAGCGACCGTAAACATTTCCACGCCGCGAGTCAAGACAGGATTGCATTGGCTGTTCGTTGTGGCCGAAATACCCCAAAAACGCCCCAATCAATAGTTCAGGATTGCGTACATTGAACCACGCCGGGGAGCAGCGAAATCCCAAAAAAACCTTGCATACCGCGGGGTTTCCACGATAGAGCTTTAAGGCTCACCCCTTCTCTTATCTCCACCGGAGGCCGATGTGGACCGACTGATAGCATTCTTGCTCGAACACGCGATACTCGACTTTTCCGGCGACCTTAGCATGGACATGATCCGAGAATACCTAAAGGATGACGAGAGCCCAGAAGGCCGCGCGTTGCTGGCCAAAGTGTCTGCCCAAGGTTCTACCGAAGGCATGGTTCTCACCCTGGCAGATTGTCTGCAGGAATACATTCGTACCGGCGTAAATGAAAAGCTGGTTCGGGAACAGATCAAGCTCTACACCGATTGCTAAGCGTAACTCGCTGCGAAAAGTGACAAAAGCCCACCCTCACCGGTGGGCTTTTTCTTTCAAACCGCCACAGCTTAAAGCAGGTGGGTCGCTTGCAGCGTTAACAGCACAATCCCCGCGAGCACGGCAGCGGCTACGTCGTCCATCATCACGCCAAACCCGCCTGGCAGATTTTCAAACTTTCGTACGGGCCAAGGTTTGATGATGTCGAATGCACGAAACAAGACGAAGCCCGCTGCCAACCCAATCCAGCCGGGAGGCGCCACCGACAAAGTGAGCAGTACCCCAGCCACTTCATCGATCACGATCGACTGCGGATCTGAATCCCGCATGACGCGAGCCACTTGCGTTGATGACCAGATCCCCACAACGGTGACTAGAACTCCGACTGCAAAGACGACAAAAGGGCCACCCAACTGAGCAAGCGCGAAAAGTGGTAGCGCACCGAAAGCGCCAACCGTTCCGGGTGCTTTGGGCGAATAGCCGCACCCAAACCACACCGACAACCAAAGCGCCGCACGATATTGGAATCGCCGAATCTTTCGCGACTGTGGCAACGGAGGCAACTTCACGGGCGTTGGTTTGGCAGGAGGAGGAATGTTCATACAACTAGCTGTCTTTGGCTCGATCGAAACACGAACCACCTGTGCATTGGGTAGTTCCACACCACGCTAACAACCACGGCAACCACCACGCGCGCTGCGAAATACTGGAGACCAAGCCCACGGTAGAGCAACGCCTCTCCCAAGGTGTTCCAAGCCAAACTGACGACTGAAACAAGCGCGTATCTTGCCGCTTGCGAGCCTAGCCTTACTCCTTCGTTTCCCTGTCCTTTCGCAGCAGAGAAGATCCATGAACGGCCCAAACTGAAATTGGTGATCGCACCACAGAAAGCTCCGACAGCGGTGGCAACTTCTGGCTGAAACCTTGCCATTTCAACCAACAAAGTCATCACGCCAAAGTCCGCAGCCGTGGACAGCGCCGCACCCGTTTGGTGTTTGATGAGGAGTCGAAAGTTAGACATAGGCGACAGTGCGATATTAACTCGCGCCTTCACCTAGGTAACCTTTGACCTCGGCACTGAATTCAGTGCCTTCATGCACAATCAAATCTGGTTCGATTTGCAAACTCGATTTGCCACGACGCGCCTCTACCAAAACACGATGAACAGTGCGCTGCGCTGTTGGGCGCACGAGCCGAAGCCGAACATTACCAAACCCTTGTTTTGCCAGAGCTTCTAACAAAGCGTCGCGACGTTCCGCAGGAAACACCACTGCCAAGCGTCCACCTTCGCGCACCAAACGAGCCGAGGCTGAAGTCCATTCCAACAAAGACAATGCGATTTCATGGTGTGCCAATGCCCGTTCAGGAATGGGAGAAAGGTGCCCCCCGTCCACTTGGTAGAACGGAGGATTGGTGGCCACAAGATCGAAACTGGCGGCATCTTGCGCCTCGGCCCAAGCCAGGAAATCGCTGGGCACCAACGTGAATCGACCAGCAACATCATTCTCCTTGGCACCTTCCGCTGCCAATTCTGCAAGTCGAAGCTGGATCTCGACCGCTGTTGCCACCGAGCGGTCGTCGCGCGCCAACATCAAAAACGACAGCACGCCACAGCCCGCGCCAAGATCAACAAAGCGGCCGTATGGTTTCGTCACAAATCCCGAAAGCAACACGGGATCGATACTAAAGCGGTAACCGCGCGTTGGTTGATAAACAACCACGCGCCCCCGCAACAAGGTGTCACGCGTGGTGAATTCGCGCGTCCCTTCCGCAATTACATTGGCTGTTGCAAGCCCTTGCGTCACATTAGCCGCCGAACTGGCGATCAACTTCAGCGTCAGCCTGAAGTACATTTTGTTGACGCTTCTCTCGTTCAGCGGCAACCCGGGCTAAGATTTCGGGATCAGCAACACCCAAAATTTGCGCGGCCAACAAGCCGGCGTTTTCAGCGCCGCCCACGGCCACAGTTGCCACAGGCACTCCCGGTGGCATTTGCACAGTGGCCAGCAAAGCATCAAAGCCTCCCAAGCTACTTAACAAAGACTGCCGCTTGCTCAGGGGTTTGGTGCGCGGAAAGGACGCGAACGCGAACGTTGATGCCTAGCGATTCTAAGATCTCGGCAGCGGGACACATGACCTCTAGGTCCGATTTCGATCCCATCATGATGGCAACTTGATAGCTCTGGCTCATGGGTTTCCTCTTAGTCCAATGTCGCGACGATAGTGTGCGCCTTCAAATCGAATGTTCTGCACCGCTGCGTATGCGCGATCACGCGCCTCCTCCAGCGACGGGCCAACAGCCGTGATTCCCAACACGCGTCCGCCTGAAGTAACAACGCCATTGCCACTGGCCTTCGTGCCTGCGTGAAAGACCAAGACAGACGTGTCTGGATCTTGTTCAGCGGCAGGCGGGAGGTTTAAAATGGCGTCGCCGGATCGAACGTTTGTTGGATACCCAGAAGCCGCCATGACCACGCAAACGCTGGTTCCCGGGCGCCAGGTCAGTTGCCCCTTCGGAAGCTGACCCTTGGCGGCGCCAAGCATCCATGGAACCAAGTCGTCCACCATGCGAGGCAACACGGCTTGTGTTTCAGGATCACCAAATCGGCAATTGAATTCGATGACCACCGGACCGCGGTCTTTTGTGAGAATCAACCCACCATAAAGCAGCCCACGGAAGGGCCTTCCCATCGCAGCCATTTCCTTGAGCGTGGGCGCGAAAACGCGGTCAGCGATCCGCGTAGTCAATTCATCCGATACCAACGGCGATGGACTGTATGCACCCATTCCACCAGTGTTCGGTCCTTGGTCGCCGTCGAACACGGCCTTGTGGTCTTCAGATGACGCAAGCAATACGAAACGTTCGCCGTCGCAAATGCCAAGGATCGACGTTTCTCGCCCCACGAGTCGTTCTTCGATAACAACACGGGCACCGGATTCTCCGAACACGCGATCTGCCAGCATGCGACGAACAGCGGCGCGCGCTTCCTCGGCACTTGAGGTGACTTCAACGCCTTTGCCTGCGCAAAGACCATCGGCCTTCACAACCACGTTTCCTGGTTGTGCAGCGATAAACGCATCGGCCGAAGCCAAATCAGTAAATGTGCCGTACGCAGCCGTGGGCACGCCCGCTCGATCCATCAAGTTTTTGGCAAACGCTTTGGATCCCTCGATCTCTGCAGCCGCTTGCGTGGGACCAAAGAAGGGAATGTTTTGCGCGATGAACGCGTCGCCCACACCGGCAACCAATGGCCCTTCAGGCCCGCATACCACAAGGCCTACCTTGTTTTCCTTCGCAAAGGCAATCAAAGCAGGAGCGTCGGTGATACCCAACGACACACACTTTACTTTGTCGCCAAGCAAGGCGATGCCTGGGTTACCTGGCGCCACAAACAACGTGCGGCAAAGCGGGCTTTGCGCCAACTTCCAGGCCAAAGCGTGTTCGCGGCCGCCCGAGCCAATAAGCAGGATAGGAAACGCAGTGTCCGTCATGGAATGCACCGTTTGGCGGTCGACTAGTGACGGAAGTGGCGTTCGCCCGAGAACACCATGGCAATGCCGTGTTGGTCACAAGCGTCGATCACTTCTTGATCTCGTACAGAGCCACCGGGTTGCATGATCGCCGTGATGCCCACCGCGGCGGCTTCATCCACGCCGTCGCGGAAGGGAAAGAATGCATCAGAGCCAATCACAGTACCCTTGAGCGGAAGGCGAGCTTTGCTGATTGCAAGCTTCACTGAATCAACCCGAGACATTTGGCCTGCGCCAACGCCGATGGCACGACCTTCTGCCGCAAAGACAATTGCGTTGGACTTTACGTGCTTGGTCACGCGCCAAGCGAAGTCGAGATCGGCCAATTCCTGCGGCGTGGGCGCCCGCTTCGTAACGACCCGTCCCGCAGCTGCAGAAGACATCTGCACGTCACGTGCTTGGACCAACATGCCGCCAGCAACGGTGCGACAGTCCCAACCACCCGGTGGCAACGTTGCAAATGGCAGCTTCAATACGCGCAGATTCTTTTTTGCGCTGAGCAAAGCCAAGGCTTCGTTCGAGAACGATGGCGCGATAATGCATTCAAGGAAGGTCTCGGTCATCTCCTTCGCCAAGGCTTCATCAACGGCACGGTTGATAGCAACGATGCCACCGAACGCAGAAACGGGATCCGCTTCGCGGGCGCGTTTGTAAGCTTCAAGAGCCCCCAACGAAGAAACGGCCGTTCCACAAGGGTTCGTGTGCTTTACGATCACCACGGCAGGATCAGCAAACTCAATGCAGAGCTTAAAAGCACCGTCGAGATCCAACAGGTTGTTGTAGGAAAGTTCTTTGCCTTGCAGAATTTCTGCCTTCGCCAACGAAGGGCCGGGAGCATCAGGCCAACCATAAAACGCAGCGGTTTGATGTGGGTTCTCTCCGTAACGAAGCACGCTATGCAAATGAAGTTCAGGGTGCATCGTTTTGGGAAACTCAGTGGGCGCGGCGTGGGGCCCTTCGACGCGACCAAGGTAACCAGCAATCGCGCCGTCGTAAGCGGCCGTATGCGCAAAAGCCTTGCAAGCCAGCTTGTAGCGAAGTTCAGCCGAGACAAGTCCGTGTTGCTCTAGTTCGTCGCAGACGGCAGCGTAGTCAGCCGGATCGACAAGCACTGTTGCGCGTTCGTGGTTCTTCGCCGCCGCGCGAATCATCGTTGGACCACCAATGTCGATGTTCTCGATGATCTCCTCAAAAGGAGCGCCCTTGGCCACCGTTTGTTTGAACGGATAAAGATTCACGACCACCAGATCAATGGGCGGAATACCGTGTTCGCTCATCTGTTTGCGGTGGTCGTCCGTTGGGCGACCCAACATGCCGCCAGCAACCTTCGGATGCAACGTTTTGACTCGGCCATCCAAGATCTCTGGAGCACCGGTGTACTCGCCAACTTCCACAACG
>Ga0105048_10011224_pt1 | contig 14146 bp, 11 predicted proteins | sample MAT05_FD_78382 | JGI IMG/M metagenome (GOLD analysis project Ga0105048, IMG submission 78382) | Freshwater microbial communities from Lake Fryxell liftoff mats and glacier meltwater in Antarctica - MAT-05 | ecosystem: Environmental > Aquatic > Freshwater > Ice > Liftoff microbial mat | place...
CAGTGTAAAAAGTTTCATAACTAATATTTTTAATTAAAAAAACAACAATGTAATAGTAATAATTCATGCCGTTAAGTCGCTGTTAAAATAAACAAAATCAAATACTTTAGTATTTTTTTAAAGTATAAAATGTAAAAAGCAGTCACTTTCAGATGGCTGCGTTCTTACAAAAATTAAAAAATCAACACATGATTTTTATCAATTAATATTAATTATAATGCTTTGTATAAAAAAACTTACGGATTAGTAGACCATAATGATGCACTTTTTAATAATGCCCTGCGGTTGAGCTTAAGTTGTGCTACCACCAGTTCTGCCAAATCTTCAGCCTGTAAAACTTTATCTGGATTACCATCTGTTAATTTTAAATCAATGGCCATATCTGTGGCAACGGTACTGGGTGTGAGAGCGCTCACCCTGATATTGTGTTTTCTTACTTCCAGCATTAGCGATTCGGTTAGTCCCAATAAGCCAAATTTGGATGCACTATAAGCACTTGTAACGGCAGCTCCTCTTTGTCCGGCAGTAGAAGATATATTAATGATATCGCCTGTTTTTCTTTCTATCATTCCCGGCAGGATGGCTCTTGTGATGTAATAAACACCTAATAAATTTACCTGGATAATTTCTTCCCATTGCTCGGGGGACAATTCTAAAAATCCACCAAAAGCGCCAATCCCTGCATTGTTGATCAGGATATCTAACGGTCTTGATTTTTCCAGTATGCCAGCAATGGCTGCATCTACTTCTTTTCGTTTGCTTACATCCATTACGGCATACAATACATTTACTCCCAGCTCACTTATTTCTTTTTGAGTTGCCTGCAGCGAAGATTCATTGCGTCCGGTAATGATGATGTTAACGCCTTCTTTTGCCAGCGCCATTGCAATGGCTTTGCCTATTCCCCGGCTTCCACCGGTGATGATTGCATTTTTACCTTTTAGTTGTTCCATAATTAAATATTTATGCAGGCAAAGTTATTGTTAGATATGTTAAGTCAATTAGGAAATAAGGTATTTTAGTATGTGCAGATGGTTGGTACGGTTTTTTTTTATTAACCAATACAGTTAAAATTTTCATTTTATGGTTACTACCCGGCACCATAGAATTTGTAGGATGTGTATAGTAAGCTTTTTAGATAAATAGTTTAAAAATCAGCAAAGGCAAAATACGCACATCACTTTGATTTAGGATTGAGGGTAGCGTCTTCAACCGGTATAGTTGCGGTTAAAACGCATCCATGACCAGGTTTTGTAATAAAATGTGCTACCCCTTTGTAAGCTTCAGCCCTGCTTTTAATATTAGCTACTCCAATTCCTTTATGTATTTTATTGATATCAAAACCAACACCATCATCAGCAATGATAAGTTTGATAAATTTATTGTTTTGCGAAAGATGGATAGAAACTGTGCTGGCTTTTGCGTGCTTCAGGATATTATTGATATGTTCCTGCACTATTCTAAAAACGTTTAGTTTGAATTTGTTATTTACTTTAGGTTCTACAATACTTTTTAGGGAGCATGTTATTTTTACAGAAGTCACTTCCATCGTATCTTTTACAAGGTTATCAATGGCGGTAGCAAGACCAAAGTCCCTGATAAAATCTGTAGTTAATCCCCTGGTTAATTTCCTTATTTCATCAATAGCTTTCAGGGTGTATTCAGAAGAACGGTTTAAATATGATTCACTGTTTATGCCACCCCGTTTTGCCAGGTCAAGGTACATTTTAGAAGCTGCCAACAGTTGATTGATATTATCATGCAATTCTTTTCCCAGGTTAGATCTTTCCTTTTCTTTTGCTTCCTCCGTGGCATCAGCAATCTGCTTTTCTTTTAACCTGATTTCTTTATCCAGTTTTTCCTCCATTTCCACCTGTTTGCTTAGGTCGTGCATGGCGCCAATCATGCGGTAAGCTTTTCCGTCTGCATGCCTAATGATACTTGCCCTGTCAAAAACTCTTGCAATAGTACCATCATGTTTTATAAAGCGAAAAGTTTGCTCCCAATGGGAAACAGATGATCCTATAGCATCCTGTAATGATTTTTCAACTGCCACCCTATCCTCAGAGTGAATGTGTTCTTTCCAGTCGGTAATATGACCCTTGTTATTTTTTTTAATATCTCCCAGCATTTCATTAAATCCATCACTTCTAAAAACCTTGTTGGTAAGCAAATCCCAATCCCATAATACATCAAAGGAAAGTTTGGTTGCAAATAAAAACTCTTCCCCCTGTTGCTCATGTTTTATTATTTGCTGTTCCAGTTTCAATTCCAGCTCCTGCATCCTGCTTACATCCTGCATAGCCCCAATTAAACGGATTGCTTTTCCATTATCATCTCTTTCTATAATTGCCCGGCTGGCGATAGTGGCTGTAGTACCATCATAATGTTTAAACAAAAAAGTATCATTCCAGTTTTTATCTGTAGAATTAATTGATTTCATTAATTTGCTGAGTACTGATTTTTTTTCTGCCGGCAAAAGACAGTTGCTGAATTCTTTAAAATTTACAATGTTATTTTGTACTGTATATCCAAATACTTCTTTAATACTATCGCCAACATAAATTTCATCAGAAGCTATATCCCAATCCCACATTACATCATACGAGGTTTTAGCTATGTACTTTATCCAGGCATTTTTTTCTGCCAATCTTTTATGTGATTTTTCCTGCGCAATAATAATTTCCTTTGCTACAATATTTTCTTTTTTAAGGTCAATATTTTTCTGCTTTTTTACACCTTCGCTCATATCCTCTATGCTGGTAATCGTATTTTCAGTACCATCTTCATTTTTAAAAATAGAAGACGTAATTCTACAAAGTATCTGTTTCCCATTCTTTTTCAAAACCTTTAGCTCAGCGATAGATTGTCCTTCTGCCTTTCTCTTTTTCAGCATTTTCCTAAAGCTGGTTTCATTAATATCTAAAATATCCGCCCTTGTTTTGGTTAATATTTCTTTTTTAGAATAGCCTAGTAGTTTGCAGGCAGTATTGTTGGCTATTAATATTTGTCCATCGCTTAATCTGGAAATAATATTTGCCTGGGCAGCATTATCAAAGGCAAGCTGGTAAGGGTTGTTATTTTTAATAAAAGCCACTGCGCCAGGGGAAATTATCGACTTCTTTTTGGAATTGTTTTTTACTGTTGCAGACATATGTACGATAAGGTTACATGTAAGTTATTGTTTATTTATTTAAATGCAGCACTATTTATTTTATTAAAATTCTTTTTAATCATTGCATAATTCACATATTTTACAATATGGTTACTCAGCATTCAACCGATTTATTTTATAAATATTATGGCAAATAGTAACAATCTGTTACGCTATGTTTTTAGTTGAAAACGTTTTATAATAGAACCTTTTTAGAGAAAGTTTTAAAAAGTATAAAGTCTCCAAATCCAATTATAAACCTCAATAAGCCTCACTTAAATTAAATTTTGTTAGATAACAGACTTGTGGTTATTAACTGCATTTAACCTGGTACTTTTTTAAACTTTGGCAAAGTTGCAGAAGTTGTTACTTTTGTGCGCCTTAACCCAGCAGGCATAAAGCCTTGCAATAACTATAAAAAGGTTGGGATAACATCAATTTATTTACAAAAAATAAAGCCTTTTATAAGGTTAGGAATATGAGCAAAGAACTTACATCAAGAGCGGAAGATTATTCGCAGTGGTACAACGAACTGGTAGTAAAAGCAGCATTGGCAGATCATTCAGCCGTACGTGGCTGCATGGTAATAAAACCTTATGGTTATGCTTTATGGGAAAACATGCGTGACCAGTTAGACAAAATGTTTAAGGAAACGGGGCATGTAAATGCTTACTTTCCTTTGTTTGTGCCCAAGAGCCTGTTTGAGGCAGAAGAAAAAAATGCTGAAGGATTTGCAAAAGAATGTGCGGTAGTAACTCATTATCGCTTAATTGCCGATCCCAATAATAAAGGAAAATTAATGGTAGATCCGGCTGCCAAACTGGAGGAAGAATTAATCATTCGGCCTACAAGTGAAGCCATTATTTGGAACACCTACAAGGGCTGGATACAATCATACAGGGATCTTCCTTTGTTAATAAATCAATGGGCCAATGTGGTTCGTTGGGAAATGCGCACCCGTTTGTTTTTGCGTACTGCCGAATTTTTGTGGCAGGAAGGGCACACTGCACATGCTACCAGGCAAGAGGCTGAGGAAGAAACCGTGAAGATGCTGCATGTATATGCCAGTTTTGTAGAAGAATATATGGCTGTACCCGTTATTAAAGGCGTAAAAACCGCAAGCGAAAGATTTGCCGGTGCAGAAGATACCTATTGTATTGAAGCATTGATGCAGGATGGAAAAGCATTACAGGCCGGCACTTCGCATTTTCTTGGGCAAAATTTTGCCAAAGCATTTGATGTAAAATTTAGCGATAAAAATAATAAGCTTGAATATGTTTGGGCCACAAGCTGGGGAGTAAGTACCCGGTTAATTGGTGCATTAATTATGGCACACAGCGATGACCAGGGCTTGATAATGCCTCCAAAAATTGCACCCATCCAGGTAGTAATTGTTCCTATTTATAAAGGAGAAGATGGAAAAGCTTTGGTGGATGCAAAAGCAAAAGCCATTATAGAAGAATTAAAAGCTTTGGGCATAAGGGTTAAATACGATGATAACGATAATGCCAGGCCGGGCTGGAAGTTTGCAGAGTATGAACTAAAAGGTGTACCCGTAAGAATAGCCCTTGGGCAAAGAGATATAGAAAATAATGTAGTGGAACTGGCAAGGAGAGATACCAAAGAAAAAAAATCAGTTTCGATAGAAGGGCTGGCCAAGTATGTAAAAGATTTATTGGAAGAAATTCAGCAATATATCTTTAACAAGGCACTTGATTTTAGAGAAGAGAATACCCGCAAAGCCGATACATGGGATGAATTTGTAAAACTGCTGGATGAAAAAGCTGGTTTTATTTTGGCACATTGGGATGGTACTGCAGAAACAGAAGAAAAAATAAAAGAACAAACCAAGGCTACCATTCGTTGTATTCCCCTGGATAATAAACCGGAGGACGGCATTTGTATCCTTAGCGGAAAACCAAGCACACAAAGGGTTTTATTTGCCAGGGCGTATTAATAAAGATTCAAAATTTAATTGTAGCATTTAAAATGTTTAATATAGAGTAGAAGAAGGCTGGCATTTTAAAAATATTAAATTAAAAAAAGGCGTTGACAATTGTCAACGCTTTTTTTATAATTGGTATTAAATAGTATCAATGCATTTTTTTAAAATCAATGATTTTCATCAGAGCCAGTTCACAAAAAGGCATCTTTATTTTGTTGATGTAAGAAATATTGTTAATATTCGCATCTAAACCAAAACAACTTATCAAAATGGAGAACAATCAAAATTTAATTACAGCAGATTTGCAGGTAGACGGATTTGCTTATGCTCATCTAAAAGAAACCGCCATGTGGAGCAGGTTCCTGGGAATTGTAGGATTTGTTATTTCGGCGTTGTATGTTGTTATTGCAATATTTGCAGGAACGTTTATGTCTACATTGGGCAGCAGTTTGCAAACTGCAGGTTTTATGGGAGGAGGTGTGATGCTTAGCATTTTTTACCTGGTATTTGCAGGTATCGGCTTTGTAGTGTCGCTATTTATGTTTCGGTTTGGGAAAAATATGAAATTGGCTTTGCAAAATACCGAACAGGAGAGCCTGAACGCTGCTTTCCTTAATCTTAAATTGGTGTATCGCTTTTACGGAATTATTATGATTATCGGGTTGGCATTTATGGTGCTCGCTATTGTAGTGGGCATTGGTGCCGCAATGTTTGCATCCAAATAAAAAATTATAAATATTAAAAAAGGCTGTTGAGTAAACAGCCTTTTTTAATTTAAACAGTTTATTCTTTGGTAGCAAGATAATTGTAATCTTCCAGCAACTTTTCCAGGAAATCCAGGGAAGGCATATTAGATTCTATTTGCAACACTGATTTAATTTTATATTCAACCCTCAGGCACAGGTCTTCATTTCTTCTTTTTTTTGCCTGCGTAACCACCGTTTTGATGGTGTTGATATCATTATCCGACAAACGCATCACTTGTGGAAATTGTACCTGGTAATTTTGACTGTCAATATTCATAAATACGGTATCATCTACACTCATGTTTGATTTGGTATCTATAACCACGGTGCCTGCTGCAATATCTCCCAGCCGCTGGCTCCTGGGCGAAAGAGAAATCGTAATCAATACAGCAATGCCCAACAGCCCGGTGATGATAATGTAGGCAAATAATATTTCGTCAGAAAAATAGATATACCCAAATAAAAATGGCCATTCAAAAAATTTGGTGATCCATCTTAACACATATTGTCCGCTGGTAGGCTCGCTGCCTGAAAGACTGATTACCCGGATATTCATCAATTTTTTTCCGAAGGTCTGACCATTCATGCTTATTTCTGTAATAAGGGAGTATAGCAGCATTGGAAGGGAAATAACTATAATATCAATCCCAATATTGCCCCTGCCTAAATCAAGGCCATCATAAAGTAAGGTTTTTAAACTATACAAATAAATGATCAGCAGCGTAAAATCTATCAGGTAAGCCAGCAACCGTTTATGAAAAGGGGCTATCTCAAACTCTAGGTCTATATTAAAAACAGTATTGATTTGTACAGTGGCCATACTTACTGCAATTTACAATTACAAACAAAACGAACCGGTAAAACGATATTTTTTTATTATTGAAAAAAGCAGCAAATTGTATTTTCTAAATAGCTGTAAGCTTATTACAAATAACCATTAACATAAAGCTAACGGCTAAACTTAGCACCGGTACTATGAGAGAAGCGATGTTTATTAAGAAGAATGTGGAGAAGTGGAACCAATACCAACAAGGAAACTCCACCGACCCTGATGAAACCGCCCAACGTTTTATTACGCTGATTGATGACCTGTCTTATGCCAAAACATTTTATCCTAAAAGCAAAGTAACCCGCTGGATAAACGGCCTTGCTGCCGGTATTTACCAAAGTATTTATAAAAATAAAAGAGAAAAGTACAGCCGCATCTTTGATTTTTGGAAATACGAATTACCCATTGTATTTAAAAAACACCATCGTACTTTTTTATTTACCGTTTCTATTTTCATTTTGTTTGTTACAATAGGCGTTTTGTCGTCACATTCAAATCCTGATTTTGTAAGAGGCGTTCTTGGTAGTAATTATGTAGATATGACGGAGGAGAATATTGCAAAGGGCGATCCTTTTGGTGTGTATAAGGATGAAAATCCATTTACCATGTTTGTGCGCATTGCATTTAATAATATCAGGGTGGCTTTCTTTACTTTCATTGGTGGATTTACCCTGGGATTTTTTACTCTTAAAATATTATGGAGCAACGGGGTTATGCTGGGCTGTTTTCAATATTTGTTTTTTGCCAATGGATTGGGCATTCAATCTGTGCTGGTTATCTGGATTCATGGAACCCTGGAAATATCCTCTATCGTTATTGCAGGTACCGCAGGTTTTATACTTGCCAATGGCATTTTATTTCCGGGTACTTATACAAGGCTTGAATCCTTTAAGCGGGGAGCTAAAGATGCGGCCAAAGTGTTGATTTGCCTTATTCCTTTTTTTATAGCAGCCTCTTTCCTGGAAAGTTATGTTACCCACCTCATGGGCCGCACATATGATAAAGAAATGAACCAGGGCTTGCCCGTGTGGGTAAGCGTAATTATATTGGCTGCATCGCTTGGCTTTATTGTTTGGTATTTTGTAATCTGGCCCATCCTGTTGCATAAAAAAGGACGTTTTATAAAAAATGATGACATTATAAAACGACTGTATAACCGCAATGATTAAACGCTTCGTCATATTTTTATTGTTTGCTGTAATGCTGCATGCCGGTTATGCTCAAAACCCGGATGCTGATTCTGTTTTGATGATACAGGATCAGCCTGTAGATACTCCGGCAGATGAAAATGAAAATTATGAAGAAGCAGAAGAACTGTTTACAGATACCATTGTAAACATTCATGCAATTTCTATTTTGCCTGATACCGTAAACTACTGGAAAAATAAAAAAGAATTCAGTTATGTAAAAAACCTTGACAGCCTGCTGAAGGCTTTGCAGGAAAAGCAGGAAGCTTCTAAGGAAAACAAAGTGCGTTTGCCCAATCCATCTTTCCTGGATAACATTTTTAATGCTCCTTTTTTAAAGTTGATATTATGGACGATGGCAGCCATTTTTGTTGGCGTGATTTTATTTCAGCTTTTTAAAAACAATGGGTTTTTTAAAAGAGCGGATAGGGTGGGTGTGCAGGAAGAAGCAGTATTGCCAGATGATGATATACTGGAACAGAATTTTGATAAACTATTGCAGCAGGCCTATAACCTGGGCGATTTCAGGTTGGCAATCCGTTACCAGTTTTTAAAAACACTGCAGCGTTTAAGAGATAAAGAATGGATAGAATTTTCGGTGGATAAAACAAACAGCCGTTATGTACATGAAGTGCCTGCACAATGGCGTAATGATTTTGCAAAATTGATTTTAAACTACGAATATGTATGGTATGGAAATTTTGCACTTACGGCAGCACAATATGACTTGTTGCAAAAAAAATATACATCTTTTAATGAAAAAATATAAATACCGGTTTGTTTAAAAGCATTCGTCATATCATAATTGTTTTTGTTTGCACAGGCTTTTTATATTCCTGTACCCAAAAAAGTAAATTACCCGATTTGCGGGAAAGGTATGGCTATATGGATACCAAGCCATTTGGAACCTATACTGCCTACCGGATGTTTGAAAATATTTTTCCCGATAAATATGTAAACTTTAGTGAAAAACCATTTTCTAAATTTTACAACAATACTCATTTTGATTCGGCATCGCTTTATATCAACATCAGCAATAAATTTTATGTAACGGATGAAGATGCACAATCACTGATAGATTTTGTTTACGAAGGTCATACGGCATTCATTGCAGCATCCGTCATTGATACGGTGCTGCTGTCTAAGTTATTTTGCCGGCAGGCAAATACAGATTTGTTAGTATTGATGAATGCCCGTAAATACCGTCAAACATCTGTCAATTTATTGCCCGATGATTTTTCGGTGCAGGATAGTTTCTCCTACTATTATCTTCCATTTATCAATTATTTTTCTGAAATAAATTCTGAAAGAGGCCGGATAACAGGCTATAACCAGGATGGTCAGCCCAATTTTATGGTTTTCTTCTGGGGCAAGGGAAGGCTGTTCCTGCATTGCGAACCAAGAACCCTGAGCAATTATTTTTTATTAACCGGCAACAATCACCTCTACCTAAAGCAGATGATGCAGTTGATGAATGAGCACCCGGGCAATATATTCTGGGACAATTATTATAATAAAATAAATTACCGGCCATCTGATGATCAGTCTTTTTCTACGCTGTCTGCAATTCTTAAACATCCTGCACTGGCCATGGCTTTCTGGATAACATTAGCTTTATTGCTTTTGTATATTCTTTTTGGGGGCAAAAGAAAACAGCGCATTGTACCGGTGATAAATCCTGTGCAAAATAATTCGATTGCTTTTACAGAAGCCGTGGCAGGGCTGTATCTTACAGAAAAAAATAATAAAAATATTGCAGATAAAATGATTAGCTATTTTAACGAGTATATACGTACCCGCTATTTTTTAAATATACATACTGCCAATACAGATTTTATAACTGCCCTCAGTAAGAAAAGCGGTGTAGAATTTGATCATGTGCAATCTTTATATTATGCCATCCAGCAAATAAGCGCAGCCGGTGAGGTAAGTGATTTTGAGCTGTTATCTCTTAACGAACAAATTCAGCAATTTTATAAAAAAAGAAACTAATGGAAGAACAATTTTTTGAGGAACGCACAGCGGTTACAGAATTAAATGAAAAAATGGGGGAGATAAGAAATGAGATTTCCAAAGTGATAGTAGGGCAGCAGCAGGTGGTAGATCTTTTGTTGATAGGACTTTTATGCGATGGCCATTTATTGCTGGAAGGTGTGCCGGGAGTAGCCAAAACACTGGCAGCTAAACTCATTGCAAAAATTATAGATGTTAAGTTTAGCAGGCTGCAGTTTACACCCGACCTGATGCCGGGTGATGTGATAGGCAGCTCTGTGTTTAATCCTAAAGAAGGGAGTTTTTACTTTAAGCCCGGGCCCATCTTCAGCAATATTGTGTTGATAGATGAGATTAACCGTTCACCGGCAAAAACACAGGCCGCATTGTTTGAAGTAATGGAAGAAAGACAGGTAACGGTAGATGGACATACGCATATGATGGAGTATCCTTTTTTGGTGCTGGCTACTCAAAACCCGATAGAGCAGGAAGGAACCTACCGCCTGCCCGAAGCACAGCTCGACCGGTTTTTGTTTAAGGTAGAGATAGGTTATCCTGCATTGCATGAAGAGGTAATTATTCTTACTAACCAGCAGGGTAAAACGCAGAATGAATTGCTGCAGGATGTAAATAAACTGTTATCTGCCGAAAGTATTTATCATTACAGGCAGGTGGTGCAGCAGGTAAAGGTGGAGCATAAACTGTTGGAATATATTGCAGGGATCGTACATGAAACCCGCAATAATCCATCCTTATACCTAGGTGCCAGTACCCGTGCTTCACTGGCATTACTAAAATCATCCAAAGCAGCAGCAGCCTTAAAGGGAAGGGACTTTGTGATACCGGAAGATATCATTGAAATGGCTCCGCATGTGTTGCGTCACCGCATTATGCTCACACCCGAAAAAGAGATGGAAGGGCTTACTCCAGACGATCTTATCAGTAATATATTAAAGGCTTTGGAAGTACCACGATAAATATAAAATAATTAGTCTTGAATATTATTAAGAAATATATCGGCGATCTTTTTTTAAGCACCAGGTTTTACCTGGCTGCAGGGTTTTGTGCTTTATTATTTGTGGTGGCTTTTTTTGTTCCTGTGATAATGAGCTTTGCAATAATTGTTTTTTTTGCATTTATTTTATTGTTGGTAGCCGATTATTTATTTCTTTTTTTATTGGCCAATGCTCCCAAGGCTAACAGGGTAGTAGCTTCCCGCCTGAGTAACGGGGATAAAAATATCGTGGAGTTAAATATCAGGAATCGTATCGGCTTTAAAGTTACAATCAAAATAATTGATGAACTGCCCATACAACTGCAGGAAAGGGATTTTCAATTAAATAAAAAATTTGCAGCCGGTCAGCAACAGATTATTCAGTACACGCTGTTGCCTGCAGAAAGAGGGTTGTATGCTTTTGGTAATATCATTTTATTTGTATCTGCTTTTATAGGTTTTGTGGTAAGAAGATTTACGATACCTGCACAGCAAACGGTGAGTGTTTATCCTTCTTATATGCAGATGCGTAAGTACCAGTTAATATCCAGGTCTACCACCAACAATGAACCCGGAAACCAGCGCAAGCGTAAGATAGGCCAGAGCATGGAGTTTGAGCAGATAAAGGATTATGTAAATGGGGATGACATTCGTACCATCAACTGGAAAGCAACTGCAAGGCGTGGGGTTTTGATGGTGAATAATTATGTGGATGAAAAATCGCAACAGGTTTATTGTGTGATAGACAAAGGGAGGTTGATGAAAATGCCTTTTAATGGACTGAGCCTGCTGGATTATTCCATCAATGCGGCGCTGGCATTAAGTAATGTATGCCTGCAAAAGCAGGATAAGATTGGGCTGATAAGTTTCTCCAGCAAGTTGGCTACTGTGATACCTGCAGAAAGAAAACCTGTGCAAAGAGAAAATATTTTGCAGGCATTGTATAAAGAGCAAACCGCTTTTTTAGAAAGCGATTATGAGATGCTGTATATGCAGATACGTAATAAAATAAAGCAACGCAGTTTGCTTATTTTATTCACCAATTTTGAATCGGTTAGTGGCCTGCGCAGGCAAATGAATTACCTGCGTTCCATTGCCCGGCATCATTTATTGCTGGTTGTATTTTTTGAAAATACAGAACTGAATAAATTGTCGCATGAAGAAGCCATTACAGTAGATGATGTGTACATAAAAACCGTAGCAGAAAAATTTGTATTTGAAAAAAAAATGCTGGTGAAGGAACTGCAGAAATACGGTATCCTTTCTATTTTAACTGCTCCGGAAAATCTTACCATAAACAGCATAAACAAATATCTGGAATTAAAGACGAGGCAGGCGGTTTAGGGTGTTTTGTAGTTCATAGTTGATGGTTCATTGTTGATAGTGAATGGAAATGGTTCATTTTCAATTTCATTGCTGGTTGGTGAATTAGCCTGTTATTTAAGACATTGATAGGTTTGTGAATAACTCCGGGCTGTTAGCTCCATTAAGAATAAGCCAATCATTTTAAGATATTTTTTGTTGATTTTTTTGGGCGGAGCTGATGTGTTACTTTCGCAAAAAAATACTTTGGCAAATAAAGGATCTTATTGGGCAAAACATAAGGAGCAGTTAGATGGCACGGATCAGGTAAGGCAAGAGAAGAAAGTTCATGTGCCTATTTCTGATGAATTGAAACTAACATTTGAAGCAGGCCAGGTGTTGTTATTGGATAAACCATTGCACTGGACTTCTTTTGATGTGGTGCGCAAAATCCGCAATGCCATTCGTATAAAAAAAGTAGGTCATGCCGGCACTTTAGATCCGCTGGCAACAGGTCTGCTTATTGTGTGCACCGGCAAATTCACAAAAAAAATAAATGAATACATGGCCCGGGAAAAAGAATATACCGGTTCTTTTACTTTAGGCGCCGTTACGCCCACCTATGACCGGGAAAGCACTGCTTTTGATTTTAAAGATACGCAAGCTATTACAGAAGAGCAGGTACATGCTGCCACAAAAAATTTTATAGGTGATATACAACAGATACCCCCCATCTATTCGGCCATAAAAAAAGATGGCGTGGCTCTATATGATTTGGCACGCCGGGGAGTAGATGTAGAACTTAAACCCAGGGCCATTACTATCCATTCATTTGAAATTACAGCTTTCGAAATGCCCATTGTTTATTTTAAAGTAGTTTGTTCCACGGGAACGTATATACGAAGTTTGGCCCATGATTTTGGTGCTGTACTTGGCTGTGGCGCTTATTTAAGCGAATTGCGCCGTACAAGGATAGGGGAATATTCGGTAGATACTGCAGTGGGGATGGAGGAGTTTATAGAAAAGCTGAATGGGGAGGGGTGAATTGTCAATGGTCAATGGTCAAAGGTGAAAGGTGAAAGGTGAAACCGTCAAAATCTAAATGATATAACAAGTTTAAAAAACGTTAAACCTTAAACGTTAAACCCTTAAACGTTGAACCTCTTGAAACCCTAAAACGGATAACTTATCCCTACGGTAAAATTAAAATTCTCATACCTCCATTTCCTGTATTCATCATCTTTGCCACGGGTAAATATTTTTCTAAATGCATCGTCAAATCCAATAGAGGGTGCTTTCCAACCACTGTTGATGGTACTTAATTCGGGGCGTTTAAAACGAAAGCCAAAGTCAAACCTAAGCACCACATAATTAAAATCCAGTCTAAATCCAGTGCCTGCAGATAAACCCAATTCTTTGTAAAGGTTTTTGAACCGGAACAAAGCACTATCTACACTGCCATCTATCTTGGTATTTTTAATGGTCCATATATTTCCAATGTCTACAAAAACAGCACCTCTCAGGGTGAGCAGGTTGGGGATAATGCGGGCAATATCATACCGGTATTCTATATTCATTTCAAACTGAATATCACCTGTGCGATCATTAAAAATGTTTTGTTTGTAAACGGGAAGCATTTGCCCGCCACGTCCTATACCACGTACCGGCCAGCCTCTCATACTGTTGTTACCGCCCGCAAAAAATTGCTTAAAGAATGGTAAAGAAGAATCTTTAAATAACGGAATACCTACACCTAAATATACACGCTGTACCAATGTAGTTTTAGGAAAATTGATGGTGTATTTATATTCTGCATCCATTTTTATAAAACTCTTTTTATACTTTTTTAATATAGGCAGCAGTCCCCAGGGGGTAAGACCAGACTCTTCTATATTTGCTTTGATGCTTCTCTCTTTGGAAAGGCTCTTTAAATGTTTTGGGTTTCTGTAAGTGGTAGAAAATCCAGCTCCCATACCCACTACAAAAGAAGTGTTGTA
>Ga0105048_10011225_pt1 | contig 14146 bp, 14 predicted proteins | sample MAT05_FD_78382 | JGI IMG/M metagenome (GOLD analysis project Ga0105048, IMG submission 78382) | Freshwater microbial communities from Lake Fryxell liftoff mats and glacier meltwater in Antarctica - MAT-05 | ecosystem: Environmental > Aquatic > Freshwater > Ice > Liftoff microbial mat | place...
ACGTCCGCATGAACAGCAACGGAATTCTCCGCAAACACTGGTTCCATGTGTCGCTGCACTTTTGCGCGGATGCCTTGCTTTTTTCGCTGGCCTTCGTCGTCGGGATTCTTTTGCGGTTTGGTGATGAGGCACCCGGTTCTTTCTGGATGCACTGGCCGATGCTTGCCCTGGGCGGCGTAGTGCTTTCATCGACCATTTATATCGTCGGCCTGTATTCCACGCACAGCGCGCATCGGGGGACGTTTGAACGTTCGTTCATCCTCCTGGCCTGCACCCTTGCGGCGGTGCTCGTCCTCATCGGCGGATCGTATGCGGCGTCCGCGCGTCCGCTTGGCCGCGGGGTCATGCTCCTCGGCACGATTGCGGCCTATCTGGTCATCCTGGTGCATCACGTCTTCCTCCTCCATGCGCTGCGGACCGCGCGCGAGCGCGTGGCGTATATCGTCACCAGCGCGTTCGACGAAGTGGAGACCCGGCTTTTCGCAAATTTCAGCGGCCATAACCTCGAACTGGTCGGCGTGGTCGCTTTTAACGGCTATCGGACGAAGGGAAACGCGAAGGTCCTCGGAAATGTCGAGCAACTCGCGGAGATCGTGAAACGCGAGAATATCAGCCGTGTCCTCTGCACCAATAAGAGCCTCAGCGAGACCACGCTGACGCGGCACTTTTGCAAACTGCGCTATTCGGGCGTTTCCGTTATGCCGCTGGTCAGCCTGTGTGAGGAGATCGAGCAGTACGTGCCGCTGGAATTGATCAATTCCGAATGGCTCCTCACCGCCAGCGGCGAACCGCATTTGCTCTACATTAAAAAAGTGAAACGGCTTTTTGACATCGTCTGCTCGATCCTCGGGCTGATTCTCGGTGCTCCCATCGTTGCAATCGCCAGCCTCGCCATCTTTCTGACCTCTCCAGGCCCGATCCTTTACCGCCAGAGGCGCTCCGGACGTTTCGGCCGGGATTTCCAAATGATTAAGCTGCGCACGATGCGCGTGGATGCGGAGAAAGACGGCGTGCAGTGGTCCAGCCATGGCGATCTGCGCGTCACTTTGGTCGGGCGCCTGCTCCGCCGCTACCGGATCGATGAAATCCCGCAGCTATGGCAGGTGCTTTGCGGCCACATGTCGTTCGTGGGCCCGCGGCCTGAGCGACCCGAGATGATCCAAATGCTCGCCACGGAAATCCCGTTCTACCAGGAGCGGCAAATGGTGCAGCCGGGCATCACCGGTTGGGCGCAGGTCAGCTATCCCTACGGTGCCTCCGTGGCGGACGGCCGTCGCAAGCTCGAATACGATCTCTACTACATGAAGCACATGAGTCTGTTTCTCGATGTCTTCATCCTGCTCGACACCGTCCGTATCGTCCTCGTCGGTGGTGCTAAACCCGCCGCTCGTTCCGTGATGGAAACCGAAACACTTCAGGAATGGGTGCGACTCAATGCGGACCATCCTGTCGCCCCTTCCAGAGTCGAAGCCGAAGCTGCCTGATCTCACCGATTGGGCACACGCCGCGATTCCATCGCTTTGAAGGCGCCTTGCGGTTCGCGGATGAAAATCGCCTTCATCAAACGCGGAAGCTTCTCCGGCTCGAACGGCCGCACCCGGCAGGAATTGGCGCGGAATTTCCCAGAGTTCCAACTTGAGGAAATCGACGTCGGCACCGACCTGCTGAAGCGAAATCCCCACGTCATGCTGATCAATTGGCTCTGGGTGTTCGCGCTCTACGGTTGGGCCATCGTCCGGTACCGTCGGCCGATTTCCCCGTGTTTCTACTACACGCCCTATATCTTTCGCCAAATCCGGCGCCTGCTCCTGAAGCGACTTTCTCCTCTTCGGGATGAACTCGCATTCACGGTTTCCACCCAATCGCTCTTCGACGCGCATCTCGAAGACATCCCCCATTTCATCTACACCGACCACACGCACCTCGCGAACCTGCGTTCGCCCACATTTCATCGCGCCTTTCTCGCCACTCAGGGATGGCTCGATCTCGAGCGTGAGGTTTACCAGCGTGCGACCCGCATTTTCGTCATGGGAGAAAATACCCGCGCTTCGCTCATTGAGCAGTACGGATGCACACCCGACCGCATCCGTTGTATCTACGCCGGCTGCCATATCGACACCAGCCCCGTGGCGCTGGAAAATGCCGGCCACGCCAACCGCACCGCCCTTTTCGTCGGCATCGATTGGGAGCGCAAAGGCGGGCCCGAATTGATCCAGGCATTCGAACAAGTGCTCGCGGAACTCCCGGACGCGCGGCTGCGGATCGTCGGAGCTTCGCCAAAAATCCACCACCCCCGGATCGAGGTCCTCGGTCGGGTTCCACTGTCGCGGGTGAAGCAATTGATTTCCGAAGCATCCGTCCTCTGCCTGCCCAGTCGCTTTGAACCATTCGGCATTGCCGTCCTCGAAGCCTTCGCGCTGAAAGTGCCCGCCGTCGTGACCCGCATCGGTGCGTTGGAATATCTCGTCTCCGACGGCGAAAGTGGACGCGTCGTCCCGCCGGGTGACGTCGGCGCGCTGGCTGCCGCGATCGTCGAGCTGCTGGCGGATCCGGAAAAGTGCCGCCGCTACGGCGAAACCGGGCATCGCTTCGCCCTGGAACATTTCACCTGGGAAGCTGTCGGGAAAAAACTTCGCACGGAGATCGTGCGAGCCATTGATGAAACCCGCAGCCATGCCTCTGCTGCACCAAGCGCCTTGTCTTAGCGTCGGGCTTCGCGGGTGACAAAGAGCACACCGAAAGCCGTCTCGAGATCACTCTCCGAGTAGCGGGAGAAGTCGGGATGCACGTCGGCGCGGATGTGCGCAAAGGCCTCGGGAACCGGCCTGGCCAGCAGAACCTCGACCGAGAGACCGGCACGCTCAAAGGCGTGGCTGTGATCGCAGATGCGCCAGCGCGGAAGATCGCCGGGATTCAGCCAGCGCTGCCAGGTGGCGGAAGACCACAGCAGGAAGTGGTAGGGGAAACGGAAGAAGTGATCCCGGTAATCGACGACATGCAGCATGAAGCCGCCGGGCGCGAGCAACCGGGCCATCTCGCGAGCGAAGCGGTCGAGGTCGGTGACGTGTTCGAGGACGGAGTTGGAGAGGATGCAATCGACGCTCGCCGCCAGCGCGGACGTGGGGTCCGGCAGTCTCTCGACGGTCGAGGCGAGAGCCTCCGCGGAACTCCCCTCGCGCACAGCGGCACTGAGCTGAGCGCCATCCCGCGCGGCGTCGAGGGCGACGAAAGGCTCGAGTGCGAAGACCCGACGTGCCCCGAGGGCGGCCAGTTCGTAGCAGGAGCCATTGGTCGCGCCGACACCAGCCTCCAGGATGGTATATCCGGCGGGCCATCCCGGACGGCGATCGGCGAGATATTTTCGGTAAAGCCCGACGACGCCCGCGCCATTCGCGGCGCCCAAATTTCCATCCAGAAATGGCAGCGCCTTCCGAAGCCACGAAGGGAGGGTCATCGGAACGCACCGGCGCGCGAGGCGGGCGGCGACATAGACGCATTTCGTGTAAAAGAGGGGCATCGGAGAACCGCGCTCTCCTTACCAAGCGTCCGTCCGGCGACGCAAACGCCTTTTCCCGGCGGGGCCTACACCGCTTCGCCGCACGACGGGAGGAGCATCTCGAAAACCGTGCTGCCAGGCTCGCTGGTGTGGCGCAGCACGCCGCCGTGCTGAGTCACGCAACCGGCGACGAACGGCAGTCCCAGCCCGGTGGCGGCCCTCTTTTTCCGCGTGGAGAAAAACGGCTCGTAGATGCGCTCCACCAGCTCCTCGGGGACTCCGTGCCCGTCGTCGAAAACGCGGACCGAAATCCAAGGGATGGACTGGAGCGCGTGATTACCCGGAGGTTTCGACTCGGCGCGGAGTTCGATGCGGACGGTGCCGCCGGTGGCGAAAGTGGCTTCGAGGGCGTTTTTGACTAGCTCAAAGACGGCGGTCTTGACGCGGGCGGCGTCGGCCCGGATGAGGGGCAGGTCGTCGGGGATGTCCATGACGAGCTTGGTTTTCGGCCCGCGCACCGATTCGAAGGAAGGTTTCAGCATGCGGACGAAATCGCCAAGTTTCACCTCGCGCCAGACGACGGTGGGCGGGCGGCAGAGGGAATTGGCGCGGTCCATGAGATCGGACGCGGCCTTGGCACCGTCTTGGATTTTGCCGAGACCCTCGATCGTCCCTTTATCGAGGCGCTCATTGTCGAGGAGCAGTCCGACGTAGCCATGGAAGAGCGTGAGGATGTTGTTCATCCGGTGCGAGAGCCCGCGCACGAGCTGGTCCTGAAATTCCGAGTGTTCGATCTGCATGGAGCCATCTCTGGAATAGCAGGTGGTGTGCGCAGGTGGGGCGCGTATTTGGGAGACCCGCTCCCACCGGCCATCCGGTCAGAGCAATTCAACCTGCTCCGCTCCGGTGCTCGATGGTGCGTTGAGCATTTCGAAGAACTGCGTCTCGTCCAGCACCGTGATGCTGAGAGCACGGGCGTCTTCCAGCTTCGATCCGGCGCCGGGTCCGGCGACGACATAGTTGGTCTTGCCGCTGACGGAGCCGGAGATACTGCCACCCAGAGCGCGGATTTTCTCGGCAGCTTCGTTCCGCGACATCCGCTCCAGCGTGCCTGTGAGGACGAAGGTCTGCCCTGCAAACGGCTGCGCCCTTTGCCCGCCGCCACCCCCGGGCGCGATGCCGAGATCCCGCAAGCGCCGCAGCGTCTCGCTCCCGGTCTCGCTGGCGAACCAGTCGAGGGCCGCACGCGCGACGACGGGGCCGGTGACAGTCACGGCGTCTGCATCCGCGGCGGCTTTCTTTTTCGCGGGCGCGGCGAAACCGGCATCGAGCAGGCGACGTCCGGCGGCATTGGCTACGGCGAGGAGTTCCACGCGGCGGGTCGCGAGGTGCTGCTTTTCAAGGGCGGTCGCCGCCTTGTTGTGGCGGGCTCGGGGATTGGCGGCGTCTGCTTCGGCGTGGAGGCGGTCGAGCGCTAGGACATCGCGAAGCAGCGCGGAGTCGCGCACGGCGTCGAGCGAGGCATGGAACTTCGCGAGATCGTGCGCGGTTTCCTCGCCGACCTCGGGGATCGCGAGCGCGTGCAGCCAGCGGGCGAGCGGGAGCGTTCTCGCACGTTCGATGGCCTCCATCACTTTACGGGCGTTCTTTTCGCCGAAGACGCGCGGTTCATCGTCGGTCCCGAGGTTGAGAGGGGCGAGTTGCTCGAGCGCGAGGTGGAAAAGGTCGAGCGGATCGCGGACGAGGCCGCGCTCGACGAGTTTGTCGGCGACGATGCCGCCGAGGCCGTCGATTTCGAGCGCGCCGCGCTTGGCGAAGTACTCGAGCCGGCGTGTGAGTTGCGCGGGGCAGTTCACGTTTTCGCAGAGCCAAACGGCGAACTTCGGATCGCGCCTCACCGGACCGCCGCACGCGGGGCATTTCCCACCGATGTGCGCGAGGAAATCGAACGCCGGCGCACCGGGTTCGCGCTTTTCCAGCACCACGCGGACGACCGCCGGAATGACTTCGCCCGCTTTCTCGATGACCACGGTGTCGCCGAGGTGGATGTCCTTCCGCCTGATCTCATCCTCATTGTGCAGCGTGGCGCGGCTGATCGTGCTGCCGCGGAGCAGCACCGGCTCCAGTTCCGCGACCGGCGTGAGCACGCCGGTGCGGCCGACCTGCACGGTGATGCCACGCAGTCGTGTCTCCGCCTGCTCGGCCACGTATTTCCAGGCCTTCGCCCACTTTGGCGCACGGGAGTGAAAACCGACGCGCTCGCGCTGTTCGAGCGAGTTCAGTTTGATGACCGCGCCGTCGGTCTCGAAGGCGAAGGTGTCGCGGATCGCGTCGAGTTCATCGATCGCCGCCATGGCTTCGTCGGCATTGGTGCAAAGCCGGATGAACTGGGGCGTGCGGAAACCGAGCGCCTTCAGCCACTCGAGCATTTCCGCCTGCGTCTGCGGAGGGTCGGCGCTCAGCTCGCCGAGTCCGTAGAGCACAATTTCCAGCGGGCGCTTCGCCACCAGCGCGGGATCGAGTTGCTTGAGCGTGCCGGCAGCGGTGTTGCGAGCGTTGGCGAATGGCTCTTCACCCGCGGCGATCATCTCCTCGATGATGCGTTGGAACCCGGTCACCGGCAGATAGACCTCGCCACGGACTTCGATCACCCCGGGTGCGCTTTTGCCATGCAGCCGCAGCGGGATACTGCGGAGCGTCTTGAGGTTTTCCGTGATGTCGTCGCCGGTCTCGCCGTCGCCGCGGGTCGCGCCGGTTTTGAGCAGCCCGTCCTCGTAGCGCAGGCTCACGGCCAGCCCGTCGATCTTCGGCTCAACGAGCCATTCGAGCGGTTCGCCCGGGAGAAGCTTCTCCACGCTCACGATCCACTTTCGCAGCGCCTCAAAACCGTCTTTGGCGAAGAGGTTGTCGAGCGAAAGCATCGCCACCGCGTGGCGCACGGTTTTAAAACCACTGGTCGCTTTTCCACCCACGCGCCGGGTCGGCGAGTCAGCCGTGATCAGCTCGGGATGGGCCTCTTCGAGGGCCTGCAACTCGCGGAAAAGTGCATCGTACTCCGCGTCGGAAACCTTCGGCGCGGCCTCGTCGTAGTAGCGGCGGTTGTGCTCCTCAAGCTCGCGCCGGAGCTGTGCGAGGCGTGCTGAAATAGCGGGCATGGATAGAAGCAGTCAGGAGTGCACCGACGAGGCTGCCGAGAACGTCGGCGGCCCAGTCGAGAGGATCGGCCCCGGAGCGGTTGGGGGTGAAGAGTTGGTGGACTTCGTCGATCGCGCCGAAGAGGGCGAGTGCGGCGACGGTGAAAAGAACCACGCGTTTCCACGGCCATCCGGTGCTCCACGCGAGCGCCAATGCGAGATTCACGGCACCGGCGAGATAGGCGCAGAAGTGCGCGGCTTTGTCCCAGACTTGAAACGGCGCGATCTCCTCGATTTGCGGCGGAGTCATTGAAGAGAGGACGGTGATCGCGACCGCCCAAATGCCGACGCCCCACCAGGCGAGGACGCGGAGCCATTTGGGAGCGGTGCGGTTCACGGGAAAGATTGAGTGCGCGGGGAGTTTTCACGATAGTCCGGCGATGGAAAGTCCAAAGCGCATCCTCGGCATCGAAGGCGGCGGCACCAAGACCGAATGGGTGCTGCTGACCGGCGAGGCTGATGCCCGCACGATCCTCAGCCAGGGCGTGCTTCCGGCGGCGAATCTTCGGCTGATCACCGACGGGGCGCTCAGGCAGCTTTTTTCCGTGCTCCCGCAGGAGGTCACGCACGTCGGCGTCTTCCTCGCGGGCTGCGCGACGGAGGAGGATCGCACGCGCCTGCGAGGGCTGGCCGAGCAGGCCTGGCCGCGCGCAGCGGTCGCGATCGGAAGTGATCGCGATTCGGGTTTGGCGACGGCCTTCGGCGAGACCGACGGCATCGCGGTGATCGCCGGGACGGGCGCGGCGGTCCACGGTCGGAAGGCGGGACGCGTGGAAAAAGCGGGCGGTTGGGGGCAACTGCTGGGCGACCGCGGCGGCGGATACGATCTGGCGATGCAAGGACTGCGGCTGGTGCTGACGCATTACGATTTGAACCAGAGGATCACGCCGCTGGCGGAGGAAATCCTGCGCACGCTGGCGCTGAACCGGCTCCAGGACTTGGTCGGCTGGGCGATGCAGGCGGACAAGATGAGCGTGGCCCGGCTCGCTCCGGCGATCTTTCACGCGGCGAAACACGGCGAGCCGGAAATGCTGGCGACGGTGCAGGCGGGGGCGAGCGTGCTGGCCGAATTCACGCGCGCGGTGGCGCAGCGGCTGGTGTTTGCGGGCGCGCCGGTGAAGCTGATCGGCGGGCTGTTCACGCATCACGAAGAATACGCGGCGCTCTACAAATACCGGCTGAGCATCCTGCTGCCGGATGCTGAGGTGAGCGTCTGCCACGAGAGCGGCGCGCTCGGGGCGGCGTGGCTCGCGGAGCGCGAACAGCCTGGTTCGCGCGAACCCGCAGCGACGCTCTGCGCAAATGAAGCCGTTGGCGGTCCCATCGATCACGCCGAGTTGGCAGGTGCGGCGACCGAGCAGAGTAATCCGCGCTCGGCGAATCTGGAGGAGCGATCGGCCGGGGAACTCGTGGACCTTTTCACGAGCGAGGAAGCATATGTCGCCCAGGCGCTGGCAGCGTGCCGTGAGGAGTTGGTCGCGGCTGTCGATTTGGTAAGCGCTGCGCTGCGGGCGGGTGGGCGGCTTTTCTACATCGGTGCGGGGACGAGCGGGCGGCTGGGGGTGCTGGATGCGAGTGAGATCCCGCCGACTTTCGGCGCCCCGCCGGAGCAGGTGCAGGGGATCATCGCAGGCGGTGTGATGGCGCTGCACCGGGCCGTGGAAGGAGCGGAAGACCAGCCGGACGCTGGCGCGCTCGCGGTGCTGGAACGCGGGGTGCGCGCGGGCGATGTGCTTTGCGGAATCGCGGCGAGCGGACGCACTCCTTTTGTCCTCGGCGCGCTTGAGCGTGCGCGGACCGTGGGCGTGCGGACGATCCTGCTGACGTGCAATCCCATGCGGCAGCGGGCAGCACAGCCTTGGGACGCGGAGATCGATCTGCCGGTCGGACCGGAGATCATTACTGGCTCCACACGGCTCAAAGCGGGCACGGCGACGAAAGTCGCGCTGAACATCCTCTCGACGTGCGCAATGGTCCGCCTCGGCCGGGTGCGCGGCAATACGATGGTCGATCTGCACATTTCCAACGCGAAGCTGCGCGACCGCGGGGTGCGGTTGGTGAGCGCGACGCTCGGCCTCGGCTACGACGAAGCGCGGGTGCGGCTGGAGAGGGCAGGGTGGAACGTCCGGACGTGCCTGGAGGCGAAGTAAACCGTCACCGGACGCGACGGTAGCGCCGAATGATCCGGCGATTCCATCGCGACATAGCTCCACTCCCCTGCGCCCGCCTTTCCGCCTTCGCTCCGCTCAGGGATGACACGCCTTTTCCAGACGGACGCAACTGCCCGCGGGGCGGTGCCGGTATTTGCCGTTGAACTTAGACACGCTGGCTAATTTCACGCACCGCTCGGCCAGGTCGGAAACGCGCACGGAACCCGCGTGCGAACTGTTTTACTCTGAGCCGGACACATTTTCTGGTGCGAAAAAACCGGCTGGCACAACCGTTGCTAAACGTTCCCTTGTTCGCACGAGAATGCGGACGAGGGAAAAATTCCAAATAGGGGAGCAGCTCGACTGGAGGGTGAGTTTAGCGGACCGGGGGGAACCGCTAAGCAGGGCCAGTCGAGCTGCATTTTCCCTCTGGAGGGCGGGAAAATGTCGAACTGGAGAAAATCCCCACGCTGTCATCCTGAACGGAGCGATGGGAGGCTTTGCGACCGTCGCGGAGTGAAGGATCGCTGACAGAAACGCGGGCGGAGGCGGCGGGAGAAAACGCGCGTCTTCACTCCCACCGCCTCCGCCCAATCCAGTCAGCGATTCTTCACTCCGCTTTTGTCGCAAAGCCTCCAAAAGCTCCGTTCAGAATGACGCCGCTTTTCGACCGCTGCCGCACTCCGGCACCGCCCCAACTCCTAGATTTCCTTTTCCAGCCGCTCGCTGAGCCACTGCTTGATCATGCTCTGGTAGTTTAGATACCGCGAGCGGGCGATGCGCTTGATGCGTGCCAGGAGGCGCGGGTCGAAGCGCAGAGTGATGGTGGTCGATTCACGCGTGTCAGCCTTGAGCAGAGACGCATTCATCAAGCGCACCTCGACCCGCGTGTCCGTCCAGAAGAGAGCCTCGTCGTTTTCGCCATCGAAATGCGGGACGTCCGACCAACTGGAGATGACTTTCATGGTGTGTACGAGCCCGATCAGTAGCCCAATTCCGAGTTTTTGCGTTCGTAAAAGGTGATTTCCTCGGGGGTCATATCGCGCGAGAGAATTGCGCGGTAGCGTTTTCCATCCGTCCAGAAAACGGTAAAAATTCCGCGGTCGTTGATCGACTTGCCGAGATTGAAATAGCGCGCCTTTTCATCGTCTCCGACGCCATCGGGGAGCAGACGGAGGCTGAAAGGATCTTCAAAGGACTCCTCAATTTCCTTTGGCGAGAGTTTGCGAAGGTCGAATGGGGCGTCGAGCCAGTCAAAGTCCATGAGTGGGAGGGGAAATCCGAAATCCGAAATCCGAAATCCGAAACAAATCCGAAGGTCGGGAAATGGGTGCAACGCTGGAAGACGTCGCCATCCGTTTTCTAGTTTTCAAAATTTTCCGCAGCATTTGTTTTCGGATTTTCCGCCTCAGCGCTGGATCAGCTCGATTTCGTAACCTTCCGGAGCGTCGATGAATGCGATGACGCTGCCGGAACCAGTCGGCGTGGGGCCGTCGGAGAGCGGGTAGCCTTCGGCCGCGGCGTGTTTGGCGAAGGCGTCGAGGTCCGTGACCTCAAAGGCGAGGTGCGTGATGTCGTGGCCCACGTTCACCGGGCCGCTGCCGTCGAACTTGCAGATCTCGATCTCTTCCTCGCTCCCTGGTGCTTTGAAAAAGACGAGTTGCGACCCCCTCGGAGACGTGTGGCGGCGCGTCTCCTGAAGGCCGAGCACCTCCTTGTAAAAGTGGGCGGTTTTTTCCAAATCGGTCACGCGATACCGGGTGTGAAGGAGCTTGGTGAGCATACGGAAATTTCGGGTTTCAGAATTCGGGTTTCAGACTTAGCCTCGCGATCCTCTGGAAGGCGACTGCTTTCCCACTGAATCTCAAATCCGCCATCCCACAAACCCCATGATCGCCCTCGGCATCGACAGCGGCACCCAAAGCACCAAGACCATCGCGCTCGACCTCGAATCGGGGGAAATTCTCGCCTCGGCGTCCGAAAGCTACGGGCTGATCGAGGGCCTGCCGCCGGGACATCTCGAACAGGAACCGCAGACCTGGCTCGACGCCGTGGACACCACGGTGCGCGCGGTTTTGCAAAAGCTCGGCAAGCGCAAGGACGACGTGAAAGCCATCGGCGTGAGCGGGCAGCAGCATGGCTTCGTGCCGCTCGACAAAAAGAGCCGGGTGATCCGCCCGGCGAAGCTCTGGTGCGACACCTCGACGACGGAGCAATGCGAGCAATTCGAGGAGGAATTCGGCGACGCGGCGGGGCTGATCAAGCTCTCGGGAAACGCCATGCTGCCGGGCTACACCGCGCCGAAAATCCTGTGGCTGAAACAGCACGAACCCAAGAATTACAAGGCACTGACGACCGTGCTGCTGCCGCACGACTACATCAATTTCTACCTCACCGGCGAGCGCGGCATGGAATACGGCGACGCCTCTGGCACCGGCCTGCTCGATGTGCGCGAGAAAAAATGGTGCGAACCGTTGATCGAGTTCATTGACTCCGATCTGATGGACGCGCTGCCGCCACTGGCCAGTTCGCGGCGCGCGTTCGGACTGCTGCGGGAGAATCACCGCGAGGCGTGGGGGCTCTCGAAGGGCGAGGTCACGGTAAGTGGCGGCGGGGGCGATAACATGATGGGCGCGATCGGGACGGGCAATGTGCAGCCCGGCGTCGTGACAGTGAGCCTGGGCACGAGCGGAACGGTCTACGCATTTGCTGACAAACCGGTGATCGATCCGCAGGGCGAAGTCGCCGCTTTTTGCGACAGCACAGACCGCTGGCTGCCGCTGGCCTGCACGATGAACGTGACGGTGGCGACCGAAGCTGCGCGCAAGCTGTTCGGCTGGTCGCACGAGCAGCTCGAGACCAACGTCGCCAGCGCGCCCGCCGGGGCGGGCGGGCTCCTTTTTCTCCCCTACCTCAATGGCGAGCGGACGCCGAACCTGCCCAATGGCAGCGGCGTTTTCCACGGCCTGAAAACTGACACCATGACGCCTGGGCACATGGCTCGCGCGACGATGGAAGGTGTGACGCTCGGCCTCGCGTACGGGCTGAATCGCTTCCGCGAACTCGGCATCGCGCCGACGGAAATCCGCCTCACCGGCGGCGGGAGCAAAAGCGCCATCTGGCGGCAGCTCGCCGCGGATATTTTTGGCGTGCCGACCATCTGCCTGGAATCCGCGGAAGGTGCCGCCCTCGGGGCTGCGCTCCAGGCCGCCTACGCCAGCCAGGCCGCGCACGGCCAGCCCGTGACCTTCCGCGACCTCTGCGCGAGGATTGTGAAAATCGACGAATCGACCCGCGCCAAGCCGCACGCCGAGCACAAGGAACTCTACGCCAGGCTCCTCACCCGCCAGGGCGACCTCACGCGGCGGATGCACGCGGCGGGGTATTTGTAAAAGCGGGTGCGCTTGGTTTCGCCTCCGGTCGTGCTATTGAAACATCCATGAGCATCGCCGACATCCCGCAGCTTCAAAAACTGTCCAAGGAAGAAAAGCTTCAGATCATCGAAGAGCTTTGGGACTCGCTCGACCATGACACCGAAGCGTGGCCGATGAGTGATGAGGAAAAAGCGATTCTCGACGCCCGCCTCGACGAACACGAAGCGAATCCCGGCACCTCGTTGAGCTTGGAGGAATTCAAGCGACAGTTTGCGGCCATGCGCCCATCGTGGGGTGCGCGCCATGGGCTTTGAGTTGGAGTTGCGGCCCGAACTTAAAACGGACCTGCGCGATATTTCTGCATGGTACGAAGAGCAGCGCGTGGGACTGGGCGATGACTTTGCCGACGCGTTCGTGGCCACCTTGCCAATCCTCAGCCAGAATCCGGCAGCATTTGCGCGGTCCTATCGCGACTTCCGACATGTGCTGATCGAGCGATTCCCGTACGGCATCTACTTTCGCATCGTTGGCGAACGCGTCGTTGTTTATCGAGTTTTTCACGGCGCCAGAAACCGCGCCGTCTTGCGTAAATCCCTCCGCGATTTTCCGCCATGAAGCTCGTCATCGCTGCGACCGGCGCCAGCGGGGCGATCTATCTCCAGCGGCTGCTTGCGCAGATCGATTGCGCAGCGCACGAGGTACATCTCGTTCTGAGCGGCTATGCGAAGCAGGTCATCGCGGAGGAAATCGACACGCTGACCGTGCCGGTCGGCGTGCAGCAACATGGCGACAAGACGATGAACGTGCCGTTCGTCAGCGGCTCGGCGCGGTTCGATGCGATGGTCATTTGCCCGTGCTCGATGGGCACGCTCGGGCGCATCGCCGCGGGCACGAGCGACTCCACGCTGCTGCGCGCGGCCGACGTTTTTCTCAAAGAGCGCCGCAAGCTCATTCTCGTGCCGCGGGAGACCCCGTGGAACCTCATCCACGCGCGCAACGTGGTCGCGCTCCTCGAAGCCGGCGCCATCATCATGCCGGCGTCGCCCGGATTTTACAGCCGTCCGCAGACGATCGAGCAGGTGGCCGATACCGTAGTGGCGCGCATCCTGGACCAGCTCGACCTGCCGGTTCCGGGCGCGTTTCGCTGGGCGGAAAGCGAATGACACCGGAGCGGAAGGCGGGCTGGATCGGAGCCCTCGGGGCACCGTTGATCCGGCTGTGGCTGAGCACGATTCGCTTTGAGACGGTTGATGATGCGGGCGTCCTCGCCACCCCGCCGGAACGGCCGCTTCTCTGGTGTTTCTGGCACAACCGGCTCTTCGTCATGGCCCCGATGTTCGAGCGGTTTTTCCCAGGGCGGCCAGCCGCGGCACTGGCCAGCGCGAGCAAGGACGGCGAGATCATCGCCGCCGTCATGGAGCGCTTCGGAATCCGCGCCATCCGCGGCTCCAGCTCCCGGCGCGGCGCGGCGGCCTTGATCGAAATGAAACGTGCCATGGAGAACGGCGAGATCACCGCGCTCACGCCCGACGGCCCGCGCGGCCCGCGCTACCGCATCAATCCCGGCGTCATCAAACTCGCGCAGTTCACCGGCGGGACCATCCTGCCCATCCATGTCCGCTACTCGCGTTTCTGGCGGCTGAAAAGCTGGGACGGGTTCATGATTCCGAAACCCTTTGCGACCATCCACGTCACTTTCGCGCCGCTCCATCATGTCGCGCCGACGGACGACGAGGCGGGCTTCGAGGCGGAGCGCGTGCGGTTTGAGAAAGTCCTGCGGGCGCCGGATGAGGGGGAGGGAATTTAGGATTTAGGATTTAAGATTTAGGATTTAGAAACTGCGGGCGGTGCGGCATCCGAATTCCTAAATCCTAAATCCCAAATGCTAAATTCCCCGACGCTCATCGACGGCAAAGCCATCGCCCAGAAAAC
>Ga0105048_10011227_pt1 | contig 14145 bp, 15 predicted proteins | sample MAT05_FD_78382 | JGI IMG/M metagenome (GOLD analysis project Ga0105048, IMG submission 78382) | Freshwater microbial communities from Lake Fryxell liftoff mats and glacier meltwater in Antarctica - MAT-05 | ecosystem: Environmental > Aquatic > Freshwater > Ice > Liftoff microbial mat | place...
ACCGCCGTGCTCCGCGACCAGGACGGCTATACCAGCGGCCAGCTCCAGAACTTCAGCATCGACCGCATCGGCATCATCAGCGGCGCCTTCACCAACGGCGTGAACCAGACCCTGGGTCAGATCGTGCTCGCCGACTTCAACAACCCCGCCGGCCTGCTCCGCACCGGTGACAACATGTACGCCCTCAGCGGCAACTCCGGCGGCGCCGTGCTCGGCTACGCCCTCGAGGGCAGCCAGAGCTTCATGACCAGCGGCGCGCTCGAAATGTCGAACGTCGACCTGGCGCAGGAATTCACCAACCTGATCGTCGCCCAGCGCGGATTCCAGGCCAACAGCCGCATGATCACCACCAGCGACTCGATGCTGGAAGAGCTGGTGAACCTGAAGCGCTGATGCATGACGGGGCGCGGCGGCCGCAGGCGCGGTCGCTCACGCCCCGGCAGGAAGTGTCTCCCCGCACTCGGCACGGATTGCCGCCGGGGTCGAGCCGACCCCGCTCGCCGACACCCGAGAAACTCCGCAATCTGTTGCCACACAAACACTTGCGAGGATCATCCGACCGCCGTCCGGTCTGGCATGGGCGCTGCTTTGAACAGGATCAGACGCTACCCGTCTTCCCCCCGTTCATCAGGATTGCCGCATGGCCGCAGAAGAGACCGCCCCGGAAGCCACAGAAACCAAGAAAAAGGGCCTTCCCCCGTACGTCATGCCCATCGTGCTCCTCGTCGCCGGACTCGGCGGTGGCGGGTTCCTCGGCGCCAAGGTGGTGGGACCGAAGCTCACTGCCGGATTCAGCGGCGGGCTCACGGCCGCGGACCTGGCCGTGCACGCCCCGAAAAAGAAGGCGGCGCACGCCGAGGGCGAGGATGCGGTCGACGGCGCGGAGGAGACGGTGGGTGGCGAGGAAGGCGCCGACCACGAGCCCGCCGCCGGGGGCGAGCACGGGCCCGTCGCGCCATCGCTGTACACCCTGAGTGACCTGGTGCTCAACCCGGCCGGTTCCGGCGGCACACGCTTTCTCATGCTTTCGGTGGCCTTCGACATGAAGGACTCCGCCGGCGTCGAGGCGCTCAAGATGCGGGATGCCGAGATCAAGGATGCCGTGCTCGCCCTCGTCGGCGCGAAGACGGTCGAGGAGCTCAGCGAGGTGGCATCGCGCGAACCACTCAAAGTCGAGATCCGCACGCTCGTCGGCAAGATCACGAAGAAGCCGAAGGCCATCAAGCGCGTCAGCTTTCCGCAGTTCGTGATCCAGTGATGCGCTGACGATGGCGAACGACACCCTCAATCAGAGCGAGATCGACCGCCTCCTCGGCGGTGGCGCCGGCAGCGCACTCGAGATGGCTGGCGGCGGCCGGAAGTCGGCGGCGGCCGCGGTCGAGGTGCAGCGCTACGACTTCCGTCGTCCGCACCGCATCTCCAAGGAGCGGCTGCGCACCATCGAGGCGATGTACGAGCGGATGGTGAAGAATCTCGAGAGCTACCTGATGTCGCGCGTGCGCGGCCAGCTCGAGATGCGCCTGCAGAGCGTCGAGCAGTTCAGCTTCGGCGAGTTCACGCTGTCGCTGCCGACGCCGTGCTGCAGCTACGTCACCGACATCAACGGCCCCAACGGCCTGCAGGGCGTCATCGACTTCGGCACCGACTTCGCCTTCTTCCTCGTCGACCGTCTCTTCGGCGGTGGCAGCGCCCCCACCGTGATGCAGCGTCCGCTCACGGAGCTCGAACAGGACGCGGTGCGCACCATCGCCGACCGCACCGCCGTCATCGTGCGGGACGTGTGGCGGGAGGCAATGCCGATCGAGCTCACGGTCACCGACTTCGAGGCGTCGCCGGAGATCCTGCAGGTCTGCGCGCGCGAGGACCCGGTGCTGGTGGCCAACATCGAGATCACGGCCACGAATACCACATCGCTGATCATGATCTGCCTGCCATTCGCCGCGCTCGAGGAATACTTCACCAGTGCCGACACGCGCCGCGTCTCCAGTACCGGCCGCAGCAAGGCCGAACTCCTCGTCCAGCGGGGTCACGCGGAGCACTCGCTTCGCGGCACGAATGTCTCGCTGGCCGCACGGTTGCCGGAGTTCCGCCTCACCATGAAGGACCTGTCGCAGATCGCGGTGGGCACGGTGATCAACACCGGACTCAGTGCCAGCACGCTGCTCTCCGTCACCGTCGCCGGCCAGCCGCGCATGGTGGCAACCGCCGGTCGCACGGGCGGCAAGCTCGCCGCGCGGATCAGCGAAGGTCGTATCCCCGAGCACCGCATCACCGGCTCGATCTCCAACGACGCCGCCCCCGAGACCGAGACAGAGACGCCATGAACCAGGACGAGATCGCCGCGCTCATCGCGGCCAAGAACGCCGGCCTTCCGCTGCAGGACGACGGGGCCGCAGGGGGGACGGCCGACGAGTTCCCGAACGACTTCTCCGAGCTCGACGCCTCGCTCGGCACGCAGAGCGAAGTGCCCATGAGCATGCTCATGGACCTCACGCTGCCCGTCGCCATCGAGTTGGGTCGCACGACGATGTCCGTGCAGGAGATCCTGCAGCTCGGACGCGGCTCCGTCGTCCAGCTCGAACGCCTGGCCGGTGAGCCGATCGACATCTACGTCGGTGATCGGCGCTTTGCCGAAGGCGAGGTGGTGGTGCTCGGCGAAAACTTCGGTGTGCGAGTGACCCGCATCATCAGCCGCGCGAGTGCGTCGGAGATGCTCGGATGACGTTCGCCGGGTACGCCGGCATGCTGGCCACGCTGGCCTTCGTGCTCGGTCTCGTCCTGCTCGTGGCCAGGCTCGCGAAACGGTTCCTCCCGGGTACCGTGCATGCCGCCGGCAGCGCCGCGTTCACCGTCGTGCAGCGGATCCCGCTCGGCCAGCGGCAGGGCATTGCGGTGGTGCAGCGCGGCGACCTGCTGATCGGCGTCAGCGTCGGCGAGGGCGGCGTGCGCACGCTCTTCACCATGCCCGTCGGTGGCAGCACCATGATCGGCGAGCCGGTCGGTCTCGACGACGCGGAGCGCGACGCAATGGATGACGCGACAGGCCTCGGCGACACCGCCGGCGCGCTGCGCTTCCCCGGCATCGCGGCGAACGCCCGCGCCGACCGCATTCCGTTCGCCACCGCCTTCGGCAAGGTGCTGCGCGCGACCATCGGCAGCAGCGTGGCGCGCATGCTGCTCGTCGGGATCGTCTCGCTCGCCGCTGCAGCGCTGCAGGCGCAGCAGCCTGTGGCGCGACCGGCCACGCCGGCCACTCCACCCGCTGCCGTGACCGCACCAGCCACGGCACCCGGCGCGCAGGGTACGCTCCGAACTGTGCCGCCCGCCGCCGCGCAGCCCGGCCCGCGCGACCTGCCACTCCGTGCCGCCAGCCAGGTACCGGTGCCCAAACCCGCCGCACCGGCTGCCACCGCCTCCAGATCCGGCGGCGTCGCCACCATGGCGCCCAACCTCCCCGCCGCGCAGGCGCGCGACATCGCCGCACTGCAACAGCGCGCCAGCGGCAACCCCCCGCTCACCACGCCCGAAGCGCAGGCCATCGCGGGCCGTGCCGACAGCATGCTGAAGAAGTTTTCACCGCAGATGGACCTCAAGGTCGGCGGCAACGCTGCCGGCGACGGACTCCGCCTCAGCGGCACCGTCGGCATCGTCGTGATGATGGGGCTGCTCTCGCTGCTCCCCATGCTCGTCCTGATGATGACGGGCTTCACCCGCATCCTCGTCGTGCTGCATTTCCTCAAGCAGGCCCTCGGCACGCAGTCGGCGCCGCCGGGACAGCTGCTGGCCGCGATGGCACTGCTGCTGAGCGGCTTCGTGATGGGACCCACGCTCAGTGAGGTCAACAAGACGGCCCTCGAGCCGTGGATGAACGGCACGATCGAACAGGTCGAGATGATGTCGCGCGCGGTCACGCCGTTCAAGGCGTTCATGGTGCGCCAGGTGCGTGATCAGGACCTGCAGACCTTCATCGACCTCGCCGACGTCCCGCAGCCGGCATCGCGCGAAGAGGTACCGCTCACGATCCTCATGAGCGCCTTCGTCACGAGTGAACTGCGCACCTCCTTCCAGATCGGCTTCGCCCTCTTTCTGCCGTTCATCGTGATCGACGTGGTGGTGGGCTCGGTGCTGATGAGCATGGGCATGGTGATGCTGCCACCAGCGATGATCTCGATGCCCTTCAAGCTGCTCCTGTTCGTCCTCGTGGATGGCTGGGGCCTGGTGATCACGGGGCTGGTACAGAGCTTCCGCTGATGTCCGCAGCACCGGCGGCCCTGCCCGACCTGCTCACCACGGCGGGCGCGGCGACGTTCATTCTGCTCGCGGCCCGCGTCGGCGGTCTGCTCCTGATCGCGCCGATCTTCACGTCCAAGTCGGTGCCGATGAAGCTCCGGACCGCCGTGATGGTGCTGTTCGCGCTGGTGCTCGTGCCGGTGGCGAAGGCGCACATGCAGGGGGCACCGGCGCTCACGCCGATTGCCTTCTGCACCGAGACGCTGATCGGCTTCGGCCTCGGTCTTGGCAGTGCACTCGTCGTGGCCGCGGCGTCTGCGGCGGGCGACGTCATGTCGGTGCAGATGGGCCTCGCCGGCGCCAGCGTCCTGGACCCGATGACGAACATCCAGGTGCCGGTACTGGGGCAGTTCATGACCGCGTTCGTCACATTGCTGCTGCTCTCCAGCGGCGGGCATCTCGTCATGATCGACGGGCTCGGCGCCTCGCTCGAGGCGTTGCCGCTCGGCGTCACGCCCGATCTCGGCAGCGGACTGCTCGCCATGTCGAAGCTGGGCGGTGAACTGATCTCGCTCGGCGTCATGTTCGCTGCGCCGGTGATGGGTGCAACCATGCTCGCCAACGTGTCGCTCGCGATCCTCACCCGCGCCGCACCGCAGCTGCAGATCATCACCGTTGCGTTTCCGTTGCAGATCGCCACGGGACTCTTCACGCTCGCCGCCGCGCTCAGCCTCACTGCCGTCTGGTTCGGTGGCTGGGCCACCTTCCACGAGGGGCTGCTGGTACGCATCCTCGGTCCGCTGATGCAGCCCGTCCGGTAGCGGTGCATGGCAGACGATCTCGAAAAATCCGAAGAGCCCACGACGAAACGGCTCGAGGAGGCACGTGAGAAGGGGAACATCCCGCGCAGCACCGAGCTGACCACGGCGTTCATGCTGTTCGGCTCGGGCGTGATCCTGACCAACGTCGCACCCATCATGGGCAAGCACCTCGTGCAGGTGATGGCGACGGGGCTGTACAATGCCGGCGCCAACAAGCACGAACCGCGCGACCTCGTCTTCGACACCATTGCCCTCGGCTGGGCCACGCTGGGCCAGCTCGCACTGCTCCTCGGTGCCTTCGCCGGCGTGGCGTTCGTGATCGGGGCCTTCCAGGCCCGTGGCTCACTGGCCACGAAAGCGCTCGAACCGTCGCTGGAAAAGCTCAATCCACTCACGAACCTGAAGCGGCTGCTCGGCCCGCAGGCGTTCGCCGAGCTGTTCAAGAGCATCGTGAAGCTGATCATCATCGGCAGCATCGTCTACAGCGCCGTCGACGCCATGTGGCGCGATGTGCTCGCGATCGCGCAGCACGGCCCGATGGGTGTGGCCACGCTCTTCCAGAAGCATGCGATCGGGCTGCTGCGGCAGGCCGGCATCGCCTTCGTGGCCCTCGGTGCCGCCGATTATGCGTTTTCGTGGTGGCGCTGGCACAAGGGGCTCATGATGAGCAAGCAGGAGGTGAAAGAGGAGGCGAAGAGCGCCGAAGGCGATCCGATGATCAAGCAACGCATCCGATCCGCCCAGCGCGCCATGGCGCGCAAGCGCATGATGGCCGACGTGGCCACCGCCGACGTCGTGATCGTCAACCCGGTCCACATCGCGGTGGCGATCAAGTACGACCCGTTCGTGGCGGCGGCGCCGGTGATCGTCGCGATCGGCCAGCGCATGATCGCCGAGCGCATCAAGAAGCTGGCGTTCGAGGCCGGGGTGCCGGTGGTCGAGAACATTCCTGTCGCGCGTGCGCTGCTGGCGAGCAAGGTGCAGCCGGGGACGCAGATCCCGATCGAGCTGTACGTGGCGGTGGCCGAGGTGCTGGCGTTCGTCATGCGACAGAAGGCGAAGTTCGGGCGTGGGTGGATGGGGACGCACACGGTCGATGACTAGGCGCGGGCAAACGCCGGCGGTGACGCCGGAACGGATGGCGCCCCCGGTAGCACGGACAGCGGCAACTCCGGCATGGCAGACGCGGCAAACACTGCCGCCCGGCCGGGTGAGCACCCTTCGGCCGGACGCGACACCAAGCGCTCAAGTCATTGAAGAACAACGACTTGAGCGGCCGCGACAAGAGCGTCATGCGATGGCACTGGCCCTGCTTCTTCATGTGACCGTCTCCAGACCCCACGGCACATGTCGCACGCACAGATCGTCGATCTCGCTCGCAACGCCATCCTGCTCTCGCTGCTGATCTCGGCACCGATGCTGGCCGTTTCACTCGGCATCGGCCTCGTCGTCTCGATCTTCCAGAGCGTCACGCAGATCCAGGAACAGACGCTCGTTTTTCTGCCCAAGCTGCTCGGCGTCTCGGCGATTTTTCTGCTGGCACTGCCGTGGATGATTCAGCTGCTCGTGAAGTTCACGAGTGAGCTGTTCCGTGGCCTGCCCAGTTTTGCGGCCTGAGGACGAATCACATGGTCCTCTCCCGCTCCCTGATCCGCTTCGGCGTCCAGACGTCCGAAGGCAACGCCCGCCGCTACGAGGCCCCGCCGACGCCCCTGCGCACGCGCTACGACGCGCCGAGTGAGCGTCCCGCGCCGCGCCGCGAGCGGCCGGCCGCACGCACCGACGCCTTCCGCGCCCCCGCCGCGCGACACGGTGACAGCTACTCCACGCCCACCGCGCCGATGCGCCGGGAGCGCAGCGCGTGAGTTCGGCCGCCGTCGCCCTGTCGTCAGGCGCAGCGAAGCCCGCCCGCATGGCGGAAATCGCGCTCGCCATCGGCGTCGTCGCGATCGTCTCGTTGCTGATCGTCCCGCTCCCCGCCGTCGTGCTGGATCTGCTGCTCGCCGCCAGCATCGCCAGTGCACTGGTGGTGCTGCTGGTGGCACTGTCTGCGAAGGATGCACTCGAATTCTCATCGTTCCCCGCCGTCCTCTTCATCCTCACGCTCTTCCGCCTCGGCCTGAACGTCAGCTCGACGCGCCTCATCCTCGGTGAAGGCCACGCCGGCAACATCATCCAGGCGTTCGGCACGTTCATCCTGCGCGGCAACTACGTCGTGGGCATCGTCGTCTTCCTGATCCTGCTCGCGATCAACTTCGTCGTGATCACGAAAGGTGCGGGCCGCGTGGCCGAAGTCGCGGCGCGCTTCACGCTCGACGCCATGCCCGGCAAGCAGATGGCGATCGACGCCGACCTAGCCGCCGGCCTCATCGACGAGCAGGCCGCCCGCATCCGCCGCGAACGCGTCTCGCAGCAGGCCGATTTCTTCGGCAGCATGGACGGCGCCTCCAAGTTCGTGAAGGGTGACGCCGTCGCGGCGCTGCTCATCACCGGCATCAACATCATCGGCGGCATCATCATCGGCGTGATGCAGAAGGGGATGCCCCTCGCTGCCGCCGCCAACAAGTACGTGATGCTCACGGTCGGTGAAGGCCTCGTGAGCCAGATCCCGGCGCTGATCATCTCCGTCGCCGCCGGCCTGATGGTCACCAACTCCGCCAACAACGGGCGGGGCATGGGCGACGTGATCAGCGGCCAGCTCGCCAACCAGCCACGCGCAATGTGGATCGCGGCCGGCGTGATGGCGTCGTTCGCCGTCATTCCCGGACTGCCCGCCTTCCCGTTCCTGGCGCTCGCGGCGACGATGGCCTTCGTCGCGCGCAGCGCCACCGCGATCGAGGAGCGTGCCGAAGCGGCCGCGCTCATCGCCGACGCACCGCAGCCACAGCTGCCCGCCGTCACCGACCCGATGCAGGACCTGCTGCAGATCGACCCGATCGAGCTCGAAGTCGGCTACGCCGTGATTCCGCTCATCGATGAGAAGCAGGGCGGCGATCTGCTCGAGCGCATTTCGCTGTTGCGCAAGCAGGGCGCGCAGGAACTCGGCATCCTCGTGCCGGCGATCCGCATCCGCGACGACATCCGGCTGCCCGCCAACGAATACATCGTCAAGATCCGCGGCGCCGAAGTGTCGCGTGCCGAGGTGATGCCGCGCTTCCTGCTGGCGCTCAACACCGGCGGCGTGATGCAGGACGTGGATGGCATGGACACCATCGATCCGAGCTTCGGCATGCCGGCGAAGTGGATCACCCCCGCCTCGCGCATCGAAGCCGAAGCAGCGGGATGGGTCGTGGTCGAGCCGAGCACCGTCATCGCCACGCACCTGATGGAGACGCTCAAGGCCCACGCCGCCGACCTGCTCGGCCGTCAGGATGTGCAGGAGATGATCGATGCGCTGAAGAAGAGTCATCCGGCCCTGGTGGACGAGATCATCCCGGCGCGCATCAACCTCGGCACGCTGCATCGCGTGCTGCAGCGCCTCCTGCGCGAGCGGGTGCCGATCCGCGACCTCGTCTCCATCCTCGAAGCCCTCGGCGATGCCGCCGACCAGACCAAGGATCCCGAGCAGCTCACCGAAGTCGTGCGCCGCGCGCTCTCGAACTCGATCAGCCGCCTCTTCCTCGACGGCAGTGGCAGTGTCCGCGGCGTCACCATCGGCACGCGTCTCGAGCAGTCGCTGATGGGACTCTTCAGCCCGCGTGGCACGCAACAGGGCATGTCGCTGCTCAATCCCGACACGCTCGCCACGCTCCTCCGCGACCTCGACACCATCGCCACGATGCATGCGGTGGAAGGTCGTCCGCTGCCGCTGATCTGCCCGCCCACGCTGCGCGTCGGTGTGCGCCGCCTCATCGAACCGGTGCTGCCGAACGTGCCGGTAGTCAGTCTCGCCGAGCTCCCCGCCTCGGTGAATCTCACGTCCGTCGCCACCTGGGAGTTGCCGAATGCGGCTTGAAACATTCCGCGCCCGTGACCTGAGTTCGGTCGCGCGCAGTGCCGAAGCACACTTCGGCGATGATGCCGTCGTGCTGCAGACCCGCGCCATCCGTGATGGCAGCGAACAGCTGGTGGAAGTCGTCGCTGCGGCGGCCGCCGATGTCGATGCCTTTCGCGTGCAGCTCACGCCCGAGCACCTCCCGCTGCCGGCCACACGCCGCAGCGGCCGCCCCTACGTGATCGCGCTGGTCGGCCCCACGGGTGCCGGCAAGACGACGACGATCGCGAAGATGGCAGCCAACGTGCACGCCTTCGGCACCTGGAAGGTCGGCTTCCTCACACTCGACACCTTCCGCGTTGCCGCGCTCGAGCAGATCGCGACGTACGCCGAACTCACCGGCTGTCCGCTGGAGGTCGCGTACGACGCGCGCGATGCGGTGCGTGCGCTCGAGCAGCTCGGCGATTGCGACGTGGTGCTGATCGACACGCCCGGCCGCAGTCCCAAGTCCGGTGCGCGTGACGAGGAATGGTGGCCGATGCTGCGTACGTTGCAGCCCGACGAGACACACCTCGTGATCCCCGCCGGCATCCGCCACGACGTCGCCGCCATCGCCCTGCAGGGTCACGAGGCGATGCGGCCCACGCACCTGCTCCTCTCCCGGCTCGACGACGTGCCCAGCGACATCGGTGCCGCCGATCTCGCCGGCCTGATTGCCCTCCCGTCACGCTGGCTGACGGACGGCCTCGATGTCCCCGCTGATCTCAAGCCCGCGCCACAGCGCATCCTCGCCTCCCTCGGCCTCGTGGCCGCTCAGGTGCCCGCATGACGAACTCCGCTCGCTCCCGCCGTCCGCTCATCGCTGCCTCGCAGCCGACCGTCGCCGCCGCCGCCAACGCCGTCATGCCCCTCCTCAAGCCTGCCCCGACGCGCTCCCCACGCGCCACACTCACCACCACCACACGCAGCGGCTCCGCTGCGCCTTCGCCCACGCGCAGGGAGTCCACGATGGATCCACAGGTCCCGCTGTGGCGCGCCATGTCCGCCGGCGATCCCGCGGCACGCGAACAGCTGCTCAAGGACCACCTCGGTCTGGTGCACCATGTGGCCCGCCAGATGTCCAAGACCCTGGCCGTGAAGGCCGATTTCGATGAACTGGTGAGCTCCGGCTCGATCGGCCTGATGTCGGCGCTGGAAGCGTTCGACGTCGAGCGCGGCCTCGCCTTCAGCACCTTCGCCGCTCCGCGCATCCGCGGCGCGATCCTGGACGAGCTGCGCCGCCAGGATCACGTGCCGCGCTCCATCCGCCGCAAGACGCGCGAGATCGGCCAGGCCCGCGAGACGCTCGGCCGCGTGCTCAACCGCAACCCCACCGACCGGGAAGTCGCCGATCACCTCGGCGTGGACATGCAGACGCTCTGGAAGTGGCGCTCTGATGTCGAAGGTGCGCACCACGTGCCGCTCGACCGCAGCCCCAGCGAGACCGAGACGCTTGCCCCGACGCCGATCGAGGTGCTGGCCGACGAGGGCAACGACTCGGTGGATGATCTGCTCACGCGCGAGCAGGAAGTCGCGCACCTGCGCGACGCGATCCTGCACCTGAAGGAGCAGGAGCGCACGGTGCTGAGCCTGTACTACTTCGAGGAGCTCAAGCTCCATGAGATCGCGCAGATCCTGCAGCTCACCGAGAGTCGTGTCTCACAGATCCGCTCCAAGGCGCTGCAGAAGCTGCGAACCGAGCTGCGCCCGTTGCGCGAGGAGGTGGCATGATGGACGTCGACCTCGGGCGATTGAACGCACTCGTACCGACGACGCTGTTTCAGGGCGCGATCGGCGGCGTGCCGATGGATGTGGTGATAGCCGGCGCGGGCCTCGCTGCAGTGCTGGGCCTCTCGCTCTTCACGATCTGGCGCAACCGCAGGCGCCGTGAGCTGCCGAAGATGACCCCGTCGTCCACGAGCGGCTTCACGCGCTGGCTGACACCGATGGGGATGCAGTCGATTCCCGCGGCGCAGGCGGTGGTGACGCGCAGGTCGAAGACGTCAGGCTCGATGAAGTCGATCAAGGTGAGCACGCCGGTGTCGAAAGTCAGTGCGCGCACGCTGCGCCGCGGCGATGCGAGCCCGCTGGAGATTGCGCGCAAGACGGGGTTGTCGCGTGATGGCGTGGCAATGATGCTGGCCACCTCGGGGCGTCCGGCAGCGCAGCCGGCGGCGGTGAAGGCCACCACCACGCCGGCGCCGACGCGCACGGTCACGACCGGGCAGGGGATGCTGGCACCGGGAGCGTACATGACGGCCCCACGCACGGCGCCGCAGGCGGCGGCGCGGGTGCTGGGGTCGCAGTTCAATGCGCGGCTGGGGTGAACGGGCGATTCGGTGGTGATTCGGTGCCGTACAGGCGGCAAGTCCGCAATTCGGTGACACGTAATTCGGTGACACGCAATTCGGTGACAGTGCACTCTTTCGTACGAAAGAGTGCACTGTCACCGAATTGCGGTACGAAAGAGTGCACTGTCACCGAATTGCGTCACCAACTGCCGCCGAGTTGCGCAGACAACCGACGCGTACGAGGGCTTTCCGGCCGACAGGCGCACCGCTTCCGCAAGAATGAGCACGTCATCCACGTCGCTCGTCGGATCGAACATGATCCGTCCGCTGGCATCGACGACGTAGAAGTAGGGTGTGCCCCACTGATTGAATGTCTGGCTCGCGGCCTTTTCGTGGTCCAGCACCACGGGGAGGGTAATCGCATGCTTGCTGAGAAACGCCCTCATCTCGCCCGAGGGACTCGTCTCCTCGAAGATCGCGATCGTCCGAATGCCGTTGGCGCCGAGTCGCGCAGCGAGATTCCGGAGTGCTGGAATCACCTCGATGGCTGGGCCGCAGGAACGAGAGAGAAACGCGACGACGGTGATCCGTTCCCTCAGCGATTCGCGCAAGTCGACCCTCGTGCCGTCGAGTGACTGAACCGGTACTGCGCGGGTGATGGTGAGTGGACGGACGTCGGCCAGCGTGCGTGCGACGAACTCGCGCCGCGCAGCGTCGAGCCGATTCTGCCACGGCGCTGCGCCAAGTCGCGCAGAGCCGAAGGCGTCGAATGCCGTCGCGGTCTCCTGGCTCGCGCGAGGGTCGATGGACAGCCTGGCCGTGACGGCGAGTGCCGCCGCCGTATCGCCGACCGCCAGCGCCTCGGCACGCACGGCGCGGAAAATCTCGACGTCCCACCCGACTGCGGCGGCGAGCACGAGTGTGTCCAGCGCAGCGCGATGCTGGCCGTCGAGTGCCAGCGCACGACCGAGGGTGGCGTAGGTGGCGCGCACGGAGCGCTGCACGCGCGCGTCGTACGCCGTCTGCGTCTCGTCGAGACCTCGGCCCAGCGGCGAGGCGGCACGAAGATGCGTCAGCTCGTCACGCAGACGCTGCAGGCCTTCGGCACGGAGTGCCGGCACCCGGGCGAGGTCGAAGGCGACACGTCGCGCCGTCGGCGCGCGGGAAACACGCGGCAAGGCCGAGGCAGCATCAAGGCCGAGTATGCGGTCTGTCCAGCGGCGGAGCGCGAGCGTGTCGCCTGAGGCGACGGCGATGCTGGTGGCGTAGGATGCGACCTGTGCCATGCGATCAGGTGGTGCGTCGGCCCAGATCGGCTCGAGCGCGCGCCGTGCTGTCGATGCCATCCGCGTACCAGAAGATGCGGCCAAGATCCTCCGGCGCCACGGCGGCTTGTGCGCGAAGCCGCTCGCCGAACGCACGAATACGCGGAGCGTGCAGCGCAGCGATGGAATCAGCGGGGAGACCCATCCACCCCTGCGTCGTCGCAAGGTACGACCACGCGGCGATGCTGTCGGGATGTTCCGACACCATGCGTTGCCCCGTGGCAAAGACCTCCTCCCAGCTGCGTCCCATCTGATCGTTGGCGCGTTGATCGAGTGCCGGGAGCAGGACCTTCCCGCCGGCATCCATCCGCAGCAGCTCCCAGGTGCGCCCGTCGCGATCATCGATCACCGACGCAGCAGTGTCCTCGACTGCCAGCGCCGCGAATACAAAGGAGTCAGGTAGCACGAACGCGCCGCGGTGGCGCATTTCAGAGCGCGAAGAAAGGCGAGCGTGTGCTGACAGTCGTCGCAGGCAGCGACGTGGGCAGCGACGGAGGCGTCCGGGTCTGTCACATCTGCTGCGTCACGGAAATCGCTGAGCGCGTCAATCGACGGATGCATGGTTGCGGCGGGGGGCATCATCTGCGGGTCCTGAGACCAGGGAATGCGAGGTCAGTGTCGTGGGTACGCCGAGAGGACGTCCGGCGGCGGTGGCGCGGCGGGTTGAAGTGCACGGCGCAGGGCAACGAGTGCCCGCGACAGACGCACCCGCGAGGCACCAGCCGAGATGCCAAGCAGATCGGCGATCTCGTCGTGGGAGAACCCTTCGATCTCGCGCAGCGCGTCCGGGAGTGCGGCAATCTCTCGCTCGAGATCGGCGTACTCCGCGGCGAGATCGGTCCTGCTGTCACTGAGGAAGGCGCGCGCATTCGACAGGTCGGCTTCGCGGCGCCGATGTCTGCTCCGCACGCGCTCGAGTGCGGCGTGGGCTGTGACCTGCGCCAGCCAGGCGGACAGGGTCCCGCGATTCCCGTCGCGACGCAGCGTGTCGGACAATTCGAGGAAGACGTCGTGCACGACGTCTTCGGCATCGCCCATCGACCCCGTGAGCCGCCACGCCACGCGCAGCATTCGCGTCGCGTGGCGGGCGTAGATCCCCCCCAGTCCAGCCGCGTCACCAGCGCGCACCAAGGCGACGAGCACGTCGTCGGTCGGTACGGGGCTGGCACCGGGAAGTAAGTGAGACATGCCGAAGGTTGAGGGTTCGACACTGTAATGCCGCCGGGGCGCGGATCGTTACATGCACAGAAATCCGCCGACCGGCCCCTCGTCTTCGGGTAATTCGGTGGGTAATTCGGTGACAGGTAATTCGGTGACAGTGCACTCTTTCGCACGAAAGAGTGCACTGTCACCGAATTACCCCGCACGAAAGAGTGCACTGTCACCGAATTACTCAGGTCTGCATGCGCCGAGTTCAGCGTCGGTGCCGTCAGGCCGGCGTCGCGGACCAGCGGCGTCGACGTCGCGTCGGTTGCTGCTGTCGCAGTTCGTGAATGGGTAATTCG